>Ga0209148_1000065_pt1 | contig 344489 bp, 298 predicted proteins | sample AraplaCol_mMF_r2_2_FD_184288 | JGI IMG/M metagenome (GOLD analysis project Ga0209148, IMG submission 184288) | Arabidopsis root microbial communities from North Carolina, USA - plate scrape CL_Col_mMF_r2 (SPAdes) (version 2) | ecosystem: Host-associated > Plants > Roots > Endosphere | place... | reverse complement strand
CTACCGCTTCAACCGTCGCTTTGATCTGGCCGCATTGATACCTCGGCTCATTGTCGCTGCGGCCAGGACGCCGCCCCTGAGCTATCGCCTCGCAACGTTGGATGCGTGATATGGGGAATCAGGTAATGAAAAGGGGATTTAAACGTGAACTTGCAGCATCAAAACATCGCATTGGCGATACGCATCGCCCTGGTATTCGGCGGCAGCACACTGGTAATGGCCGCAGTCGCACAAAACACTCCCCCGCCACCGACACAAACCGATCAGGCAACGCAGAACAATGCGCAGCAACCAACCACAACAGCACCGCCACCAAACAATTCAAAAACCCTGCAGACGGTTACTGTTACCGGCTCCTTGATTCGCAGCGTTGACGTGGAGACAGCACAGCCAGTCACCGCCATCACACATGAAGCCATCCAGCAGCAAGGCTTCGTCAGCGTCGGGCAGATATTGCAGAACGTTTCGTCGGTCGGCTCTCCCGGCACCAGCAATCAGAGCTCGCTAGGCAACATCGTCGGCAGCTATGCCAGCTTGCGCGGCCTGGGTGCGCCCCGCACACTGATCCTGGTAGATGGGCAACGCTATACCACCGACATCTTCGGCCAGACCGATCTCAGCACAATCCCCAGTTCGCTGATCGATAGCGTGGACATCCTGCAGGACGGCGCCTCATCGATCTACGGCTCGGATGCGATTGCCGGCGTAGTCAATATCCACACGCGAAACGTGAATGGCCTTTACCTGGATACCTATAACAGCACCTACGCACCAGGCAACTTTGGCAAGCAAAACCAATTCAGCCTGACCGGTGGGCACAAGTTTTCGCGCGGCTCGTTTACTTTCAACATCTCGATTCAGAACCAGAATCAGATCATGGCACCGGAAACATGGCTAAGCCGATACGGCTACGGCAGCTTTCCACAGTATCCGCAGTCTGTGCAGCCGTCTGATTATGGAACCATTGTGGGCGTTACGGGCCCAGCCAGCGGCAGCTTTACTTCCGCATTGACCGTCAACGCGGGTCAGGACGGCAGGAACATCGCCAACTATCATCCCAATACCTTCGGCTCGCTCTATCCTTCGCCTTATTTCGCCAATGACTACGCCAATCAAGCGCAGTATGAAACATTCGTTCCGAACAATCGGTTGAAGTCATACACGCTCAAGGGCGATTACCAGATTACCGACCATATCAAGGCCGTATTCACCGGCACCTACAACAGCAATAACGCCACGGACTATATCGGCGGCTATCCGCTGAGCTCTCAAACGCCCGCCAACGGCGTCAACCTGGCCAACGCACTCGGCCTGCCGGCGGGCAGCCTTGGTGCGGCATGGTTCCCAATGCTCTCGCCGAACAGCTACTACAACCCGTTGCCGGGCAACACGGTCTCATTCAATTTGCCGCTGTCCCAACCCAATCGCGTCAACACCAATAACATCAAGCAATACGGGTTCCGCGCAGGTCTTGAAGGAGAATTTTCACTAGGCCAGCACGAATTCAACTGGAACGCGGGTTACAGTGATTATCGCTACATCGAAGATAGCGGAGGCCCCGGCAACTTGAACCTGGTGCATCTGTACTATGCGATTGGGCCATCCTTCTTGGGGTCGGATGGCGCCGTGCATTGCGGCACTCCAGGCAATGTTGTTGCCGGCTGCGTACCACTCAATCCGTTCGCCGGCTCGGGCGGGTTGACGCCAGCGGAAATCAATTATCTCAATTACAACTACTTCACCCATTCCTGGAGTCAGACGCGCAACGTCGAGGCCAACTTGAGTGGCGACATGTTCACCCTGCCGCAGTCGCTGGGAGAGGGCGACGCAACCTTTGCAGTGGGTGCTGATCACCGTGATGTTTCCGGCGGCGTCACGCCCGATCCCTACACGCAGGGAGGGCTTAATACCAATCTGCAACAAAATCCTGGCGCGGGCTCCTACGGCATCAACGAAGCCTATGCCGAAATCAACATTCCCTTGCTCAAGGACCTACCCGGCGCACAGCTGTTCAACATCGACATTTCGCACCGTTTCTCCCACTACTCCAACTTTGGCGACACCAACAACAACTCCTACAAAATCTCCTATCAGCCGATCAACGATCTGCTGATTCGCGCGAGCTACGGCACCGGCTTTCGGGCACCATCGATTTCCGACCTGTACGGCGGCACGATGCAGAGTTTCACCATCTATACCGATCCTTGCGACGTCACGTATGGCCTGACTGCCGACCCGACGGTGGCACAGCGTTGTCTTGCCGGCTTCGGCGGTCTGCGTGGTGTTGGTCCAGGCTTCACGCAGCTCACTGCCATCGGCATGCCCGTAACCGGCCCCAACAGCCCCAGCACGACACCGTATTACACGGGCGCCAACGCGGCACTAAAGCCCGAGACGTCCAAGAACTACACGGCCGGCATCGTCTACAGCCCAAGCTGGCTGACGGGTTTCAACCTGACGCTGGATGGGTATCGCATCCGCGTCGACAACATCATTACCCTGCCTACCGCCAACAGCATCTTGAACAACTGCTATCAGCTGGGCGAAACGCAGCAGTGCACGCAGTTCCAGCGCTCACCAGCGAACGGCCAAGTCATCAACCTGCTGCAAGCCCTGGTCAACGAAGGCTTTGTGGATGAACGTGGCGCTGATGTGTCACTGAGCTACCTTTTTCCCGAAACACCCGTCGGGAAGTTCAAGGTCGACACTACCGGCACCTACATCAACTCATTGAAGGAACAAACAGTGGCCGGCGGCCCGGTCGTCGGCTGGAACGTGGGGGCCTATGACCCGAATCTCGGCCCGGTATGGCGTTTTCGCGACGTGACCAACGTCAACTGGTCGTGGGGCAACTTCGGCGCTACCTGGACCGTTCGCTACTTTTCGTCGTTGAAGGAACCCTGTCGGGGAAATGACACCAACCTGCAAATGTATTTTCCATGTAACGAGCCCGATAGCTTCGTGCAAGGCGGTCAAGGGGCCTATCGCCAAGGCGCGCTGGCGTTCAACGATCTGCAGTTCAGTTGGAGGGCGCCATGGCATGGCCAGATCTCCGTAGGTGCCACCAATCTTTTCAATCGGCACGCGCCCCTCAGCTATAACGGCGTGCAAAACGTGGCCGGCCCGCTGGGCCCGACCGGTACGGATGGTTTTACTCAGTATGGCTACAACCCGCAGTACGACTTCGGCCGCGTGGTGTATCTGAAGTACGACCAGAAGCTGTTCTAGGGCGCACGGGCTGTATCCAGACGAGCCCCTCTCTGCTGGAGAGGGGTTCTGCGTGCTGTCCGGCGCTATTTCCGGCGCTATTTGATATTCGCGCGTGCCCACGCGTATTTCACGTTAATCGGCATGTCCCAGCCGCAGGAAATCCCTTCCTTTCGCGCTCCGCCAAACAAAGGCAGCAGTCAGCAAAACATTGCGAACGCATATTCATGCGTGACGATTCATACGTTATTGCGTCATCACATCATCTGCATGGCAACTGTGTTTCATCTAAGGCTAACAAGCCGAGCGGATACGCATGGTAGGCCATGAAAAATTTGGCAGGCGGGGAAGCCTGCAAGCCTTTGGTTCCATAACAAGATGGGGACGAACGTGAACTTGCAACATCACAACATCGCACTGGCGATACGTATCGCCTTGGCATTCGGAGGGAGCGCACTGGCAGCAGTAGCTACTGCACAAGACACGACACCGCCGCCCGCAACGGGCCAGGCCGCGCCAACCACGACTCAACCACCTTCGCAGTCGCAACCCTCATCCACGGCAACACCGCAGCAAAACAACTCCAAAACCCTGCAAACCGTGACCGTCACCGGTTCGCTGATTCGCAGCGTGGATGTGGAGACGGCGCAGCCGGTTACGCAGATCACACATGAAGCGCTGCAACAGCAAGGCTTCGTCAGCGTCGGGCAGATTTTGCAGAATGTGTCATCGGTGGGTTCGCCCGGCACCAGCAATCAAAGCTCGCTGGGCGACGTCGTCGGTCAGTATGCGAGTCTGCGTGGGCTGGGCGCGCCGCGCACGCTGATCCTGGTGGATGGCGAGCGCTATACCACGGACATCTTCGGTCAGACTGATCTCAGCACCATTCCCAGTTCGCTGATCGACAGCGTGGAAATCCTGCAGGACGGCGCGTCATCGATTTACGGTTCGGATGCGATTGCCGGCGTGGTGAACATTCACACCCGCAACGTCAATGGTTTGTACCTGGATACCTACAACAGCACCTATGCGCCAGGTAACTATGGCAAGCAAAGCCAGTTCAGCCTGACTGGCGGGCATAAATTCTCGCGCGGCTCGTTCACCTTCAACATTTCGATTCAGAACCAGAATCAGATCATGGCGAACCAGACGTGGCTGACTCGCTACGGCTACGGCAGTTTTCCGCAGTATCCGCAATCGGTGCAGCCATCCGATTACGGCACGATTCTGAGCGCGACGGGTCCGGCGAGCACGCTTTATCCGTACCCGCTTACGGTCAACGCGGGCCAGAACGGGCAGAACATTGCCAACTATCATCCCAATACATTCGGGGTGATTTATCCCACGCCATATTTTGCCAACGATTATGCGAATCAGGCGGCGTACGAAACGTTCATTCCCAACAATCGCCTGAAGTCGTATACGTTGAAGGGTGACTACAAGATCACCGACAACATCAAAGCCGTGTTTACCGGCACATACAACAGCAACAATGCCACCGACTACATCGGAGGCTATCCTTTGAGTTCGCTCACGCCGGCCAACGGCGCAAATCTGGCCAACGCACTTGGGCTACCTGCAGGCAGTCTTGGCGCCGCATGGTTTCCGACACTTTCGCCCAACAGCTATTACAACCCGCTGCCTGGGAACACGGTTTCGTTCCAGTTGCCGCTGTACGAGCCCAATCGCGTGGTGGTGAACAACATCAAGCAATACGGCTTCCGCGCCGGCTTGGAAGGCGAGTTTTCGGCCGGCCAGAACGAATTCAACTGGAACGTCGGCTACAGCCTTTATCGCTACATCCAGGACATGGGCGGCCCGGGCAATCTCAATCTGGTGCATTTGTATAACGCGATCGGGCCCTCTTTCCTGGCCTCTAACGGACAGGTGGAATGCGGCACGCCAGGCAACGTGATCGCCGGCTGCGTACCGCTCAATCCGTTCTCCGGTTCGGGTGGATTGACGCCCGCGGAGATCAACTATCTCAACTACGACTTCTTTACCCACTCCTGGAGTCAGGCTCGCAACATCGAAGCCAATTTGAGCGGTGACATGTTCACGCTGCCGCAGTCGCTGGGCGAAGGCGACGTGACGTTTGCCGTCGGCGCCGATCACCGCGATGTATCCGGTGGCGTGACGCCGGACGTCTATACACAGCAGGGGCTCAATACCAACTTGCAGCAAAATCCCGGCCGTGGCTCGTATGGCATCAACGAAGCCTACGCCGAAATCAACGTGCCCTTGCTCAAGGATCTGCCAGGTGCGCAGCTGCTGAATTTCGACGTGTCGCACCGTTTCTCGCATTACACCAACTTCGGCGACACCAACAACAACTCGTACAAGATCTCCTGGCAGCCGATCACCGACCTGATGGTGCGCGCCAGTTACGGAACCGGTTTTCGTGCGCCGTCCATCTCCAATCTGTACGGCGGCACGATGCAGAGCTTTACCAGTTATACCGATCCCTGCGATGTCAATTACGGCCTGACCGCCAACCCGGCGGTGGCACAGCGTTGCCTCAATGGTTTTGCCAGCCTGCCCGCCGTCGGCCCTGGCTTTACGCAGCTGACCACCACGGGCGTGCCGGTGACCGGGCCCAACAGCGGCAGCACCACGCCGTTCTACACCGGTGCCAACGCGGCGCTGCGGCCTGAGACGTCCAAGAACTACACCGCGGGCATCGTGTACAGCCCGAGCTGGCTGTCCGGTCTCAATGTCACCCTCGATGGCTATCGTATCCGCGTCGATAACATCATCACCCTGCCCTCGGCCAACAGCATCCTGGATAACTGCTATCAGCTGGGTGTTGCGCAGCAGTGTTCGCAATTCCAGCGCTCGGCGGCCAACGGGCAGGTCATCAATCTGTTGCAGGCGCTGGTCAATGAGGGTTTCGTCGATGAACGCGGCGCTGATATCTCGCTGAGCTATCTGTTCCCCGACACGCCGGTGGGCAAGTTCAAGATCGACACCTCCGGCACGTACATCAATTCACTGCATGAGCAGACCGTGGCCGGTGGGCCAGTGGTGAGCTGGAACGTGGGTACGTACGATCCGGTGCTTGGCCCGATGTGGCGTTTCCGCGACGTCACCAACCTCAACTGGTCGTGGGGCAATTTCGGTGCGACGTGGACGGTTCGCTATTTCTCGTCGTTGAAAGAACCATGCCGGCCGGATGCGGCCAATTTACAAATGTATTTCCCGTGCAATGAGCCCGATGCCTTTGTGCAGGGCCAGCAAGGTGCGTACCGCCAAGGCGCGCTGGCTTTCAACGATTTGCAGTTCAGCTGGAAAGCACCGTGGCATGGGCAGATTTCGGTGGGCGCCACCAACCTGTTCAATCGCCGTGCGCCGCTCAGCTATACCGGTGCGGAAAGCGTGATTGGTCCGTTGGGCCCGACCGGTACGGATGGTTTTACGCAGTATGCGTACAACCCGCAGTATGACTTTGGACGGGTGGTGTATTTGAAGTATGACCAGAAGTTGTTTTGAGAGAGATGGTGACTCAGTGCGTGCTGGTTGCATTCGATCAGCATGGCGCTAAAGCACAAGCAACCCCACCCCGACCCTCCCCTGCCGCCGCAGGGGAGGGAGTGCATCGCAACGGTGCGAGGTGTCCGCGTGAACGTGTAGGCTGGGATGACATCCCAGCTTGCTTGTGGTTTCCAGTGCTGGGGTTTCATCCCAGCCTACGTGGGTTCACGACTCGCGCGCGAGCAAGCGCTGCCGTTGGCCTTTGCGTTCACGCCGGCGCGCACGTCGCGCGGCCCAGCGCTCGCTGAGGCACGAGAAGATCACATACAACGCCGGCGTGCTGAGCAAGGTGAGGCTTTGCGAAATCACTAGGCCGCCGATCAATGCGATACCGAGCGGACGGCGCAGGTCGGAACCTTCACCAAGGCCGATCGCAATGGGCAATGCGGCAAGAATCGCCACCATGGTGGTCATCATGATCGGACGGAAGCGCACCAGGCTTGCTTCGCGCGCGGCTTCCAGCGGTGTCTTGCCGTGCTCGCGCTGCGCGACGAGGGCGAAGTCGATCATCATGATCGCGTTCTTCTTCACGATGCCGATCAGGAGCACCAGCGCGATCTGCGCAATCACGGACAGATCCGTGTTGGTGAACCACAACGCGAGCAACGCACCGACACCCGCGGCAGGCAGCGTGGAAAGAATGGTGACCGGATGGATCAGGCTTTCATAAAGAATGCCCAGCACGATGTACACCACGACAATCGCGCCAAAAATCAGCCACAGGGCGCCGCTCTGCGATTCCTGGAAACGGCGGAAGTCGCCGCCCACGTCGAGCTTGATGTCGCCGGGCATGCGCATGTTGTCGGCCGTGGCCTGCACGATCTTCAAGGCTTCGCCCATGCTTACGTCGGGTGCGAGATTGAAGCTGAGGCTCATGGTGGTGTACTGATTCAAGTGCGTCACCTGTGTTGGCGCCACCCCCGGCTCCTGATGCGCAAAGGCAGACAGCCGCACCATCTTGCCGCTGCTCGAACGCACCAGGATGTCGTCGATCGATCGTGGCGTGGCCGTCTGTCCGGCCACCGCGTTGACCACCACTTTGTATTGGTTGAGATCAGCGTAGATGTTGCTTATCTGGCGTTGGCCGAACGAATCGTAGATGGCCGAATCGATAGTGCCGACATTGACCCCCAAGCGCGCAGCCTTGTCGCGGTCGATGACGATGTTCTGTTGCAGGCCGGCATCATCCAGATCGCTTCCCACATCCCGCAGCTTGGGGTTCTTTCTCAGCTCATCGACCAGCTTGGGCAACCAGAACTGCAGCTTGGCGGTGTTGTCCCCGCGCAGCGACATCTGATACTGCGCGCCCTGGCTGGTACCACCGCCGCCGAAGCTGGGCAGATCCTGGATGGCGCGCAGGCGTACGTTGAGATCGGGATATTGCGCGGCTTTTTTGCTGAGCCGCGTCAGCACGGCAAAGGTATCTTCCGTGCGCCCTTGTGCATGGGTCTTGAGCTGGATGTCGAAGGTGCCGGCCGTGCCGGTGCGCGTGCTGCCCAGGCGCGAACCCACCACAGCTATGTCGCGATCGCGTAGCAGCATGTCGATCAGGCGTTGCTGGCGCGCCACCGCATCCTGGAAGGACACGGTGGCGCCGGATGTGGCGCGACCGCGAATCAGGCCGGTGTCCTGCATCGGGAACAGACTGCTCTTGATCTGGCCGGACATCACGATCGCCACCGTCACGCCAATCAGGATCAATGGCGTAAGCGACAACAGCAAGGCATGGCGCAGCGAGAAATCCAGTGCGCGCTGATAGAACGTCAACATGCCCTCATGCATGCGATCGATCGCACGGCCCAGCTTTGAACTCGCCTTCGCATCGCGATGGCCCTGTAGAAACAGGCCGCACAGCGACGGCGTGAGCGTGAGCGACACCAGTGCCGAAATAACGATCGCACCGACCAGCGTCAACGTGAATTCCTTGAAGAACATGCCGGTAATGCCTGGCATGAACAGCAGCGGGATGAAGACGGCCACCAGCGATGCCGTGATCGACACGATGGTGAAGCCGATTTCGCGCGCACCGGCCAGGGCTGCTTCCATGCGCGTCATGCCCTGGTCGATATGGCGGATGACGTTTTCGATCACCACGATCGCATCGTCCACCACGAAGCCGATGGCGATCACACCCGCCAGCAGCGTGAGATTGTTCAGCGTGAACCCCATCGCGTACATGACCACGGCCGCGCCAGCTAATGACAGCGGCACGGCCACGGCGGCAATCAATGTCGGCGCCAGCCGGCGCAGAAACAGCGCCATCACCAGTACCACCATCGCCAGGCTGATCAGCAGAGTGGCCTGCACTTCATGCAGCGATGCGCGAATGGTGGGCGTGCCATCGAAATACGGCGTGAGCTTGGTGCCGGGTTGCAGATAGTTGCTCAGCAGCGGCACTTCCGCTTTCACGCGATCGGTCACGTCGATGATGTTCGCGTCCGATTGCCGGTACACGTACATCAGGATCGCCGGCTTGCCCTGGAACCAGGCGGCCTGGTACGCGTCCTGCTGTCCATCGTAGACACGCGCCACATCCTTGAGCCGTACCTGTGCGCCCTTGCCGTTGTTGGCGATCACCAGATTGGCGAAGTCGGCCGCCGTATGCAGCGCATCGTCGGCTTCCACCGCCATGGTGGTGTTGCCGTCCGAGAGGAATCCCTTCGGCTGGAGCACGTTCGCGGCCGTCAGCGCATTGCGTAGCTGGTCGGGCGACAACCCCTTGGCGTTGAGCGCGCGCAGATTGACGTCGATGCGCACCGCCGGCGTGGCTGCACCAAGGATGTCCACTTCCGAGATGCCTGGCAGCTGACGGATGCGCTGCGCCAACAGCGAATCGGCGACGTCGTAGAGATCGCGCGCGGATTGCGTTTCGGAAGTCAGCGCAAAGGCGATGATCGGGTCATCGTTCGGGTTGGCCTTCTCATAGGCTGGCGGCGCGTTGAGGCCTGAGGGCAGGTCGGCCTGCGCCGCATTGATCGCGGCCTGCACGTCGCGCGCCTCATCATCGATGCTGCGGCTACCGTCGAAGATCAGAAACACCAGGGTGCTGCCGAGCGAACTCACCGAACGCATGGTGTCGATGCCGGGCACTTGGCCCAGATGGCGCTCCAGCGGCGCGGCGACGGTGGCGGCCATGTTTTCCGCGCTCGCACCGGCCTGGTTGGCAAATACGAAGATCACCGGAAATTGCATGTTCGGCAAGGCGGCAACGCCAAGCAGGGAGTAGCAGATGGCGCCGATCACGAATACACCCATCGCCAGCAGAGAGGTGCCGATCGGGCGACGGATGAAAGGTGCGGAAATGTTCATGCGAAAAACAACGTGCGATGGGCGAAAAGGTTGAGGTTAGCTGCCCTCTTCCTACGACCATATGAAGAAACCTCTAATTCAACGCCCCGGCGAAGGCCAGGGCGATGAGACGAGCCATGTAGGCAGGGATGAAATCCCTGCACCACCATGCCAAAAAGAGCTGGGATTTCATCCCAGCCTGCGTGAGCCATCACACCGCGTCGCGCGCCGCATGGCGCAACGCCCGCCGCTCCCGGCGCGCCTGCAGCCATTCGGAGAACCGTTCCATATAGAGATAGATCACCGGCGTGGTGTACAGCGTCACCAGCTGCGACAGTAGCAGGCCGCCGACGATCGACACGCCCAGCGGACGACGCAGCTCGGCGCCGATGCCGTTGCCCAGTGCCAGCGGCAACGCGCCGAGCATGGCGGCGGCGGTGGTCATCATGATCGGACGGAAGCGCAGCAGGCAGGCGCGATGAATGGCTTCGCGCGGCTTCATGCCGGTGCGCTGCGCTTCGATGGCGAAGTCGATCATCATGATCGCGTTCTTCTTCACGATACCAATCAGCAGCACGATGCCGACGATGCCATCCACCGACAGGCTCATGTTGCACAGGATCAACGCCAGCAACGCACCTACGCCGGCCGGTGGCAAGGTGGAGATGATGGTGATCGGGTGGATGTAGCTCTCGTACAGCACGCCCAGCACGATGTAGATCACGATGATCGAGGCGAGCAGCAAGAGCGCTTCGTTGCCGAGCGAGGAAGAGAACTCCGCCGCCTTGCCGATGAATTGCCCGCGCACCTGCGGCGGGATATCGAGCTGCTTCTCCACCTTGTGGATGGCATCCACTGCTTCGGACAGGGAATAACCCGGCGCCAGGTTGAACGAGATCGTCACCGCCGGCAGCTGTTGCTGATGGCTGATCACCAACGGCGCGTTAGTCACCTGGGCGTTCACCAGCGAGGCCAGCGGAATGGTGCCGCCCGCGCCGATGATGATGCCGGTATTGGCCGTGGCGATGCCGGTGGTGGTGGAGGAATTGCTCGACGCGGCCTGGCCGAAGGTGGTGGCGTTGCTGCCGGTAAGCGCACCGCTGCCATTGCTCTTCACCGTGAGCTGGTTGAGCAGCGAGGTGCTGGTGCGGAACTGCGGCTCCACTTCCAGCACCACGCGATACTGGTTCAACTGCGTGAAGATGGTGGAGATCTGGCGCTGGCCGAAGGAGTCGTACAGCGTGTCGTCGATGGTCTGCACCGGCACGCCCAAGGTGCTGGCCTTGTCGCGGTCGATGGTGAGCTTGAGCGCGGTGCCCTGGTCGGCCAGATTGTTGTCCACGTCGGCCAGTTCCGGCAGCTGGCGCAGGGCCTGCGTCATCTGCGTGGCGTACTGCGACAGTTCCGACGCGCTGACGTCGGACATCGAATACTGGTACTCGGTGGCGGCCACGCGCGTATCCAGCGTCACGTCCTGCACCGGTTTCAGATACAGCGCCACGCCGGGAATATTGGCGGCGTCGTTCTGCAGGCTCTGCACCACGTCATCCAGGCCGCCGCGCTTGCCGCGATCCTTCAACACGATGCTGAGCTGGCCCTGGTTGAGCGTGGGATTGATCGAGCCCGCACCGATGAACGCCGCCACGCCCGCGACGTTGGGATTTTTCTGCAACGCATCGGCCACCGCCTTGGTGCGCTGTTCCATCTGCGGGAAGGCGACGTTCTGGTCGGCCTGCACGACGCCGGTGATGAGGCCGGTGTCTTGCTCGGGCAGCAGGCCCTTCGGAATCACGATGTAGAGCAGCACGGTCACGGCCACCGCGATCACGGCGACCAGCATCGTCATGCGTTGATGATCGAGCACCCAGTCCAGCGTGCTTTCGTACACGCCTACCGTGCGCGCCCATACCGTGCGCTTGCCGGCGGCGAGATGGCGCTCGTGCGCATCCTCGGCTTCCGGCAGCGCATCGGGCTTCAACAGGTAGGCGCACATCATTGGTGTCAGCGTCAAAGACACCAGCATGGAGATCACCACGGCGGTGGCAAGCACCCAGGCGAACTCATGGAACAGGCGGCCGGTGACGCCGGGCATCAGCAGCAGCGGCAGGAACACGGCGATCAGCGAGACGGTCAGCGACAGCACCGTGAAGCCGATTTCCTTCGCGCCGATTTCCGCCGCTTCCTTGCCCTCCTTGCCTTGCTCGATGTAGCGCACGATGTTCTCGATCATCACGATCGCATCGTCCACCACGAAGCCGGTGGCCACGGTCAGCGCCATCAGCGAAAGGTTGTCCAGTGACATGCCGGCGAAGGACATCACGCCGAAGGTGCCGAGCAGCGACAGCGGCACCGCTACCGACGGAATGATCGTCGCCCACAACCGGCGCAGGAACACGAAGATCACGCCGACTACCAGGAAGATGGTGAGCACGAGCGTGAATTGCACATCCTCCACCGACGCGCGGATGGTGATGGTGCGGTCGGCAAACACATCCAGATGCACGTCCGCCGGCAGCACGCTGCGCAACTGCGGCAAGATGTCGCGGATGTGCTGCACGGTCTGCACGATGTTCGCGCCCGGCTGGCGCCGGATATCCAGCAATACCGCCGGCTTGCCATTGGCCCACGCGGCCAGCTGGTCGTTCTCGACGCCATCCACCACCTTCGCCACGTCGGACAGACGCACCGGCGCGTTATTGGTGCTGTTGTAGGAAATGATGGTGTCTTTGTATTGAGCCGCCGTTTCCAGCTGATCATTGGTGGAAATGGTGTAGGACTGCGTGGTGCCGTTGAGCGTGCCCTTGGGTGCGTTGACGTTGGCCTGGGTCAGCGCGCTGCGCACGTCTTCCATGGTGAGGCCGAGATTGGCCAGCTGCGCGGGATTGACCTGGATGCGCACGGCCGGACGCACGTTGCCGGCGATCGACACCAGGCCCACGCCCTGCACCTGCGACAGCTTCTGCGCCAGGATCGAATCGGCCAGATCGTTCACGTCGCGCAGCTGACGGCTGTCGGAGGTGAGCATCAGCGTCATGATCGGCGCATCCGCGGGATTTACGCGGTTGTACACCGGCGGATAGGGCAGCGTGCTCGGCAGCGTGCCGCGCGCCTGGTTGAGTGCCGCCTGCACATCCTGCGCGGCAATGTCGATGTCGCGGTCCATGTTGAACTGCAGCACGATGGTCGACAGGCCCGCGGACGAGTCGGACGTCATCATGTCCAGGCCGGAAATCTGGCCGAGCTGGCGCTCCAGCGGCGTGGTGACCAGCGATGCCATGGTGGAAGCGCTGGCACCCGGATACGTGGTGGTGATCACCAGGCTGGGTGCTTCGATTTCCGGCAGCGCGGAAACAGGTAGCTCGCGGTAGCCGAGCACGCCGAGCAGCATCACCGCCACCATCAGAAGCGAGGTGGCGATGGGGCGGCGGATGAAGAGGGTTGAGAATCCCATAGTCGTCGGACTATCCGTGATCAGTGCTTCGTTGAAGCCCCTCTCCCTCCGGGAGAGAGGTTTGGGGTGAGGGTGCGCGTGGAAGCGGATGAAACGATCCCGCGCGAGACATGCCAAACCGCTTCGTGCGTAACCTCACCCCCGGCCCCTCTCCGGCAAGAAGAGGGGAGTGAATGGCGCTCAGCTTTGTCAGCCCGTGTTGCCACGGCGCTTGCCACCTTGCTTGTCTTTCTTTCCGTCCGAAGTCACTTGCACCGGCGGCACTTCGCCCGGCTTCAGCGCTTTCACCTTGCTGCCGGGCTTCAAGCGGAACTGGCCTTCCGTCACCACCTGCTCGCCGTCGGCCAGACCGCTGCTGATCATCACGTGGCTGTCACCGACTTCGCCCGCCACGTGCACCGCCTGCATCGCCACGGTCTGATCCGGCTGCAGCTTGTAGACGAAATCACCATCGGGACCACGCTGCACGGCCTGCGCCGGAATCACCAGCCCATCCTGCACGGTGCGCACGCGCAGGCGCACGTTCACGAACTGGCCCGGCCACAGGGTGCTGTTGGGATTGTTGAACACCGCGCGCAGCTTGAAGGTGCCGGTGCTGGTATCGATCTGGTTGTCCACCACCTGCAGCGCGCCTGTGGTATCGAGCGGATGCGCATCGGCGCGATCCAGCGCGATCACCTCCAGCTTGTTGGCGCCGTTCTTGAAGGAATCGCGCACGGCTTCCAGGTTCTGCTCGGGCAGGTTGAAGACGATGTAGATCGGCTGGACCTGCGTAAGCGTGACGATATTGGTGGTGGTGCTCACCACATTGCCCGGATCCACCTGGCGAATACCTGCCACGCCGTCGATCGGCGAAATGATCTTGGTGAAATCCAGTTGCACCTTGGCCGAGCGCACGGCGGCTTCGTCGGCGATCACGGTCGCCTTGAGCTGATCGACGTTGTTGCGGTAGGTGTCGATGTTCAATGCCGCCACATAACCGCTGGCGACCAGCTTCTGGTTACGCTCCAAGGTGCTGATGGCGGTGGCGAGCGAGGCTTCGTCCTGTTTCTGCTTGGCGACGGCCTGGTCGTAGGCTGCCTGATAGGTGCGCGGGTCGATCTCAGCGATCACCTCGCCCTTCTTCACCGGCTGGCCTTCGTTGAAATTGATCTTCACCAACTGCTGGCCGCCGATCTGCGGATTGACGGTGACCGTATTGAGCGCCGTCACGGTGCCGATGGCCGTGAGATACACCGGCACGTTCTGCTTGGCCGTGGGCTCCACCGTGACCGGTACCGGTGCGTTGTCCTGACCATTGGCACCCGGCTGGCCACCGTTCTGCGCCGATGACTTCTGATGATTGCCGGCCCCGGGCTCCGCCCCCGGCTTGTGCAGCAAGCGGAAGGCAACTCCACCCACCACCAGCACGGCGACCACGATCAACGCGATCTTCCAAAAACGCGACATGTAAAACTCCTGGATTGAACGGCGGAACCACCCGTCTCCGCGCGGTGCGAACGATGCACACTTACCCTACGTGTTGCGAACAAGCATAGGAGCAGCCTAACGAGCTTGGACAATGCCAGTTGACACAGGTGCCTTATGACCGATGGCACGGTCCGTGGAGCACAGCCTATCAGCCGGGTTGTGACCGTATGCCTGCAGGCACGGCTCATGCACTTTACTAAAGTCCTCGGACAAATCGCCGCGGCATCACAGCGACAATCCGGTCAGATGCTATCTCAACTTGTTGCGAGCTTCGTCTATACTCCGGCACTGTTGTCCGCAGCCGCCGGATCCAAGCCGATCAGCTGCGGCTTGGGTCGCCAGGGGCGCCAAGGTACGTCACGGGGGAAAACGTGGCGGCTTTCCAGACTAATCATTCGATGACTGGAGTACTTGCGTGAGCGGTTCCATGAGCAAATCCGACCAGAGTTTCCTGCGTCAGTTCTCGCTGCTTATCGCCGGCCTCGGCGTGCTGACCCTGGTCCTGATCTTCACCGCATGGACGATCTACGAGCACGAGCCGAAGGAAACCAATCCCAACGCCGCGCAACAGTTGTCCGCCAGCCTCGCCCCCAATGGCGCGGTCTACGCGGGCAATACCGGCCGCGCTGCGATGCTGGCCGCGCAGGAAGCCGCCGCCAAGGCTGCCGCGGCACAAGTCGCCTACGGCGGCACCACCGACGGCAAGACCATCTACGACAACCTTTGCCACAGCTGCCATACCGCTGGCGTAGCCGGTGCGCCGGTACTGGGCAACAAGGCGATGTGGGGTCCGCGTATCGCGCAGGGCCTGGATACGCTGGTCAAACACGCCATCGAGGGTTACCACGGCCCGGACGGCAACAATATGCCCGCCAAGGGCGGCAATCCGGCACTGACCGATGCGCAGGTGAAGGCGGCGGTCACGTGGATCGTCGACCAGGCGAAATAACTTTCGATCTCGCCGCGCATGCAAACGCCGCCTTTGGGCGGCGTTTTTATTTGTGCATCTTCCGAGGGCAGCGGGAGCGCATGCGAAAAACGCCGGACCGCTATCATTACGCGCATGACCCAAGCCGCCCCCTCCTCCGATCCGTCCGCCTTCCCGGACGCTCTCACCGAATTCACCCTGCAAGGCCCTGTCGGCACTCTCGAAGCCATCAGTGACGTGGCCGAGCGCCCGGGCGCGCGCCGTGGCGTGGTGGTGATCTGCCATCCCAACTCCAAGGACGGCGGCACCATGCGCAACAAGGTAGTGACCATGCTGGAACGCAGCCTGCGCGAATGCGGGCTCGACACCTTGCGCTTCAACTTCCGCAGCGCCGGCGAATCGGCCGGCGAGTACGACAACGGCCGCGGCGAGAGCGACGATCTGGCCGCCGCCGTGGCGTGGGCGCGCAAGGTGCGGCCCGACGATCAACTGTGGCTGGCAGGCTTTTCGTTCGGCAGCTACGTCACGCTGCGCAACGCGGTGAAGCTGAAAGCCGATGCCTTGATCAGCATCGCGCCGCCCGTCGGCCGCTGGTCGCACGAGACACTCGCGCTGCCCACGTGCCCCTGGCTGGTAGTGATGGGCGAAGAAGACGAAATCGTGGAGCCGCAAGCGGTGTTCGATTGGATCGACAGCCTTGAGCAGCCACCCGAACTAGTGCGCATGCCGGAGACGGGGCACTTCTTCCACCGCCGCCTGATGGATTTGCGCGGGGCGGTGAAACATTGGATGCAGGATTATTTGCCGCCTGTGCGTGAGTGATGCGTCAGGTGGTTCGCTCTAGCTACTCAACGCTCCCTCTCGGCCGTCATTCCCGCGCAAGCGGGAGTCCATGTTGCCCTTGTGCGAAAAGCGACAATGGATTCCCGCTTGCGCGGGAATGACGGCAATCACAGATCAACACCTCAGCAAGATTGCCGCGTCATGACCCAACTCTCCCCCAGCGCCCGCTACCAGGAAGGCGTCACCGCCCACCGCTGGAACGCCGACCCCGCGCAGCTCGCCGTGTTGCCGGAATTCGATCGCATGCACGCCGCGCTATGCACGCACGCAAACGGCAATGGCAATGGCCTTTTCGGCCGCCTCAAATCCTTGCTCGGCGGCGAAGAACGCCAGGCGGTGCCCGGCCTGTATTTGTGGGGCAGCGTCGGCCGCGGCAAGACCTTTCTGATGGATCTGTTCGCTGCCAGCCTGCCGCATGGCGTCGCGCTGCGGCGTCACTTCCACCGCTTCATGGGCGAAGTGCACGAACAGTTGCGCGAACTGGGTGAGCGACAGGATCCGCTGGTCGACGTCGCGGCCAACATTGCGCAGCGTTGCCGTGTGCTGTGCCTGGATGAGTTCCTGGTCAACGACATCGGCGATGCGATGATCCTGGCCAATCTGCTGGAAGCTCTGTTCGCGCGCGGCGTCACGCTGGTGACGACCTCCAACACCGCGCCCGACAATCTCTACAAGGACGGCCTGCAACGCGCGCGCTTCCTGCCGGCGATCGCTTCCATCAAAGAGCATTGCCAGGTAGTGGAGATGGTTTCCTCGCACGACTGGCGCCTGCGCGCCCTTACGCACGCGCCGGTGTATCACACGCCGCCGGGTGCGGAAGCCGAGCGCGAACTCTCGCGCATCTTTACCAGCCAGGCGCAGGGTGAAATCACGGACGGCGGCGAGATCGTGATCAACGATCGCCCCATCGCAGTACGCAAGCGCGCCGGCAATATTCTGTGGTTCGACTTCACCGCACTCTGCGACGGCCCGCGCGCCGTGGCCGATTACATTGCGTTGGCGAAAACCGCGCCGGCCATCATCGTGTCCAACGTGCCGCAATTCACCATCTACAGCGAAGATCCGGCCAAGCGCTTCGTGCAATTGGTGGACGAGTTCTACGATCGCCACGTCAAGCTGATTCTTTCTGCCGCAGCACCCATTACCGAGCTTTATGACGGCGAGCGTTTGCGTGCGGAGTTTGGGCGCACCGAGTCGCGCTTGATCGAGATGCAGAGCCAGGAATATCTGGCGCTGGAGCATATGCCGTAATCCTCGAGACTTCGCTGTAGTGACGCGTCGGTGCTGCGTGGCCTTCCGCGCGAAACGTCACCGTCGCCCCGGCGAAAGCCGGGGCCTAGTGTCTTGCCATTGAGTACCGCAGAAAAGTCGCTGGGCCCCGGCGTTCGCCGGGGCGACGGATCAGAGAGGGCACCGCTTCCATCGCAAGCTACGAAGCGTCAGCCTCGCGCGTCGCCAACACTTTATCGATGCGCCGTCCATCCGTATCCACCACTTCCAAACGCCATCCCTGATACACGAACGATTCGCCCACCTGCGGAATATGCGCCAACTGCGCCAACACAAATCCCGCAGCAGTGTGATAACTCTTCTCCGACGATTGCCGCCAGCCCAATCGTTCGAACATCTGAAACACCGGACACGCGCCGTCGATCAACAGACTGCCATCCTCGCGCGCCACGATATCCGGCGCATCGCTTTCACTTTCCGGCAGGTGGCCGACCATCGCCTCCAGCAGATCAGTCTGCGTGACGATGCCCTCCAGTCCGCCGTACTCATCCAGCACGATCGCCAGACGCACCGGCGTAGAGCGAAACCGTTCCAGTACCTTGAAAATCGGCGTCGATTCCTGAATCGCCGGTGGCGTGGTTAACGCTGCCAGCGGATCCAGCGCGCCGCCATCAAGCACCTGATCGAGCAAATCCTGTTTGGCGATCATGCCGAGCGGTTCACCGATGTCGCCTCGCCCTACCAGCAGATACTGATGACGGCATTCGCGCAGCGTACGCAAGACGTCCTCGTGCGGCTTTTCCATATCCACCCAGACCAGATCGGTGCGCGGCGTCATGATGTCGCCGATGCGTCGATCGCCGATATTGAACACGCGCTCCACCACTTCCTGCTGCGCACGTTGCAGCAAGCCGGCTTCCTGACTGGCGGATACCAGCAGCTTGAGTTCCTCGGCCGAATGCAGCATTTCTTCGCTGGCACCTGGGCGCAATCCAACGACACGCAGCACAAGATTGCCCATGCCGTTGAGCAGCACGATGGCCGGACGGAACACGAACAGAAACAGGTTCAACGGGCGCACCACCCATAACGCCGTGCCTTCACTGCGCTGCAATGCCAGGCTTTTGGGCGCCAGTTCGCCGAGCACGATGTGCAAGGCGGTAATGATGGAAAAGGCAATCGCTATCGCGATGACATCCGCGCCCACGCCTGCGTATTTACCGGCCCAGCCTTGCAGCAGCGGCTCGATCAGATGCGCCAGCGCCGGCTCGCCCACCCAGCCGAGTGCCAGCGACGACAACGTAATGCCAAGCTGTGTGGCGGCCAGGCTCGCATCGAGACGATCCACGGTATGCAGCAAGGCACGCGCATGGCGCCGCTCCTGCGCCACCAACTCGGCCACACGGCTGCGCCGCACCGCGACCAGCGAGAATTCGGCGGCGACAAAGAAACCATTGGCTGCTACCAATAGCAGCACCGCCGCGATGCCGATCCATTCCGTCATGTCCGCCTCCTACGCTCATGCAGGCACGTATGGTAAAGGCTGCGGGCGATAGCCTGGACGCTTCACTGATGGCTGTGTCGCTGCTACGGTGCGTGCTCCGCTTCATCACAGGGTTGCCGCCATGTTGATCGTCATCGCTGCCGCACTGCTTGCCGGCGCTTCCTCCACGACGGCACCCGACACGTTCATCGCACGCGTGCAACGCGCCAAGATGGTCGAAGCCGGCTCCACCGGTCCGGCTTACCAGAAACAGTTCTGGGCCAAAACCGGCAACCCGATGACCGATGCACTGAAAAGCTGCCTGGCCAGCAATGCACCGGCGGACAAATCACCCTTCACGCTGGTCGCCGACATCACCTTCGACGGACATCCCTTGAACGTGGAAGTCCGCGCACCGACGCCAGTCGCAAAATGCCTGGCCGGGCAATTCTCCACGTGGACCTTTCCCGCGCCACCCAAGCTAGCGGATTCGGCGACTTACCCGGTCGAGATCGACGTAAGCATGTAAACATCAAACGTTGCGCTACGATCCGTCCGTTCTCTCCGCGGAGCCATTCGCATGCGCGCACCCACCGGCTCGGTCGTTGGCCTCTGCTCCGCCTCCGCCACCATGTCGGCGATGGGCATGGCCTTTCTCGGTTATTGGGGCGTGCACGAGCCCACGCCGTGGAGCGCGCGCGACATCGTGGTGGTGTGCCTGGCCTTTCTCAGCTTCATGGCGCTGGGCGCGACGATCTGGATCGCCACCACGCCGGTGGCGGATGACGCCGTCGAGCGGATCGCTCCGGCGCGCCGCAGCTTCGCCGTCGGGCTGGTGCTGATGTGGATCGGGATCATCGCCGCCATCGTGCCGTAGCGAAAAAATTTTGGGTCGCCCGCACGCCGCATGGCGGTTGGAATCGCGCCGCTTATCCACCGGCTTATCCACAAATTATTGGGTTGACCGCCAGGGGCGACCCCGATATGTTGTGCCCCGTCGGTCGCTACTTCGGATATTTTCGAGGTGGCTCGGGAATCCGGTGCAAGTCCGGAACTGCCCCGCAGCGGTAAGCGGAGACCAAAGCTCAGTCGCACTGGCCTTCAAGGCTGGGAAGCGGGGCGAGTAGGCGGATCGCGAGATCCACATCCGCAAGTCCGAAGACCTGCCGACACGACATGGCCGGAGCGCCATGCCGCCGGTGATGGCCTCCGCGGGAGGGGCGTACGCACGACGTGGAAGTCACACGTATCGGGCGCACAACCGCGGTACCAACACCTCAGCCCTGCGCGCGGGAGCAGGCGGTTGAGTCCCAAGGAATCGGTCCGCACGAACCGGCTTTCGCCGGCCGGCCCGGTTCCGCAGCCCGGAGCGCCTGACATGCAACCTATCGATACCGAATCGCGCGAGCGCACTGCCGATCGCGCGGAGTCTGCCGTCTTTTCTGCCGACGCCCACGCGCCGGCCACTGCCCTTGCTGGAACGATGTCCGCGACCGCCGAAGCACCTTTCGCCCTCACCCCTCCGCACAACCCCGGCCAGATGCGCGTCACCAAACGCAGCGGCCGGCAGGAAGTGGTCGACGTCAACAAGATCGTCCGCGCGGTCACGCGCAGCGCCGAAGGCTTGCATGCGGTCGATCCGCTGCGTGTGGCGCTGAAGACCATCGGCGGCTTGTACGACGGAGCCACGACGCAGGAGCTGGATCAGCTTTCCATCCGCACCGCTGCCGCGCTTACCGCCGAAGAACCCGAATACGGCCAGCTCGCCGCGCGCCTGCTCAGCGCCTTTATCGACAAGGAAGTGAGCGGGCAGGAAATCCAGAGCTTTTCGCAGTCCATCGCACGCGGTGCTGAACTCGGCATCGTCAACGCGCGATTGCGCGATTTCGCGGCCGAGAACGCACGCAAGCTCAACGATGCGATCGATCCGCTGGCTTCGCGCCGTTTCGAATACTTCGGCCTGCGCACGGTGTACGACCGCTATTTATTGCGTCATCCGCAACTGCGCAAAGTGGTGGAGACGCCGCAATATTTCTTTATGCGCATTGCGTGCGCGCTCGGCGGCAACGAGATCGGCGAAACGCTGGAGCTGTATCGTCTGCTGTCGTCGCTGGAATACATCGCCAGCTCGCCGACGCTGTTCAATGCCGGCACCGCGCACGAGCAGCTCAGCTCCTGCTTCCTGCTCGACTCGCCGCTGGATTCGCTGGAGTCCATCTACGAAAAATATGGCGACGTCGCCAAGCTCAGCAAATTCGCTGGCGGCATCGGCCTGGCGTATTCGCGCGTGCGTTCGCGCGGTTCGCTCATCAAAGGCACCAACGGCCATTCCAACGGTTTGGTGCCGTGGCTGAAAACGCTGGATGCTTCCGTCGCCGCGGTGAACCAGGGCGGCAAGCGCAAAGGCGCCGCCTGCGTGTACCTGGAACCGTGGCACGCGGATATCGAGGAATTCCTCGAACTGCGCGACAACACTGGCGACGAAGCACGCCGCACGCATAACCTCAATCTCGCCAACTGGATTCCTGACGAATTCATGCGCCGCGTCGAGCATGACGGCAACTGGTCGTTGTTCGACCCCAAGATCGTGCCGCACTTCGTCGACACCTGGGGCGAGGCCTTCGAGCGTGCTTATCACAAGGCAGAAGCCGATGGCCTGGCGGTGAAGACCGTGAAGGCGCGCGAGCTGTATGCACGCATGCTGCGCACGCTGGCGCAAACCGGCAACGGCTGGATCACCTTCAAAGATCGCAGCAACACCACCAGCAACCAGACCGCCAAAGCGGAAAACGTCATCCACCTGTCGAACCTGTGCACCGAGATTCTGGAAGTCACCAACGCCGGTGAAACGGCGGTGTGCAACCTGGGCTCGATCAACCTGTCCCGCCATGTGGTCGATGGCGCATTCGATTTCGCCAAACTCGCCACCACGGTGCGTACGGCAGTGCGTCAGCTGGATCGCGTGATCGATCTGAACTTCTATCCGATCGATACCGCCGCCACCGCCAATCGCAAGTGGCGTCCGGTGGGGCTGGGCGTGATGGGCTTGCAGGACGTGTTCTTCAAGCTGCGCCTGCCGTTCGATTCGGCCGAGGCATTGGAGCTTTCCACGCGCATTGCCGAAGAGATCTACTACAACGCATTGGCGCAGTCGAATGCGCTGGCCGAACAACACGGCGCACATCCCGGCTTTGCGGAAACCCGCGCAGCGAATGGTGAACTGCAGTTCGATTATTGGCCGAATGCCAAACCGCACGACGTGGCGCGCTGGAATGCCCTGCGTGAAGCGATCAAGGCCAATGGGCTGCGCAATTCGCTGCTGATCGCCATCGCACCCACCGCCACCATCGCCTCCATCGCCGGCTGCTACGAGTGCATCGAGCCGCAGGTCAGCAACCTGTTCAAGCGCGAAACGCTGTCAGGTGACTTCCTGGTCGTGAACCGCTATCTGGTGGATGAGCTGAAGGCGCTGGGTTTGTGGACGGCGGAAATCCGCGATGCGATCAAGCTGGCGGAAGGTTCGATTCAAGGCATCACTGCCATTCCAGAGCGCCTGCGCTCGATCTATCGCACGGTGTGGGAGCTGCCGCAGAAGGTGTTGATCGATCTCGCCGCCACGCGTGGTGCGTACATCGACCAAAGCCAGTCGCTGAACTTGTTCATGGAGAATCCGAACATCGGGCAGTTGAGCTCCATGTACATGTATGCGTGGAAGGCGGGAGTGAAAACCACTTACTACCTGCGCTCGCGGCCGGCGACGAAGATTGCGAAGACGACGGTGACGGCCTCAGCTGTGGCTTCGCCCGCGCCTGATGCGCAGGAAGCGGCTGCGGCGGCGGTGTTCTGCTCACTGGAGAATCCGGAATATTGCGAGGCTTGCCAGTAACCCCAACCCGTCATTCCAGCAAAAGCTGGAATCCAGCGCCTTTGCTTTTCCTCACTCATGAAAGGTGCCAGGTTCCAGCTTTCGACGAAAATGATGTTTAGCGGCAGATTTCGGAATAAAGGTCACGCCAGTACGGATTGGATTTCTCGATGAGCTCGATCTTCCACGCACGCTTCCACGCCTTGATGGCTGTCTCGCGGGTGATCGCAGATTCCATCGAGTCATGCAACTCAAACCAGACCAAGTCATGAGCGCTGTAACGCTTGGTAAAACCTTCGACAATATTTTGCTTGTGTTGCCATACGCGCCCCACTAGATCCGAGGTAACGCCTATGTACAACGTTGCGTTTCGTCGATTGGCAAGGATGTAAACACATGGCTGTCGTTCACGCATACATGAACCCGCTTTTTTTGCTTGAGCTTGCCCGAACGCATTCACGTCATTCCAGCGAAAGCTGGAATCCAGTGACTTCGCTCTTCCGATAGCTTGTGTAGGCCCAAGGCGCTGGATTCCAGCTTTCGCTGGAATGACGAAAATGGTGTTCGGTACGCATCTGCTTCTTACCTTCGACAAAGCTCCTCGGATTTTTAAGCACCCATGCCCAGACTAAAACCCTACCGCAACCGCAGCCGCCGCTCCGGCGTCAGCGCCTACGCGGTCGGCAAAGGTTTCATCCTGGTGCATTTCGTTCGTGACGGTACTTACGAATACACTGATGCCAAGCCCGGCCGCATGCATGTAAGCAACATGCAAACGCTGGCCAAAGCGGGCATCGGCCTCTCCACCTATATCAGCCGTTTCGTGCGGGGCAATTACGCGCGCAAACTCGACTAAGACCCAAGGAACCTCCATGTCCGAACACATTCTCGATCCCGGTTTTGAACTCACCTTGCGCCCGATGCGCTATCCGGAGTTCTACGAGATGTACCGCAATGCGATCAAGAACACCTGGACGGTGGAGGAAGTGGATTTTTCGCTCGACGTCACCGATCTCAAGTCCAAGATGACGGATGCGGACCGGCACTTGATCCATCGCCTGGTCGCGTTCTTTGCCACCGGCGACACCATCGTGGCGAACAACCTGGTGCTGAATCTGTATCAGCACATCAATGCGCCAGAAGCGCGTATGTATCTGTCGCGCCAGTTGTACGAAGAGGCGCTGCACGTGCAGTTCTACCTCACGCTGCTCGACACTTACATTCCCGATCCAAACGAGCGCAACAAAGCCTTTGCGGCAATCGAGAACATTCCGTCGATCAAGCAGAAAGGTGCGTTCTGCTTCAAGTGGATCGACTCCCTCCAGAACATTTCGAGGCTGGAAACGCGCGCGCAGCGCCGGCAGTTTCTGCTCAATCTGATCTGCTTCGCTGCCTGCATCGAAGGGTTGTTCTTCTTCGCTGCGTTTGCCTATGTGTACTTCCTGCGTTCGCGCGGCTTGCTGCATGGCCTGGCTTCGGGCACCAACTGGGTGTTCCGTGATGAGTCCGGGCATATGGCATTCGCGTTCGCCGTGGTGCGTACCGTGCGCGCACAGGAGCCGGATCTGTTCGACGAAGACATGCGCGCACAGGTGGAAGCGATGCTGGAAGAAGCCATCGCCTGCGAAACGCAATTTGCGGAGGACGTGCTTTCCGGCGGTGTGGCGGGCTTGTCGGTGAAGGATATGCGCCAGTATCTGGAATACTGTGCCGACCAGCGTTTGGCGCAGCTTGATCTACCGAAGAAGTACGGTGCGAAGAATCCGTTCGACTTCATGGATCTGCAGGACGTGCAGGAAGTCACCAACTTCTTCGAGCGCCGCGTGTCGGCCTATCAGGTTGGCGTGGAAGGTGAAGTCGCCTTTGACATGGCGTTCTGACGCATAATCCGCGGCCATGGATACGCCGCTTATCGTTCTCACCGACGCCCCCACTGCCGATGAGCTGGGGGCGATTCGTCGTCCGCTCGATCAGTTCAACCTCGATGCCTGCGGCATCAGCGATCAGCGCCCGCTGGCATTGCTGGTGCGGGACCCTGTCACACAAGCGATCGTCGGGGGGCTTAACGGCCGCACGTCGCGCGGCATGCTGTTCATCGATGTGTTCTTTCTGCCCGCGTCGATGCGCGGCAATGGCCTGGGCAGCAAGCTGCTGCGCATGGCTGAAGAAGAAGGCCTGCGCCGCGGTTGTCGCAGCGGCATCCTGCATACGAATAATTTTCAGGCGCCGGGGTTTTACAAGAAGCAAGGCTGGCGCGAGTTCGGCAAGTTTCCTTGCGATCCGCCCGGCAGCAGCCGGATTTTTTTCTGCAAGGAACTGGGCTGACTATCGCCGCAGGTGTTGCGCCTGCAGCTTCCCTATCACGCGCCAGGCATGCGCTTCTCAAACCGCCAGACTTCCAGATCAAACGGCCCATTCGTGGTTTCCACTTCCGTACGAACTCGCCCGGTGTTTTGCCAACCGTGCTTTTCGTAAAACCGCTCCGCGCGGTGATTGCCGATGGCGCACGCCAACCACGCGACGTCCACACCCTTTGCGGCAAGGCGCGCTTCGCCATCCGCCATCAACGCCGCAGACACACCCGTGCCGCGGGCTTGAGCGGAAACGAACAACTGATAAAGCTCATCCTCTTTCAGCATGCAGAAACCAAGCGGCGCGCCTTCCGGCCCGATCACTCGCACGTCAGCCATGGCATGCAACAGACGTTCTTCAAAACTTTCGCGCGTGCGCAGCCGTGCCAGTTCTGCCGGCAGGATGGCCGCGTGTGCATCCTGCCAGCCGTCGAACCAAAGCTGCGCCAAGGCGGGCGCTTCGGTGACCGACGCGGTTCTTACTTGCATGCGTATTACCTTCTCCCCTCACTCCATCCCTCTCCCCAGCGGGGAGAGGGATGCAAGCGCGATCACGTCCAACTGTTGTCGTCGTCAAAACCGCCGCTATCAAAATTCGCATCATCGAAATCATTGTTGGATGCGAAATCCTGGTTGCCACCGTTCGGCAGGTTGTTGTTGCCGTCGTCGTAGAAGTTGTTTTCGGTGATGTTCTCGATCACTTCCGGTTGGCCGCCGCCAAAACCGCCACCGAAGAAACCGCCGCCGCGGTGACCGCCCAGCAGGCTTTCGATGCCGTCGAACAAGAACATGCCGCCGGCAACACCGGCTGCCGTCGTGGCAGCGTTGGCGAAGAAACTGGAACCACCGCTTTGCTGCGGTGCTGCCGGTGCGCTGCTGCCGAACAGACGCTCGCGCCACGTCGGCGCTGCAGCCGGGGCTGCCTGCTGTTGTTGCGGGAACGGCGGCGGGTTGTTGCCCCAGGCGGACTGCGACTGACCGCCCAGGAAGCTGCCACCACCCTGCTGCTGTCCCGCCAGTTGCGCCTGCAGCTGTGTGATCTGCGCCTTGGCCGCATCCAGTGCGTGCTGCTGCAGCAGGCAACGCTGCACCAGCAGGTAGACCGCGTCGGGCTGGTTGGCCAGACGCTGGTGGATCAGCGCGTCAGCCTGCGCGTCCTTGTTGACGCCGTTGACGGCGGCCAGGCGCTGGAGGAAGTCGTCGAGGATGAGTTGTTCCTGGGGAGTCATGGGTTCTCCGGGGTTGCTGATGCCGGCTGAGTGCCGGCGAGGATGGAAGTATGCGCGGGATGTATGACCTCAAGAGTGCCGTTGGTACTGCCTCTGGCCGTCGATTCACAATTCCCTGCGGATCGGCCTATTGACTACAGTTGTAGTCAAGGAGTAGCGTGACTACACCTGTAGTCACCATGATGACGCCCATGCCCAAGCCATCCATCGGGGACCAGGAGCTGGCGCTCCTGCATTACCTGGCCGAACACGAACACGCCACCGTGGGCGAAGTCGCCGCCGATTTCGGCGAAGCACGCGACCTCGCCCGCTCCACCGTGCTGACCATGATGGAACGCCTGCGCAGCAAGGGTTACCTCAAGCGTCGGCACGTGGAAGGCGTGTACCGCTACAGCACCACCACCGGTCCGAACGAGGCGTTGAACAACGCGGTGGGCCAATTCGTGGAGAAGACCTTGTCCGGCTCGCTCTCGCCGTTCGTGGCGTGGATGTCGCAGAAGGCGGACGTCAGCGACAACGAGCTGGCGGAACTGGAAGCGCTGGTCGCGAAGTTGCAATCACAGCGCAAGGAGAGCTGACATGGAAACGCTCAGTACGCTCGCCGATGTGCTGCTGCCGCGCCTGGTCTGGACCAGCGCGCAAGCGGTTCTGCTGATAGCTGCGTTGTGGTTGATCATGCGGTACGCGCCGCGCCTTTCGCCGGCGGTACGTTGCATGCTGTGGTGGCTGGTGGGTGCGCAGCTGTTGCTGGGGATGACGCTCAGCACGCCCGTGCAATTGCATTGGCTGAAGCCGGTCGAGCAGAAGACGTTCGTCGCGCCACATGAAGTCATCGTGCACGTCGGCACCGACGCGACGACGTCCATGGCGGCAACGCAAGCTACGGCCATCGCAGCGCCAACACACCCGTGGCAGGGATCATGGCAAGCAGCTGTATTGCTGCTGTGGCTGTCGATCATTCTGTTGCAAGTGATCTTTGCAGTACGCCATTGGCTGGAAGCTCGCGCGCTGTTGCGCGAAGCACACCCCGTCGGCAGCGCTGCCTTGCAATCGCTGTGCATGCGGCAAGCCAACGCCTTGGGCATACGCCGTGCGCCAGCATTGCGCATGTCCGACGCGATCGTGTCGCCCCAAGTCACTGGCCTGTGGCGCCCCGTCGTGTTGCTGCCCGCCGAGCAGACTTTGTCGCAAGACGAACTGGCCATGGCGATCGCGCACGAACTAGCCCACATCCATCGCGGCGATCTGTGGCTAGGCTGGATTCCCGCGCTGGCGCAGCGCTTGTTCTTCTTCCACCCGCTGGTGAACTGGGCGATGCGCGAGTACGCGATCTACCGCGAAGCCGCGTGCGATGCGCAAGTGCTACAGCGCCACGACGCCACGCCCCAGCACTACGGCCACCTGCTGGTTCGACTGGGCGTGGTCAATCCCGTGCATGCCAGTCTTGCGGGTGCTTCCTCCACGTTCCTTCATTTGAAGAGGCGACTGATCATGTTGCAACAGAGCCAAAACAAGCCGCGCATGCAGAGCTGGTTGTTGGTGGTGGCGATGGCGTTGGTTGGTGTACTTCCCTATCGCGTTACCGCGGCGCGTGCGGAACAGGCCAGCGCACCCGCGCAAACCCAGGCCGCCACCGACGCTTACGTGATACCACCGCCGCCACCCGCGCCGCCGATACCAGCCGGCCACCCCATGCCACCCGTACCGCCGCCTCCGCCTTCCTTGTCCGTGCCACCACCGCCGCCACCACCTCCTGCGCCGGACTTCAACGCCGCCCACGTGCACATCAACACTCAGGCGCATGCAGACCGTGGCTTTGCCTTGCTGGATGGCGACACCGTCATCATTCAGGGCAGCGATGCGGATCTTGCCCAGGCGCAACGCCTGCACCACGACAATGCGCCGCTGCTGTGGCTGCGCCAGAACAACAAGTCCTATCTGATTCGCGATAGAGATGTGATCCGCCAAGCCAAGGACATCTACGCGCAAACCGTGCAGGCCGCGCAGGCGCAGGGTGAACTCGCCGGCAAGCAAGGCGAGCTTGCCGGCCAGCAGGCCGGGCTGGCTGCACGCCAGGCTGATCTCGCGTCTCGACAAGCCGACGTGGAAGGTCGCCGCGCGGACATAGAGGCGCAACGCGCGGCGCTGAGTTCGCGGGCGCAGGACAGCCGCGGTGACGAAGCAAGCATTGAAGGGGAGCTACGCGGCATCGACCAGCAGCAGGCCGAAATACAACGCGAAAGCAAGGCCATCGATCAGCAAGCGGCCGTACTGTCCAAGCAGGAAGCCGATCTTACGCAGCACGAAAAGACGATGTCGGACCAGGAGCAACAACGTTCGCAGGAAAGGGATCGCCAGCTGGACCGCGTGCTGAGCGACGCCATCGCAAAAGGCTTGGCAAAACCCGTCGATCGATGACAACCCGGCGCGCGTGAAGCGCGCCGACCGTTTCAGCAGCGGCAATATCCAGACAGACGTGCACCGCCCGCCAACATCGGCGGTTGGCTTGCTGCGTCCTGCACAAAGGGAACTGACCATGCTCGGCTATTACTGCTTGCTCGCTCTTTACAGCTTCAAGCGCAACCGGATCATCACAGCATTGATGGTCCTTGCCATCGGTTTAGGCATCGGTGCCAGCATGACCATGATCACCGTGCTGCACGTGATGTCCGGCGATCCGTTGCCTGGACGCAGCGCACAGCTGTACGTGCCTGTGATCGATCCGCATCCTGTCAGTGACGACAAATCCAAGAACACGACGTTGGATGCGACCATGACCTGGACGGACGCGATGTACCTGCTGCATGCCGCACGCGCGGATCACCAGGCCGCGATGGCAGCAGGCACCCTGCCGGTGCAGCCGGCACTGACGTCGCTGCATCCCTTTTTTGAAGCGGGGCATTACGTCACTACCGACTTCTTTCCCATGTTCGGTACGCCCTTTCGTGCCGGCAGCGGCTGGACTGCGCAGGACGATCAAGGCCACGCGCGCGTGGTCGTGCTCAACGCCGACTTGAATCGCAAGCTGTTCGGCAGCGCGCCCAGCCTCGGCCGCAACGTGCGCCTGAAGAACACCGATTTCCGCGTAGTCGGTGTGCTGGACGATTGGCAACCGCAACCCACCTTCTACGCGCAGATCGATAACGCCGCCTTCGGTAGCACCGATCAATTTTTCATACCGCTGCAGACCGCACAGGAGCTGAACTTTGATTTCAGCGGCCGCATGTGGTGTTGGGGTAACGGTGGCGATGGGCGCGTCAGCGATCACTGCAGCTGGCTGCAATTCTGGGTGGAACTGGACAACCCAGCCAAGGCACATGCCTATCGCGACTTTCTCGCCGCCTACTGGCGCGATCAGCAGGCGCATGGACGCTTTCCGCGTCCTGTCGATGCCAAGCTGTTCGGCTTGATGGACTGGCTGAGCAATCAACACGTGGTGCCCGGCGACCTGCGTTTGCAGTTGTGGCTGGCACTGGGTTTCCTCGGCGTATGCATGCTCAACATCGTCGGCCTGCTGCTGGCCAAATTCCTGCGCCGCGGCGGCGAGATCAGCGTGCGGCGCGCCTTGGGTGCGCGGCGGCGCGACGTATTTTTGCAATTGGGCATTGAAGCGGGCGCGATCGGGCTGGCCGGTGGCGCGCTGGGGCTTGGCATTGCCGAGCTGGGTTTGTGGAGCGTACGCCATCGACCAGACGGCTATGCGCATCTCGCGCAAATGGATTTCACCATGCTGCTCGGCACGTTCCTGCTGGCGACACTTGCTGGCGTGTGCGCCGGACTGGTGCCGGCCTGGCGCGCCTGCAATATCACGCCAGCCTTGCAGCTCAAAACACAATGAGGCGCATCATGTCACTGCCACCGATCGTCGCCAGCCTGACCCGCCACAAGCTCACCGCGTTGCTGCTGATGCTGCAAGTCAGTTTCACCTGCGCCATCGTGTGCAACGTTGCCTTCATGATCGTCGATCGCGTGCAGCAACTGCGCCAACCCAGCGGCGTGGCGGAGAATGAGCTGGCATTGATCGACAGCACCGACCTGGACGAAAACGCACAACCGCTGGTACGCCATGACACCGATCTGGCGGCGCTGCGCACCATCGCAGGCGTGAAATCCGCAGCCGCCGTTGACGCACTGCCGTTCAACCATCGCGACTGGAGCAATGGCATTGCCCTGGTGCAGGACGGTCCCGCGCCAGTCGCGGCCACCGCATTCAACGGCACGCCGGATGAACTGGCCACACTCGGCCTGCATCTGGTCGCAGGCCGCGATTTTTTGCCGAACGAATACGTACCGTTGGGTAGTGCGCACGATTGGAACGGCATCGATCAGGTCCCCGTCGCCATCGTCACGCGAGCCTTGGCCGACAAGCTTTTTCCCGGCCAGAACCCACTCGGCAAAGCGATCTATCCCGATGAGAAGCCGGTGCGCATTGTCGGCGTGGTCGAACACCTTCTGCGCCCGCAGGCGCACGAAAGCACGGACAACGACTATGTCACTCTGTTTCCCATGCTGCCCGATGCCAACGACGTGACCTACGTCTTGCGCACCGACCCGCAAGATCGCGAACGTGTACTGAAGCAAGCGGCTGACGTACTCAATCACTTGCATGCCAATCGCATTCTTCGGCATGCACAGACATTCGAGCAATTGCGCGCGGATTTCTTTCACCGCAACCGCACGATGATTGCGCTGTTGATGGCGGCTGCGTTCGGCTTGCTGGTCGTTACCGCACTCGGCATCGCGGGGTTGGCCAGCTTCTGGGTGCAGCAGCGCCGGCGCTCTATCGGTATTCGCCGTGCGGTGGGCGCGACACGGCGGGATATCCTGCGTTATTTCCAATTGGAGAATTTCTTGATCGTCAGCACCGGCGTCGCTCTCGGCGCTTTGCTGGCTTACGGCTTGAACATGCTGCTGATGCTGCACTACGAGCAGCCGCGATTGCCCTTGCTTTACCTCGCTATCGGCACGTTGGCATTGTGGTTGCTCGGGCAGCTTGCGGTGCTGGGCCCTGCCCTGCGCGCAGCATCGGTGCCGCCGGTGGTAGCAACCCGCAGTGCATGACGTAGGTTGGGTTAGCACCAATGGCACCAACTGAAGCGCGTATCTCCAAACTTGCGAGGATACGTCCCCTCCCCTGCGTGCAGGGGAGGGCTAGGGTGGGGTGCGAGCGCGGCGAGCCTCGAAGATCTGAGGTCGCCGCAAACTTCAGCCAACATCGTCGCGATGTTCGTCTGCTCGCTAAAGCCCAAGCAACCCCACCCCAACCCTCCCCTACTGCCGCAGGGGAGGGAGCTGGTCGCCGCCAGCATCAAGCTTCTCAGCTTAAGTTAGTGCCATTGGTGCTAACCCAACCTACAGGTCTACGCACCGAGCCGCTGCAATGCCGCCATCACCTGCGCTTCAGCTTGCGCCGGCGACCACGCGCTGATCTGCGCAAGCGTATATGTGCGGCGCAGATGACGAATCACTTGCAGTCCCAGCCAATAGCCACTGCGATTGGGCAAGGCTTGCTGATACGGTTTGGGCGCCGCATTGAACCAGCGCTTGAAAACGTCCGGATGCTCAGGGTCGATCGCCTTGCTGCGCGCGTCCGCGAGAAAGCGCCTGGCAATCTCGGGCAACCGGCTTGAAGGAATGGCGCCAAGCTCATCCTCCAACAGCAGCTCGCCATCCGTATGTCCCGGCGCCAGTTCACCACTTACATATGTGGCCAAGCCCTCCTCGAACAACGGCAGGGCGAGTGGCGCATCGGGCATCACGCCATCGTTGCGGATGCCTGCGTGCTGCGCGTGATAGAGATGAAAGAGTTCATGCGGCACCACCACGTCGAGTTGGGCCTGTTCCAACAGCAACGAGTCGGCCGCGATGGCCAGTACCGGCTTGCCATCGCTAAGCACGCCGCTCTTCGCATCAAAATTCGGTGCAGGCAGGATCGTCACCGGCGGATGAGCATCGGCATCCGGAAATAGCGTTTTGAAACGTACTGATTGCCTGGCAATGGCATCCTGCAACGCACGCACTTCGGCAGGGATATCCGCTGCCAGGGCAGGATATTTTGCAAAACGCGCATGCAGCCAGATCTGCCGCCGTGCTTGCCAATACGGATCATGCTGTTTTTCCCACACTACCGAATCGTAGATATCGCGACGCGTCGCTTCGATGTTGCGATTCCACGCATGCTCCTGCTGCAGGAAGGGCTGGCCTTTGGCAGCAGACCAGAATTCGGCAAACGATTGCGTGATGGATGGCGCCTGCGCGGCGAACGCCGGCGCGCACGAGATCAGCACCGCCAAGCACACTGAAGCCATGGAAATACCGTGGACCGTCGCTCCGGCGAACACCGGAGCCCGGCGACTTCGCTTGCGGTTCAAGGCACTGGGCCCCGGCGTTCGCCGGGGCGACGATACCAAGGCAACGTAGCTCACGGGCTCTATGCCCCATTGCTCGCCTTCATCGCATTACCGCCACGGCCAGAGCTTGAGCGCGTATTCCTTAGGCGGCGTATCGCCGGCCAGGTACTGCACGAAGTAATCCCAGCGACGGCGCGTCACGTACGGCGTATCGGCGGCATAGCCGTGATGCATGTTGGGCAGGATCAGCATGTCGAAGTCCTTGTTGGCCTTGATCAATGCATCCACCACCAGCAAGGTGCTGTACGGGGGCACGTTGTCGTCGTTGGAGCCATGCACCAGCATCAGCTTGCCCTTGAGATCCTTGGCGATGAGCTGATTGGCCTGGTTGTCGTAATTGGTGGTGCCGTCCTTGTTGGTCACCAGCAGGCCCTGCCACTTCTCGCCCCAATCGTCTTCGTATTCGCGATTGTCATGGTTGCCGCTTTCGGCCCAGCCCACCTTGAAGAAATCCGGGTAGCGGAACATGGCATCGGCCGTGGTGTTGCCACCGCCGGAATGACCCCAGATGCCGACGCGATCCAGATCCACCCACGGATAACGCTGTGCGAGTTGCTTGATGGCAGTGACCTGATCCGGCAGCGTGTTGTCGCCCATGTTGCCGTACCACGCATCGTGGAACGCCTTGGAACGCCACGGCGTACCCATGCCATCGACTGCGATCACGATAAAGCCCAGCTCCGCCAGCGACTGGTTGTCGTAATCGGAGGCGGCAAAGCCGAACGTGCGCACCGAACCGGTTTGCGGACCGGGATAGACGTAATCGACGATCGGGTATTTCTTCGACGGATCGAAATGCGTGGGCTTGAACATCAAACCGTACAGATCCGTTTTACCGTCGCGCGCCTTCACCACGATCTGTTCCGGTGTCTGCCAGCCAGTGGCCAACAAACGCTTGATGTCAGCGGTGGCGACCGTCGCCACGGTGCGGCCGTCGCCGGCGTTGCGCAGTACGGCGACCGGCGGCGCGGTGGTGGTGGAATAGCTGTCGACGAAGTACTTGCCGTCATCGGACATGGTGATGGTGTGATCGGCAGGTTCCGGCGACAGTAACACCGGCTCGCCGCCGTCCAGGCTCACCTTCCAGAACTGCTGGTAATACGGATTGACACCCGGCGTACGTCCCACGCCGCGGAACCACACGGTGCGCGTCTTCGCATCCACTTTCAGGATTTCGGTGACGTTGCCCTGGCCGGTGGTGATGGCGCGCTTGAGCTGGCCGTTGTTGAGGTCGTAGAGATACAGATTGCCCCAGTTGTTGCGCTCGCTGAACCAGATCGCTTCGTGCGTCTCCGGCAGGTAGCGCCAGTTCACGGCGCCGTTGCCGCTCTCGTAATACGTGGGCACGTCTTCGTGGAAGACCGTGCGCACCTCGCCGGTTTTTGCATCGGCGATGCGGAAGCTTTCGTGCTTGTGATCGCGTGAGGTCGAGACGAAGGCGAGCGTCTTGCCGTCCGGCGCCCATTTCACATCATCCCAGCCGCCGTCTTCGCCGCAGCTTACGTCGTCGCACAAGCTGGAACGATGTTGGTCTGGCGGCATCTTCAAACGCACCACTTTATGCGTGGGCACATCGATGACCACGCGCTCGATCATGGTGATGTCTTTGTCACCCGCCAGCGGATATTTCCATGACTGCAGTTCCGGATGGCCCAGCTTGGTGGTGACCAGGTACATGTCGCCGGTCTTGCGCTGATCCTGCTGGAATGTCGCGATCTGCTTGGAATCCGGCGACCATTCGAGAATGGCGTTGTCGGTGTGCTTCCAGCCGGCGTTGTCGGTGGCGTAGCCGAAATTTTCCACGCCATCGGTGGTGAGCTGGGTTTCCTTGCCGGTGGCGACGTCGCGTACCCACAGGTTCCAGTTGCGGATGAAGGCTTCCTGCTTGCGATCCGGCGACAGCACGCCGGGCTCCTTGCCGGTTTTTATAACGGTGGCCCGATCCGCGCATTCGCCGGCGGCTTTCAGATTGCACAGATAGTGCGTGTCGCCGATCGTGATCTCGTCGCGCCCGTCGGCAGCGACGCGGTAATCGCTGATGCGCAGCTTGTCCGCTTTCACGTCTTTTTTGCCGGCCTTGGTCAGCGCGGCGGCGAGCTTGCCTTGGTCGAGCAGCGGTTCGGCTTTGCCGTTGGCGGCGTCCATGCGCAGGTAATGATCGCCAGTGGCGTCATGGTCGACGTACCAGAAATGCGTGCCGTCCAGCCAATGCACGGTGCTCACCATGTGATCGACCAGTGGCGTGGTGTTGTACGGCATATAGCGCTCTGCCTGCGCATAATCTTGCGCGGTGAGCGTGCGGCCGGCGGCTAGCGCGCTGCTTGTGCCGCCCAGGGCCAGCAGGCCACACATCAATGCGCCATACAGGCGCGACGTGCCGGTTATCGAATGCATGTTTGCTCCCATGAAAAACGAATGGCCGCGCGGGCGGCCTCCCCCATCTTGTCACGACCCTTGATCGTAATGGTTGTAATGGGCTACCACCCCTGCCAAAGGTACCTAAAAACACCGGCTGGCTTGTGCGCGTGCAGCACAAAGGCTTGTACGCTACGTCGCTACCGCCCAGGTCATTGGAGCCAAGCGTATGTCACAGCGCTACGTCATCATTGGCAATTACATTTCGCCCTATGTGCGCAAGGTGCTGGCGTGCCTGGAACTGAAGGGGCTGGAATACGAGATCGATCCGATCACGCCCTTTATCGGCAACGACGATTTCAGCCGCGTCAGTCCGTTGCGGCGCATTCCGGTGTTGATCGATGGCGAACTGGTGCTCAACGATTCCAGCGTGATCTGCCAATACCTGGAGGACAAGCATCCGCAGCCATCGCTTTATCCGGCCGATATTGCCCAACGCGCCAAGGCGCGCTGGCTGGAGGAATATGCAGATACCTACCTGGGGGATGTATTGATCTGGCGGTTGTTTTATCAGCTGGCCATTCGCAAACACATCTTCAAGGAACCCACGGACGAGGCGATCGTGCAGCGCGCGAAAGAGGTGGAGATTCCGGCGGCGCTTGATTACCTGGAAACGCAGTTGCCGCAAGAAGGTTTCATCTTCGGTGCGCTGTCGATTGCCGACGTCAGCGTGGCTTGCTATTTCCGCACCGCATCGTTCGTGCGCTACGCCGTGGACGCCGAGCGCTGGCCACGCACGGCATCGTTCGTGCAGCGCATGCAGGCGCTGCCGGTATTCCAGAAACTCGCGCGGCTGGAAGAAGGCATATTGCGCGTTCCGGTCACCGAGCAGCGCGAAACGCTGATGGCGATGGGCGCGCCGGTCACACGCGAAACGATGCGGAGCAACGTGGTGAGGCATGGGTTGCCACGGGGATGACCTTGTAACGCCAGCGCCGTAGGTTCGGGTGGCGCAGCCGAACCCCAACATGGCTTCCACACCAGCGGGATGTTGGGGTTCGCGTTCCGCTCACCCCAACAATCATGCAGCTCTGCGGTACAGGCCATGATGAAACCCTCTCAGGTGCCGTCATTCCCGCGAAAGCGGGAATCCATTTTCGGGATGCATCAGAGCAAGATGGATGATTCGCTTCGCTCACCCCTTCGGGGCCATCCTTCGGATGTTCTCCGCGCTTCGCGCTACGTCCCGCTTTCGCGGGAATGACGGCCGTGAGGCGAGCATGTGTTTCATGGCAACCTACGCCAACGTCTCGGCACCAGCACACTCAAAGCTGCTTGCCCATCACCTCCACCAACCAATCCACAAACACGCGCAAACGCGCCGGCATCTGCCGATGCGGCGGATACAGCACGGTGATCGGCAAGGACGGCGGCGGTGTCGATGGCAGCAGTTCCTTGAGCTGGCCGTTCGCCAATGCACCCGTCAGGTGATAGCGCGGAAACTGCGCAATGCCCAGGCCTGCTTCGCAACAAGCACGATAGGCTTCCGTGCCACTGACGGCGATGCGCCCCGGCAAGCTGACTTGCCGCAGCTTGCGACCGACCATGAAGTCCAACGGCTCCACGCGGTGCGTGGTGGGCGATGCCCAGTTCACCGCGTAATGGCCATCCTCCAAATCGGCCAGGTTGCGCGGCATGCCATGTCGGCGCACGTAGTCGGCGCTGGCCACCGTGGCCTGCTCCAGCACACCGACACGCCGGCTGACCAGACCGGAGTCGGGCAGGTTGCCCACGCGCAAGACGCAATCGACACCTTCACGCAACAAGTCGACGAAGTGATCGCCGGTGCCGATGTCCAGTTCCAGCATGGGATAGCGCGCAAAAAAGGCCGGCAGCGCCGGAACCACCCACAGCCTTGCCAACTGGGTCGGCAGATCCACGCGCAGGCGCCCGCGCGGCTGCACAGCGGCCTGGCGAAAATCCGCTTCCACCGCATCCACGTCGGCTAGCAGCCGCACGCAGTGGCGGTAATACGCTTCGCCGTCGCGGCTGGTGTGCACGCGACGCGTGGTTCGTTGCAGCAGTTGCGTACCCAGGTGCGCTTCCAGCCGTTTGATGGTGTGGGTGACGGTGGCGCGCGGCAGGTTCAAGTCATCGGCTGCGGCGGTAAAACTGGCCAATTCCACGATCCGTGTGAACAGGCGCATGGCATCGAGGCGGTCCATGGATTGTTGATCACAGTGAAATAGTGAAGCTCATTATTGAGCATTTATCGGAGAGCCGCATCGGCCGATGATGCATGGGTTTCCTCCACCCCGCCACGAGATGACAAGCATGCAAAAACGCACACTCGGCAAGAACGGCCCCCAGGTTTCCGCCATGGGCCTGGGCTGCATGGGCATGAGCGAGTTCTATGGCGCCGCCGACGACGCCGAATCCATCGCCACCATCCACCACGCGCTCGACCGTGGCTTGAACTTTCTGGATACCGCCAACGTTTATGGTCCGCACACCAACGAAGAACTGGTCGGCAAGGCGATCAAGGGTCGCCGCGAACAGGTATTCCTGGCGACCAAGTTCGGCATCGTGCGCGATCCGGCCAACCCCAGCTTCCGTGACGTCAACGGCCGCCCGGAATACGTGCATGCCAGTTGCGACGCCAGCCTGAAGCGTCTTGGCGTGGATCACGTCGACCTGTATTACCAGCATCGCGTGGATCCGAAGGTGCCGATTGAAGAAACCGTCGGTGCGATGGCCGAGCTGGTGAAGGCCGGCAAGGTGCGCTATCTGGGCTTGTCGGAAGCCGCGCCGCAAACCATCGAAAGGGCGGCGAAGGTGCATACGATCAGTGCCTTGCAGAACGAGCTTTCGTTGTGGACGCGCGACGTGCAGGAAAACGACACGCTGGCCACCTGCCGCAAACTGGGCATCACGCTGGTGGCGTATTCGCCGCTGGGCCGTGGTTTTCTCACCGGCGCGATCACCAAGCCGGATGATTTCGAGGAAGACGATTTCCGTCGTACCCATCCTCGCTTTCAGGGCGAAAACTTCGCGCGCAATCTGCAACTGGTGAAACAGGTGGAAACACTTGCCGCCGAAAAAGGCTGCACGCCGGCGCAACTCGCGCTGGCCTGGGTGATGGCCCAGGGGCAGGACATCGTGCCGATCCCCGGTACACGCAAGCGTTCGCGCCTGGACGAAAACATCGGCGCGCTCGACGTGGTGCTGAGCGAGGAAGAACTGGCATCGATCGATCGCATCTTTCCGCCGGACGCCATTGCCGGTGCGCGCTATGCCCCCGCCGCCATGGCGCAAATCGGCCGGTAACCATCATGGAAACGATCATGCGCATCCAGCCCGACGACATGCATGCCCTTCCGGGGCTGCATGCGGGTGTCCGGGTTGGCAACCTGTTGTTTGTATCGGGACAGGTGCCGTTAGGCCCTGCGGGTGAGCTGGTGGGCGTGGGCGATTTCCGCGCACAGGCCGAGCAGGTGTTCACCAATCTCGGCACCGTATTGGCGGCGGGTGGAAGCGGTTTCGATCGGCTGGTGAAGCTCACCGCGTTCTTCCTGGATATTTCGCGCGACCTGCCGGTGTATCGGGAAGTGCGCGATCAGTACATCAGCGCGGAACATGCACCGGCCAGTTCGGCGGTGCAGGTAGCCAAGCTGTTTCATCCGGCGGTATGGATCGAGGTGGAAGCGGTGGCGGTTTGCGCAACTTGACTCCCTCTCCCCTCCGGGGAGAGGGCTGGGGTGAGGGGGCAACGCTTGCCTGAAGATTCAACAAAGCGCCGCTTCGATTTAATTTGCAACCCGAGGTTGCCCCTCACCCTAACCCTCTCCCCAGAGGGGAGAGGGGATGGGGCTGCGCCCCCGCATTACACTATGCGCATGAGCACCCCCGAACACTCCCCCCTCGGCAAGCACACCGTCTACGCCGACCGTTACGACCCTTCCCTGCTGTTCCCGATCCCACGCCAGGCCAAGCGCGATGAAATCGGCGTCAGCGAACCGCTGCCGTTCCAAGGCGTGGATATCTGGAATGCCTATGAGCTGTCCTGGCTGGACATGCACGGCAAGCCGATGGTGGGCGTGGCGGAATTCCACGTGCCGGCCAACTCGCCGAATATCATCGAATCCAAATCCTTCAAGCTCTACCTCAACGGCTTCGCGCAGGAGCCAGTGGCGAACGCGGCGGCACTGCGTGCGTTATTGCAGCAGGACCTTACCCGCGCAGCCGGTGCAGTGGTGACAGTGACGATTCGTCCGCCGCGCACCGCGCAACACAGCTTCGCCGATCTGGAAGGCGAGTCGATCGACGGCCTGCCGGTGACGATCGATCACTACGGACCACCCAGGGCCGACTATCTACGCGCCGATACCGACGCTGCCATCGTGGAGGAAACACTGGTTTCCGATCTGCTGCGTTCCAACTGCCCGGTCACCGGTCAACCGGATTGGGGCAGCGTGCAGCTTGCGTATCGCGGTGCGCCCATCGATCGCGAAGGCTTGCTGCGCTATCTGGTTTCATTCCGCACGCACAACGAATTCCACGAACAATGCGTGGAGCGCATCTTTGTCGATGTGATGAAGCACTGCGCGCCGGAACGGTTGAGCGTGTATGCGCGTTACACGCGTCGTGGCGGATTGGACATCAATCCGTTTCGCAGCACGGAACAGGCCACGCCCGGCAATACGCGCGGGGCGCGGCAATAGTTCACGTAGGCTGGGATGAAATCCCAGCATGATTGGCATGGTGATGCTGGGATTTCATCCGAGCCTACATACCCTCCCCCCGAAGGGAGAGGGGCTTGAACAACATCAGAACGTATACCGCACCGTCAGCATCGCCGACCAACGCGATACCACGCGGCTGGGATCGTAGAAACCACCGTCGTAAGTCTGCAGTTGCTGCGGCTGGTAGTTGCCGTACTTGTCGGTGGGCAGGCTGTAGACGTACTGGCCCTTGGCATTCACGCCAGCGTAGTTGACCAGCGTGCGCGTCGGATAAATACCCGTATTGCGCTGCTGGCCCCAGTCCGAATTCAGCAGGTTCAGCACGTTGTAGATATCCAGGCGGATCTCGCCCTTGTTGCCGGGGAAGATGCCGGGAATCTCCTGCGCGAAACTCATATCCAGCTGGTTGAACCATGCCGTGCGAGTGGCGTTGCGGCCGGCGATCTCACCGCGGTGATGGCTAAGGTAATCATCCGAACCGAGCACGTTCTCGAACTGCTGGATCGCCTGCGCGCTGGTGCCCGGCGCGAACGTGACCTTCGGATCGTTGACGGTCGGAATGTACACCGGTTCGAAACCGGCAATCGCCAGACCCGGCGCATTGGTGCCGTTGGCATCGTTGCCGAACGTCCAGGTGTAGCGGTTGCCGTCGCGGCCGGAATAGAACAGCGAAGCCTTGGTCTTGTAGTCACCAAAGAAAGCGTGCTGCCAGTCCAGCGCAAGCTTTACGCTCTTGCCGGTCTCGTAGTTCGATGTCGCGCTTTGCGGATCGTTCGGATTGACGCGTGCGATGCGCGAGTAGCCGTTGATCGCGATGGTATCGGTGCCCGGATCGACATCCTTGGCGCGGTTGTAGCTAAACGACAAGCTGCCAGACAGATCGGCATTGAACGGCTTGCTCAGCGCCACGGTGATCGTATCGGACGATCCCTTGTTGGTGTTCGTGAGCAAGGTGGAGGCAGGGCTGAACGCGCGATTCTGATTGGCCAACGCATCGGCGGGCTTGCCGGCTTCGCCCGGTGTGCGCCAGTACTCAAGGCGGCCATCCGGCAGCGTGCCGGTGGGCGCGCCGATATTCAGTACCTGATACAGGATGCCGTCTTTCACCTGCACGTGTTCGTATTCGGCGGTGGCCATCAGGCCCCACCATGGCAGCTCGCGATCCACACCCAGGCTGAACTTCCACGCGCTGGGCATCTTGAAGTTCGGGTCCACCACGTCGACCGAACCCGCACCGCCGCCGGCAGGAATGTTCTGCCCAAGCGGATTCGGACTGAACGGCGCCGCCGCCGGATTGAACGATTGGTACTGCAGCAACGTCACGCCGTTGTTCTGGTACGGATTGGTCAACCACACCACCGGCGGCGTGGTCTGGAACAAACCGATACCGCCGCGCAACTGCGTTCGCAGCTCGCTGTTGAACTGATAGTTGAAGGACAGGCGCGGCTCGATCAAGGTGCTGCGGCTGCTGATGGTGCTGTTGTTGGCGTAACCGAATGCCTGGCTGAAGGCCGGGTTGTACGCAGGCGTACCGGTGGCATGCGGAATATCCGCGCGCAGACCGTATTGCACCGACAACTGATCGTTGACCTGCCAGGTGTCCTGGATGAAGGGACTCAACTGGCCGTACGTCCAGCGTCCTGCGATATCGCCCAGCGAGTAGCCCGGCGCCGGATGGAACAAGGTGTACTGCGCGTAATTGGCCGCCGCGAAGTTGTTGAGCCCCCAGAACGTGTACTGGCCGAATTCCGTGCGGCCGAACAGGTTGTCGATCTTCTCGCGGCGGTAGTCGAAACCGGCCTTGAAGCTGTGATCGCCCAGCACATAGGTGCCGGCCCAGTACAGCAGCAAGGTCTTGGTGTTGATGTAGTTGTAGTGGCGGAACTGTTCTTCGCCGAGATTGACCACCGGGCCACGGCCATTGGCGGACAGGTTGACGGCCACCGCCGGCTGCTGCACCGGTGCGGTGGTGGCCTGCGTGAATTCCTGCGAGGCGATCTTCGTCTCGGTGGAGAAATTCTCGGTCCAGTCATCGAAGAAGTGCAGCACGTAGTTGTCCGTGCTGATGGCCTTGGTATAGGTGTAGCTGCTCAGGCCCACGCTGTTGGCGCTGTTGCCGCCGACGGCCGGTTGGCTTTCGCGCGTGCGCTGGTAAGAAAAGCTCACGCGATGGTCGTTGTTGATGTTCCAGTCGATCTTGCCGAGATAACGCTTGTCGTCGTACGTCAGCCCGGAGGTGCCGCCGAAGACGCCCGGCTTCAAACCGAGCCGGTTCGCAATGTCGATGACTTTCTGCAAATCACCGGGCGAAATCTTGTTGCTGGTGGAAACGCCGTTGCCCAGGCTTGAGTCGAGGCCGTTGGCGGAATCGGCGCCGATGCCGTTGGTGCGTTCATGCTCGGCCGACACGAAGAAGAACAGCTTGTCCTTCACGATGGGACCGCCGACGTTGAAACCGCCGGTCCAGTCATTGCTGTAGCCGTGATAGTGATAACCAGGATTGCTGCTGGGCAGCCAACCTGCATCGCCCACCAGATGATTGGCATTGCGATAGGAGTAATACACCGAACCATGAAATTGATTGGTGCCGGACTTGGTCACCGCGTTGACGTCCGCACCCACGGTATCGGAGGCGACGTCGTAGTTGGCGGTGGCGATGTTGTATTCGGCGATCGCTTCGGGCGAGATCGGCGATTTCAGATACGGCAGGCCGTTGGCGTTGAGGCCGAAGGGATCGCCTTGCGGCACGCCATCCACCGACAGCTGGTTGTATCGGTTGTTCATGCCTGCGGCGGAGAACGAACCCACGCCCTGGTCCATCACCTGGATGCGCGGATCCAGGCGCACGATGTCGTCGATCGAGCGATTGCCTTGCGGCTTGGCCTGCAATTCGGCCTGCGACAGATTGGTCGCCAGCCCTTTGCTCTCGCTGCTGAAGATCTGCGCCAGCGCCGATGCCTTGACCGTCACGCCGGACAGCGTGGTCGCTTTCGCCTGCTCGGCTCCCATCACCAGGTTGATGGACGAAGGCTGACCCAGTTGCAGATAGATATCGTGCGCTTCCGCGGTGGTCGCACCCGCCTTGGTGGCGGTGACCTCGAACGGTCCGCCCACGCGCAGGCCCTGCGCGACGTAGCGGCCATCGGCGTCGGTGGTGACGTCCTTACGCGTGCCCGACGGCTGATGCAGGATGGTGACCGTGGCCCCGGGTACCGGGTGGCCGCTCCCATCCACGACGCGGCCGGCCAGGCCGGAGGTCGTAATGTTCTGCGCTAGAACGGGTGTACTCAGCAAAAGGCAGGCAATGGCCAGCGAAAGCCGCGTGGGTCGAGCCGTCGTCATCGTGTAAATCCCCAGTTGTAGATGAAATAGCCACGCAAGCACCCCCGCCTCGCTGAGGAGGCGTTTAGGGCGTAACGCTTGCTGGTGGTCCCTGTGCCCGCAGCCGGCGCTTGTCATGCGAGGCCAGCAACGGACCGCAAGATATTGACGCAAGAACATGACAAAGTCGTTAGCCGCGTGGGGATGGCGGGGTTGGCATCCCCTCGCTGCTTGCAAAGTGCTTCCCGCCTAAGGGTGTTTCCATCGCCAGAAAACCCTCATTCCATGGCGATGGACACATCCTTGAAGTCAGGAGGAAGCTCGCCGCGCCAAGGAAGGTATCGGATGCATCCCATCGAGCTGTCGCACCTGCCAACCCAGATATCGAGCCCCGCCAACCACCTACCGCACAAAGCTCGCCAAACGAGTCAATGCCGCTAAACTTCGCGTCCCGGTCATCAGCACTTCAGATCGCAGGCGATAGCCTTGGCGGTCACCCGATACCGCCGGTTTACCGGTAACGCTCCCCTGTCATTTTCGGAATCCCATACATGAAACTTTCCGCACGTTCCGCCGCCTTCTACAGCGTGACATTGGCTGGCCTGCTGGCGCTCAGCGCCTGCGGCAAGAACGAGCAGCAGCCCGCCAACCAGCCGGCTGCCCCCAGCACCGCACCCGCCCCCGCCAGCACCGCCGCGCAGCCGGCGCCGAGCACTACGGCCGCGACTCCTGCCCATCCGGGCACCGCGCCTGCCCCGGCCAGCACCGCGGCTCCCGCCGCCGCAGCGGCACCGGCCACTGCCGCACCGGCTGCCGATGGCTTCCAGGTCAGCACCGTGACGCTGGGTGACTCCGTCAACACCGATCACAAGGTGAAGAAGGACATGACCACCTTCTCGCCGACTCAGAAGACCATTTACGTGAGCGTCGACACCACCGGCAACACGCCGGGTGCCACGCTCAATGCCAAGTGGACCTACCTGGACAAGAACCAGATGATCGTCAGCACCAGCCAGTCGATCATCGCCGACAGCCCGAGCACCACCACCTTCAGCATGAAGAACCCGGACCTGTGGCCGGAAGGCAAGTACAAGGTGGACATCTCGGTGGACGGCAAGCAGGTCGCCAGCAAGACGTTCGAAATCAAGAAAGGCTGAGCTTCGCCAGCTTGATGTATCCAGGGCGCTCCGATCGGAGCGCCCTTTGTTTTGATGGCAGAGGGAATAGGGATGGAGGGAATAGGGAATAGGAAAAGCGGGATTCCGCAAGCTTGCAGCATCCGGCTCTTGCTATTCCCTATTCCCTCCATCCCTATTCCCTTGCAAGCACAGCCAGGCCGCAAGTCATTGCCTGTCACGCCATGTATGGCACCATCGCGGGTCTGGGGAATCGAGAGGCAGTAGCGTGGAGCAACAAGGCGGGGCCGAAGTCCTTAGCCAAGAAGACGCCCTCAACCGCACCACTCCGGTGTGGCTGCGTCGATTCGCCGGGCCGGTATTGTCGGTGCTGATGTTGTGCCTGGCGTTGTGGGCGCTGTATCGGCTGGCCGGCGAAGTGAGCTATCACCAGGTGGGCGAATACATGCACCGCCTGCGCCGCGGCCGCATCGGCCAGGCGATCGTGCTGACCGCGCTCGGCTATGCGGTGATGCCGCTGTATGACTTGTTTGCGCTGAACGCCATCGGCCGCACGCTGCCGAAAGCACGCGTGGCGCTGATCTCCTTCATCAGCTACGCCTTCAGCAACACGCTGGGCATGGCGATGCTGGTCTCCGGTTCGATCCGCTATCGCTTCTATATCCAGGCCGGCTTGTCGACGCTGGACGTGGCCAAGGTGGTGCTGTTCTGCACGATCAGCTTCTGGCTGGGCCTGTTCGCCATCACCGGCGCGACGCTGTTGCTGGTGCCGATTCCCTTAGGGTTGCCGCTGGCCCGCTGGCATCTGCTGCTGGGCATCGCGCTATGCCTGATTCCGTTGCTGTGGCTGGCTGGTGGTGCGCTACTGCGCCGCCCGATCAAGCTGTGGCGCTGGAAAGTGCAGTTGCCGCCACTGTCGGTGGGATTGCGCCAAGTGTTCGTCGGCGCGCTCGACTGGGGTTTGGCTGCCGCCGTGCTGTATGCCTTGATGCCGGATTCGCTGGCGCTGCATTTCGGTTCGTTCCTGGCGATCTTCGCGCTGGCGCAGATTGCCGGCCTGATCAGTCACGTGCCTGGTGGCCTGGGTGTGTTCGAAGCGGTGATGCTGGCGGGCTTCGGCGCTACTGGCAATCAAGCCTTGTCCGCGCCGATTCTTGGTGCGCTCGCTGCATTTCGCGGCGTCTATTACTTGCTGCCGCTGTGTGCAGCCACCGTCGCCGTGGTGATCCGCGAAGCGCGTGGCCTGCGCCAGGCCGCACTGCTCACGCCTTGGTTCAACGGCTTGCTGCCGCCGTTCTTCGCCGGGCTCACGCTGGTATCCGGCGCGATATTGCTGTTCTCCGGCGCGACCGCTGTGCTGCCCGGTCGACTGGAACTGTTGAGCGATCTGTTGCCGCTGCCGGTGATGGAAATCTCCCACTTCCTCAACAGCGTGATCGGCATGTCGCTGTTGATCCTGGCGCGCGGCCTGCAGCGCCGGCTCGACGCGGCGTATTGGTTGACGCTTGTTCTATTGCTGGCCGGTGCGGTGGCATCGCTGCTCAAAGGCATCGATTACGAAGAAGCGGGCTTGCTGGTATTGCTCGCGATTGCACTCGCGCCGGCACACCGTTTGTTCTACCGCCGCGCCTCGCTGTTCGATCTCACCTTCTCGTTCGGCTGGGTGCTCGCCTGCGCTACGGTGCTGGGCTGCACGGTGTGGCTGGTGCTTTTCAGTTACCAGCACGTGGAATACCGCAACGACTTGTGGTGGCAATTCAGTTTCTACCACGGCAATGCGCCGCGCGCGTTGCGTGCCTTGGTGGGTGCGACTGGCGTGGCATTTCTGTTTGCGCTCACCACGCTGATCCGCTCGGCACGCTCACGCCCCACCCTGCCCGATGAAGCGGAACTGGCGCGCGCACTGCCGCTGCTCAAGCACTACCGCTCCGCTCAAGCCCATCTTGCGCTGATGGGCGACAAGAGCCTGCTGTTCGATCCGGAAGGCAAGGCTTTCATCATGTATGCCGTCGAAGGGCGCAGCTGGGTTGCGATGGGCGATCCGGTCGGCAACGACGATCGTGCGCGACAGGAATTGGTGTGGACCTTCCGCGAGCGCTGCGAGCGCGGCGGCGGCTGGCCGGTGTTCTATCAAGTGAATCCGGACGACCTGGATCTTTATCTCGAAGTGGGCATGAGCCTGTTGAAGATCGGCGAAGAAGCACGTGTGCGGCTGGAGCAATTCAACCTCGACGGCAAATCGAAAAAGGTACTGCGCAATACCGTCAACAAACTCGCACGCGATGGCGTCCGCATGGAGATCGTGCCGCAAGCACAAGTACCCGCACTGCTGCCGCAACTGAAATCGATCTCCCACGCATGGCTGCGCGAAAAACGCGTGCGCGAAAAAGGGTTCTCGCTTGGCGCGTTCGATGAGCGCTATCTCGCGCGCACGCCGATGGCCATCGTGTGGCATAACGACAAGATCGTGGCCTTCGCCAACATGCTGCTCACCGATAGCATGGAAGAAGCCTCGATCGACCTGATGCGTTATCTGCCCGACGCACCGGCCGGCCTGATGGATTACCTGTTCGTGGAACTGATGCAGTGGTCCAAGGCGCAAGGCTATCGCTGGTTCAACCTTGGCATGGCGCCGCTGTCCGGCTTGCAGAGCCGCCGCCAGGCGCCCCTGTGGAACCGCTTCGGCGCGCTTATCTTCGGGCGCGGCGAGCGCTTCTATAATTTCCAGGGCCTGCACCGCTACAAGGACAAGTTTGATCCGGAATGGGAGCCGCGGTACCTGGCAGCTCCCGGCGGCATTGCGTTGCCGGTGGTGCTCACCAATGTCGCCAGCCTGATCTCGGGTGGCTTAAGCGGAGTCGTGCGTCGATGAAGTTGCGTATTGCGGTGGTGGTGGTCGTGTTGGCGATCATCGCGGTGCTGGCCATCTGGAAACCTTTCCCGCACCCCAGCCTGGAAGACGCCACCGTCAAGCTGATGCCAACCACCCAGGCGCCGGCCGGCCACGATGACGTGGTGGCGATTTTCTATTCCGGCGACGGCGGCTGGCGCGACCTGGACAAGGAACTCGGCAAGCGCCTGCAGGCACATGGCGTGCCCGTGCTTGGCGTCAGCTGCCTGGACTATTACTGGCGCATGCGTTCGCCCGAAGAATCCGCACGCGATCTCGATGCACTGATCAACCAATACACCACGCAGCTGCACAAGCAGAAGGTGTGGCTGATCGGCTTCTCGTTCGGCGCTGACGTGCTGCCGACCATCGTCAACAAGCTCAGCCCCGCCAACCGCGCACGCATCACGCAGATGGTGCTGCTCTCGCCGAGCCAGGACGTTAACTTCGAGATCGAAATGGAAGGCTACATCATGGTGCGGGAGAACTGGCTGAAAACGCACCTGCAGGAAGCCAAGCAATGGATCAATCCGGTGCCGCACTATCCGGCCCTGCCGCAGATCGAAGCACTGCAGAGCAAACCGCCGCTGATTTGCTATTACGGCCGTGACGATGGCGACGACACCGTGTGCAACGATCCCAAGCTGCCCAAGTGGGTGAAGGTGTACGTGAAGCCGGGCGACCATCACTTCGATTACAACTACGACGGCTTGGCCACGCAGATGATCGGCGACCTTCCGAAAGATTCGCCGTAAGCCATATTCGCCGTAGCTACAGTGCCAGCCGCCAGCGTGAAGCTCCCTGCGCATCCACTGCACGCCGCACACACCGCTTCTGCACACGCAGCACGCATGATCTTCATCTTGCTGAATTGCCTAGGCCACACGTACAGAACGCGTACGCGTCTTTCACGGGTGCATTGGTCGAATCAGTCACGCCGAACGCACTCACGCGCCCGGCTACTCAATCGATTCGGATGGAGATTGCCATGCTTTACTGGGCCGCCGTATTTTTCATCATTGCCATCATCGCCGCCGTGTTCGGTTTCGGCGGTATTGCCGCTGGGGCGGCGGGCATCGCGAAGATCTTGTTCATCGTGTTCGTCATCCTGTTTGTACTGTCCTTGATCTTCGGCGGCATCCGCCGAGGACCGCGTCCATAACGACTGAATAACTCGACATGATTCAAGCCGCAGCGTCGCGGGCGCTGCGGCTTTTTTTATGGAGGAACGCGGCAACGCGACTAACGGCTGCGGAACAACGTGGTTCGGTGCGGAGCGCAGCCGTCATCGGTCGATAGCCACGGCTCCCTGGCAATCACATCCGTGCAAGGCCCGAGAGTGCAGACGCGGATGGCTCGCTGCTCCGCTTCACGCGCCAGCATGTCCAGCATCGTACGCAACATCGCGCCGGTGAAGGGCGTGTAGAGATAAAACAGCGTGCCTTCCGACAAGCATGCCTCGCGCACGTCCTGTGCCAGGAACGTGGCGTTGCGTACGTTCAATGCCTGCGCGCATCGCTGCGCACTGGCAACATAAGCGCGCTGCCACTCGATGCCGATGCAGCGTGCCGGCGTGCAAATAGCCGTCAATAAGGTGACGTGCCCCAGGCCCGCGCCAAGATCGATAACCGTGTCGCGCGCGGTGATTGACGCTCGCCTGATGAAATCGAAAATATGCCGCGCCGGGGTCGGTTGGTAGAACACCATCTCCGCTTCAAGGTCCGGCACCTCGCCGGGCTCGGCAAGATCGAGCACGCCGCTGACCAGCGTATCGAGTGGATCGTAGCTTTCATTCGCGCCGTCATGAGGCATGGCTGCTGCCCACGGCAGCAAGCTCGTTGCGCCACGTCCTTGCTGAATATCGAGACGGACGGATTGATAGAGCTGACGGTTGATCGTTTCCAGCTCATGCATCAAGGCTTCGATGCGCTGTTCAAGCGCCGGCCCTGCGGCATCGCCATGATGGACAAGCCAGCTTTCCAGTTGGTCCAGCATGTCGATGCGCCGGCACAACTGATCCGGCTGTTGCCATGAGCGATCCTGTAGCATGCCGTCGAATAGGGGTTGCAAACCGTTGACCATCGATCCTTCCAGGAATGCCGCATGAGCAAGCCGTATACGATCCGGCCGATTGAAGAAGACGATTTTTCCGCATGGCTGCCGTTATGGGAAGGCTATAACGCGTTCTACGGCAGAAGCGGTCCAACGGCGCTATCGATGTACATCATCCAGACGACATGGCAACGCTTCTTCGATGCCTACGAACCGGTGCATGCACTGGTGGCCGAACAGGACGGCAACCTGCTTGGCCTGGCGCATTACCTGTTCCATCGCAGCACCATCCAGATCGAACCGAGCTGTTATTTGCAGGATCTTTTCACCGACGAATCGGCCCGTGGCCAAGGCGTTGGCCGCGCGCTGATCGAAGCGGTGTATCAGGCCGCCGAATCAGCGGGCTGCCGGCGCGTGTACTGGCATACGCACGAGACTAATGCGACCGCGATGCGGCTGTACGACAAGCTGGCGGAGAAATCGGGCTTTATTGTCTACCGCAAATCGCTTGCCTGATCTCCACGTAGGCTGGGATGCAATCCCAGCATCGAGAAGCTGGGATTGCATTCCGGCCTACGGAATACGGTCACACGAGGGCGCGCTTCAACCATTCCAGCAATTGCGCCAGCACCTGGTGCCGCCCTGTCTCGGTTTCGTTGAACAGCTCATGGAACAAGGTATCGAAGAAACGGCTGGTCAACTGCTTGGTCGCCCATGCGCCATTGGAGAAGTCGCGACTACCGGACGGATCCACCAATCGATCGCTGCCGGCCGCCAGCAATAATGTCGGTACGCGCAATCGCCAGGCATCGGCAATGCTCGACGCCCCGGCGCGGAAAATGAAGTCGGCCAGACGCGGTGTTACGGAACGCGAGCACAGCGGGTCGTTACGATAGGCCTCTATCACCTTCGCATCGTGGGTCAAGCCATCCAACGGCAAACCATTGCGCAAGGGCAGATTCGGCAACACGCGTGCGAGCACGGCGGCCAGGCGTTGCAACCATGGCGCCTCAAAGGAGCGCAAAGCTGGCGACGACAGCACCAAACCGGGCGGCTCCACCCGGCCGTCGAGCACCGTCCGCACGGCAATCAAGCCGCCCATGCTATGGCCCAGCAACAAGGGTGGCCGCCCCAGACTGGCCGAATAGTGTTCGTAAACCGAAGCGAGATCGCTCAACAAATCGTCATGGCGACGCAAGGCACCGCGTTGGCCCGGTGTGCGGCCGTGCCCGCGCTGGTCATAGCTGCGCACCGCATAACCGTGCGCCAGAAACCATTGCGCCAGCGCCTCATAACGCCCGCTGTGCTCGCCGAGCCCATGCACGATCAGCACCGCATGATGTGCCTGATGCCGCGGCCAATCGCGCAGAAATAATCGCTGGCCATCGGCCATGGTCAGCCAGAGCACGCCTTCTTCCTGCTTGCCATGACTTGCGATGGGCTCCGCCTGTTTCTGTCTTTCCATAACAGCCCCCCTTATTGGCCTGCCTACATTAGCCTTTGGCAGGCGGCGTGAGAACTGGCCCTTAGGGAATCCAGTTTGCCGTTCGCGGATTAGTCGCCCACGCCCGCCACTTGTCGACATTCAAGCCGACGATGGCGAGCCACAGCGCCAACGAACCTTCGCCAGGCAGGCAGGGGAAAAGCAGGTACGGCAACAACCGCTCCTGCAGCGCTGGGGAAATGAAACTGAGAAAACCATCGGTGAAATAACAGAAACCGGAAAGCGCCAGCAGCAAGCCGATCACCCTCGGCAAAAAGCCCGAGCGGAAAATCAAATAGCCGGCGAGCATTTCATCCAGCCCGTAAAACACGAAAGAGATAAGCAGCCCCGTATCCTGCAATTGCAGCGAAAGATACGACATGGCCTGCAACTGCGCCGGGCTGAACACGCTCATGGCGCCACTTTCGGCCGCGAGCTTCAACGGCAGGTACGCGTTGACCATGTCGAGGCCTTCGATGGCGGTGCCGATCAGGCCGCAACCCATCGCGATGGCCGCGACCACGCCGTTGACCCGGCGAAACAATATGAAGCTGATGACTTCATTGGGCACGTTGCATAACAGCAGCACGATATGGGCGGTAAAACCCAGCCGGAATAATGTTTCGTGTGCGGCAATATGCTGCATGGTCGCCGCGGCATCGCCGGGCACGATCAACGCGTTGCGCACGTAACCGATGTCGAATGCACCGGTGACGATGCCAATCAGCGAAACGACGCCGACAATTCTTGCCAGCGTCCGCGGAGAAAACCGTTCCGAACCGGCATTCGCCATAAGCCACCCCTGCCTGCGCGATGACGAAGCGGAAAGCTTGTCGGACTGAAGTATGCGCCGCCAGCGTGGTTGTTCCGCGTGCCGGAAGTATCAATTTTGCGCGCCTGCGCCTGTCACGTCCGCTGGCACATAAAGCTCCAGCCCCTGACCAAGCGCATATCGCCGGGTATCAGGCGGCAATGACTGGCATTGTTCGTGCACGCTCACCCGCCGGTCCCTGGTGGCCACCCACAGGTCGGCATTGAGGCGATAGGCGAGCTGCTGTTTCGTGTGTGCAGCGCGATAGGCGCCAAGGCGCTTTTCGACACCAAACACATGATCGACCACCGCGAGTTTCTCCGGCTGCAGATAGTTGGCGTGCAACAGGGTTTGCACCTGAGTGGCCATCACATCCTGCGCCGCCACAGTGGCGGCGCAGGATATCGATGCAAAGACGCCTGACATGCCGAAGGCCGTCAACAGGCGCATGACAACACACATGTCACGCACTGCCTTTCGCATTCGCCTCGCGAAGCTTTTGCGCGCATTCCTCGCAGCACACCTCCACGACACGGCCGCCAATGGTGACCTGGATGGCCTTGTCGTCCAGCGCGTAATCGCATACGGCACAGGTTTTCTCGTTCATGACTTTTCTCCTGATGTAACCCGTCATTGGGTACGCACAGGAAACCATCCGGCAGCCGGAAGCGCTGTCGAATTCTTTAGGTATTTGCGAAGCCCGTAACCCCCACGGCCGTCATTCCCGCGAAAGCGGGAATCCATTTTGCCTTTTGCATCAGAGCACCATGGATGATTCGCTTCGCTCACCCCTTCGGGGCCATCCTTCGGATGTTCTCCGCGCTTCGCGCTACGTCCCGCTTTCGCGGGAATGACGGCCATACGTAGGCGGGGATGAATTCCCAGCCTACGGACCGCTGGACGTACGCCGAAACTCGGCCGGTGAACGGCCGTAGGCTTGACGGAACGCACTGGTGAAATGGCTGTGGCTTGAAAAGCCCAGCTCTAAAGCCAGTGCTGCCAAATCGTCGTGGTGTTGAATGAGGTCAAGCGAACGAGCCAGGCGCAACTGCAATTGATAGCGATACAGAGGCACGCCCTCCACCTGCCGGAACACCTGGGTGAGGTAGACCGGCGAGCTGCCGATGTCCTTGCCGATCTCGGCCAGCGTCCAGCGCCGCGAAAGATCGCTGGCCAGCAACACCTTCACGCGATCGGCGAGTCGGCGCCGCGCATGCGTCGAGGTGGGCTGCCGGGAGGTGCGCGGGCCCAGGCTGCGGGCAATCATGGTCAGCACCAGCGCTTCGGCTTCCAGCGGTTCGATGCTGCCGTTCTCCAGGCTATGGCGCAGCAGCGCCACCAGCGCGTGCGCACGTGCATCGATGCGCAGCGATTGCGCACGGAACGCCACGTCCTCCTGGGTCTGCAACAACGGCTTGGGCGCGAGTTCCGCCAGCAAGGCCTGATCCAGATGCAGCGACAGGCAGGCATCGCCACCGTTCAGTGGATGGCTGACCTGATAGCCCTCGTGCGCATTGAAGAACAACACGTGGTTGGCATCCGCCACCGCCTGGTCCTGCCCCACATGGCGCAGATAAAGGCCGCGATAAGGGAAAACCAATTGCGTGGCGGATGCACACTCTTCCGCGCTGCGATGGCGGCAGGTACCGCTGCAGTGAACGTTGCGCAGCGTCAACGATTCGGTCGACAGCAGCACTTTGGAGCTGAGCTCCGACATGGCGGCACATTGCCTCTGCTTGATCCGGGACCGAGCTTAACAAGCTCACGCCTCACTTCGCCTGTGCCGCAAGGCAATCGCTAAAGATTTTGACAGCGCCCCCGACGCCCGCATGGTCTCCTTTACTTGCCCGGCGGACGGGCGTGACGACAGGGCAAGAGCATGAATCGACAACAGAAAGAACGCGCCGAATACTTCCATCGACTGCATGACGGCCCTACCCCGCTCATGCTTTCCAATGCGTGGGACGTCGCCAGCGCAAGGGTGATTGAGAATGCGGGCGCCAAGGCGATCGCCACTACCAGCGCGGGCATGGCATGGTCGCTGGGTTACCGCGATGGAGAACAAATGCCGGTGCAGGAGCTGCTGGCGGCCTGCAAGCGAATCTGCCGTACCGTGTCCGTACCTGTCACGGTGGATATCGAGCGCGGCTACGGACACGATGCACAAGACACCGGCGACCTGGTGGCGGCACTGATCGAACTGGGCGTGATCGGCATCAACATCGAAGATGGCATCGTTCCTGGCACGCAAACACTGGCCCACCCCTCGGTGCTCGGCGCGCGCATTGCCTGTGCACGAACGATTGCGCGTGATCGCGACCTGCAGTTGTTCATCAATGCGCGCATCGACACCTATGTCACGCCAGAGTTGGATGCCGCTGCGAAGCTGGAAGAAACACGCGCACGCGCACTCACCTATATCGATGCAGGCGCCGATGGCATCTTCGTTCCCGGCTTGGCCGACCTGCAAGATATCGCCACGTTGGCTCGTTCGTTGCCCGTGCCGCTCAACATCTATGCCGGTTATCCTGGCGCCCCTTCGTCACAAACACTCGGCGACTGCGGTGTGCGCAGAATCAGCCTGGGGTGTGGAACCATGCAGGCAACGATGGCACACCTGGCGCACATCGCATCGGAAGCTATTGCCGAAGGCCGCTACGACACCATGGGCGAGCGGATGTTGACGGTTGCAGAAGCGAATAGGTTGTTTGCAGAGGTCGATACCACCGACCGTGATAAAGCCACCGCTCACACATCCGTGTTGGCGTAATGCACAAGCACCGTCGCCCCGGCGAAAGGCGGGGCCCAGCAACTTGCAACGGCACGAAAGACACTAGGCCTCGGCCTTCGCTTGTCTCTTGATCACAATTCCGACGTAGCTTGAAAGTCCAGTTTTGCGAGGATCGCTCCCTCTCCTACGGCAGTAGGGGAACATGCTTTTTTCTCCTCCTGCAAGCAGGAGGAGGTGGGGTGGGGTTGCTTGGGCTTTAGCGTGCGACCGAACGTCACGATGAATGTTGGCGGCATGAACCATGTGGTGACATACGGTTTACAGCGACGTGTGCATCCCGCAGCTCGCTTCGCTCGCATCCCAGCCTAACCCTCCCCTGCACGCAGGGGAGGGAACTGATTTACGGCGCTTTGCGGCTATCGAGCCACCAGCAGCAAGCCTAAAAAGATGTGACCAAGAGACAGGGCCTTCACCGGGGCGACGGTGGAAAGTTTCTCGCCGTATTCCAACTCAGTTCTGATACGCACCACGATCGATTAATCCACCACTGGCCGTGCGCGACGCACCCGCATAGTCATAAAACCCTTCACTCGCCACACCTAGATTCACGCCACTGCCGATCGCTGGCGATCCGGCCGAAATCTGCAAGTTGGGCGCGGTCGTACTTATGAACAGCGGATCGGCAAGCAGTCCGTTGGATTCACTCTGGCTAGCCGCCTGAAAGTTGCTCAACGTGGTGTAGGTATGGTTGTTCCAGATCCATTCCGCGGACGCACCGCTGTCGCTGGTATAGAACAGATCATTTTCCAAAGTGGCAGGTGGCGTGCTCGACGCCACGAAGCTATTCACCAGCAGGCCCTGGCCGTTCGCATACACGATGTTGTTGGCGAACAGGTTATTGCTGGCGTGGTACTGAACCTGGAATTCACCGCTGCCTGACTGCGTTGTGTCGTTCTCGAACAAGGTGTTGTTGACGATGGTGCAGTGATCCGTGCCACCCACGGACGATGCGTATCCCCCAATGGAAACGCCGGCAATGTTGCTGTGAAGCACAAGGTTGTTACGCGCAGTCACATAACTGGTGACATGTCCGTAATGCTCGCTCGCCAGCTCGATGCCAAGATCCGCCGCCTGCACATTGTTCTGTTCGATGGTGATGTGCGTGCCGCCATCCACATAGATGCCATCGGCCCCCGGCTGGTTGTTGTAAGCCGGATTGGTCGTGGAGCTGATGTTGTACACCGTATTGCCGGCGATCCATCCATTGCGCGCCTGATCAAGGGTGGTCGTGGGGGCGGTACCTTCGAAACCGATCGCCACGATGCCGATGTTGTTGTTGTCGTGCACGCGGTTATTGGTCACTTGCCAGTTCTGCACGTTGCCGTTCACCGCCAGCGATTCGCTGTAGCCGGTGATTAGATGGTCCAGTTCATTGCCATCGATGATCAGCTGGCTGATCGGCGCAGTGGCCGTGCCGTACACCGCCAGTCCGAATGCATCGCCCGCCGAGGTTTTTATCGTGGTGACGATGTTGTGTATGTGGTTATTGCGTATCTCGATGTGGTTGCCCGAACCTTCGATAAACAAACCGGCTGGCACCAGGCTCGACGAGTTGGACGTGTAATTCTGCAATTGCAGCCCGATCACGCGCACGTAGCTGGCGTTTTGCAGGGTGATCAAACCCTGCTGGCCTTGCGGCACGCCCAGACCGGTACCGTCGATGGTGGCGAGCTGACCCGGCTCAGAGATCAAGGTGATGTAGCCCGCGGTGGCGGAGCCGGAATGGGTGATGGTCACCAATTCGTTGTAGGTACCGCCCGCCACTTGCACTGTCGCGCCGGCAGGCACCGTATTCATGGCGTGCTGGATGGTGCGCCACGGCGCAGTCGCACTGCCGTTGACGCTGTCGTTGCCGGTAGTTGCCACATAGTACGTCGCGCCGCTGTAGGTAGAAGGCGCCACCCCCACCGATGCTGCGCCGGTAGCGAGCGGTGCCGCTTCAGCCTGCGCCGTTACCGTAGCGGTAAACGATGCCGATGCACCCGCCGGCGCGGTGTAGACACCACTCGTGGAAATGGTGCCGAGACTCGGCGCGCCGCCCGGCACACCGTTGACCAGCCACGTCACGTTCTGATCGCTGCTACCGGACACCGTTGCGGTGAAGGACTGCGTGCCGTTGGCGGCGAGCGAAACCTGTGTCGGCGATACGGCAACGGCCACCGCCGCCGAAGCGGCCGTTGTTGCGAAGAAAGAAGCGGCAATCATTGCGGCCAGCATGGCCGTGCGCTGGGGAAGCGTACTCATACTTTCCTTATCCTTACGAAAGATGGACATCGTCAACGACGACAGGGATGGAACAGCCCGCGCACTATGGCGCAGGCTGTCATCGCAAGAATGCGATCGCTTTCGCAGGATGGTGGCAAGTCAGAACAGCCATGGCCACGCACGCAACGTCGTCGTTACGAAGTGAGAACTGGCACGCTTTACTTCACTGCTTTTGCACAATTATTTCCGATGCTTTGCCCGATACCGCTTCTCCAATGCCCTTGGCAATATCCGCATAAATCGCATCCCGCTCCGCCTTGTCCGCGCGCGAATCGGTAAGAAACGCGGCAACGATCACCGTGTGACCGTTTGGCCAGGTCATGATGCCAATGTCGTTATACGCAGCCGTGTTGCCTTCGAATGACGCCGACGTTCCGCATTTATCGGCCAGTCGCACACCTTCCGGCAAACCGCCGCGCAAACGACGAGGAACCGTCTGCTTGTACATGAGCTGCAACAGATGCTGTGTCGACTTTGCCGACAACAACTGTCCTTTCCAAAGCTGCTTCAGAAATTCAATCGCTGCATCCGGTGTAGTGCCATTACGTGGATCGCTCAGATAATCGCGATAGCCTCGACGAAGGCGTGCAAGCGATTGTTGCGCGGTCTCATTGGCAGGAATCTGCTCGCCATGAGCGGTGCCCTCGAAAATCCGATCGACTTCCGCTTCATCCATATCCACGCGCATGCCTTCAATGCCATGCGCGCGCAGGAATGCAGTGACCACCTTTGGGCCGCCCACCAGACGCACCAGGGCATCAGCCGCTGTGTTATCGCTCTCGCTTATCGCTGCGGTCAACAATTCGTTGACCGTGAACGTCATGCTGTCACCGCGGAAGTGAGCACCCATGGATGGGACGGCGGAACCGCCCACGACATCGGCGCGAGCGATAGTCACCTTTTGCGCAAGCGACAGATGCCCGGCATCGATTTGCGCCAGCACGGTGGCAGCAACGGGTGCCTTGAACACGCTCATCATCGGATACGCGTGATCCGCATTGACCCGTGCCTGGGCACCGCTATCCAGATCAAGCACGGTGATACCTAGCAGGCCAGGACGGGCGCGGGCAGCAAGTTTGTTCAATAATTGCTGCAGCGATGTCACTACCGTCCCCTCACCTGCCTGGAAAGCCAAAACGGGGCGCCATGCGCACACCAAAAACAACAAAATCAAGCAAGTAGTGAATCGGTATCGGTAAATCATGCATAGCTCCCCGATGTAAACCCGTTGGATGGTATGCCCATCAGCATCGCGGCGAAATACTGTGGCTGAAGAGGCGGCGGCGCACCCTGTATTGCTATGGGGACAATGCTCGCGGCAATGGAAACCCAACTAAACCTATAGTTGACAAGCCACATAGCTCCGGGTATCTACTATCGCCATAGTAAGAACGATACCGATGGAGACCATGAAGATTTCCCTCACCGATCGCGAAGCCGACGTCATGCAGGTGCTATGGGATCACGGCCCTTCGTTGGTGGCCGATGTTCGCGAGCGGTTGAGCGACGAGCTTGCCTACACAACCGTGCTCACTGTGCTGCGCACTCTCGAAGGCAAAGGTTACGTGGGGCACGAGGAAGAAGGGCGCGGGCACCGCTACTTCGCCAGCATCAAGCAGCAGGCCGCGCGCAAGAATGCCCTGCAGCATTTGACCGACAAGCTGTTCAAGGGCTCCGCGGAGCTGCTCTTTTCGCACCTGGTGTCGGACCAGAAGCTCACCCCCGAACAAATACGCCGCATGCGACAGCTGCTGGCCGAGCGCTCTGACAAGGAATCATCGCGGTGATCGAGTGGATGACGTATGTCGTCCTGGTCACCCTCACGCTGAGTGCAGCGGCGCTTGCGGCAGAGCGCGCCGCAAAGGTCCATCGGGCCGCAACCCGGTGGGTGTGGATCGCTTCGCTGATCGGTTCGCTGCTGCTGCCGACAGTGATGGCCACCGCGTCGATCCGTTTTCCCAAGGCGCTTGCGCCCAATACGACGTCAACGTCCGCACCGATTGCCTTGCGTAACGCCACCTCGATACCGATGCCACCGGTGCTGCTCGACCTGGGCGACGCGCAGCCGTATGAAGCATCTGTTCGCATGGATACCTTGATACGCGACAGCTGGGTGACGATCTCGTTGCTGATGGCGCTGGCTGCCGTTGCGAGCTCCCTGCTGCTGCATCGGCGCAAGCGTGACTGGCGCGAAGGGATTCTGTGCAACGAACAGGTCTTGGTTGCACCGGATGCAGGGCCGGCAGTCGTTGGTTTATGGCGCTCGCGTATCGTCGTGCCCGCTTGGTTGCTACAGGCATGCGAAGAACAACAGCAATCCACGATCGCTCATGAGCGATCGCACTTGCGTGCACGTGACCCGCAGCTCATCGCCCTTGCGCTGGTGTTGCTGATATTGATGCCGTGGAATGCATTGCTGTGGTGGCAGTTCCATCGTCTGCGCCGCGCCATCGAAGTGGACTGCGATGCCCGGGTCCTACGAGATGGACATGATGTCGCCACATATTGCGAAACGCTGATCCAGGTGGGTCAGCGACAGTCGAGCCGTATCGGTGTGGTGCCGGCGATGTCCGGCTCGGCGTCGTCCCTGGAACTGCGTATTCGGCTTATGTTGCGCAAGCAGAAAAAATGGGCGCATGCGTCCGGGGCGCTACTGGTGTGTATTTCGTTGGGCATGGCGGCGTTGGCTGCACAGGTGACGCCACCCGCCACGAGCCATCGAGATACAAATTTCATTGATCTCGGCAGCGACACGCTTGATCGCTACACCGGCTTTTACCAAAACGACTCCCTTTCGCTCATTACCGTGACGCGTGCTGGCCATGAGCTCACTGTCAGTGTCAGCGGTGCAATTGGCGTTCCAAATCCATTCCATATCGTCCCCACCGGTGAGGCTCGGTTTGCCGTGGAGGGCGAGAATCCTCTTGGTGTTTCCCTGTTTCCCGGTGACAAGCCTGCCGAACCCACCGTGCAATTCATCACGGGCAGTCATGGACGTGCCTTGCGGCTTGTCGCTTACCAGAACGGACGCGTGATTCTCGACCAGCCGCGGATCGACAAAGCCGTTGCCGATCGCATCAATGACGCGCTTGCCGCCCGCATCAAAGCGCTGAAACCCTTCCCCACTAGTGAGAAGGCGCTGCAACTGTTCCTAAGCGATCCCGACAGCAGTGCAGGAATGGGCGATAGCCTGGCTTGGGTGCGTGCCCATAACAAGGATGCGCGAGAGAAGTTCCTGGCCGAGCTCGGTCCTGTCGAGTCCTACACGTTCAAAGGTGTCACCAAGTTCGGCTCGGATGATTACCTCGTCAAGCATAAGCACGGCATGGAAACGGTATTGCTGATGCTCGATGAGCACGGAATCTTGGTAAGCGCCCTCCAGTTCGACTCTCGAAGCCGGTTTGCCCAGATGGATCTCATACCAGCGACTTGACCGACACTAATCCGAACTCGATCCACCTGTGGTCATGTCGAATGGCCGCCTTTGACCCCTTGCGCCTTTTCTCAGGAGTGACGACGTGAAACATAACGCATCACGCTGTGCGATCTTTCGATTGGTCACTGGATGGCTTGTAGTGGTGGCTTGCATCGGAGCCGCTTCCCTGAATGCACACACCGCCGATTTGAGGCCAGGTGCGCACACCGGCGCGCTGCGGGGCGCTCTCTATCGCATCGACGTCCCCACAGACTGGAACGGCGATCTCGTCATGATCATGCACGGCTACCAGCCCGTGGGCGTGCCGATAAAGTCGCCGATGACGCCCGCCGACGTGACGCCGATTTTCCTGAAACAGGGCTATGCCGTCGCACAGAGCCAATACGCCTCGCAAGGTTGGGCCGTGGGCGATGCGATGGCCGACAACGAACGTCTTCGCCAATATTTCACCCATACCTTTGCCCATCCAGCCCACACCTACGTTTACGGCTTTTCGCTGGGAGGTCTGGCGACAGCAGCAAGTATCGAGCGCTACCCGCACGCGTACACAGGTGCGTTGATCGTATGCGGTGCAACCTTCTCGACGCCGGAATTAGCCGAGCGTGCCCTGCTTACGCCCTTGGTGGCATTCGATGCATTGATTCCTGGCGTGCTGCCGGACCTGGCTGCTCCCGACTCGCCGACATTCATTCCTCCGGATGTCTTTGTGAAAGCACTGCAGGCACACCCCAAAGAGGCTGCCTTGCTGGAGCAGCGACTGCAGGAAACGCCGGAAACGCTGTCGACGCTTTCGCTTTATTACATGGTACTGCGTGAACTCGAACAGCGGGCTGGCGGCATGCCGGTCGACAACACGAAGACGGTCTATCACGGTTTTGGGAACGATGCCGAGTTCAACCGCCAGGTGCATCGCTATGCCGGCTCACCTGTCGCGATGGCTTATGCCGCCCGCAATGTCACACTGACCGGCCACATCAGCACGCCGGTGGTGATGCAGTGGAACGCCTTTGATCCCACCATCCCATCGCGATTTCATGACATCTATCCCAATTTGGTGCGTGCGGCGGCCAATGACAAATGGATGACGGTTCTCCCACCGGTCGGCCAAGGACACTGCAACTTCACAGACGAGCAGATTTCCGCGGCGTTCCATGCACTCGTGCACAAGGCAGGCACCGAACAACACTAGTGCAAGCGGCACCTTGAATCACGCACGCTACTGGAAAACATCTTCGGAGATATGGCATAGGCATCAACGTCACTACGTTTAGCACGAGCTTGCCGTCATCCCTTTTACTGGCTCATTGACACACGGTTGAACCATCCTTGCCGACCGTACACCACTTACCCCGAGCGGCATTGAAGGTAGCGGGCATGCCCCACATCACCTGGTCCGGGTGCTGTTGCTGGATTTCGCTCCAGTGCTCCTTGCGAAACTTTTCTTCATCGGCATCCGCTTTCACCAGTTTTGCCTGCATGTCCTGCATCGTCTGTTGATGCCGAGCCTCGTAGGCCGCTTTTTCCGCGCGCTGCATTTCGGCGTCGTGGGCCACTTCACGCGCACGCTGTTCATGCTCGCGCCTGAGGTTGGCCTGCACGCGCTCCTGGAAAAGGTTGGTAACGCCGTTGGCGGCAGCGAAGGATCTGGCCTCATCTACGTGACCGCTGTCGATCATGCTGTTGAGGGTCGTGGCGATGCGATCCTGTTTCGCCTGGGCGGCCTCTGCCGCCGTCTCCTTGTGCAGCAGCGTGGTTTGCTGGCTGGGGCAAGGCGCATCTTCATAGGAAATCGCACCGTTCTTGCCGGTGCACTTGTAGATATCCGTGCTGTTTGCCATTGAGGCCATCAACAGCAAGAAGACAGGAATCCAAAACCTGGCATGCATGCGCGTTCCCCGTGACGTGCAATGAGGGGCAGTCTAGCAGTCGAACCGAAACGAGACTGCTTGAGCGCACAGCAAAAACGGCTGTATGCAAAGTGGCGCGCCCGGAGGGATTCGAACCCCCGACCAATGGCTTCGGAAGCCACTACTCTATCCGGCTGAGCTACGGGCGCGTGGTGAGCGCTGGCGCGGGGGATCCCAGGGGGATGGCGCCGAGCGGAGAGGGAGTATAGCGGAGGTGGGTGGGGATGCCCATTGGCTCTCTAAAGTCATCGCCAGGTTGGGGACTTCACCCCACCCCAACCCTCCCCTACTGCACGTAGGGGAGGGAGAGAGTCTCAGCACATTGCAGGCAACCGGAATCGTTCACTTCGCCTTGATGAGCTGGCTCAAGGTATCCGGCTGGCTGGTATCGCGCTCCAGGTGCGGATATTTCAGGCCACCGTGGTAGTCGATGCGCACGGTCTTGTACTGGTCGAAGTTCTTCACCAGCAATTCGATCGGCTGGCTGGTGTCTTTTGCGGCTGCGGTGACAGCATCGCGAAGCACATCGGGATCGTAACTGCGGCCGTTGATGGCGACGATGGTCATGCCGGGCGAGATGCCGGCCTTGAAGGCGGGGCTGTCCCACAGCACATCCACGAGCGCACCTTCCTTGCCCACTGACATGCCGAGCGAATACATGAAGTCGGCGGATTTGCGGAACGCTTCGACCGCCTTGATCGCTTCCGACGGCTTGTCGTTGTAGACCAGCTTCCAGCCGTGCGAGGCGAGACCGCCGATCAGCGGACCGTGGCCATCAAGGCGTGTGCGCAGGTAGCTGGCCCAGTCATACGGAGTGATGTCATTGAGAGTCTTCACTACGTCGTCGAAGGTGTAGGTGTCGACATCCCATGCACCCGGATTCACGCCGAAGAAGGCCTTGCCGAAGTCGTCGATGGTCTTCTTGTTGTGGGTGAGTTCGCGCAGCTTGCCATCCACGTCCAGCCAGATCATCTGCCCGGCGGAGTAGTAATCCTCACTGCCCTGATAGTTGCGGTACGGCAGCGGGCGACGCTGGGCGATGGTGGGATCGTTGGTAGTGTCCTGCACGTTGCGCCAGCTGGCGAGGCCAGGGCGGCCCTTGTCGTAATTGGCGGCGACGGCAGCGATCATTTCCTCGAACTGCTTGTCGCTCCACAAGCCGGAACGCGCGGCCATCACCTGGCCCCAGAACTGCGTCTGGCCTTCGTACACCCACAGCAGCGAATCGCCCATCGGCACGTTGAAGTTCGGCGTGGCCAGATCGAAGCCGCGGCGGTACTTGCCGTCCCACGAGTGATTGAATTCGTGCGAGAGCAAGTCGCGCATCACCCAGCTCTTGTCCCACTCGGTGAAGTAGCCGCTGGGCGTGCCGTCTTCGCTGGAGCGATGATGCTCAAGCCCATTGCCGCTCATCTTGTCGCTGAGCGAGAACAGGAAATCGTAGTGATCGTAGTGATGCGCGCCGTACAGCTTGTACATCTGCTGCACCAGCGCCTGATGCGCTTTGAGTTGTTCGGGCTTGATCTCCAGATACTTCGGATCATCCGCCACCAAGTCCATGTGCACGGGCGTGCTCGCACCCGGATCGAGATCGACGCGCTTGAAGTATTTGCCGGCATAGATCGGCGAGTCGACCAGGTCATCAAAGTTGATCGGTTTGAAGTGCACGGTGCCGCCATCCTGCGAAGCCACTTCCAGCGCGGAGCCGAATTGCCAGCCGGCCGGCAGCGTGACGCTGGGCTCGGTCTGGATCTGGCGCGCGTAATAACCGGCCGGATACAGCGTGACGGTGTTCCATTGCAGGTTGAGCATTTCCGGCGTCATCACCACGCGGCCCTGGCGGGTGTCCTGCGGCGAGAGGTACTGGAAGTCCACTTCCACTTCGCTGGCGCCTTGCGGCACGTCGACGTTGAAGGCGTACACGTTGTACTCATCGCGCACCCACGGCAGCACCTTGCCGTTGGCCTTCACCGTGAGGCCCGCGAATTTGTCGATCGGGCCGGTGGGCGAATGGTTGCCCGGAATCCACTGCGGGTAGAGCAGCGTGAGTTTGCCGGCCGCCGCGACCGGAATGGTTTCATGCACGCGGAACACGCGGCGGGCGATGTCGGTGGCATCCACGTTGATCTTCAGCGCCCCGGCGCTGTAGGGAACGTTCTGCGGAGCGGGCACGTCGTCGGCGTGAGCGGCAAAAGCGGTGCATCCCAGCGCAGTGGCAAGGATGGCGGCGGCAAGCGGTGTACGTTTCAAAGGAGTCTCCTGGCGAAGCCGCCAACCTGAACGTGAAGGCGACGTAAGGCCACGATCCTAGCCATGTGAACGCACATGGCTCCCCTGCCAGAGGTCACGCGCAAAGCCTTGCGCTGCCGCAACTCGGACACGAACGAGGCCGCGCCGCTGTGGCCGAAATGCTGAACATCAACCTCTGCGAGAAACCGCTGGAAAAGCTTTGTTCAGGACGAACGTTACAAACTTGTTACGTCGTGTATCCCCGCACGGCCCCTCGCCGCGACTTCCCCATCGCGTCGAAGGCACATAACAAAGAGATGGAGTCCTCCATGAATAAGCTAGCCCTCTCGGCCGCCGTGGCCGCGCTTGCCCTGTCCCCTGTGCTGAGCCAGGCCGCTCATGCGGACGACAGCACCCCCACCTACGGCGCCAACGTCAATCCCAACTGGCAAGAAAACTTCTTCGTTGATGGCCAGCTTGGCCAGACCCAGGCGCGCACCAGCCTGCTCGACCACAACAACAGCGTGTTCCAGAACGTGCGCTTCGGCTGGCGCTGGAACGGTATCGTGGGTCCGGAAATCGGTTATGCCTACCTGGGTCGCCCCAAGGCTGACATCGGCGATGGTTTTGCTTCGCTCTCCGCGAAGGCACGCGCTGTCACCATCGGCGTGAATGCCAAGTACAACGTGTACGAGAACTGGTTCGTTACCGCGCACGCGGGTTACCTGCGTTCGCAGACCAAGTTCGCCTATTCCGGCAACCTTGCTGGCGACTACACCACTTACAACAACGGTGTGTTTGCAGGTCTTGGCGTGGGTTACGACCTGACCAAGAACTTCAGCGTCGGTCTGAACTACGACAACTACCGCTTGAATGCCGGTAACACCACCAGCCTCGAAAACATCGGCGTGCCGCGCATCCGCACGAACATCGCCGCATACTCCGCTTCGGTGGAATACCGCTTCTGATACGCCGCCACACGCACGTGTGAGCGATACGAAAACCCCCGGCTTGCCGGGGGTTTTCTTTTGGATTCTGGGGAACGAGCTGTGCCTAAAGTTCGCGAGGCCTACGCCGATAACTCTTCGATTGCTCTTTCGACGTACCCTTTCCCTCTAAGGATCCATCCATGAAAACCGTACTCGCCGCGACCTTGCTGCTGGTCGCTCCCGTCGCCGCCCACGCCTGTGCCGCCACCGATTTCGCCATCCAGGACGTCAAGGTCGCCGCTGTCGGCAGTGGCGTTGCCACGCGCCTGAGCGTCAAGGGCAAGCTGGTCAACAACTGCTCCGCCGCCGCGGCCGCCCAGGTTCGTCTGGATGCGAAAGACGGCTCCGGCAACGTGCTCGCCTCCAAGGTGGGTTGGCCCGCCGGCACTACCAACGTCAGCCCCGGCCAGTCGGTGGAATTCGACCTGGGCCGCCTGCTGCACTATCAATCGGACATGCAGAGCTACTCGCTCAGCGTGGTCGACGTGAAGTCCTGGTAAGACACGCCAGTACTGCAAACTTTTGCGAATCTGCCGGCGGTGCACACCGCCGGCATTTTTTCATGCTTGCTGATGCCACCCGGATCGCACATCCCGTGCGAAGCCGGGTGTGCGCGTTGGATAAAAAACACCCTAAAGTTTCGTTCCACTCAGGCCGATAGTGATTACAAGCCGTGCTCTTGGCGATCCGACCCTGAGGACTGACACATGAAAACCGTACTTGCCGCGACCTTGCTGCTGGTCGCTCCCGTCGCCGCTCATGCGGCTTGCGCAGCCACCGATTTCGCGATCCAGGACGTCAAAGTTTCCGCCATCGGTACGGGCATCGCCACGCGACTGAGCGTGAAGGGCAAGCTGGTCAACAACTGCGCTGCCGCCGCGGCCGCACAAGTGCGCCTGGATGCGAAAGACGGCTCCGGCAACGTACTCGCCACCAAGATGGGCTGGCCGGCCGGCACCACCAACATCAGCCCTGGCCAATCGGTGGATTTCGACCTGGGCCGCCTGCTGCATTACCAGTCGGACATGCAGAGCTACTCGCTCACCGTGGTCGACGTGAAAGCCTGGTAAGACGCTTCAACGATTCAAAATGCGTGTGAACCTGCCGGCGGTGCTAGCCCACACCGTCGGCTTTTTTTATGCCGTGCATCGGTGGCTATTGTAGGCTGGGATGAAATCCCAGCATCAGGAAGCTGGGATTTCATCCCAGCCTACAAGAGCGGCGTAGGTTGGGGTGAGGCGTAGCCGACCCCCAACGTGGCGTCATATAGCTCAGTGCAAGGTAAACAGCTTGTCGAACCCTGCCACGCGCAAGGTTCCGCGCAGCGCACTGCTCGCATTGACGATACGGATCTCGGCACGATCGCCACCGGCATGTTCGCGCAACAGCAACAGCATGCCGAGCGCGGAGCTGTCCATGCTTTCCACTTCGCCCAGATCGATCACGTAGCTACGTGACTTGCGCTCGCCCAGGCACGCTTCGTGGAAGCTGCGGTGCACGCTGAAGTCGAAGCGGTTGCTGAATTGCAGGGTGAGGCAATCCTGCTCGGTGTCATGTTGAACTTGGAGATTCATGACGTCGGCTCCTTAGAAGAGTTCGATTTCGCCGGCATCCATGCTGTTCTGCAAGGCTGGGCCACGCGAACGGATACGAGCTTTTTCGCGCTGCAAAGCCAGGCGCTCGCGCACGCGTTCGGAATGCTGGCGCAGCACCTGCGCATCGAAGGTCTCGCACGCCAGCGTTTCGATGTCGCGCGTGGTTTCGGCGGCGACACCCTGCAATTCCACCAGGCGCATACGCGTCTGATTGAGCAACTGGCTCAGGATGTCTTCGAACTGCAGCGAGCGAATGGTGGTGGACACATCCGTGCCTAGGCCGCGGTTGATCTCGACCACCTTGTCGGCCACGGCAGTGGTGCGTGCGTCGCTTTCGGTCACGTGCGCCATCATGGCGTCGATGCCGCCCTTGGCCGACAGTGCCACGTTCAAGTCCTGCGAGGCCAGTTCGCCGACCAGGCCGCGCACTTGCTCCATCGCGATACGTGCACGTTCCACGTGGCTGCCGATCTGTTCGTTGAACTGATTGGAATGGCTGGCAAGATTGCGGATTTCGCCGGCCACCACCGCAAAGCCTCGGCCTGCTTCGCCGGCGCGCGCCGCTTCGATCGCGGCATTCAACGCCAACAGGTTGGTTTCTTCGGCGATGGTATTGACGTTCTTCAGCAGCGCGAACACCGCATCCATTTCCTTCGACATGCCATCGATGCGATAGACGATGCGCAGGCTTTCACGCGAGAGCTGCACGATCAGGCCAACGAAGTGCTCAAGCAGATCGCCAGTGCGTGCAGCAAAATCCTGCACGGACACGCCACCGTTCTGCACGTCGATAATCTGTTTCAAAAGGGATTGCTGCAAACCGGTTTTCTGCGACAGGCCATCGAAGCCGCCGCCCAGTTCGGATACCGCATCGCGCAGCAAATCCAGTGCCTGATGCAACTCGCGCGAGGCGTGGCCGAGTTCGTCGACCAAGGCGCCGCGTATATCTTCCAGCGCTTCGCGCACCGGCGCGTGATCAGGCTCGGGCGCAGCTTCCACGACCGGCGGCGCGGAAAGGCGGCGGCACTCGAAGATCCACACCGCGCAAACGGCAGTAATCAGTACCGGCGCCATCCACACCGGATTCCAGATCAGGCATAGCAGCAAGGCGACCAGGCTGGCGCCGATACCGACGAGAGGGCGTGAAGCGGATGCGGGGAGAATAGCGGACATAAGCAATTCCGATACGTCAGGATGCAGCGCGTCGTGCGCTGGCGATGGGTTGTTGCGCCAGCACCAGCAACCGTGCGGCGATATCTTCAAGCGGGAGTTTTTCGTCGGCGGCACCGAGCTTCCACGCGGCGCCGGGCATACCCCACACCACGGAACTGGCTTCGTCCTGCACTACGGTGGGCGCACCGCTTTCGCGCATTTCCAACAGGCCGCGCGCGCCATCGTCACCCATGCCGGTCAGCAGCACGCCGATGGCAGCCGCGCCAATGCTGGCGGCGGTGGAGCGGAACAGCACGTCCACGCTGGGCTTGTGGCGGTTCACTTGCGGACCGTCATGCAGGCGGCAGACGTGCTTGGCGCCATCCCACATCACCAGCAGATGCTCGCCACCGGGTGCGATATAGGCGTGACCAGGCTGGATCGGCTGGCCATCGCGCGCTTCGCACACGCGCATCGCCGAACAGTTGTTCATGCGCGCTGCAAACGGACCGCTAAACGCAGCAGGAATGTGCTGCGTGATAACGATCGGCGGCGCATCCGGCGGCATCGTCTCCAGCAGCACGCGAATCGCTTCCGTACCACCTGTCGAGGCACCCACCGCGATGATGCGCATACCGCCACGCGTGCCGGCCGATTGCGAACGCGGCAATACCGCATCCGCCGAAAGGCGCGGAGGAACGGCGATCTTCTGCACCTGCGTATAAGCACGCGGACGTGTACGCGCGGCGAGCTTCACTTTCGCGCAGATTTCCTGCGCGCTCTCGGCAAAGCAATTGGCGAGATCGCTGGCAGGCTTGGTGAAGAAATCCACCGCGCCGATTTCCAGCGCGCGCAGCGTTACTTCCGCGCCGCGCTCGGTCAGCGACGACACCATCACCACTGGCATCGGGCGCAGACGCATCAGGTTTTCGAGAAAGGTCAGCCCATCCATGCGCGGCATTTCCACGTCGAGCGTGAGCACGTCGGGATTGAGCTGCTTGATCTTGTCGCGCGCGATCAGCGGGTCAGCGGCCACGCCGACGACCTCGATACCGGGATCGGAATCGAGCATGGCCGACAGGAGCTTGCGCACCAGTGCGGAATCGTCAACGACCAGGACACGGACTTTTTCCATTACCGCCTTCTCGCTAAATACTTCGTTATCTTTTCTCCTCCCCTGCAAGCAGGGGAGGGAGCAAATCTCTGGAACTTCAAAACAGCTCCACCTCTCCCTTTATCGGATCATTCGCCAAACGCTTGAGGTAGCGTTGCTCGTTGGCGGCCAGCTCGGCATCGCGCTGACTGCGCAACTGGCGCACGCGAACCCGTCCGCTATTGGGGAAAAACTGCAGCTGGCGCGGGTAGATATCGCCCACGTCCTCCGCCACGATCGGCAGATGCTCGGTTTCCAGATAACGCTTCACGAAGGCGATGTTGCGCTTGCCTACGTCGGTCATCTGCGCCAGCACGCGGCCGCCGCCAAAGATCTTGACGGTGAGCGCCTCGCGCCGGCCACCGGCCTTCAGCACCGCGTTGATCAGCTGTTCCATCGCGTCGCTGCCGTAGCGCGCCGCACGGCCAACAGCCGACGACCAATCGTTGCGCTCGCCGCTCATCGGCTCTGGCAGCATGAAGTGATTCATGCCGCCGATGCGGCGATCGGCATCGCGCACGCAGGCGGAGACGCATGAGCCGAGCACGGTGGAAATCATTTCTTCCTGTGCGCTCACGTAATACTCGCCGGGCAGCACTTTCACCGTCATGCAGCTATGCGTGGGATCCCAGAATCGACGCATGTGCTCGAAACCGGGCAGAACGGGCTCGCTGGTGTTGGGCGCAACGGCAACGCCTCTTACTACGGCAGTCATACGGCGCGCTTCCGGTAAACAGTACGGCCGACCAAATCAAATGCATCGCTGAGTCCGTGCATCGATTCGGAATGACCCAGAAAGAGATAGCCACCCGGCTCAAGCAACTTCGCATAGCGATCAAACAAACGCTGCTTGGTCGGCTTGTCGAAATAGATCACCACGTTGCGGCAGAAAATCGCATCGAACGGCCCGCGCATCGGCCAGTCGTGCAGCAGATTGAGCGGTTGAATGGTGACCAGCTCGCGCAGGCGGGGATGCACGCAGGCCATGCCTTCGTAGCGACCCTCGCCACGCAGGAACCAGCGGCGGCGGCGCTCGTCGCTGATACCACCCATGCGATCCAGTGCGTACGTGCCGCCGCGCGCATGCTCCAGCGCTTGCGGTGAAAGATCGGTGGCGAGGATGCGCGCATCGACTTTGCTGCCGGTACGTTCCAGCGCTTCGGCCAACACCATCGCGAGTGCATACGGTTCTTCACCGGTCGAGCACCCAGCGGACCAGATGCGCAGCCGTCCATCCGGCTTCTTCGCTTCCAGCCAACGCGGCAACAGTTCGTCGATCAGCAGATCGTAATGGTGCATCTCGCGAAAGAACGAGGTGACATTGGTGCTGATCGCGCTGGCGAGTTCGCCCAGTTCGCCATCCGGATCCTGGCGCAACACCTCGCAATAGCCGGCGAAATCTTTCAGTCCCAGCGCGCGCAGACGACGGAGCAAGCGGCCCTGCACCAGCTGATGCTTTTGTTCGCTGAGCGCGATGCCGCAGTGTTTGTAGACGAAATCACGCAGGAACTGAAACTCGGCGTCGCCCAGCAGCGGACCACCCGCACTGGTCATCGCGGCACGGAAATCGGAAACGGTTGCCGTATTCATGACTTGTCACTCCTTCCACGGTATGTTCGTGGCGAAGGCAGGTTGAAAGCCCGTTTCGATGCCTTGCTGCATGCCGTTGCACATGCTGGCTTGCAGAAGGTGTTCCAGCTCCCCAGAGTCACGATGACTACCTCGTCTTATGTGTGAGTAATGCACGCACTCCGGATGCGCCGATGTCACTCCTCGCGCTGGCCGGCAACATCCCCAGGAAGCCGGCCAACTCAACCGCTTTCATGCTTCCTTCCCCTCCGCTTCAGGCAGAGGAGGAAACCTCATCAAAATTCCTTCCACACGTCGCTGTCGGTGGTCGCCGGCACCGGACGACGCGGCGCGACAGCTGGGGCGGACTGGCGCACGGCGGCGAACACGGCTTCCGTTTCGGCCATGATTTCAGCCGCTTTCGGCTTGGCCGATGCAGGTGCGGTCGCTTCTTCGCCCAGGCGGAAGAAACCCACCTGCCGCGACAGTTCGCCGGCCTGTTCGTGCATGGCGCGTGCGGCGGCGGAAGCTTCTTCCACCAACGCGGCGTTCTGCTGCGTCATCTCGTCCATCTGCGACACGGCGTTGTTGACCTGGTCGATGCCGGCCGATTGTTCCTGGCTGGCAGCGGCGATCTCGGCCACGATGTCGGTGACCTTCTTCACGCTGTCGACGATGTCGGCCAGCGCCTTGCCGGATTGATCCACCAGCTCCGAACCCGTGCGCACCTTATCGGCGCTGTCGTTGATCAGCAGCTTGATTTCCTTCGCCGCACCCGCGCTGCGCTGCGCGAGGTTGCGCACTTCCGTCGCCACCACCGCAAAGCCGCGGCCTTGTTCGCCGGCGCGTGCGGCTTCCACCGCCGCATTCAGCGCCAGCAGGTTGGTCTGGAAGGCGATCTCGTCGATCAGGCTGACGATGTCGGAAATCTTGCGGCTGGAGGTATTGATCTCGCGCATCGCGGTCACTGCCTGCGCCACCACTTCGCCGCCGCGCTCAGCCTGTTCGCGTGCACCGCGTGCAAGCTGGTTGGCGTGGCTGGCGTTTTCGGCGTTCTGCTTCACGGTGGAGGTCATTTCCTCCATCGACGAGGCGGTTTCTTCCAGGCTGGATGCCTGTTCCTGCGTGCGCTGGCTCAAGTCATCGTTGCCGCGCGCAATCTGCTGTGCCGCCGTACTCACCGCATCGGAACCGTTGCGTACTTCGGCAACGATATCCACCAGGCGTTGATCCATCGTGCTCAGTGCATGGAGCAGTTGCGCCAGCTCGTCGTTGCCTTTGACTTCGATGGCGTGACCCAGTTTGCCACCGGCAATTTCATTGGCCACTTTCATCGCGTAGCCGAGTGCATGCGAGATCGAACGGATCAACAGGACCGAACGCAGTGCCGCGAACAACAGACCTGCAACGAGCGCGATCAGCGTGATCATGCGCACGCGCTCATAGCTCTTGACCTGGCTCTCATAGATCTGGCCGGCTTCATCGCTCTGCACTTTCACCAGCTTGGCCAGCGCGTCCTGGCGCTGCATCAGCAGCGGACGCAGCTCCATTTCCACCAGGTCGGAAGCGCCATTGTCGGACTGCTTGATCGCGTCGAGCACGTCCTGCTTGGCCTGGTCGTAATCCTTGTCGCTGGAATGCCACTCCTTCGCCGCGGCAGCTACCGCCGGGCTCAGCTGCAGCTTGGTAAAGCGGGCTTTGTAATCATCCATGTCAGCCTGATAGCGCTCGAACTCCGCCATCTTCTGCTTCACCTGGTCAGCCTTGCCGACCAGCGAGGCGGCCTCGCTGAGCGTGAGGAACGACTTGAGCGAATCGCTGCGCACCTGGTCCAGATACTGGCTGGGCACCATGCCCGATGCGTAGATGCGCTCGGTGCCGGCGTTCTGCTGCGACATGGAATACAGCCCGATGGCTGCACCCGCCAGCAACATGACGCCGAGCAGGCCGACCAGCATGATCAGCCGCGCCCGCACTGTGAGCGATTTGAACTTGAATGTCGGGAAACGCAATTTCATGAGGGTGTCCTTCAGGCAACGGCTTTCACATCACTGGCCGCGCTAAGGGCGGCGTCGAGCATCTGGGCGTCCTGCGGCTGCAACAGCTTGTCTGCGTCGAGCAGCAGCACCATGCGGTCGCCGACGGAGGTCAGTCCTTTCAGGTATTCGGTATCCACGGTGGTGCCCATGTCAGGCACCGGGCGAAGCGCATCGCTCGCGACGTCGAGCACGTCGGAAACCGCATCCACCACCACGCCGAACTGGCGGCCGGCGACGGTAATGATCACGGTGACGGTGGTGGCGTCGTAGGCCTCGCGCGTAAGCCCGAAGCGCAGGCGTAGATCGATCACCGGCACGATCGCGCCACGCAGATTCAACACGCCAAGCACGTAATGCGGCGACTGCGGAATGCGCGTCACGGGAGTCCAGCCGCGAATCTCGCGCACGGCCAGGATGTCGATACCGTATTCCTCGTGCGCAAGGTTGACGGTGAGGTATTGCGCTTGGTCAGACATGGTTCGCCTCGTGGGTGGGAGCGAGTCCAGGCGGTGCTCCCGTTCGTAAGAGGAATCGGCGGGCGGGCAGGAAACTTGAGGTCGAAGAGGTGCTGAAAGTGGCCTTGGATGAGGCCTTCTCGAGCGGTCGAACTGGCGTGACATCTGCACTGCGCTGAGATGCATCCCCTCCCCTGCGTCAATAGGGGAGGGCTAGGGTCAATGCTCCGAACTTAAAGTTTTCCCGCCGCCGTAGAACCCAAACCCGTCATTCCAGCGAAAGCTGGAATCCAGCGACTTTGGAGGCTGAAAGGCACTGGATTCCAGCTTTCGCTGGAATGACGAGCAAGAGTTTTCGGCGATTGAAAAACCTTAAGTTCGGGGCATGGGGGCTAGGGTGGGATGCGAGCGCAGCGAGCTAAGGGCTGGACGCCGCCGCAAGGTATGTCCGGCCACGCGCTTCTTTTGAAGTTCTTCGGCCGCATGCCGCTGCACGCTAAAGCACAGGCAACCCCACCCCGGCCCTCCCCTACTGACGCAGGGGAGGGAGTACATCCTCGCGACACCAAGAATCCGTCTAGTCCGCGACGGTGGCCAACGCCCCCACAGCCGGCTTGCGAACGGGAGCCTTTGTCATCGCGCGCCCTACTCCACGCACCCGGAAATACCCCATCTGCGCATTCAACCGATCCGCCTGCTCCTGCATGGCGCGCGCCGCGGCGGCGGCTTCTTCGACCAGCGCCGCGTTCTGTTGGGTGGCCTCATCCATCTGCATCACCGCGCGATTCACCTGCTCGATGCCGCCGGATTGCTCCTGACTGGCAGCGGCGATCTCGTCCACGATGTCGACCACCTTTTTCACGCTGGCGATGATCCCCGCCAGCGCCTGGCCGGACTCATCCACCAGTTGCGAGCCTGCCTGCACTTTTTCGGCGCTATCGCTGATCAGCGTCTTGATGTCCTTGGCGGCGCGCGCGCTGCGCTGGGCGAGGTTGCGCACCTCGTCGGCGACGACGGCGAAGCCGCGGCCATGTTCGCCAGCATGCGCCGCCTCCACCGCGGCATTCAACGCCAGCAGATTGGTCTGGAAGGCGATTTCATCGATCAGGCTGACGATGTCGGCAATCTGCGCACTGGCTTGCTGAATGTCCTGCATCGCCACGCTGGCCCGCGAGGCGACTGAACCGCCACGCTCGGCTTCCATGCGCATGGCCACGGCGAGCTGGCTGGCGTGCTGCGCATTGTCAGCGCTTTGCTTCACGGTGGAGGTCATTTCCTCCATGGAGGCCGCGGTTTCTTCCAGGCTGGATGCCTGTTCCTGCGTGCGATAGCTGAGATCCTCGTTACCGCGCGCGATCTGCTGAGCGGCCGACGTGACCGTGTGCGCGCTCTGCTGCACTTCGCCCACCACCTCGGTGAGTTTGCCGCGCATCCGGCCCAGTGCGTCGAGCAGGCTGCCTGGCGCCGCGGCCAGCGCACCGTCGTCGCGCAAGTCGCCATCGGCGATGCGCGAGGCCATCGCCACCGCCACGCTGGGCTCGCCGCCGATGCTTTGGCGGATGCTGCGCATGGATTCCCACACCACCAGCATCACCAGCAAAGCCACCAGGCTCGCGCGCAAAAGCCGGTGCTTCAGCATCTGGTTGAACTGTGCATCGATATCGACGAAATACGCGCCCGCCGCCACGTGCAGATCCCACGGTTTGTAGAACGCCGTGTAGGTGATCTTATGTTTGTCGCCCTTGCTGCCGGGCATCGGCCACATGTAGTCGGTCAGGCCGTAGCCATCGCGCTGGTCGGCCGCGAGCATCTGGCGGTAGAGATATTTACCGGTGGAATCATGGTCGTCGCGAATGCTCTTGCCGTCCCGCTCGGGCATGACCGGGTGCATGCGCATCACCAGATTCGAATCGAACACGTACACATAGCCGGTGCCGTTATTCCAGCGCAACGCGGATACGGCCTGCATGGCACGTCGCTGGGCTTCTGCTTCGTTGAATTCGCCTTTCGCCGCACGGTTGCGGTAGCTGTCGATCAACGACGTGGCCGTCGCCACTTCGTCACTCAGCGCGCGTTCGCGCGCCTGCATCAGCAGACCACGGCCATCCAGGCAAGACATGACGGTGAGCACGACGAGCCCGGCTACCGCAACGACGACGACCAGCCACACCCGCGCCGAGAGGCTGAGGCGTTCCAGCATTTTCAATGGAGATTTCATAGCGACGACCTTCGATGACATGGGAAGACGGGGCGCACGGCCCCACCGCACTCCATGCACGGCCTCGCGCAACTTCATAGGCGCGAGATTCGACTATGCGGAACTCCCCTCCCGAGCGCCGCAATGGTTTTGCTTACGCCGCCTTGCGTCGCGACTGCAGGCGGATCAATCCGGCGACGTCGACGATCAAGGCCACGGAACCGTCGGCCAGGATCGTCGCTCCGGAAATACCGTCCACACGCCGGTAATTGGCCTCCAAGGACTTCACCACCGCTTGTTGTTGGCCGACCAGTTCGTCGACGAACAAGCCGATCTGCGTGCCGTCCGCTTCGACCACGATCACCAGGCCTTCTTCGATCTTCTGCCTGGCGTTGTCGCAGCCGAACTGCTGATGCAGGCGCACGATCGGGCGGTATTCGCCACGGAAGCGGAACAGCTCGCCGCCACCGGTCACGCTGCGCACCGCATCGGCGGGCAATTGCACCGATTCCACGATCGACACCAGCGGCACGATGTAGCATTCGCCGCCCACGGCCGCGCGCAGGCCGTCGATGATCGCCAACGTCAGCGGCAAGGTGATGGTGAAAGTGGTGCCCTGCCCCGCACGGCTCTTGATGGATACGTTGCCACCGAGATCCACCACGTTGCGGCGGACCACGTCCATGCCGACGCCACGGCCGGAAAGATCCGTGGTCACTGCGGCGGTGGAAAAACCCGGCTGGAAAATCAGTTCGCCGACGGCGTCGTCACTCAATTCCTCGCCGCTCTTGATCAAGCCTTTCTGCACGGCCTTGGCGATGATCGCCTCACGATTGAGGCCGGCGCCGTCATCGGAGATTTCCACCACGATCGAACCGCCGCGATGGAATGCTTCCAGGCGCAGCGTGCCCGTGTCGCCTTTGCCAGCGGCGCGGCGCTTGTCCGGCGTTTCCAGACCGTGGTCGATCGCATTGCGCACCAGGTGCACCAGCGGATCGCCGATTTTCTCCAGCACGGTCTTGTCCAGTTCGGTGTGCTCGCCGACCAGGTCCAGCTTTACCTGCTTGCCCAGTTTCTGGCTGAGATCGCGCACCAGGCGCGGGAAGCGGTTGAACACCGAGCCGATCGGCAGCATGCGGATGCCCATCACGCTTTCCTGCAGCGTACGCGTGTGGCGCGCCAGTTGCGCCAGGCCATGTTGCAGCATCGCCAGGCGCGAGGGATCGAAATCCTCACGGAACTGATCGAGCATCGCCTGTGTGATCACCAGTTCGCCGACCAGGTCGATCAGGCCGTCGATCTTGTCGATCGCCACACGCACGGAGCCGGCGTCGTTGCTGCTCGCTGCCGCACGCGTTGTGCCTGCCGCAGCGCCTGTGCCGGCCGCCGGTGTGGCGACGGCTTCGACCGCGGGTGCAGGCGGTGGCGCGGCGGCAACGAGCGGCTCGATGGTGAGATCGCATTCGTCTTCGACCCATTCGAACACTGTCTTGATCGCATCCTGGCTGACCGCGCCGGTCAGTTCGATGCGCCACCCCAGGTGGCATTCGGAAGGGTCGAGCGCCTCCAGCGTGGGCACACGATCCAACTGTGCCTCGACGACCAGCTGACCGAGCGCAGCCAGTTCACGCAATAGACGCAACGGGTCGTTGCCGCCGGCCAACATACCGGCGTGGGGACGGAATTGAATGATCCAGCCGCTGGATGCAGCCGGTTTTGCAGCCGCTTTGCTTGCCGCAACAGGCACGCTGTTGCCGGCCGCCGCCGCAAGCTGCTGCTTGAGGTTTTCGCTATCCGCATTTGCCAGCGGCTGGCCGTTTTGCGCGCGATCGAACATGCCGCGCAGGCAGTCCACCGTGCGCAGCATCAGTTCGATGATGGATTTATCGATCGCACGGCGGCCATCGCGCACTTGATCGAGCAGCGACTCGGCTTCGTGCGTGAGCGCCGCCATGTCCGGAAAGCCGAACGTGGCCGAGCCACCTTTGATCGAGTGCGCCGCGCGGAAAATGCTGTGCACCAATTCCGCGTCGCCGCCTTCGTCGAGCGCCAGCAACGCCGCTTCCATGGCATCGAGTCCTTCGAGGCTTTCCTCGAAGAAGACTTTGTGGAATTGGGCAATGCTGATGCTGCTCATAATAAAGAAATCCTGGGTAAGCCTTGATGTACCTCGCCGTCATTCCGGCGAAGGCCGGAATCCAGTTCAAACATGCCGTGCGAAGCACTCAACAGCAGCTTTTGTGTCCTTCGGACGCATATTTAGACTGGATTCCGGCCTTCGCCGGAATGACGGCTAAGCACGTTCAGCCAAGCACGCGCTTGACCGTCGCCAGCAACTGCTCCGGATCAAACGGCTTTACCAGCCAACCGGTCGCACCCGCTGCCTTGCCTTCCATCTTCTTGTCCGTATTGGATTCGGTGGTCAGCATCAGGATCGGCACGCCTTTGTACTCGGCACGCGTGCGCAACTCGCGCACCATGCTGATGCCGTCCATCACCGGCATGTTCACGTCGGCCAGCACCAGGTCGAACTTCGACGACGACGCTGTATCCAGTGCCGCCTGCCCGTTCTCCGCCTCGCTTACGTCATAGCCGGCGCTGCGCAGCGTGAATGCCACCATGCCGCGCATCGACGCCGAATCGTCCACCGCAAGAATCTTCGCCATCTTCCACCTCGAGTTCAGGCCGGCTTCTTCGCCGGCAATGCCAATGCTTCCACCAGACCCAACTGGCTCGCCGCGTCATACAGCGGTGCGCTTGCCGCCGCCCATTGCACGTGGCGTTCGCGTTTTTTCGCTTCGCGCTGGAACACCACCAGCAACTGCAGGGCCGCCGTATCGACGCGATCCACCGTGGCGCCATCCAACACGATCTGCGAGGATTCCAGCGCACCACGCAGCTGCGTGTGCAGCGCGCCGACCTCGGCGATACGGCAGTCCGCCGGCATGCTGACGCGCGCGTCGCCTTTGCTTTTGCCGCCCATGGTGGTCACCTCGCTGGGTTGTCTGTTGTGAGCTTTATCGGCGCGGGAGTGGGCAGCTTTAGGGTGCACTTGAGGTTTCGGTGCCCGGGTAGGCTGGGATGAAATCCCAGCTTCGTTATGCCTGGTGATGCTGGGATTTCATCCCAGCCTACGCGGCCCCAAAAACATCCCTAAAGTTTCAGCCCAGCACGCCGATACCCACTCCAAAGGTTCGCGAACAATGCGCATACCAGCGCGTCGCTGGCCAAGGAGCCAAGCGTGATCATCCAGCCAACCAGCGTTGCCGCACTGACCTGGCTCGGTGCTGCCGCCGGCGCCAGCTCTGAGGGCTGGCGCATCGGCAACGTGTTGTCCGCGCGCCCCCTTGGCATCAACGATCAGGGCTTGCTGGTGCTGCAGATCGGTGCGCTTACCGTCGAGGCCGAAGCGCCGGGCACCAGACTGCCGCCGCAGTTCCAGGTACGCGTGCTCAGCGTGGGCGCGCAGCCGCAGCTGGAAATTCTCGGTGCCGATACGCACCCTGACAGCACCGTCCATCAGGCATTGCGGGAACGCTTGCCGCAACAGAACGGCTACGCGCCGTTGCTGGCGACCGTCGGCGCGCTGTCGCAATGGTCCATCGCCAAGCAACTGCCACCTTACGTGCGTTCGGCGCTGGCGCTGCTAGAACACAGCATGAGCACGCCGCACGAGCTCGCCACCCCGGAAGGCCTGCGCCAGGCGGTGCTTCGCAGTGGCCTGTTTCTCGAAGCACAGCTCGCCCACGCACCGGCCACGGATGTCACCACGGCGCACGACGACATGAAAGGCGCGCTGCTGCGCCTGGTCGCCATCTTGAAAGGCCAGCCTATCCTCGGCGAAAGCAGTGATACCGAAGTCGATCCGCCGTTGCTGTACCGTGGAGTGGTGCCACAGGGACGCGTGCCGTTACCGCTGGAGCTGGCCAGCACTACCGATGCCACCGAACTGCTGCCGCGCCTGTACACCGACGTGCAGGCAGCACTGGCGCGGCTGGAAGTCGCGCAGTTGCAAGCCAATCCGAATCACTGGATCGTCGAGATTCCGGTGCAGAACGGGGAAGCTGCCGATGTACTGCAACTGTCGCTCAAGCACGACCCAGAAGCCGAACAAGACTGGACCATGGGCTTTTCATTGGATTTGCCGGCACTCGGGCCGATCGTCGGTGAACTGCATTTGCGCGGACTGCGCTTGTCGGTGCGGTTGTGGGCGCAGCACCGCGACACGGTGGATCTGCTGGAAGAGCGATTCGAAAACATGCGCGAGCGCCTGAACACCACCGGCCTGTTCCTGGATCAGTTGAGCTGCCAGTTCGGCTTGCCACAAGCTGGCAACGGCATGAGCGCCGTATTCCTGAAGGCAACGGTATGAGCACGCCCGCCCTGCCCGCGCCGCAACGCAAAGTGGTGCTGCGCCTTCCGGGTGGTGGCGATGGAAGCCATGCCTCATCCGGCGCGTCGACCCATGACGTGGAAAACCTGCTCAAGCATGCGAATGCACTGGGCTTGCCGCTGCATCATGATCCGCAGATTGCGGCGCTATTGGTATCGCTGCGCATGAGTGCGGATGTCCCGCCGTTGCTGTATGCCGCTGCAGCGGCCGTGCTTGCGACCATCTACGAGGCTTTGCGCAAGCCCTGAACTTGCCGCGCATTCCAGCCTACGGGCTAGCCAAACGCCGCAATAATCGTTTCGATCGGTAGAAAAAGCGTCCTGCTCTCGGCCGGATACTCGATGAATTCAGCGCATTTCAGATAGAACCGCCTGGCTGCATCATCCTTCGCATGCACCAGTACCGCGCCAATGCCGATGCTCTTTGATGCCACGGCAATCCGGCGCAATGCATCAGCAAGCATATCGGCACCCAATCCCCTGCCTCCGTATTCACGGCTCACCGCCAGGCGGCCGATCACGGAGACGGGAATGGAATCGGGTGCATTGCGACGCAGCTTGCCAGGAGCCGCGGCGCGCCCAATCGCGCCCGCCGAGATGCAGAAATAGGCGACCACTTGATTGCCCGCACAGACAACATAAGTGCGCGAGAAGCGGCTCTCGTTCTTCCATGCACGATGGCGCAGCCAATCGTTGAGTACTGGCTCGCCGCAATCGAAAGCGGAAAGATCGTGATCAGCGGTCAATGGAACGGGTGCGGCAAGCCTCGGTTTGAAGCGTCCCTGTGGCTTGTCTATTTCTTCCATGCCGGAACTCGGCGCAACAGCGACTTCAACTTCGGACCCGGTGCCGGCGGATTGTCGAGCGCATGCAGAAAGGCCTCGTACCGTTCGGCATCGAGCTCGAACAAGCGCTGGTCCAGCAATACGTCAATCGCTTGCCGCCGGGCGCTTTCAATCATGAACTCGGTGCGCGTCTTTCCCAGCACCGCCGCCGCATCATCGATCAGCTGGCGCGTGCCCGCCTCAATACGCAGGTTGATGCTCCCCCGCGTGTCAGCCGCAGGCGAATAGCTGCCGGCGGTCTCAGCCACGGCATGTCGTGTGCGGGAAGAAGGGGAGCGGGCATTGGGCATGAACCCAATATGGGCCTTCGTATACACAATGTCAATACAAGACTTGACGACCTAAGCCGCGTCCCTGGCGCCCCGCTCCAACCGGCAAAGCTTAGCCACGTCCAGTAACGCTACGAATCCACCCTGCCAACCCATCACGGCTTGCACCGGATCGTCCACGCGGCCGGAGCGCATCGGCGGCGCTTCGATGGCTTCGGGCTTGGGCTGCAGCAGATCGCCTACGGCATCGACGCGCACGCCGACGCGATGCGTTTCGTAGGTACAGACGACAATGCGCGACGCGGCCGCATCAACCGCAGAAATCGCGCTCAAGCCCAACCGGCGGCGCCCATCCATGACCGGCACGATGTTGCCGCGCAGATGACATACGCCGAGCAGGTCGCTGGCGGCACCCGGTACCGGTGTGGGCGTGGTGTCACGGATGACTTCGCTGACGCGGCTAAGCAACACTGCGTAGTGTTGGCCATCCAATTGAAAAGACAGCCACGGTTCGCGCGCGAAGGTGTCGAGATTGGCGACGAGGCTCATGCGTTATCCCTTGTTGTCGAGCGCCGTCGTGTGAGATGCGGTCGCCTCGGGCGTGGTGATCAGCGATGCGATCGGGGTGATGACCTGCGGCATCGGCAGCGCGGCAGGTGGCGTGACAACCAGCGGCGCCGTCTGCACGGCCGCTGCAGGTTGTGCAGCCATGGAGGGTGCGGGCGCCGACGGCGCATGCTGATCGTCCGTCGCATCGCTGTTCGCCTCGGCCGTCTGATTGATCTGGTCGCTATTGGTGTAGAAGCGGCGTGGTGCTGCCTTATCGCTCAGCACCACCACCAGCACGCGGCGGTTTTTGTTGCGGCCGTCGGTGCTGGTGTTGTCGGCGGCAGGGCGATATTGGCCCCATCCCACAATACCCAGGCGCTCCGGGTCGACCCCGTGCTCGGCGAACAAGCGCGCCACGCTGGCGGCGCGCGCCGCGGACAATTCCCAGTTCGACGGATAGACGGCCGTATTGATCGGCATGTCATCGGTATAGCCTTCGACACGCAACGGATTGCCGAACGGCGCCAGGATGTCGCCGAGGCTGGTCAACACTTCCGTGGCCGAAGGCGACAAGGTAGCTACACCGCTCGGAAACAGAATGTCGGTGCGGATTTCGATTTCCAGCCAGTTCGGCGTGCGGCGCACCACCACCAGGTTCTTGTCGATCAGCGGCTGCAGCGCGCGTTCCACCTGATTGCGGATGCGTTCGAGATTCTGCTGCTCTTCGCTGAGCTTGGTTTTGTTCTGGTCGGACGGCGTGCCTTGCGCCGTATTGGGCGTGGCGATGTGTTGCGACAACACCGGCAGCAGGATCTGCGAAAGCGGCGTGCGCGGAATCGGCGCGGGTTTGTTGGTCGGCACCGGCGTGCTCGATTGCGGCGCATTCGGCGTTACCGGCTGAATGACTGCGCGCGAACCATTGAACGCCGACGAGATTGCCTGCGCCAGCGCGCGATATTTGGTGGTGTTGACGCTGGACATCGCATACAGCACCACGAACAGCGCCAGCAGCAGCGTGAGCAAGTCCGCATACGGAATCACCCAGGCTTCGTGATTGGGATGTTCTTCGTGCTTATGCCGCCGTCTCATACGAGATAGCCCTGCAACTTGCTTTCGATCTGCCGCGGGTTGTCGCCTTCCGCGATCGAGATCAAACCTTCGATCAGGATTTCACGCACCTGCGTCTGTTTGTTGATCAAGGCCTTCAGCCGCGCGCCGATCGGCAGCAACAGCAGGTTGGCCAGGCTGATGCCGTAGATGGTGGCGACGAAGGCCGCGGCGATGCCGTGGCCGAGCTTGGCTGGGTCGGTAAGATCGCGCATCACCGCCATCAGGCCCAACACCGCGCCGATAATGCCCATGGTCGGCGAATACACGCCGCCCTGCTCGTACACTTTGGCGGCCTGCAAATCGGCGTGTTCGCGCGTCGCCACTTCCAGCTCCAACGTGGTGCGGATGGCTTCCGGTTCACTGCCGTCGACCAGCAGCTGCAAACCCTTCTTTACCAGCGGATCGTCTTCCGCATCGATATGCGGCTCGAGGCCGAGCAGGCCCTGTCGACGTGAGATTTCGCTCCAGCCGATCACGCGGCTGATCAAATCGGAAGGATGCAGCTCTGGCGGCTGATACACCATCTTCAGCATGCCCGCCGCGCGCTTGAGCACCTTGCCTTGTGTATGCAGCAACAAGGCGGAGATCGTGCCGATGAACACGATCACGAACGCCGCCGGGTTCCACAGTGCGGAAACATCCGTGCCCTTGAGGATCGCGCCAACAATCAGCACGACGAAGGCGAGGATGGTGCCGGCGATGCTTACGACGTCCATATCCACATTCCCAGCGGCAACGAATTTGCCATCGATGTATGCGCTCCCTCACGGCCGTCATTCCCGCGAAAGCGGGCACGCGGGGAGAGCACATGGACGTGCTCGGCTTTGAGGAGCGAGGAATCCATTTTTAGAGATGCATCAGAGCAACATGGATTCCCGCTTTCGCGGGAATGACGGCGAGGTAAAGACAAAGTATTCATCACGCCGACACCTTCAGCGACGGCAACAACCGCCCGTCGTCTTGTGACAACGCAGCGAGATCCAATACCAACGCAAGCCGCCCATCACCCGTCACCGTCGCGCCAGCCACACCCGGCACGCCTTCAAACAACGGCCCCAGCGGCTTCACCATGACGTCTTCGCGGCCAATCACTTCATGCACCAGGCAACCCAGATGCATATGGCCGACGTGCAGCACCACCACATGACGCCCACCCGGACCGGACACACCGGCCCAATCGCCAAGATCACCCAGCACCAATGCACGCCCACGATGCGCGGCGACGCGGCGGCCATCAAGCATGTGATCGTGCTGCGGGCTCAACTCAAAGACTTCACTCACATTGCCGAGCGGCAATGCAAATAAGCGATCAGCGACGCGTACCATCAGCACGCGCAGAATCGCGAGCGTGAGCGGCACGGTGAGTTCCAGCGTGCTGCCGAAACCAAGGCGCGAATGCACCTGCAAGGTGCCGCCGAGTTCGGCCACGCGTGTTTTCACCACGTCCATGCCGACGCCGCGGCCGGAGATATCGGAGATCTGTGCGGCGGTGCTGAAGCCAGGACGAAAAATCAGTTCATAACATTCGACTTCCGACAGGCGCGCGGCCTGCGTGGCGTCGATGACACCTTTCTCCACTGCCTTGCGGCGAAGTACTTCCGGATCCATGCCGCGGCCGTCGTCGCTCACGGAAATCACAATCCGTTCGCCGCGCTGGCTGGCCGAGAGTGTCACCTTGCCTTTGCGCGGTTTGCCGGCGCGTTCGCGGCCGGCCGGATCTTCCAGGCCGTGATCGACCGCGTTGCGCAGCAAATGGATCAGCGGATCGGCCAATGCTTCGACCAGGCTGCGATCGAGATCGGTCTCTTCGCCTTCGGTGATCAGTTCGATCTCTTTGCCGAGCTGGCGCGCAAGATCGCGCACGATGCGCGGAAAACGCTGAAACAGACGGCCAACCGGCTGCATGCGCATGCCAAGCACCGCGTTCTGCAGATCGTCGGAAACACGATCGAGATCGCCGGCCATCGTTGCCAGCGTTTCGTTGTCACTGCGCGAGGCCAAGCTCAGCAGGCGATTGCGCAACAACACCAGTTCGCCGGCGCGGCTGACCAGGGTATCCAGGCGCGTGGTATCGACGCGCACGGTGTTCTCGGCGGCTGAAGCTTTTGTCGACGGACGCGCGGACTCCGCTGCGGCAGGAGCCGGAGCGGGAGCGGGCGAAGGAACCGGCGCCGCGGCAACCACAGCCGGTTGGCCAGGCGCCGCGCCCTTGCCGTGCAGATTGTCCAGCAGCGCTTCGAATTCGTCGTCGCTGATCTCTTTCTTTTCCGGCTCGGCAGCTTTTTCCGCACCCGGTGCGGCGCCTTTGCCGTGCAAGGTGTCGAGCAGACTTTCGAATTCGTCGTCGTTGATTTCGTTGGAGACGTGCTTGGTCGCACCGGGTGCACCACCCTGCCCGTACAGCGTGTCGAGCAAGGCTTCGAATTCGGCCTCGATGGGATCGGCAGAGCGCGCCGGCTTGGCCGGTTCGGCGGTCGATGCCGTGCTTTCCACCGCAGGCTGCAATTTTTCCAGCAACGCCGCAGGCGGCGGTGACATCGCATCGTTATTGGCCAGTGCGGCCATCATCACGTTGAGCAGGTCCAGTGCCTCCAGCAACGCATCCATATGCGTGGAGTTCAGTACCAGCTTGCCGTTGCGTGCGTCGTTGAGCAGTTCCTCGGCGCAATGGCACAGCTGCACCATCGGCTCGATACCGAGAAAGCCGGCACCGCCCTTCACCGTGTGAAAGACGCGGAACACGGCATTGAGCAATTCGCGATCGTGCGGCGAGGCTTCCAGCTCGATCAGCTGTTCGCCCAGGCGCTGCACCAGTTCCCCGGCCTCGACCAGGAAGTCGTCACGCAGTTCGCTGTCGAGGTTGGCGTCCATCAATACACGTCCACGCTGACGATCGACACTTGCGCAAAAGCCTCGCTGTGCAGCGATGTGCTCCCTCCCCTGCCTGCAGGGGAGGGCTGGGGTGGGGTGAGTACTTGCCGGAAACTTTCCCGCAAGTGTTCACCCCCTCCCAACCTCCCCCTGCAAGCAGGGGGAGGGGCCATTGCTCGCAGGACCGCAGCGCGATTGAACGACATGCTCAGAACCCAAACTCGCTCAGCAAACGATCCACTTCATCCTGGTTATGCACCTTCGCCACTTCCACCGGCGCCTCGCGCCCGGCCAACGCACCTGTGAGGCGCACCAGTTCCAGCAGCGACGATTCCACGCTCTCGATGAAGCCGACGACTTTCTTCACGCGCTGGCCGGCCAGGTCCTGCCAGGACTGGACCAGCACCATGTCGTTGAGGCCTTCACTGCACGCGCTGGCAAACACTTGTGCCTGGCGCGCGAGTACGGCGGCCGGATCGGTGTCGCTGCTGTTGAAATCCAGCACCGCCTTGGCGTTGTTGGACAGCGCTTCGGCTTCCGGGCGGATGCGGTCGACGAAATCCAGGCTGCGATGCGCGGCCTGCGCACTCATTTCCAGCACTTCGGCCAGATGATTGCGTGCATCGACCATGCTGTCGGGCACGCCTTCGTTGGCCAGGTCGCTGCCGAGGCGGCTCACCGCACCGTGCAGATCGCGCGCCAGCACGCCGAGCGCGCGGAACAGATGTTGCTCACGCTGACGCACCATGGCATCGAGCGCCTGCTCGAACGCAGCGCCGTCCTTGCTGTTGAGCAGATCGAGCACTTCCGGCGGAAGCGTCTCGTTGACGGGAACGGTCACGGCATTCATGCGGAAGCTCCACTGGCGGCCAGGCGCTCGAAGATCTTGTCCAGCTTTTCCTTGAGCGTGTTCGCCGTAAAAGGTTTGACGATGTAGCCGTTCACGCCGGCCTGGGCGGCGGCGATGATCTGCTCGCGGTTGTTTTCGGCGGTGACCATCAGCACCGGCAGGCCCTTGAGCTTGGGCTCGGCGCGGATCGCCTGCAGCAGCTCGATGCCGGTCATGTTCGGCATGTTCCAGTCGGTGACGACCATGTCGAAGCTCGCGGCCTTGAGCATCGCCAAGGCGTTGTTGCCGTCGTCGGCTTCCTGGATCAGCGGGTTGCTGAAACCCAGTTCGACCAGCAGGTTGCGAACGATTCGCCGCATGGTGGAGAAGTCGTCCACCACCAGAATTTTCATGTTCTTGTCCAAACACGTTCTCCAGAGGCTTTGAAAACGAGGGGGAATTGAGAAACGAGTGAGGTGCGAACCGTCGGTGTTTCTTCTGTCCTTCGGAAGAAGGTTCCTCGGGAGTTTCAGTCGGCGATGCCAGGACGCGCTGCCAAACGTGATAGCCCGGAAGCCCTCTTCCGAAGAAAGAGACGCACCATCGGTGCACGGAATGCGTGTGTTGCTGTTCTGAAACTCGTTACCCGCTCCTTCTCGTTCGTTGCTGCTAACCGCGCCAGTCACCCATGCGTGCACGCAGCCGCACCAAGGCCTGACCGTGGATCTGGCACACGCGCGATTCAGTCACGCCGAGCACCAGGCCGATTTCTTTCAGGTTCATCTCCTGCTCGTAGTACAGGGACATCACCAGTTGTTCGCGCTGGGGCAGCGTACTGATCGCCTCGGCCAGCGCTTCGCTTATGTTTTCCTGCTCGAAGCTGTCCTGCGGCCCCAAGCTGTCGTGGTCGATCACGTCCAGCGCGCCGGCCTCACCACCTTCGCCGTCATCGGGCGCCGTCAGGCTCAGCAATCGCGCACTCGTCGCATCGGTCAGTACCTGGTGATACTCCTCGGCGGTCATGCCGAGCCGTTTCATCACCTCGGCGCTGTCCGCATCGGCACCGGTTTCGTTTTCGATCTGCCGCGTCACTTCCGCCACTTCGCGCACCTTCCGGTGCACGGAGCGCGGAGTCCAATCGGTGCGCCGGAGTTCGTCCAGCATCGCGCCACGGATGCGGATGCCCGCATACGTTTCGAAGCTGGCCGCGCGATCGGTCGTAAAGTTTCGCGCCGCCTCCAGCAAGCCGATCATGCCCGCCTGCATCAAATCCCCCACGTCAACGCTTGGCGGCAGCCGGCCCATCAGGTGATAAGCAATCCGCCGCACGAGCGGTGCATGCTTGCGCACCAGTTGATCCGCGTCCTCGCGTTGCAGCTGCAGATATTCCGAAGCCACATTCATGTCACCACCCCGCAGCCGGCAGGCCCTGCCCGCTGAAAAAGGCAATTCGACCAAGGTCCGGGTACGCGGGTTTTCCCCATGTATCGACCGCACCTGCCAATTGCTTGAATCCCACCGCCGCGCGGCTCGAAGGCCACAGGTCGACCACCGCGCCCTGGCGCCGGATCGCCTGCCGCAGCCACTCGTCGTGCGGCACCATGCCCATGTAGTCGAGCGCCACGTCGAGGAAGCGACCGCATACACGTGCGAGTTTTTCGAATAATTTCTTGGCGTCGCCCGCCTGTCGAACCATGTTGGCGACGATATGGAAGCGCCGCACGCCAAACTCGTGGGCGAGAATCTTGATCAATGCGTACGCGTCAGTGAGCGAAGCGAGTTCATCGCACACCACGATCAGCACATCGTCGGAGGCCGCCGCGAACATGGCGACGTTGTCCGCCACACCCGCCGCTGTATCCACCACCAGGAATTCCGGCGGCTGGCGCAATTCGTCGAACGCGCGGATCACGGCGGCATGTTCGCCGTTGCCCATCTTTGCCAGGCGGCGCACGCCGGAGCCACCGGGCACCACTTTCAAGCCATGTTGCGCCGGCACGATCAGATCCTGCAGCGAGCACAGACCTTCCAGCATGTGGCCCATATGGCGGCTTGGATTGAGGCCAAGTTGCACATCCACGTTGGCCACGCCCATGTCGGCATCCAGCAGCATCACGTCGCGGCCGGCCATGGCCATCGCCATGGCGAGATTCACCGCCACCGTGGTCTTGCCCACGCCCCCCTTGCCGCCCGCCACCGCGATGGTGCGAGTGATGCGCGCGCGCGGCACGATCGGGCGCAGACTTGCCGCCTGCGTGAAGACATCGAGCTCTTCGCGCTGGTTGCGGGCGGCGGAAAACAGATTTTGCAAACCGGCTGCCTGGTTCACGTGCAAAGCCTCGTTAGTCATAGTCCTGCCACCGCCATGCCGAAGCGCTCAGCCATGTCCAGGTCTTCGCCCGCGAAACCGAGCTTGCGCTGTTGTTGCGCGGCGCGGCACACCAGCACGCGCGCATCGGCGGGGCTGATGTCTTCGGGAACACGTTGACCATCGGTGGTGCAGTCCAACGGAATGCGGTGACGGATCAATACGGAAAGCAGGCCACCGAGGCTCGGTGCTTCGTCGAGCTTGGTGGCGATACAGACACTGGGTTTCAGCGGCAGATAGGCACGCACCGAATCGTCCAGCGCGGGCGCCTGCGCATTCGCGGCAAGTACCAGGCACGCGCGCAGCGTGGTGGCGCCGTGGGCGGTGGCTTCGCGCAGCACGTCCATCTGCTGTTGCAGGCGCGGATCGTTGCCGGCCACGCCGGCGGTATCGACCAGCACGGTGTGGTGATCGCGCAGCAAATGCAGCGTCTGCGCCAGGCCGACCGCATCGTAGGCGGGATACACGCGCACGCCGAGCAGGCGGCCGTAGTGTTCAAGCTGTGCCGCCGCGCCGATGCGGTAGTGATCGGTGCTGACCAGCGCGACTTTGTTCGGGCCGTGATGCATCACTGCGCATGCGGCGAGCTTGGCGATGGTGGTGGTCTTGCCCACGCCGGTGGGACCGACCAGCGCGATCACGCCGCACACGTCGGCCAGCGCGCGACCACTCACCTTCAGGCTGCGGCTGAGCAAACCCAGCGGCAAATAGCGCGCCTGGTCGGCATTGATTTCTTCGGGCAGATCATCGATCAGCTGGCGCGCCACATCGGTATCGATGCCCAGACGCGACATATCGCGCAGTACACGGGCGCGCATCGGGCTGCGGCGCTCCATGTCGTTCCACGCAAGGCTGGAAAGCTGTTGTTCGAGCAACTGGCGCAGGCCACCGAGTTCGGTACGCATGCGCGCGGCTTCCAGCGCATGTTGCTCCATCACCGGCTGCAGTGCGGCCAACTCGGTGGAGGGCAACGGCAAGGGCGGCGGCGGCGGAGGTGGCGGCGTGATGGCTGCGCGCGCTTCCTTGACCGCTTCTTTGGTTGTTTCCTTGAGGCGTTCCTTGGGCGTTTCCTTCACCGCTTCTTTCACCGGCGGCTTGGTCGGTGCGGGTGCAGGAGCAGAAACCGGCGACGGCGCGTTGATGCGTGCGGCTTCGCGCATCAGCGTTTCGTCGTAATCGACGGCGGCGATGATCTCGATGCCTTCTTCCAGCCGGCGCGTGGAAAGGATCACCGCATCGGCACCTTGCTCGGTGCGCACGTCGCGCATGGCCTGGCGCATGTCGGGGGCGAGGAAGCGTTTGATTTTCATGCGGCGCTACTCGCTACACAAAGCGACCAATCTTCATGGCTGTCATTCCCGCGAAAGCGGGAATCCATGTTGCTCTGGTGCAAAAAGCGAAGATGGATTCCCGCTTTCGCGGGAATGACGGCAGTAAGGCAGGAGCGCCCCTGCTCGCAAGAGAGCAATGCTTGCCATTCGAATGTCATCGCCTGCCTCACCATCTCACCCTCTCCCATCTCTCATCGACCAATCGCCTGCACCAAGCGCACGCGACGGTTATCCGGAACTTCGTTGTAAGCCAGTACATGCAGGTTCTGGGCCACGTGGCGTGTGAAGCGCGAGAGCCACGGACGCAGTTGCGGCTGCACCAGCATCACGGCCGGCTCGCCGTTCGCCTCCTGCCGCCGCGCCGCTTCGGCGACGCTTTGCTGCAGGCGGTCCGCAAGCCCTGGCTCCACGGCCGCGCCGGCCGCACCACTGCTCGAGAGGGATCCGAGCAAGATCTGTTCCAACTCCGGAGCGAGCGTCAGCACCGGGATTTCCGTGCCCAAACCTGCGATCTCCTGCACGATTTGGCGGCCGAGTGCGACACGCACATAGGCCGTCAGAGCGCCAGGATCCTGACTCTGGCTGGCGTGCTCCGCCAAAGACTCGACAATGCTGCGCATGTTGCGCACCGGCACCCGCTCGGCCAGCAGGTTTTGCAGCACTTTCACCACTACGCCGAGCGACAGGCGCTTGGGCACCAGGTCTTCCACCAGCTTGGGCGCGGTCTGCGCCAGGCGGTCCAGCAACTGCTGGGCATCCTGGTGGCTGAGCAGTTCGTGTGCGTGGTTCTGCAGGATGTGCGACAGGTGCGTGGCGATCACCGTGGCCGGATCGACCACCGTGTAGCCCAACGCCTGCGCGTGGTCGCGCTGGTTGTTGTCGATCCATACCGCTTCCAGGCCAAAGGCCGGATCGCGTGTGGGTACGCCTTGCAAGGTGCCATGCACGCGACCGGGATTGATGGCGAGATGGCGTTCAGAGTAGACCTCCGCTTCGCCCATCGGCACGCCCATCAACGAGATGCGATAGGTGTTGGGTCCTAGATCCAGGTTGTCGCGGATATGCACGGCCGCGACCAGAAAGCCCAATTCTTGCGAAAGCTTGCGGCGCACCGACTTGATGCGTGCCATCAGCTCGCCCCCCTGGTTCTTGTCCACCAGCGGAATCAGGCGATAGCCCACTTCCAGGCCAACGGGATCCACGCTAGCGACGTCTTCCCAGCCCAGTTCCAGGCGTTCGGTGGATGCAGGCGCCGGCAACGCGTCGGCGGACGCCTTGGCCACGCGTTCCTTGGCTTCTTTTTCGCGCTTGATCATCAGCCACGACGCGCCGCCGCAGACCGCCCCCAGCATCAGGAACGCGATATTGGGCATGCCGGGAATCAGGCCCATCGTACCCAGCACCACACCGGCCACCGCCAGTGCGCGCGGCTGCGCAAACACCTGGCCGACCACCTGCTTGCCCATGTCGTGCGCTTTGGACACACGCGTGACGATCACCGCGGTGGCGATCGACAGCATCAAGCCGGGCACCTGTGCAACGAGACCATCGCCGATGGTGAGCAGCGTGTACGTACGCGCTGCTTCGCCAGCGGAAAGGCCATGCTGCAACATGCCGACGAAGAAGCCGCCGACGATGTTGATGAACAGAATCAGGATGCCCGCGGTGGCGTCGCCACGCACGAACTTGGACGCACCGTCCATCGAGCCGTAGAAATCCGCTTCTTCGCGCACTTCCTGGCGACGCTCGCGCGCCTGCTCCTGCGTCAGCAAGCCGGCGTTGAGATCGGCATCGATCGCCATCTGCTTGCCAGGCATCGAATCCAGGGTGAAACGCGCGGTCACTTCCGACACGCGCGTGGCGCCCTTGGTCACCACCACGAAGTTGATGATGGTAAGGATGGCGAACACCACCAGACCGACGGCGAAATTGCCACCGATCACGAATTCGCCGAACGCCTCGATCACCTTGCCCGCCGCACCGGCGCCATCGTGGCCGTGCAGCAGGATCACGCGGCTGGACGCGATATTGAGCGCCAGGCGCAGCAGTGTGGCGAGCAGCACCACGGTCGGGAATGCCGCAAATTCCAGCGGACGCATCACGTAGACCACCGCCAGCAGGATCACCAGCGACAACGCGATGTTGAAGCTGAAAAGCATGTCCAGCACGAACGGCGGCAGCGGCAGCATCAGCATCGCCAGCATGGCGAGCATCACCACCGGCGCACCTGCGCCGCGGCGGCTGACCTGCTTGAAAGTATCCAGAACGCTTGCGGTGGCCATGCGTGTCGCCTTTACGATTGACGGTGATGCACACTTCCATCGCCGTCATTCCCGCGAAAGCGGGAATCCATCTTCGCTTTTGCATCAGAGCAAATGGATTCCCGCTTTCGCGGGAATGACGGCCATGAGGGTGCGTGGTTACTCGGGTGTTTCATGATTCCCTCATGCCTCAGGCCGGTAACGCCCTTGCAGCTCCGGATCAATATCCGGCCGCGGCACATCGGGAATCGGGCCGCCGCGTTCGGTGGCCTGTTTAAGCTGATAGACGTAAGCAAGAATCTGCGCGACCGCCACATACAACGCGGACGGAATCTCGCGACCGATCTCGGTGGTGGCGTACAGCGCGCGCGCCAGCGGCGGCGCTTCCACCAACGGGATGCGATGCGCATCGGCAACCAGGCGGATCTGCATGGCCAATACGTCCAGGCCCTTCGCCACCACGCGCGGCGCGCGCATGCGCGCATCGTCGTAACGCAGCGCCACGGCGAAGTGCGTGGGGTTGACCACGATCACATCTGCCTTGGGTACGTCTTGAATCATGCGCCGACGTGCAACTTGCTGCTGCATTTGGCGAATACGGCCCTTGATATGCGGATCGCCTTCGCTTTCCTTGTGTTCGTCTTTCAGCTCCTGCTTGGACATGCGGTGCTTGCGGTCGTAGTCGAAACGCTGCCATAAGGCATCCAGGCCGCCGATCACGCCAAGCAGCACGGCAAACAACAACGCCGCATGCGCGACCAGCGACAGCGCATGCCCAACGCCCGCGCCGATCGATTCGCGACCGGTTGCCATCACGGCGCTTTCGTCGTGGCGCAGCAGCACCACCAACGCAACGCCGATAAAAGCCACTTTCAGCAGCGACTTGGCCAGCTCGATCAAACCGTTGAGTGCAAACAGCCGTCCCAATCCGCTGATGGGATCGAGGCGCTGGAAATTCGGCACCAGCGCTTGCGAACTGAAGCTCAGGCCGCCGATCAGTACGGACGAACCCACGGCAGCGATCAGCGTCGCGGCGAATATCGGCAGCAGCAAACCGAGCATGTCGCCGAGCGCTGCATGCATGGCGCGCGACATCAATGCATCGCTGAACAAGGCATCGCGCGAATAATTAAGGCCAAGGCCGTAGATGTGCCGCATGCGCATGTACATGCTGGAGCTGTACGAAAGCAGGATGCTCGCGCCCGCCAGCACTACCATTGCTCCGGACAGATCGCGCGAACGCGGGATATCGCCTTTTTCGCGCGCTTCCTGCAGGCGTTTTTCTGACGCTCGTTCGGTGCGGTCTTCGTTTTCCGTCTCGGCCATGGCGCTACAACCCCGCCAAATGGCGCATCACGTCCCAACCCACGGATTGCAACGCGGAGTACGCGCTGGTCAATCCACGCATCGCCAACCACAGCGCAACGAAGCCCATGCAGATGCTGATCGGGAAGCCCACCGCGAACAGATTCATCGCCGGTGATGCGCGGCTGGTGGCGGCGAAGCCGACGTTCACCAGCAACAGCGCCGTCATCGCCGGCAAAGCCACGCGCAATGCGCCGGCAAAAAGGTCGCCGCCCGCCATCACCAGCACCCACAAGGACTGGCTATCCAGCCCCGTGACGCCGGGCGGCAGGCCACGAAAGCTGTCTGCCAACAGCTGGATCACTTGCAGATGGCCGTCCATCGCCAGAAACAGCAGGCTGACCATGACCATGTAGAACTGCCCCAGCACCGGTACGCTGGTGTTGCTGGTCGGGCTGATCAGTTCGGCGAACCCTAAGCCCATACTTTGCCCGATCAAGATGCCGCCGTACGACACCGCTTGAAACACCAGCTGCAGCACAAAACCGATGCTGGCGCCGATCAACATCTGCATGGCCATGGTCGCCACGCCAGCGCCGCTGAGCAGATCCATCTGCGTCGGCGCGAGTGGCGCCAGCACCATCGTCAGCACGATGATCATCGCCACGCGGATGCGCGCCGGCACGACCGTCGCATTGAAGACCGGCGCCGCCATGCAGAAGCCGCCCACGCGACCCAGTGCCCAGAACATGCCGGACAGCCAATGGATCAGCGTGGCCAGCTCGATCGTCACTTCACCGCCTCCGGCAGTCCCACAATGATGTCGTGCGTGAACTGCACCAGCGTGTGCAGCATCCACGGTCCCGCAATCAGCCCCACCGCTGCCATCGCGATCAACTTGGGGATGAAGCTCAGCGTCATTTCGTGGATCTGCGTGGCCGCCTGGATCACGCCAACAAGCAGGCCAACCAGCAGCGCGGTAAGCAGCAGCGGCGCGGCGACGAGCATGCCGATGTAGAGCGCATGCTGGCCGAAGTGGATCACCCATTCGGGCGTCATGGTGCAACCTCCGCCGCGATATTTTTGCCCGTCATTCCGGCGAACGCCGGGATGACGATGAGGCGGGTGGATGTTTCGAGGGAAATCATGTGTAGAAGCTCCCCGCCAACGTTCCCATCAACAACGACCACCCATCCACCATCACAAACAACATGATCTTGAACGGCAGCGAGATGATCGATGGCGACACCATCGCCATGCCCATCGACATCAGCACGCTCGCCACCACGATGTCGATCACCAGGAACGGGATGAACAACAGAAAGCCCATCTGGAACGCAGTCTTCAATTCGCTGGTGACAAAGGCCGGCATCGCCACGCGGAACGGCACGTCGTCCTTGCTGGCATAGGGCTGCTCCTTGGCCAGGCGCGTGAACAACTGCAGATCTGCATCGCGCGTCTGATCCAGCATGAAGTGCTTGAACGGTGCGGCGGCTGCGGGAATGGCGGTTTCCGCGCTGATCTGATGATCCATGTACGGCTTGACGCCATTCTCGTAAGCGCGGTTGAGCACCGGCGACATCACGAAGAAAGTGAGGAACAACGCCAACCCCAGCAATACCTGATTCGGCGGCGTGGACTGCGTGGACAACGCCTGGCGCAGAAAGCTCAGCACGATGATGATGCGCGTGAACGACGTCATCATCAGCAGCACGGCCGGCAGCAGGGTGAGCACCGTCATCAGTGCTACCACTTGCAGCGACAGGCTCCAGTTCTGGCCACCACCGGCGTTTTGCACGGTCAGTACGGGGATGCCGGCGGTTTGCGAGATGGGTGCGATGGGAGCGATCGGTGTAACGGCAGATGATGCTGTAGTTGTCGTACTGGCGGTGGCTTGCGCGTTAAAGGGAAGCAGCATCAAAGCCATCAGCAAAAAGGCGATGGACGCGAACTTACGCGTTATCTTTCTGATCCCGTCATCCCAGCGAAAGCTGGGATCCAGTGACTCTTGTGGATCCAAGGCGCTGGATCCCAACTTTCGCTGGGATGACGAATTTTGGAATCCGCTACACGAATGACTATTCATGACTTACGCCCCAACCGGCTCAACAACTCCGCAAAGGGCGGAACTGGCGCAGGCGCTGGCGTGGCTTCCACCGGCACCGTGCCTTCATAAACATGCAGGGCGCGAATGCCACCCGCCCCCACGCCAACCAGCAAACGCTTGCCATCGGCTTCAATCAACATCACGCGTTCGCGCGCGCTGATCGGCATCGTCTCGATGCAGCGCAGGCGACGTCCGCCACCGACTTGGCGCGACTGCAAGCGGCGGGTCAGCCAACCCGCGGCGAAGATCAACGCCACGATCGCGCCCAGGCTCAACATCACGCGCAGCAATTCGCCGGTCACGTTGATATCGGGCACACTCGCCGTCGGCGCGCGCGCCAATAGGTTCAATGCAATACTCATCTCAGCTTGCGCACCCGTTCGGCCGGGCTGATCACGTCGGTCAGGCGAATACCGAATTTCTCGTTGATCACCACCACTTCGCCATGCGCCACCAAGGTGCCGTTGACGAATACGTCCAGCGGTTCGCCCGCGGCACGATCCAGTTCCACCACCGAGCCCTGGTTGAGCTGCAACAGGTTGCGGATGCTGATGCGCGTGCGGCCCACTTCCATCGCCAGCGTGACGGGTACATCCAGGATCATGTCCAGGCTGACGTCGGCCTTGTCTCCGCCGGCGTTGTTGAAGGTATCGAACTGTGCGTTCGCATCGCCGTTCGCAAACGGGGCGGCATCAAAATTCTGGCTCATGCGATTTTTTCCGGTGAAAAGTCAAAAGTGGTGAGCGGCGCGCGACGGCCGGCGGCCGTCTTGTAACGGACGGCGTAGCGACCGTTGGTCTGGCCGTATTCGCCGCGGAAGATCGGGACGTCTTCGGCGAACACGGTGGTGACGTCAGGCAGGCTGATCGGGATCACGTCGCCGATGCGCAGGCCGAGGAATTCGCCGATGCTGATTCTTGTTTCCAGCAGCAATGAAGTGAGCTCCACTTCCGCATCGAGAACTTCGTCATGCAGGCAATGAATCCACCGCTCATCGCGCTCACCCATGCGATCGCTCTGCACGCCGGCATCGAGCATGGTACGGATCGGTTCCACCATCGCGTACGGCAAGGTGAGATGCACCTCGCCGCCGCCGCCGTCGAGCTCCACATGGAAGCGCGACACCACCACCGTTTCGGTCGGGCTGACGATATTGGCGAACTGCGGGTTGATCTCGGAGTTGATGAATTCGAATTGCACCGGCATCGCTGGCGCCCAGGCCTCGATCATCGCGGTGAACACTTCGGCGAGCAGTATCTGGATCACGCGGTTTTCGGTCGGCGTGAAATCGCGGCCTTCGATGCGCGCGTGATAGCGGCCGTCACCGCCGAAGAAATTGTCGATCACGGAGAACACCAGTCGCGGCTCCATCACCGCCAGCGCCGTTCCGCGCAACGGTTTTACCTTGACCAGGTTGAGATTGCTCGGCACGTTCAAGCCGTGCACGTATTCGCTGAACTTCTGCATCTTCACGCCAAGCACCGACACTTCGCATGTCTTGCGCAGCACGCCGAACAGCTGCGTGCGGAAGAAACGTGCGAAACGATCGTTGATCATTTCCAGCGTGGGCAGACGGCCGCGCACGATGCGGTCCTGCTGGGTGAAATCGAAATCCAGCACCGTACCCGGCGGTGGCGGCACGTCGCTTTCGGTTTCGATCTGGCCGCCGTCGACGCCGTTGAGCAGGGCGTCGATTTCTTCCTGGGTCAGCAAGTCGCTCATCGCGTCGCTCCCGTTACTGCATTACGAAGCTGGTGAAATAAATGGCGTCGACATCCGGCTTGCCGGTCTTGTCGGCCACGATCTTGCGCACGGCATCCAAGGCTTCGGCTTGCAGCTTCTTCTTGCCGTTGATGTCGCTCAGGCCCGCATAGGTCTGGTTGCTGAAGAGCATCACCAGCGCATTGCGGATCACCGGATCGCTGTCTTTCATCGCCTGGATGGCGGAGGCATCGTGCGTCATCACCGTCACGCCGACCTGCAGGTAGCGCGTAGCGTCCTGATCCTGGAAATTCACCACGAAGGCGGGATCCAGCGGCAGGAACAATTCCGGCGCTTTCGGCGGCGTCGCCGCCGCTTGCGCGCCGTGGCCGCGGGTGTAGAGATAACCGCCCGCGCCCACCAGCACGAGTGCGGCAATCGCAACGAACATCATGGCGCGGCCACCTTTCTTTTTCGGTGGTGCCACGGAGACTTCATCTTCCATATCGTCGGCGTTAGCCATGAACAACCCCAATTCCCTACAAGATGTGATGCCTCGCTTCGAAAGCGATGCGGGCTTTTGCTACAGGGGTTTTAGCAAGCGGCGTGCCACGCTTCAGAAGCGCTATGTGGCGCGGTTTTTCGGAAATGTGAAGACGCTGGGCGGCGTTTTATTGACGCGTGTCGGGATGTGGGCGCGGGAGATGCGTGGTGATTTTGTCGGCCACCCGTCGCCAAAGATTTAAGCCCTCCCCTGCGAAGTAGGGGAGGGTTTGGGTGGGGTGCGAGCAAAGCGAGCGGGGGAATCCATACGTGGCCGCAAGGCAAATTCGTGCAGAAATTCAGCTGCACGCTAAAGCACAAGCAACCCCACCCCAGCCCTCCCCTACTTCGCAGGGGAGGGAGCAGTTGATCGCAAGAATGAAAGATCAGGCGAAGGCGTCAACCAGTCCGATGGCAACGCGCGTGGCCGTGGCGATGGGCATGTCGGCGGTATCGTCGCCGGCGTTGTTACCGGTTTGCGCTTGCTGGTTTGGCTGTCCACCGAACTGCTGTTGCGCGTGTTGCCCAACGGTGGCGTGGCCGAGCGACAAGCCCTGCCCGCCCAGCATCTGATGAAGCTGACCCAGGCTCTGTTGCACGGCGGCGGTGGTGTCGGGATGTTGGGTGAGGAAGTTCACGTCCACGCGGCCGTGTTCCACGCTCACTTTCACATCCAGCGGACCCAAGTCCTGCGGATGCAAGCGAATCTGCGCCTGCTTCACATCCTGGCCGCTGAGCCAGGTGATCTGCTGACCGAGTTCTTTCGTAAAGCCGGAGGAACCGACGGGGGCATCCATCGCCAGGTTGTGGGTGGCGGAAGTACCGGCGGGTATCACCGGCGCCGTGGCCGTGAGGCTGCCCAGCGCGGTGATGCCGGATGTGCTGGGCGAGCTATTGTCGACGGTGAATGCTGTCGATGTGGGAAGTGCGGCGTGACCCGTGGCGGCCACGCTGCCGGCAAGTGCTTGTGTGCTGTCGCCAAGCGCCTGCGTGAAGCTGCTTGCATCGGTGGGCGTACTTGCTGCCGCCGTGGTTGCGTCGCTGGCGGAGAAACCGTCGTCCGCCTTGAGATCAGCTTTGGACAGCAAGCCGGTGCCGGTGCCGGTCAACGCGCTGCCGCCTTGCGATGTAGTTGTATTCGAGCTGGCGGGTATGGCTGCCGGCGTAATGGCGGGCAGCGGTACCGGCACCATGGCGGCTGCGGGTGGGGTCGGTTGCGTGGCGGTAGGTGGCTGTTTGTTGCCCGTGCCTTGCTTGGCGGCGCTCGCTGCGGCGGCATGCGTATCGCCGGTCGCGTGATCAATCAGGCTGAGCACGGCACCGACGAGTGTGCCGACGCCACCGGTGAGGTCGATGCCGGGACCGTTATCGTTCGCCGTGTTTTGGCTGTCCTTGGCATCCGTGCCCGGCTTGCTTGCACTGCCTGAGGCATCGGTGGCTTGCGCGCCAGTATTCTGTGCGCTGTTGTCGCCCTGCGGTGGACGGTCGTTTTGCGAATCGGCGTGGTTCGCATCCTGTGACGCAGGCTGCTGGCTCTGCTGCGCGGACTGCAAGTGCGAATGGAAGCTGGCACCGCTGTGCTGGCTGTGGCTGCTCGTCAACGGTGCCGGCTGCGTCGGCGTCGGGTTGACCGGTAATGCGAGTAGCGGCGTGGCGCTCATGCGCGGATGCTCGTCTTAGAGATGGGAGAAGTCAGGCAAGAACCACGCCAGCGTCGAGGGTCTCTCATATTCGGCGGCCACGATGCTGCATCCGCTCGTCCACTTCCGCCTGTTCCAGTCGCTGTTCGCGCTGGTTTTCCTGCTTGCGCAAGCGCTCCACCACGCTATCGAGCGCGTTCTCGCGCGCATGCGCCTGCAGCCAGCGCTCGCGCGCGCCGTCGAGCTGGCGCTGCAAACGCTCCACCAGCTTGGCTTGTTGCACGATGGCCTGATCGATGCGATCGACGAATTGTTGACGGTTGAGCAGCGCGCTGACCGTCAGGCCGCCGTCGCCAAGGCTGTAGTCGCGCCGATAGCGCTGCAGTTCTTCCAGCTGCTGTTCGGCATGCGCAAGTTTTTGCTGATGATCGGCCAGGCGCTGCAAGGCGTCTTTCTGGCGGCGCTGCGCCTGGTCCACGGCCGGTTGCAGTCGATCCGAGCGTGACGGCATGGATTAGCCCCGTAGGCTGGGATGAAATCCCAGCACTTGGAGGCAAGGCAAAGCTGGGATTGCATCCCAGCCTACGGGCATGGCGAGTCTCAGGCGCTTCACGGCTTGCCCTCCGCGGTGATCGACGCGAGCCGCTCCTGCGCAGCGCGCAGCTCAATGGGCTCGTCGACTTCTTGCTGCAGGAACCGGGTCAAGGTGGGATACATCGCAATGGCGTAGTCCACCTGTGGATCGGAGCCTTTCTGATACGCACCCACCGCGATCAGATCCTGGCGCTGGCGATAGGCGGAATAGATTTGCCGAAAACGTTGCGCGGCACGCATCTGTTCCTTCGCCACCACCGCCGGCATCACGCGGCTGATCGAGGCTTCGATATCGATGGCCGGATAGTGGCCGGCTTCGGCGAGGTCGCGCGACAGCACGATATGGCCGTCCAGAATCGCACGCGCCGCATCGGCGATCGGATCGTGGCGATGGTCGTCGCCTTCGGTCAGCACGGTATAGAACGCGGTAATCGAGCCGCGCCCTTCGGCATCATTGCCCGCGCGTTCAACCAACGCCGGCAACATGGCAAAGACGGAAGGTGGATAACCTTTGGTGGCCGGCGGTTCGCCGATCGCCAGCGCGATTTCACGCTGCGCCTGCGCATAACGCGTCAACGAATCCATCAACAGCAGCACGCGCTGGCCGCGATCGCGAAACCATTCGGCAATCGCGGTGGCGTACTCGGCACCGCGTAGACGCTTCAACGGCGGCGCATCAGCCGGCGCGGCCACGATCACCGCGCGTTCGCGGCCTTCGTGGCCCAGCGTCTGCTCCACGAATTCCTTTACCTCGCGACCGCGCTCGCCGATCAGGCCGACGACGACGACGTCGGCATCGGTGTAGCGCGTCATCATGCCGAGCAAGGTGGATTTACCTACGCCCGAGCCGGCAAACAAGCCGATGCGCTGGCCGCGTCCCACCGTCAGCAGAGCGTTGATGGCGCACACGCCGGTGTCGAGCGGCATGTCGATCGGCTTGCGCGCCATCGGATTGATCGGCTCGCGCTTGAGCGCCGCATGATGTTCCGCATAGAGCGGACCTTCGCCATCCAGCGGCAGGCCATCGGCACCGACCACACGGCCCAGCAAAGCGTCGCCTACCGGCAAGCCGCCGATGCGCGAGCAAGGACGCACGCGCGCATTCGGCAGCACGCCGTGCATTTCCGTTACCGGCATCAACAGCAGGCGTTCGTCGGCAAAGCCGACGACTTCGGTATCCAGTTCGCTGCCGTCCGCAGCATCGACCAGGCAACGTGCGCCGAGCGGCGCTTCGCAGCCCTCGGCCTCCAAGGTCAGCCCGACGACACGGCGCAGGCGACCTTCCACCGTCAGCATCTGCGCGGATTGCGCGTACTGCGCACGCGCGGCCAGCTGCTTGCGCCAGCGTTGATCACGGCCTGGCGCGGCACCGCTCATGCGGAAACCTCATCCTCGCCGTCGCCATCCAGATCATCGCCGATGACGGCGTCGACCACGGCGGCGAGGCGTGTCGCAACACGCGCATCAAGGCGCGAGCGGCTGCTTTCCAGAATGCAGTCGCCGCGTTGCAGCGCCGGATTGGCACCAAAGCGCCAATGCGGCTCTGCCGCGGCCAGTTCGCGCAGCAGATCCATGTCGCTGGGATTGACCCACACCCGCAATTCGCGCGTGGCCGATGGCAGCGCCGCCGCGGCTTCGCGCACCGCGTGTTCGATCAACGACGGATCGAGTTGCAATTCGCGTGCAACGACGCGACGGGCAATCACCGTGGCGAGCAAGGCCAGCTCGCGTTCGACGGCATCATCCAACTCGCCGAGCGGACGTGCCGCGGCGGTGCAGATGCCTTCAAGGCGTGCGAGGCGTTCGTCGAGTTCTTTCTTCGCAGCGGCGCGGCCTTCCGCCAGGCCAGCGGCATAGCCTTCTTCGCGCGCCTGGCGTTCGATTTCTTCCAATTCGTAGACGGTGGGGCCGGGTGGCGCCGCCGGTTCCACGGTGGATTCACCGCCGACCGACGGCGGTTCCCAGCGGTCGAATCCGGCGATGGTTTCGCGGGTGAGGATGCCGGGCATCAAACCACCTTACGCGACAACTCCCTCCCCTGCGTGCAGGGGAGGGTTGGGGTGGGGTTGCATGGGCTGGCGGTGTTGTTTGCGCATTCCGCAAGATGGGGGACCTCACCCCACCCCTGCCCTCCCCTACTGCACGTAGGGGAGGGAGTGGATTTACGGCGACGCTTGGCAATGACTCCCATCACACAAACTCATCGCCGCCAGCCGACAAACTGATCTGCCCCGCATCCGCCAAGCGGCGCGCAATCTGCAGCACTTCTTTCTGCGCAGCATCGACTTCGCTGAGCTTGACCGGGCCTTTCACTTCCAGGTCGTCGCGCAGCATGTCGGCGGCACGCTTGGACATGTTGGCGAAAATTTTCTCGCGCACGGCCGGTTCCGAACCCTTCAACGCAACGATCAAACGCGCGGACGGTACTTCGCGCAGCAGCGTCTGCATGCTGCGGTCGTCGATCTCGGAAAGATCGTCGAACACGAACATCAGCTCTTCGATCTTGGTGCTGAGGCCGGCGTCATGCGTGCGGATGGCGCTCATCAGTTCGGCTTCGCGCGAGGTTTCCATCGCGTTGAGAATGGCCGCCGCCGCTTTCAAACCGCCGACAGTGGCCGACTTCAATTTGGTCGAGGTGCCGGAGAACTGGCGCTCCATGATTTCGTCCAGTTCGTTCAGCGCCTGCGGCTGCACGCCATCGAGATTGGCGATGCGCATCACCGCATCGCTGCGCACGCGTTGCGGCAAGTAACCGATGACCTCGGCAGCCTGGTCCGGCTCCAGATGCGCCAGCACCAGCGCGATGATCTGCGGATGCTCCATCCCGATCATTTCGGCGATGGCGCGGCTTTCCATCCACTTGAGCGATTCCAGGCCCTTGGTGGAACGGCCGAGCAGAATGCGATCGATCAGGCTGCCGGCCTTGGTTTCGCCCAAGGCACTGACCAGCACCTTGCGGATGTATTCCTCGGTGCCGACACCAAGCGCCGTCTGGCGGCCGATGTCTTCATTCAGGCGATTGAGCACTTGCTCGACCTGATCGCGCGACACATTGCTCAGCGTGGCCATGGCGGTGCCGACGGCTTGCACGTCGCGCGCGCTCAAATGCTTGAGCACCTCGGCGGCATCTTGCTCGCCCAGGGTCAGCAGCAGGATCGCGGCGCGTTGCGGGCCGCTGATCACGTTGTTGTGATCAGCCGCCATCGTCACCCACCCAGTTCATCACGACTTGCGCGACTTGTTTGGAATTTTCCTGTACCAGCTTGCGCGCAACACCGATCTTCTGCTCGTACGCCATGTTCTGGATTTGCGGCGAGGTGATGCGCACGGCCTCATTACGCTCATCGCGATCGTCATCGGCAATACGCACGGACACCGAAGGAATCGGTCCGGCCAGCGCGGGCATCGGTTCCGGTGCGCGCAGCAGGCCTTTCAGCAACGGCCGCAGCAAACCAAACGCAATCAGCAGTGCAATCAGAATGCCGGCGCCCTGCTTGATCAGGTCCAGCATGCCCGGGCGCATCCAGAACGGTTGCGCGACCGGGGCCGTCTCCGTGGCGGTGTCGTCGGAGAACGCCTGGTTGATCACGGTGACACTGTCGCCGCGTTGCTGGTTGTAGCCAACTGCATTCTTGGTGAGATCGGTGAGATGCTGCAATTCCTGCGCGCTCAGCGGAATGCTTTTGCCCTTCCCGTCCAGCGCCGGCTTGTTGTCGACCACCACGGCGACCGTGACGCGCGTCAGGCGGCCGGCTGGATCGGTGACATGGCTGACGGTGCGGCCGAGTTCGTAGTTGCGCGTGGCGCTGGACGAACTATCGGTCGGCGTCGCATTGGCGGTGTTGCTGGCAGCAGCGTTCGCGGCAGCCGGCGGCGTGCCGGCGTTGGGCTTGGCTGCGGTCGGCTGGGCCACCGTGTTCGGCGGCTGATTGCTCAGCGCGCCTGCAATTTGGCCGCCGTTATCGTCGCGCTTGGTGTCGCTGCTGGTCTGCTCGCTGCGCAGCGCCGGCTTGTCGCCGTCATACGTTTCGCTGGCTTTTTCCGACTCGCTGAAATCCAGCGCCACGTCGACTTGGGCGCGCACGCGGCCGGTGCCGACCAATGGCGTCAACAAAGTCTCGATGCGCTGTGCATAGCTGTTCTCCATGCGTGTGACGAGGCGCATGTGCGCATCGCCAACCGCGCCGAGACTGTTGGGATCGGACACGGTAAGCAGCGTGCCCTGCTGATCCACGATCGACACCTGCGAAGGATCCAGGTCCGGCACACTGGAAGAGACGAGGTGGACAATGGCCTGTACCTGGCTGTTGTCGAGCTGGCGGCCGGGATACAGCGTAAGCAACACCGACGCGCTGGCCGGATGGTTGTCGCGAATAAAGGCGGAAGGCTTCGGCAAGGCCAGATGCACGCGCGCGGCGCGCACGAACTGCAGGCCGGCAATCGTGTTGCCCAGATCCGTTTCCAGCATTTCGCGATAGTGCGTGCTCTCGGCCAGATCGCTCATGCCGAACGGCGAATCGCTTTGCGTCAACGTGGCACCGGCCGTACTGCCCTGCGGCAAGCCTTGCGCGGCAAGTTTCAGGCGCGTATCGGCCAGCACGTCGGCCGGCACCGAAATGGAAGCGCCGTCCGCGCCGAGACGAAACGGTGTGCCACTGCTCTGCAGCGCCTGCGTGACGGCGGCAGCGTCTTTGGGATCAAGTCCCGCGTATAACAATGAGTAGTTCGGCCCACGCGACCACAACACGATGCCCACACCCAGGGCCACAGCCATGGCGACACCGACCAGCAACATCAGCAGGCGCGTCGTGGGATTGCGCAGCAGGGTTTTCAGCTGGTCCTGGCGCGAATTGGCGGTGGCGGGGATGTTGTCGGGCATGTGGGCGGATTAATGTTTGAAAGCGACCATCTTCAAGGAGCGGCGTAAGTTGGGTTGGTGCAACGTAACCCAACATGTTCGGAGCGATTCGTTGGGTTACCCCCGGATCAAGTCCGGGATGACCCAACCTACGTTCGGCTTTCGCCGGAATGATGCTGAGAACGTCAAACCGGCATGTTCATGATGGTGGTGTACGCATCGACCAGCTTGTTGCGCACTTCCACCAGGCCGCGAAACGCGAGATCCGCTTTCTGTCCCGCGATCGACGTCTTCACGATGTCGGCGCCGGGATCGCCACGCTCAAATGCGGTGACCTGCTTCTGCGCTTCATTCTGTTGTGAGGCCACCGAACCGATGGACTGCTTGAACAGCGTGCCGAAATCCACACCCGTTCCACTTGCTGCAGCAGGCAACGCAGCGCTCGGCATGGCGCCTGCGGCCATCGAACTGAGCGCGCGCATCTGCGAAAGCACACTGTTGACGTCAATCTGACTCATGTCGGTTTTCCAACGCGTGAGCGGTACTGAAGTGCTATCAAGCAACGGCCGTGCCATTGCTTTCCGGCGAGGCATCGTTACCGCGGCAAGCGGCTTGCAGGCCGTATTTGCGCAGTTTTTCCACCAGCGTCGTGCGCTGCATGCGCAACAACTTCGCCGCATGCGCCACCACGCCATCAGTGATGTCGAGTGCTTGACGGATCAAACCCACTTCGATGTCGGCCAGATGATCTTTGAGGTCCACGCCACCCTCGGGCAGCATCACTTCGGTATCCAGCGCGCTGCGGTGATGCGTCGACGACGCAGACTTCGCCTGGCCATCGAGCATCGCGCGCACCACGCTGCCGCCGGTTTCGTCGATTGGCTGCACGCCGCGGTATTTTTCCGGCAGATCGCTGGCACGCACTTCGCCGTTCGGATAAAGAATGGCCAGGCGCTCGACCAGGTTGGACAGCTCGCGCACGTTGCCCGGCCAGGTGTGCTGGCGCAGTGCCTGCAACGCGCTGCCGCTGAAGCGCACACTCTGCAGGCCGCGGCGTTGCAAGCGCTGGTTGAATTCGGCGATCAGTTCCGGCATGTCTTCCAGACGCTCGCGCAACGGCGGCATTTCCAGCGGGAACACGCTCAAGCGATAGTAAAGGTCTTCACGGAAACGGCCTTCGGCGGTGGAGACTTCCAGGTTGCGGTGCGTGGCGGCGATGATGCGCACGTCGCAACGCTGCGTGCGGTTGCTGCCGACGCGCTCGTACATGCGTTCCTGCAGCACGCGCAGTAGTTTCACTTGCATCGGCAGGCTCATGTCGCCGATTTCATCGAGGAACAGCGTGCCGCCCTCGGCCATTTCAAAACGGCCCTTGCGCGTGCTGATGGCGCCGGTGAACGCGCCTTTCTCGTGGCCGAACAGTTCGCTTTCCAGGAGTTCCGCGGGAATGGCACCGCAGTTGATCGCCACGAACGGCTTGTCGCGGCGCGGCGAACTATCGTGGATGGCGCGTGCCACCATTTCCTTGCCGGTGCCGGATTCGCCCAGCACCAAGACGCTGGAATCAAACGGCGCAACCTGGCGAATCAATGCATTGACGCGACCCATGGCGAGCGAGCCGCCGACCAGGCGCAGCGGCGCCGGGCTGCTGCTGACGGCGCGCATGGCCGGCGCGCGGCGCACGGCTTCGGCCAGGCGCTCGTAGCGCAGCGGGAAATCGAGTACTTCAATCTGTGCCGCATAGGGCGAGCCGACCTTGGTCAGGCGCTCCAGTTGCGGCGAGTCGGATCCGACCAGCACCAGCAGCTGGTCTGCCGGCACTTCGAGCGAGGCCAGCAATTGTTCGCAGAGTTCTTCATCTTCGATACCACCGATATAAACCGCTCGCCACTCGTGCGTCATCGAATCGAGCTGCAACGACGCATCCCAGCGCTGCGGAAAAAAGCCCATGAATTGCATGGCCGACGTGACAATGTCAGCGCGTGTTCCGTTGGATTCGATAATGAGTACGTTGCTATTTGGCATGAGCACGAGTCCTGCTGCGTTTACGGCGACTGCTGATGAGTTGAACCACGACGTTTCCCCGTCCCAATGTCGTGTCCCCTGGTGTGTCAGCGATCCGTCGTGACACGTGTGCCAATCCAGCAAGAAGAACGCCAAAAAATTCGCAGCAAACTGACCTGTGCGGCGCTTCCCGTTTAGTTCGTGACGGAATTCGCGCACGGCATATCGACGCATTCACATTCGTGATTGACAAAAGAAACCGTTTACTTCAAGGGTTTACCGCAATTTGTCCGACAGGTAATACCGATGGTTCATGTGCCGGAGAGCGTCACTATCCCGGTTGGCACGGCGGGAATCCGCCGTGTGCGGATGTTTCGCCGCGTGATAACCATCACATTCTGTGCTTGTGCCCTGGCACGGTTTCCGGGATGCCTGACAGACGCGCTTCGGCCACTTTGCGTCTGTGGTGACAAAAAACGAAACGTTCCAACCCATCCTCGACCGCTTCGCTCAACTCGCGAAAATAAAGGAAAACGTTGTCACTACCGACTGCTTTCCCTTGTTGCACTGGAAGCTCCAGTGGCAAGGCGCGGCAGGCCTCGAAATGCATGCGGGCGAGCAACTGTCTGTCAGGCGGAAGCAAGCCAGCCGGCACGACCACCCCCACGGCATTGAAGCTCACCGGCTGGCGGGGCGGCAGCAAGGTGGCGGGCAGTAACAGGCGGTCGACAATGTCCAGCAGCACGTTGAGCTTGCTGTCCATCCGCTGCAGTTCCTGCATGACGGGATCATCCACGTCAGCGCTGCTCTCCACCCGGCGCTCGTCCAGCGAGGCGAGCGTGCGCAATACGTGCAAATTGCGTTCGTTGAGGCGCGCGACGTCGTCCGGCGTGGCCGTGAACGGCTCGATGAGCAGATGCGGCTGGCCTTGCCAGGTCACCCGTTCGGAAAACGCCTGCCATCTTTCTTCGGTTTGCGCGGTCTGCATGACACCCTCCCAAGGGATGCTGATGCCGGCTTTATGACGGAATACCGGCTAAAAGCTATGGTATTCATGAGGCATGCCAGCGTCCTCTTCCCCCCGAAAAACGCTTGTAGGCTGGGATGACATCCCAGCATTGCCAGGCTCAACGCAGCTGGGATTTCATCCCAGCCTACGCAAGACAACGGCACGCCTAGCGTGATGACGACACGTAGCTGCGCAGCGCCCGATGGGTGTACTGGTGCTGGCTGAGTTGCTGTTCCACGGCATCGCGCACTTGTTGCGCGCGTTCCAGCACGGCGCGGTTGTGCGCCTCCAGGGACGCCAGCGTGTCGCGATGGCGGTTATCCAACGATGCGTTTTGCATATGCTGCAGAGGGATCTGCCGCTGGGTATCGAGTTCGGTCACCAGGGTCCAGTTGCCGTCGGCGGCGGCTTCGCTCATCTGGAGGGTGAGCGCCAGCGCTTGTTGCAAGGCATCTTCGGCCAGGTTGCTCATGGCACGGTGGCGGGCACTTTTGCTTGCCCGAGTTCGGCCAGATACGGTTCGCGGATCGCATGCCAGGCTTCGCGGATCGGTGCGATCAAGCGCTCGCATTCGTCCAGTGCGCGCAAATCGTCATTGAGTTGCGCATGCAGCAGGCGCCGGGTGATGTAGTCATACAACGCATCGAGCCGGCCGGTGAGCGTGGGCTCCACGCTGTGGTCGAGACTTCCGCGCAGGGTGTTGAGCATGGCGATGGCCTTACCGAAGGCTTGGCCCTTGGCCGGAATATCCTTGTGCAGGATATGGCCGCGCGCCTGGTTGATGCGGTCGACCAGGCCATCGAGCAGCATCGCCAGCAGTTGATGGCGATCCGCCCCTTCGACACTGCCCTGTGCGCGCGTTTGTGCGTACAGGGCGCTTCCATTGCGAGACATGTAACTCATGGTTACCCCTTGCTGCTACTGCTGGTACCAGTTAGCGCATTCATCGCCTGGGTCAGGTAGGAACTGGTGTTGTTGAGCGATGACATCAGCGAACTCAAGCTGGTGTACTGCTGGACCAGCTGCTTCTGATAGACCGCCATGCGTGCATTCAGCGCCGTTTGCTGGGTCTGCAGGCCGGTCAGGTCGTTATTGAGATTGGTGATGCGCGATTGCAGCGCGCCGCCACTGCTGTTGAAGCTGGTCACCAGCGAGCTCAGTTGCGTGGCGATACCCTTGGCACCTGAAAAAAGCTGCTGCACCGATGACGGATTGCTGGCCAGCGTATTGGCCAGCGTGGTGGCGTTCGACGCCAGCGTGCCATCGGCATTGCGGGTGATGCCCAGGCTCGCCAGGCTGCCGAGGCTGCTGTCGGAAACCTTGCCGCCCAGCACGTGAGAGATCTGGCTCTGCACCGCCGACAGCGTGGCGTCGCCCAGCAACACGCCGGCGACTTTGGTCGTGCTGTTGTAGCTTTGCAGCTGATTTACTGTGCTGGCATAGGTGTTATAGGCACTGACGAAATCGTTCACCGCCGTGCTGATCGGCGTGGTGCTTTGCGCGACGGTGAGCTGCGAGCTACCCGTCGTGCTGAGGTTCAAGGTCACGCCGGTCAACGCACCGCTCACGCTATTGGTGGGGCTGCTGACGGCGATGCCGTCGATGGTCAATTGCGCATTGGCGGCCGCGGTGCTCGGCGTATTGAGCGCACTGGCCAACGCCGTCACGCCACTGCCGCTGCCGCTGCCGGCGCTTACGCTGAAGGCGTTGGCGGTGCCGGTACTGGCGGAGGTGAGCACCAGCTGGTTGCCGTTGACGCCGGAGACGATCGTCGCCGTTACCCCCGGATTGCCGCTAGCGTTGTTGATATTGGTGGCGATCGACGAAAGCGTATCGGTGGCGCCCACGGACACGCTCACGCTCTTGCCGCCCACCGTGATGTTGAGCGTGCCGGTGCCGACCGTGGCCAGGCTGGGCTGCGCTGCGCTGACACTCTTCTGCGCGGTGGCAAGCTGGCTCACGTTGATGTTGTACGTACCGGGCGCCGCATCCGGCAGCGTGCTGGCCGTGCCGAGCGAGGTGTTGGAAAACGTGGTGTTGTACGTGCTGTAGGTGGTGCTGGAGGTCAGCTCGTTGAGTGCGGACTGCAAACCGGACAAGGACGTCTGCAAGGCAGTCAGCCCGGCGATCTTGTTGTTGTCCTGATTGGTCTGGTTGGTGATCTGCGCCTGCGGACCGGCTTCCTGCGCATTGACCAGCGCCTGGATGATGGAATTGACGTCCAGCCCCGTGCCCAGGCCCAGCGAGCTGAGCAGGCCAGTACCGCTGATGCTGCTACTGCCGCTGCCGGACGTGGCGGTGGAGGAACTACCGCTGATCGCGCTGGAAAGCGCGCTCGAGGTATTGCCTACACTGGAGATGCTGCTCATGAAGGGCCTCGTCGAAGATTTGCTGGCGCCATCGAACTGCTGGCAAAACTCTCTTTAGCGAACTGTTCGTCGAAGGAAAGCTTTACCCGCCGCTCGCGTGGGTTTTCTGACGGCCCGAAAGCCGCCAGAACCCCTTGAAGCAAAATCCCGGCCATGGCGATTGCCGCCATGGCCGGTCGTACCGATTAACCCAACAACTTCAGGATCTGCTGCGGCTGGGCATTGGCGGTGGCGAGCACCGAGATACCTGCCTGTTGCAACACCTGCGACTTGCTCAACTGCGCGGTAGTGGCCGCAAAGTCGGTGTCCTGAATCGAGCTCTGTGAAGCCGTGAGGTTGGTCTGCTCCGCACCCAAGGTGGCGATGGTGGACTGGAAGCGGTTCTGCACGCCGCCCAGCTGGCTCTGGAAGTTGCTCACCTGAGTCAGCGCCACGTCGACGCGGGAGATCAGGTTGTTGGCATTGTCCACCGTCAAAACATTGCCACCCGCCAGCGAACCGGAGGAAGTGATCACCGAACCGTCGGTATAAGCCGCGCCGGTTGCTGCAAAGCCGGTTGCCGACGAACCCACGCCGCTGGCACCGAAAGCCACGGCACCCGTGGTCAGGTTGAACGCCGTACCTGCCGCACCCGTGAGCGCAGCGCCGGTAACGGCCAGTTCGCCCGTGGAGTAGATGTTGATGCCGCCGCTGGCGTTCACGGCTGCACTGACGCCTGCGATACCTGCAGCGTTGATCGAGTCCGCCAGACCCTGTGCACTGCTGGCGCTGGCACCGCTCAGGCTGTAGGTCTTGCCATCTGCGCCTTCGATGCTCAGGCCGCTCAGGCTGATCGACTGGCCCGACACGCCGCTGGCATTGACGAACGCACCACTGATGTCGGCCGTGGAGATTTCCGACACCTGGCCGAGCTGCGAGGTGGTCGCACCCTGGCCCAGCTGCACGTTGATGGCCTGGCCCACGTTGGAGCCGATCTGGAACGACAACTGGCCGACCGATCCATTCAACACGTTGGTGCCGTTGAAGCTGGTCTGGTTGGCGATACGCGTGATTTCCGACAGGTACTGCTGCACCGAGGTGTCGATCGCGGCGCGGTCGGAAGACTGGTACGTGCCGTTGGCGGACTGCACGGCCAGGTCACGAATGGACTGCAGGTTGGAGGTGATCTGGCTCAGCGCGGAACCCGCGGTCTGCGCCAGGTTGATGGCATCGCTGGCGTTGGTGCTGGCTTGTCCCAGGCCGCCGATCTGCGTCTGGAAACGGCTGGCAATCGCGAAGCCCGCAGCATTGTCCGCCGCACTGTTGATCTTCAGACCCGAGGACAGGTCACGGGTAGCGGTGGACAGGGCGCTGCCCGACTTGCTCAAGTTGTTCTGGGCGGTCAGCGAAGCAATGTTGGTGTTTAGAACGAGTGACATGGAATGTCTCCTGAAACCGGAATAAGTGGTACTCAAGCCGGCGGGATCCAGTCACGTTTGCTGTGCCGACCGCCTCAGGGACTTTTTCGGCGCTGGGCAGGATTACTTGAGGCGCCGCTCAAAACTTTTTGCAGTTGGCCCAACGAGATAAGTGTGAAAAGTGTGATGGACAGCGCTAAAGGTTTTGGTCTTGCGGCCGAAGCGCGCCAGCCGCGACGGTCATGCCGCAGGTTGGGTTAGCGCAGCGTAACCCAACGAATCGCTGCGAAAATGTCGGGTTACGCTGCGCTGACCCAACCTGCATGCGACGCGCATCGCTGTGCCGACAACGCGTTGGCACCAACATTGCTCCCACCCTCGCATACCGGCCTGGAGCGCGCCGGAAGCGTCAGATTTCCGACGCTCGCGCGCCCACGCCTTATCCAGACGAGGAAAACGACATGCGTTGTGTGCTTGCGATTTGCGCCGTATTCAAGGACGAAGCCGCCTATCTGCGTGAATGGGTCGAGTTCCATCAGCTCATGGGCGTGGAACGCTTCTATCTGTACAACAACAACAGCACGGATCGTTATCTCGATGCGCTGCAGCCGCATATCGCCTCCGGGGCGGTGGTTCTGCACGAGTGGCCGCAGCATCCGGCGCAGTTGCAAGCCTACGAGCACTGCCTGAAGACGCACGGCAACGACGCGGACTGGATTGCCTTTATCGACGTGGACGAATTCCTGTTCGCGCCCGACGCCAGATTTTTGCCGGACGTGCTGGCCGATTACGCCGACCACCCCGGCGTCGGCGTGAACTGGGTGATGTTCGGCTCCGCCGGACACAAGCAGAAACCCGACGGCGGCGTGCTGGAAAACTATCTGCGCCGCGGCGACCTCAACGGCGGCGTGCCCTATGCGCATCTGAAATTGCCGGATGGCAGCTACCGTTCGGAGAACGCACATATAAAAAGCATCGTGCAGCCATCCAAGGTGGTGGGCTGCAAGAACGCGCATTTCATGCTGTATGCCGATAATGCGCGCGCGGTCGACGAGAACGGCCAGCCGATCGACGGCCCGTTCACCAGCAAGGTCTCGGTGAACAAGCTGCGCATCAATCATTACTGGAGCAAGTCCGAAGAGGAATGCCGCCGCAAGTTCGACAAGGGTTTTGCGGATGGCAAAGGTTCGCGCGACTGGAACGAATTCCTGCTGCACGAAGAAGTTCTCAACAGCATGCACGACGACACCGTGCTGCGTGTGGTGGCACAACTCGGCGTGCTGCCATCCACCTGGCCCTTGGATGCCTTCCTGCAGAACGACGACGGTGTGTGGCATGCGCCATTGCGCCAGCGTCCTGTGCACACCTCGCTGCATCCGCTTGCCGCACAGATATACGATGTCGTGAAGGATGCGGCCGATACCAGCGTGTATTCGGCGGCCCTGGTGAAAGAAATCCATAGCCGCACCAGCGCACTGCAACTGTCGCCCCGACGCGCCAACTTGCTGCAGGTATTCGACAATCTTCCCCCCGGCACGCGCGTACTTGAGATCGGCTGCGGCGGTGGCATGCTGACGCGTGCGTGGGTCGAACGCGGCTGCGCCGTCGACGCCATCGAATTTGCACCCCACTGGGCGCGGGTGGCGGCGGCACGCTTGCGTGACTGCCCGCAAGTGCGCGTGTTCCAGGCGACCTTGCGCGAGCTCACGCTGCAACCCGATTACGACGTGGTGTCGCTTACCTTCGCGGACGATTACGCCGAAGCGTGGCCACGCGGCGATGCACTGCGCGAAGCGCTCGCCATGGCCACGGCCGCATTGAAGCCCAACGGCATTCTTATGCTGGCACTGCCCAATCGCCAAGCTGCACCGGAACGCCGTGACGTTCCATCGCGCGTCCGGATCGAAGCCGCATTACGCGCGACTGGCCTTGCCGAGATTGAAACCCGACTCGCCTTCCCCGACACGCTGCTGCCGGAGGTGCTGATTGCCGCCCAAGCTCAGCACATGGCACCGGCACTGCGCCTGGACGATCTGATCGCGCAACGACCCTTGCTGCGCGATGCCGGCAAGGAAGCGGCGCAATGGGAAATGCATTTCGAGGCCGGCACATTGACCGAGCACGCACCCGGCCTGCTACTGGTCGCGCGCCGCAGCGGCACGCCTTCGCCACTGCGTGCCAACGTGCTGGCACAAAGCTTTACCGACCATCGCATGCCGGCCGGCAATACGGTTACCGAATACATATGGGAACGTGGCGCCGTACAAGTGGTGCCGCGCGCCTTGTCGCCGGACGCAACGTGGGTCGGCTCGGCGTTCGATCCGGTGCGCGAGCCGTATCCGCTCGCACGGGGACGTTCACTGCTGGTGCTGATCCGCAAGGCCATCCACGAGCAACGTGCCGATCTGTTGGTTGCCCTGCTACGCAAATGGGGCGCCCTGATCTACGCGCAGGCCGATGACGAAGACAAGATTCCCGGCGAGTGGCTGGATGCCCTGCCCGCGCATATTTATCTCGACGCGGACGGCGAAAGCCTCGCCTTCCACGGCGGTGAATGGCGTGCACGCCAGCCGATGGAAAAGCAGATTCCGGTGTACGTGGGCCTGTGGCAGATCGCTTATGAAGCCGGCCTGGAAACCCTGCTCGGCCTGGCCGCGCCGGCCGAACGCGTCACATGGCTGTGCAAGCAGCTGCTGATCGATGCCTCGGCGGAGTGGATCGGTCACGGCCGCAACATCAACGAAGCCTTTGCGCGCGAAATCCACGAAGGCGATTGCTGGAATCGCACCGACCGGCATCTGAAGATCATTCCCGAGTGGCTGATTCCGCCGCCGCCCTCGAATCTCTACAAGCATTGGCAAGCGCAATTGCAACTCAGCGAGATCGTGGTGGCGCAGGCGATGCGCCGCATCGAGGCGCATGGCTCACCGCGCATGCAAGTGATCGTGATCGATCGCGGCAACGACGTGGAAGCGGTACGCGTGACGCAGGACAGCCTGGAAGCGCAGCACTACCCGCACTATCACCTGACCGTCATCGGCAGCGACGATGACGTGATGCAACGCCTGCATGGTGAAATCGCCGCCAGCGATGCCGACTGGGTGCAACTGCTTTACGCGGGTGATCAACTACATCCCGCCGCCTTGCTGCTGCTGGCCGAACGCGTGGTGTCGCATCCGTATCTCCGCGCTGTTTATGCCGATGAAGACGCGCACGTCAACGGTGCCTTCGAGCAGCCGATCTTCAAGCCGGATTTCAATCTGGACATGCTGCGCAGCTATCCGTACGTCGGCCGCGCGCTGGCGTTCCAACGCAAGCGTTGTCTGGAGCTTGGCAACCTGCAGTCGCGTTACGGCGACTTGGCGCCGTACGACCTGCTGTTCCGCCTGATCGAAACCGACGGTTTGCAGGCCATTGGTCACGTCGCCGAAGTAATGCTCCGTGCCGCCTTGCCGTACAGCCAGTGGCTGGCCTCGGAGACGGTGAAAACGCACAGCACGGCAATCGTCGCCAACCACCTCACGCGCATCCGCGTGCCGCATCGCATGGAGCAAGGCGCGCTACCGGGTTTCAACCGCGTGCTATATCAGCATGCGCGGCAGCCGCTGGTGTCGATCATCGTGCCGACCAAAGATCAGCTGCCATTGCTCAATGGCTTGATCGACAGCCTGCTGTCCAAGACCAGCTATCTCAACTACGAATTGCTGATCGTCGACAACAACACCAGCGAACCGGCGGCGTGCGCCTACCTCGACGGCATCGAACGCTTGAATAGCCAGCAATTGCGCGTGTTGCGTTATCCGCATCCATTCAACTACTCGGCCATCAACAACTTCGCCGCTGCACACGCCCGTGGCGAATATCTGATCCTGCTCAACAACGATACCGCCGTCCTGCATGCGGACTGGATCGAAGCGTTGCTCAACCATGCGCAGCGTCCGGAAGTCGGCATCGTCGGCGCCAAGCTGCACTTTCCCGATGGCCGCATCCAGCATGGCGGCGTGGTGCTGGGCTTGCGCGGTCCCGCGGACCATCCCTTCATCGGCCAACCGATGGAAGCGGACGGCTACATGCATCGCTTGCGCGTGGATCAAAACTACACCGCGGTAACGGCTGCGTGCCTGATGATCCGCAAATCCGTCTACGAGGAAGTGGGTGGCCTGGACGAGCAGGATTTCAAGGTGTCCTACAACGACGTCGACTTGTGCCTGAAAGTGCACAGGGCCGGCTATCTCGCCGTGTGGACACCGTATGCGCGCCTGATGCATATCGGCAGCGTCAGCCAGACCAAGGTGGACAAAACCGCGCAGGACGCCAAGCAGAAACGCTTCGAAGGCGAGCAGAGCGCGATGTACCGCAAGTGGCTGGGCCTGCTAGCGCGCGATCCGGCCTACAGTACCAATCTCAGCATCGACGGCACGGGTTTCGAGCTGGATCCGCTACGCAGCGCCGCATGGCAACCTTTCGCCAGCCCGCTGCTGCCGCGCATGTTCTGCGTTGCCGCAGACGAACATGGATGCGGCCATTACCGCATCCGCCAGCCGTTCGCCTCGATGCAGCGCGAGGGCATGGTGGAAGGCCTCATCGCCGGCGTGCATCTGAATCCGGTGGCGATGGAGCGTTTCCAGCCGACGTCACTGGTCATGCAGCGGCAGATCAACGAACACCAGATCAAATTGCTGGAAAACTATCGCGACTATTCCCGCGCGTTCAAAGTGTTCGAATTGGACGACCTGATTCAGCAAATTCCGGTGAAGAGCATGTTCCACGGCTTGATGCCCAAGGACGTGGTGAAGTCCCTGCGCCGCGCCTTGTCGACGGTGGACCGTTTTGTGGTTTCCACCGATGCGCTGGCGGAAGAATTCCAAGGCTTCCATTCGGATATTCGCGTAGTGGTAAACCGCTTGCCGGTGGATTGGTGGAGCGATCTGTCTTCGCAGCGCCGTGTCGGCCGCAAACCGCGCGTCGGCTGGGGCGGCGGTTCCAGCCATCGCGGCGATCTGGAATTGATCGCCGACGTCGTGCGCGACCTGGCCGATGAAGTGGAATGGGTGTTCTTCGGCATGTGCCCCGACAAGCTGCGCCCGTATGTGCACGAATTCCACACCGGCGTGCCGATCGAGGAGTACCCGCGCAAGCTGGCCTCATTGAATCTGGATCTCGCGCTGGCGCCCTTGGAAGAAAACGCATTCAACGAATGCAAGAGCAACCTGCGTCTGCTTGAATACGGCGCCTGCGGTTTTCCGGTGATCTGCACCGATATCGTGCCGTATCAAACCGATTTGCCGGTGATGCGCGTAAAGAATCGCTACAAGGAATGGGTGAGCGCCATCCGCATGCATCTGGACGACCTGGATGCCACCGCAAAAACCGGCGATGCCTTGCGCGACGCCGTGCTGAAAGATTGGATGCTGGAAGGCGACAAGCTGACCGCCTGGCGCGATGCCTGGATGCCCGCGTAGCTCTCGTAGGCGGGGGTGAAATCCCAGCATCGCCATGCATGGTCATGCTGGGATTTCATCCCAGCCTACGATGCCCACGTCGCTGCTTGCTCCGATCAGGTGCTTCGTGTAGTCATGCGTTCATTCGAATGGATGCCCTGGATGACCACGCATGCTCACCACGCTGGCAATCGCCAATTACCGTTCCTTGCGCTCGCTCACCCTTCCGCTGGGCCGATTGAACCTGATCACCGGCGCCAACGGCAGCGGCAAATCCAATCTTTATCGCGCCTTGCGTTTGCTTGCTGAGACAGCACACGGTGGCGTCGTGAATGCGTTGGCGCGCGAAGGTGGTTTGTCTTCGACTTTGTGGGCGGGGCCCGAACGCATCTCGCGCAGGATGCTGCAAGGCGAAGTACCGGTGCAGGGTGGCCCGCGCCAGGAACCGGTGGCGCTCAAGCTTGGTTTTGCAGGTGATGATTTCGGTTACGCCATCGACCTTGGCCTGCCTACACCGGCCCTGACCGCCTTCGGTTCCGATCCGGAAATCAAGCGCGAAGCGATCTGGGCCGGACCATTCCTGCGTGCGTCGAATGGATTGGTCGACCGGCATGGTGCACTGCTGAAGGTCAAGGATGGCCGCAGCTGGCGCGTGGTGGCCAAGCATCTCAATACCTTCGAAAGCATGTTCACGCAGTTGGCCGATCCGGAGCGCGCGCCGGAAGTATTGACGATGCGCGAGATGATTCGCGGCTGGCGTTTCTACGATCACTTCCGCTCCGACCGCGATGCACCGGCGCGCTTGCCGCAGCTCGGCACGCGTACGCCGGTGTTGAGTCATGACGGCAGCGATCTTGCCGCGGCATGGCAGACCATCCGCGAAATTGGCGATCGCGCCGCGCTGGAAGAGGCGGTCGATGACGCCTTTCCCGGCGCCTCCGTCGGCGTGGACATCAGCGGTGATCGCTTCATGCTGACCTTCAAGCAGCACGGTTTGCTGCGCCCGCTCTCCGCCGCTGAGCTCTCGGATGGCACGCTGCGTTATCTGTTGTGGATCGCCGCGCTGCACACGCCACGGCCGCCGTCGTTGATGGTGTTGAACGAACCCGAGACCAGCCTGCATCCGGACTTGCTGCCCGCGCTGGCGCGCTTGATCGGCAAGGCAGCGGCGAAAACCCAGTTGTGGGTGATATCGCATGCTTCGCGGCTTATCGCAGCATTGGAAGATCTGCCTGAGTGCAATGCCATTGCGCTGGAGAAGGAGCTGAGCCAGACGCGCGTCATCGGGCAGCGGGAATTGGATGAGCCGGCTTGGCATTGGCCTGAGCGTTAGCCGTTTGGCTCATAGTTGACTGAGTCAAATATATGGGCGTACCTTCTGGACACCCGGTCCCGAGGTGCGCCCATGCCCGTTTCCGAATCTCTTTCGAGCCAGACCGAAGCTGTCCGCAGTTTCAATCGCTTCTACACGCGCCAGATCGGCGTGCTGGACGAAGGATTGCTGGCGAGTCCCTTTACCTTGACGCAAGCGCGCGTGCTGTTCGAATTGGGTACGCGTAAAAGCGTGACGGCGAGTGAAATCGGCGAACTACTGGGATTGGATGCGGGATATCTCAGCCGCATGGTGCAAGGCTTCATGACGCAAGGCTTGTTGACGCGAAAGCCATCCAAAGAGGACGGCCGGCAGTGGCTGCTATCGTTGACGAGCGAAGGACGCAAAGCCTTCCGCGAACTCGACCGCATGTCGCATCGGCTCACTGAATCGCAGTTGTCCCGCCTTTCGGAACCGGGGCGCCAGCGCCTGCTGGCATCCATGCAGGAAGTACAGCGGCTGCTCTCGCCTGCCGATGATTGCGCCAAAGTGGTGGTTCGTACGCATCGCATCGGCGATATCGGTTGGGCGATCGAGCGCCACGGGCAGCTTTATGCGGACGAATATCAGTTCAATGAAGAATTCGAGGCATTGGTCGCCACGCTGTTCGCGCAATTCGCGAGCAAACGCGATCCCGCGATGGAACGCATGTGGGTTGCCGAAGTGGACGGCGCGCGCGTGGGCTGCATATTCGTGGTTCGAAATGCGGACGACCCAACGGCCGCGCAATTGCGTTGCCTGCTGGTCGATCCGAAAGCGCGCGGCCTGGGCATCGGCAAGCGACTGGTCGACGAATGCATCGTTTTCGCGACTGAAGCGGGTTACGCCAGGATGGTCTTGTGGACCAATGACCTGTTGGTTTCCGCGCGCCGTATCTACCAGGCGGCAGGCTTTTCGTTGGCGTCGGAAGAACGCCACCATAGCTTTGGCCACGACCTGGTTGGGCAGGTGTGGGGGCGTCCGCTCCGCTAGATCTGGATATCGGTCGCCCAAAATGTTCCGCTTACGTGACATTTTGGCGTAAATGTGCCATATACGGCACATGACTTCCCTTCCCCTCACCCGCCTGGGCCAAGCCATCCGCAACATGCGCCAGCACCGCGGACTGACGCAGCAAGACGTCGCGTCCCGTGCCGGCGTCCCTCGGCGAAAAGTCATCGAAGTGGAACAAGGATCTCCGCGGGTCGCCATCGAAACCTATGCCAAAGTCGCCGATGCCTTGGGAGGCGAACTATCCGTCGTACCCGCGCGGCGTCCCACGCTTGAAGAGCTCAGGGAGATATTCCCGGATGAGGACTAAGGCCATCGGGCATTTGCGAGTCAGCACGCCGCAGGGCGACTCGGGCATCCTCTCGCGCGAAGCCGGAAGATATTTCTTCCAATATCACCCTTCCATCCATCCTGCGGCCGAAGTCAGCCTGACCATGCCGCACAAGCTCGAGCAATACCGCAGCGAGCAGATCTTTCCATTGTTCGAGATGAACATGCCGGAGGGATATGTCCTGGAAGAGCTGCGCAACCGCTTCGCCAAATCAGGGCGGTTCGATCCCATGTTGCTGCTGGCGCTTACCGGCCATGAAGCCGCCATCGGCCGCGTGATGGTCGATACGCCGGAAGTGCCGGCCGATGATGCAGACAAAGGCGTATCGCTCTCGCAGATTCTCGCCTGGGATGGCGCGGAAGATCTGTTTGCCGAACTCTCGCGCAGATATCTCAGGCGCACTGGCGTCTCGGGCATTCAACCGAAACTGCTCGTACCGGAAGAAATGCCTGAGGGAATATATGGCAAGGGTGCACTGACGACACGCGAACTGATCGTCAAAAGCGCCGGCGACAAATTTCCGGGACTGGCCGTCAACGAGTTCGTCTGCATGAGCATGGCCAAGGCAGCGGGCATTCCGGTGCCGGAGTTCTATCTATCCGAGAACAGGCAGCTATTCGTAATGCGGCGCTTCGATCGGACGGCCGACGGCAGCGCACTCGGTTTCGAAGACATGGCCGTGCTTACAGGGCGCTCCACGGCCGACAAATACAAAGGCAGCTACAGCCAAATAGCCAAGGCACTGAGCATGTTCTGCGCCGCGGAATTCAAAGCACAGGCGTTGGCCCAATTGTTCGATCAGGTGACTCTGTCCTGCATCGTCGGCAATGGCGATGCGCATCTGAAAAACTTCGGCGTGCTTTATACCAACCCTTTGGCCGGTGATGTTCGCATGGCGCCGGCCTACGACATCGTCAATACCACTAGCTATATCCCCGAGGATGGACTCGCGCTGTCGTTGAAGGGCACACGCAATCTGTTCCTTGGGCGCGTGGAACTCATGGCATTCGCGCAGGACTGCGGAATAAGCGACCCGCGCGGGCGAATCGCTGAAATGCTGTCGGCTTGCGAGATGACGCTCACGTCACACGCGGCGTTGCTTGAAGATTTTCCAGAACTTCAATCCGCTATTCGGCGCGGATTGGAACAGTTTCAAGTGACCTATGCTACGTAGAAGCGTGGGTAACCCCATGGGGTTACGTATCTACATCAGCTTGAACAACTTCCCCGGCACATTCTGAAAACCGGTCGCACTCGCCAGCATCGTGCCGCGCTGATACGAAAAGTTCTTATCCGTGGTCGGCTGGAAAAATTCGATGAAATCGAGGCTGCGCTTGCCGAGCACGAAGCCGCCGATCAATGGCGGATTGACGGCATACATCATCGGCACCAGCGCCATCATCGAACTGGCGGGCACGCCGATCAGGTGTTCTTCCAGGTCGCCGCTTTGCTGGCTGTGTTGCGGGTAGAACCACAGCGGCGTGCTGATGAAGAGGAAGGAGTTTTCACCCATGCTGGTGAGCAGGGTGCGCAGCAGCCACTTGGCGGTTTCGGCATTGAGATGCTCGATCACGTCAAGCAGGCAGATGATGTTGTAGCTGGCCAGGCGATCGGAAGGAATGCTTTGCGCCAGGCCGTGCCAGGCATTGCGATAAATCTTTCGTTCGAACAGCGCCTTGTTGTTGAACGCGCCTTCGAAGCCATCCACCGCGTCGACCGACCAATGCTGTGTCGCCGGATGGCTCTTCAACAATTCACCCAGCCCGCCCTTGCCGAAGCCGATGTCGAGCACTTCGACGTTGGCGGCATTGTCCTGCATGATGTGGAAGATCAATTCCTTGGGCGCTGCCGATTCGCCGCCGGGCACGAGCTGCGTGTCGATGGTGTCAATCTGTTGATAATCTTTGAGAACTTGCCGCAGCATGGCGTAGCCTTCGGTGAATAACGATTAGCGGATGTAGTCGAACAGGCTGGTGCCCTGGATCTTGGCGAACACCTGTTGCGATGCCTGCAGCGCGGTGGATTGCAGCGTGAGATTGCTGATGGCCGAAGCCATGTCGACATTCTGCACGTCAGAGAGCGCGCTCTTGTAGGTGATGCTGAGATCGGAATAGGCGCTGCCTTGCTGTTGCAGCGTATCGATGCGGCTGCCGACAGAAACCTGCGCATTGGACACCGCATTCATCGCCTGGTTGAGCGATTCAAGTTGGCGGTTGAGTGTGTTGGTGATCGAGGTTGAACTGCCACCGCTCTGCAAGGCGGTGATCATGTTGTTGAGCGTGGTGAACACATCCTGCGTGTTGGACGCGTTGTCCGACTGCACCTTCACTGTGTCGCCGGCGCTCGGCGTGCCGCTCATGTCGATGGTGATGCCATTGAAGCTGATGCTGCCACCATCGGTATAGCTGCCGGTAACGGGGTTGCCGCTGCTGTCGGTGACCGGGTTGCCGGCTGCGTCGGTCACGCTGTAGGTGCCGTTCGCGCCGAAGGTGATGGTGTCGTTGACTGGCCCCGATGCCGTCGCGGCGTTCCACGCGGCGGTGTTGGTTACGCTGTTTGAACCCACCACCAGCGTGCCGGTGTTGCTGCTGGTCGCGCTGGCCACGAACGAGCCGTTGCCTGCCGCCAGGTTCATGAAGATGTCGCTGCCGGAATCGCTGCTGGCGACCTGCAAACCGCTGCCGATCGCGGTGAAGGATTGCTGATCGTTGCCGGCGTAGGTCACCGCGCCGCTGCTGCTGTTGGTGACGAACGGCGTCGTGGTGGTACTGGTTCCGGCAAACAAGGCCTGGCCATTGCCGTCGGTGGTGTTGGCAAGCTGCACGAGCTGATTGCGGTATTGCGTCAGCTGCGTGGCCATGTTGTTGAGATCGGCGGGCGACATCGCGCCGTTGATCGCGCCCAAGGCAATGTCGTTCACGCTGCTCAGCAGATTGTTGACCGTGGTAAGCGTGGTGGATTCGGTAGACAGGCGCGTATTGGCTGCGTTGATGTTGCTGCCGTACTGCGTGTTCTGCGCCAGGATGTGGCTGAGCTGCACTACCTGCGCGGCACCGGTGGGATTGTCCGACGCCACATTGATGGCATTGCCGGTGCTGATTTCGTTTTGTGTCTGCGCCAGCGCACTCTGCTGGTTGAGCATGGTGTTGAGCTGCTGCTGATACATCCAGGATGTGGAGATGCGCATGTTGAAACCTGCTCTTAGCCCTGTTGAATGGCAGTGATCAGACTGGTGAAGATCTGCTCGGCGGTGGAAATCACCTGCGCCGATGCCTGGTAAGCCTGCTGGAACTGCACCATGTTGGCGGCTTCCTGGTTGAGGTTGACGCCGGCGTAGCTTTGCTGCGAGCTCATCGCCTGGTTGTAGATATTCGTTTGCGTGGTGAGATCGGCGCTGGCCAGGCTGCCGGCGCTGCCGATCTGCGCGGTGAGGTTGGCGTAGTTCGCGAGCACCGAGGTCTTGCCGCCATTGGTCACGCCGCTGTCGGACAGCGCAGCCAGTGACAGCGCATTGCTGTTGTCGTTGAGGCCATTGGTATTGGCCGCCACCTTGAACGTGTCGCCGCTGGCCGGCGCGCCGGTCAGGCTCAGGCTCCAGCCATCGGCCGTGATCGGTTGTCCCGCCGTGTACGTGCCGGTGGTGGTGTTGCCCGCCCCATCGGTAATCGAGTAATTGCCGCCCGCGCCAAAGGTGATGGTGGCGCCGGCAAGCAGGTTGCTGTTGGCCGAATTGGCCACGCTGACCGAACCGGCTTTGCCGGTACCGGTATTGCCCGTGCCGGCCGATACCGTCAGCGCGGCGGCGGCGGCAATACCGTTTGGATCGGTCATCGCGACCGACAGCGACGTCGATGCGCTGCGCGTCGGTTCGATTTGATAGCTGTCACCCGTTTGCGCCGTGCCGGATACGTTGAACGTGAGGCCATCCGCAGACAGCGTGCCGTTGGCGTTGGCGGTAAGCGCCACGTTCTGGCCGCTGGTTGTCGATAGCGTCCAGCCGTTAGTGCCGGTGCCCGCACCGGTGTAGCGCAGCAGGTAATCGGAAGTGGTGAGCTGCGACACATTGCTCACCGATGCTGTCACCGTGGCGCCACCGACGGAATTCTTGCTCGACGGCAGTACCGTCGGCGAACCAACGCTGAAAATGGGCTTGCCTTGCTGGCCATTGAGATCCAGACCCGCTGCCTGTTGACCATTGACGCTTGTCGCCAGCGCGATGGCCGATTGCCCCAGCGCGTTTTGCGCAGGCTGCAGCACGGTGTCGCGATAGTTCACCAACGCACCCAGCGAACCGCCGCTCAGCTGCGAGGTGAGGTCGTTGCCCGCGCTGTCGTACACATCGGTGCTGCCGGGATCATATTGATTGGCGCCGCTGGACAGCGCATACGATTGCGCACCGCTCACCAGCGTGCCGCCAGCCGAGGTGTAGACGCTGATCGAGCCGTCGCTGTTGGTGGAGGCGGAAATACCGGTCAACCCGGATAGCTGTTGCACCAGCGTGTCGCGCTGATCAAGCAGTGCATTCGGGTTGCCGGTGCTGCCAGCTTGCAAAATCTGGTTGTTGAGCTTGGCAATTTGCGTGGCCAGGGTGTTGATGCTGGTGACTGTGCTGCCGATCTGCTGGTTGACCTGCGCCGATTGCTTGCTGAGTTGCTGGCCGAGCGTATTGAACACGCTGGTCAACGAAGAGGCGCTGCCCAACGCGGCCTGCCGCACCGACGAAGAACTCGGCGAATTGGCCACGCTGCTGAAGCCGCTGTAGAGATTGTCCAGCGCGGTCTGCAGATTGCCGCTATTGGCGAGGAAACCGTTGAGCGCCGTGGTGAGGGTGTTGGTGGTGGTCGCGCCCTGCAGGTTGCTGTTGCTGCTCCACACCGCCTGTGTCAGGTATTGGCTGTAGGCGCGCTGCACGGCCGTGACGTTCACGCCGGAGCCGATCGTGTACTGGCCGTTGCTCTGCCCGATCGTTTCCGACTGCAGCACGCTTTCTTCGCTATAGCCGCTGGTGCTGGCATTGGCGATGTTGTTGCTGACGGTGCTCAGCGCGACCTGGGCGGCGTTGAGGCCGGAAATGCCGATGTTGAGGATGCTGGACATGGAGGGGGCATTTCCTTGGGGTCAGTAACGAGCCTGATGACGCAAATATCTACACGTGCCAGCAAGACTTTTGCTTGCCGGGCCGTCATTCCCGCGAAAGCGGGAATCCATCTTGCTCTTCGGCAAAAGGCGAAGATGGATTCCCGCTTTCGCGGGAATGACGGCCCTGTTGGGTTTCCGACACTTCACTATTCCACCCGTCATAAATTCGGCACTCCCACCGTTTTCTTGAGTGCATCCAGCGCCTGCCGCATCACGCCGCTGTTGGCAATGGCGGCCACCTTGCCGGCGTACGACGGGTCAGTGGCATAGCCGCCTTCGACCAGCGCGCGGGCATAACCCATCACATCGTCGCCGCGGCCGAGCGCGCCGGCGTAGCGCGGGTCTTTGCCGATCAGGTCGGCGTAGTCGGCCAACGATTCGGCGGTCGATTTATAGGAGCGGAATTGCGCCTGCTTGCGCACCGGTATGCCGCCTTCGTATTCCAGCGTGGGCACGTTCACGCGCGAACCGCCCCAGCCGCCGCCGGCCTTGATGCCGAACAGATTGAAGCTGCTGCTGCCATCGGCATGCGTGGGCATGTGCTTGCCCCATTGCGTTTCCAGCGCTGCCTGCGCCAGCACGGTGCGTACCGACAAGCCCAGTTCCTTCGCCACGATGCTGGCCTGCGGCGCCAGTTCGCGCACGAAGGCTTCGGCATCCTGCGGCACCCATGCCATCACCTTGCGCGCTGCCGATTGCGTGGCATCGGCAACGGCGAACAGGCGTTGTTTCCAGCTGTCGACCAGGCCGGTGGTATTCGGATCCACGGCGCCCGTTTTGCTTGCATCGCTTTGGCCATGCCCGCCGAGCTGATGGATCAGCATCTCGGCAATCCCTAAGCCTTTGCCATGCTGGGAAAGATTCAAGGAAAGCTGCTGGTCATACATGTCCTGCCAGGCATCGGTCGCCTGGCTTTCGAACAAGGGATCGCCGAAGTTCGCCTCGCGCATCGACTTCAACAGCATGTCGGTAAACATCGATTCGAATTGCTTGGCGACGGCCGGCAACGCAGCGTTGCTGTCGGTATCGGCTTGATGACGCAGCGCGCTGAACCCGGACAGGTCAGTCCAGGTGCTCAGTGTTTGCGCTGCGACGTTGCCGATGTCAGCCATTAGATGACGACCAGATCAGCATGCAAAGCGCCAGCTTGCTTGAGCGCTTCGAGAATGGAGATGAGATCCGTCGGCGTCGCGCCTACTTGATTCACCGCACGCACGATGGAATCCAGGCTCACACCGGGACCGAACTTGAACATGTGTGCGCCTTGCTGCGTCACCGAGACGGAGCTGTTGGGCACCACCGCTGTCTGTCCGTTGCTGAAAGGACCGGGCTGGCTGACTTGCGGCTGCTCGCTGATGGTGACCTGAATCGAGCCATGCGCCACTGCGGCGGCACTCACGCGCACGTCCGCGCCGATCACCACGGTGCCAGTGCGCGAATTGACGATCACGCGCGCGGGCGCATCACCCGGATTGACGTCCAGCGCTTCGATCGCGCCCAGCCACGCCACTTTCTGGCTGGGATCGACCGGCCCGCGCACGGACACCGAGCCGCCGTCGAGCGCTTGCGCAGTGCCCGTGCCATACAGATGATTGATCGCCTCGACGATGTGATTGGCGGTGGCGTAATCGGCCGTGTTGAGGTTCAGCACGATGTCACCGCCACGATTGAAGGAATTGGGCACGGTACGTTCGACCGATGCGCCGTTGGGAATGCGTCCGCTCGCAGAAATATTGATCTGCACACTTGAGCCGCTGCGGCCCGATGCACTGACACCGCCGACCACGACGCTGCCTTGTGCGATGGCATACACGTTGCCGTCCGCACCACGCAATGGCGACATCAACAGCTCACCGCCACGCAAGCTTTTGGCGTTGCCGATCGAGGCCACCGTGATGTCGATGGTCTGGCCAGGCTTGGCAAACGGCGGCAACTCGGCGGTGATCGTCACCGCGGCAACGTCTTTCAGCTGCGGCTGGATGCCGGTGGAGGGAATCGACACGCCGAATTGCTTCAGCATGTTTTCCAGGCTTTGCGTGGTGAACGGTGCCTGCGTGGTTTGATCGCCAGTGCCGTCCAGGCCTACGACGAGGCCGTAGCCAACCAGTTGGTTGCTGCGCACGCCGGCGACTTGCACGAGGTCGCGGATTTTGTCGGCATGGGCGGGAGTGACGAAACCCAGCAGAAGCACGATCAGAGCCACGATGCTAGTTCTCGGCCTGATCGTGGATGGCGATGAAGCACCATTTCCCTCACGGCCGTCATTCCCGCGAAAGCGGGAATCCATCTTGCTTTGATGCATCCTTGAAAGTGGATTCCTGCTTTCGCGGGAATGACGGCCATGTTGGATGACGTGTTTCATAGGTTGTCCCGGATAGTGAAAGGCTTTCGCTTGTCCGCTCAGAACGGCATCCACTTCGAATTAAAGAATTTCGCCAGCCACCCCTGCGTATTCGCCTCATTCAAGGTGCCGCGGCCGGTGTAGGTGATGTTGGCATCGGCCACGCGTGTGGAATCGACCGAGTTGTCCTGCGCGATGTCTTCGGGACGCACGATGCCGGAAATGCGAATCAACTCCTGGCCCTGGTTGATCGTCAGCCACTTCTCGCCCTTAACCAGCAAACCGCCGTTGGAAAGGCGCTTGGCGACCGTGACGGTGATCTGGCCGCTCAGCTGATTGCTCTGCGTGCTGCTGCCGGCACCATCGAAACTGTTGGCGGAATTGAGCGAGGAGTTGGCCGATTGACCGGCGATACGCAGCGACTGCCCGAGGATCTGCGGCGCACCGACATTCACCTTGTCGGTCTTGCTGGTGGTGGTCTCGGATTTCTTGCTCGCCTGCATCGACTCGACCAGGTTGATGGTCAGGATGTCACCGACACGGTGCGCACGTGCATCGTTGAACAGCTCCATGTTCTGCATGTCGTGATAGATCGAGCCATCGGGTGGCGGCGGCGAGGTTTCTTCCACTGGCGCGGTGGCGGCCCATTTCGCGTCCTCCTGGTGCTGACGCTCCTGGATGGCGCCGCAGCCGGCCAGCGCTGCGGCAAGCAGCGATAGCGAGGCGATGCGCAACAACATGGACGAATAAGACATAAGTCACCATCAAGTCTTGTTGATCACGAACTGCAACATGTCGTCCACGGCGCTGATCGACTTGGAGTTCATTTCATAGGTACGTTGGGCCTGGATCATGTTCACCATCTCTTCCACCACGTTGGTGTTGGAGGATTCCAGCGAGCCTTGCGCGAGCGTGCCCATGCCGTTGATGCCGGGCTGCCCGGTCTGTGCCGTGCCGCTGGATTGGGTTTCCAGATAGAGGTTCTGTCCCATCGGCTGCAGGCCGGCGGGATTGATGAAATTGGCAAGCTGGATCACACCCAGCGTGGTGGAAGCGGTAGAACCGTTGCTGGTAGCGCTGACCGTGCCATCGGTGCCGATGGTGACGCTGTTGACGTTGGCCGGCAGCGTGATCGCCGGCACCAACGGATAGCCATCCGCGGTGACGAGCTGGCCGGTGGAATCTTCATGCAGCGAACCATCGCGCGTGTAGGCGACGGTGCCGTCGGGCATGGTCACTTGCAGAAAGCCATTGCCTTGGATGGCGACGTCCAACGAGTTGCCGGTCTGCGTGATCGCGCCTTGCGTAAACAGTTTCTCGCTGCCGACGACTTTCACGCCGGTGCCGAGCAGCAAGCCTGACGGTGCTTCCGTCTGCTGCGTGGTCTGGCTGCCGGGCTGGCCTTCGTTCTGGTACATCAAGTCCTGAAACGAGGCGCGCGAGGTTTTGAAACCGGTGGTACTTGCGTTCGCCAGGTTGTTGGAGATCACGTCCATCTGCGTCTGCTGCGCATCCAGGCCGGTCTTGGCGATCCAGAGTGAAGAGAACATGGGTTACTCCGTGGTATGCGTTAGTTGCTTTGCAGCAGTTTGGTGCTGTCGTCCGCGTCGTCTTCCGCGGTCTTGATCGAACGCACCTGCATTTCGTACTGGCGCGACAACGAAATCATCTTCACCAGTTCGGACGAAGGATTGACGTTGCTCGCTTCCACCGCGCCGGACGTGAGCGTTACCGTGCTGTCGGTGTCGGCGGTGCTGCCGTCGTTCATATGCATCAGGCCATCCGCGCCTTCGCTCATTTGCGTCGGATCGGGATTGACCAGCTTGATCTGTCCCACCGCGGCGATGGTGTTTGGGCCCTGCCCCATCGGCACGGTGGAAATGGTGCCGTCGTTGCCGATGGCGATTTTCGCGGCGTCAGGAATGGTGATCGGACCGCCCGAACCCATCACCGGATTGCCGCGCGCGTCGGTGAGGCTGCCGTCAGACCCGAGCTGCAGATCGCCGGCGCGCGTGTACGCTTCGGTACCGTCCGGCGCCTGCACGGCGATCCAGCCTGGACCGTTCACGGCAACATCGAGCGAACGGCCGGTGTGCTGGATCGTGCCTTGCGTGTCGTCCTGTCCCAGGCCTTGCGCCACCGCGTTGATGCGCGTGCTGGCGCCCGGACCGAGCACCGGCACGCTTTGAAACGCGCTCAGCTCGCTCTTGAAACCGGTGGTGGATGCGTTGGCCAGGTTGTGGCTTACCGCATCCTGCGCACGCATCGTCTGCGTGGCACCGGTCATGGCGATGTAGACGGAACGATCCATGCGCTATGCCTCGATTAGCCGCGGCTGACAGCCTGGAACAAGGTCTGCGACAGCGCGTTCACCGTGCCCAGCATCTGCGAATTCGCTTCGTAGTCCTGCTGCGCCTGGATCATGTTGACCAGCTGCGCGGTGGTGTCGGACGTGTTGGAGGTTTCCAACTGGCCCTGCTCGATGTTGCCGAACTGGCCGACGCTCGCCGTGCCAAGTACGGCGGTGCCTGACGATTGCGTCGCCAGCCAGCGGTTGTTGCCCACTTGTTGCAAGCCTTGCAGGTTGGCGAAGTTGGCCACCGCGATCTGGCCGAGCTGGCTGGTCTGGTTGTTGGAGTACACCGCCGTCACGATACCGTCGGTGCCGATTTCCACGTTTTCCAGCACACCGGCTTGGTAGCCGTTCTGGTTGATCGTGCCCGGCGCGTACGCGGTGCCGAACTGCGTGGTGTTGGACACGTTCAACGTCATGGTGGCGGGGAACGTGGCGCCGTTAGTGGGCTGCACCGGCGTGAAGCTGAGGTTGCCGTTGGCCGGCGCAACCAGCGTGCCTGCACTGTTGAAGGTCATCGTCGCCGTGCCGGCGCTGTTGCCGTCGATGTAGAGGTTCGCGTTCCAGGTGTTGTTGGCCGTCTTGACGTAATACACCGTCGCCGAGTGCGAGCCACCCTGCGAATCAAACACGGTCAACGTCGATGCATTGTTGTAGCTGTTGGCATCGGTCGGGCTGAAGGGCGTGTCGACCGGCAACGACGCGCCGGCCGGCAGATTCGAGCTGACGTTGATCGCGCTGGTCGGCGTCGCTGCGCTCTGGGCGGTGTTCAGTTGCAAATTGGTGAGCGTGCTGGTGTTGAAGCCACCGGCCGGATTCGGCGGATAAACCTGCAGCTTGGAGCCGTCGGCGGTAACCACTTCGCCATTGGCGTCTTCATGGAATGCGCCATCGCGCGTGTACTGATTGCCGGTGCCGTTATTGACGATAAAGAACCCGTTGCCGCTGAGCGCCATGTCCAGGCTGCCGTTGGTGGTTTCCAGGTCACCCTGGGAAAACCCTTGCGCCACGCCGGTAAGTTCCGCGCCGCTGCCCATCGCCACCGAACTCAAGTTGAGACCGGTCACGGCATACACCTCGGAGAACTGCGCAGTGGATCCTTTGAAGCCCACCGTGCCCGCGTTGGCGATGTTGTTGGAAATGACGTTCAACTGGTCCTGGGCCGCGTTGATGCCACTAAGCGCCTGATTGAGAGCCATGCTTTTTGTACCCCCTGATGGTTGACGGTGCGCGCGATCGCGTCGTCAGTTGATCTGTGCGACCTGGCTCAGCGGCACGCCGCCAATACCCGCCACTTGCAAATACGTACCCGTGCTGCTGCCGCCGTAACCGACGCCCGTCACCGCACCGGCCACGTAAGTCGTGAGTGCGGCGCTCTTGCCGCCGCTGTTGGCCGATACGCTGTAGGTGCCATTGGCGACGGCATTGCCCAAGCTGTCCTTGCCGTTCCAGGTGAACGAAGAAAGGCCGGCCGGCTGCGCGCCGAGATCGATGGTGTTGACGACGTTGCCGTTGCCATCCTTGATGGTGACCACCACGTCACCCGCGGTGCTGACATTCACGCCGCCGTTGACCGAGCTGCCGCTGTAGGTGAGTGCGTTGGATGGCACCAGCACCTGGCGGCCAACCAGGCTGGCAGAACTCAACACCTGCGCACTTTGTGCATTGGCGCTGATGTTGCTGCTCAAGCCGGTGAGGCTGCTCTGGATGTTCTGCAGCGTGCCGAGCTGCGCGAATTGCGCCATTTCGGCCGCCATCTGCGAGTTGTCCATCGGCTTGGTCGGATCCTGCGAGGTGAGCTGCTTGGTCAGCAGTTGCAGGAAATCCGACTGCGACATGACGGAGCCGCTCGGCGTGCTGGTCACCGTGCTGCCGGTGAGGCTCAAGCCCGAAGCGGAGTAACTGTTAGTGCTGCTACCTACGGCGCTCATGCTCAGCTACCTAAATTGATGGTCTTGATCATCAGCTGCTTGGTGGTGTTCATCACTTCCGCGTTGTTCTGATACGAACGCGACGCGGAAATCATGTTCACCAGCTCGTCGATGGGATTGACGTTGCTGCCGTAGACGAAGCCGTTGGCATCGGCCATCGGGTTGCCCGGTTCGTAATGCGACTCCACCGGCTGCTGGCTTTCGGTGACGCCGGCCATGCGCACGCCGACGTTGGCGTTGGCATCGCCTTCCGCCGCGCCGCTCTGTTGCTGCAAAACCGGCGCGAACATCAACTCCTTCGCCTTGTAGGCGGTGTTGGGGTTGTTGCTGACGCTGTCGGCGTTGGCGAGATTGCTGGCGACGGTGTTGAGCCGCAGCGATTCGGCGGACATGCCGGAACCGGCGGTGTCGAAAATCTTCATCAAAGACATCAGCCTTGTCCTCCACCATTGATGGCCAGGCGCAGCTGCTGAATCGTGCTGTTGATAAAGCTCAAGCTGGCCTGGTAATGCACCATGTTGCTGGCGAATGCAGACTGCTCTACCTGCGCATCGACGGTGTTGCCGTCCATGCTCGGCTGCAGCGGCACGCGGTATTTCAAGCTGTCGGCGGATTCGCTCGTGGTCGTCATCTGGCCGGGCGTCGGCGTGCTCAATGCCAGCGACTGCGAAGGCTCGCCGCTTGCTTGCTGCAACACCTGGCGAAAGTCGACGTCGCGCGCTTTGTAATCAGGCGTGTCGGCGTTGGCGATGTTCGATGCGATTGCTTCGGAGCGGCGCTGCCAGACATCCAGTGCCTGGCCACTTAAACCGAACACGTTGTCGAGAAGGTTGCTCATGTATGCGTCCCCGCGGCCGATAACCGCTTGCGGAGAGGTTTGAGCAAGTTGCATGCCACGGCTTGACGATGCCGCGGAAACCGCATGGCAGCGCCATTTTCGGCGGGTTACGTCATTCGCACGCGCGGCGCGGCGACGTTATACCGGCGCGCCGGGACGGATTCCCGACATCACCGTCGCGGCGAGTTGGCCGTCAATTTGTTGACGGGTCCATCAGCTCCAGCACGGTCTTCGCCAATAAGTCGGGTTGGAATTTTGCGATGAAGCGGTCAGCACCGACGTCGCGTACCAAGGCTTCATTGAAGACACCACTTAGCGAGCTATGCAGCACCACCTTGAGTGGGCGCAATGCAGGCGTTTCGCGAATCGCACGCGTCAAGGCATAACCATCCAGGCGCGGCATTTCGATATCGGAAATCACCAGCGTGATGCGCTCGCTGTCGCTTTCCATCATATGGGTGAGCAGTTCCAGCGCTTCCTGGCCATCCTGGGCGATCACGCAATCGAGGTTCACCTGCTTGAACAGATGGATCAGTCGCCCGCGCGCCACCACGGAATCGTCCACCACCATGATGCGGCGCGTGGGCAAATGACGACGCTCGGCCTGTTGCTGCAGATGCGGTGACACGTCCGTCACCACTTCTTCGATGCTGGCCAGCACGTGCTCCACGTCGATCACCGCCATCAGCTGGCCATCGATGCGGCTCACGGCGTTGACGCGATTGCCGAAACCCAGCGTCACCGCCGGCGCTTCCAGCGACTCGCCGGTGCAATGCACGATGCGTTGGAAATCCGCCACCAGGAAACCCTGCATGGAGCGGCTGAATTCGGTCACCACCACGTGCGCGGAGGCCAGGTCGGCCAGCGGCGGATAACCCATGGCAACGGCCAGATCGATCACCGGGATGGTTTTGCCGCGATAGTCAAAGCTGCCGGCCAGCCACTGATGCATGCCCGGCAGTTTTTCCATCACTGGCTTGCGCAGGACTTCGCGCACTTTGAACACGTTGATGCCGAACAGCTGCTTGTCGCCCAGGCGAAACAGCAGCATTGCCACGCGATTGTGGCCAGCCAGGCGGGTGTGGCTTTCCACGCTGTCCAACAGTGTGGCGGTGCTCATGCGGTTCCTGGATTGCAAAGTGGGACAAGCATGTATCGGCGCAAATGCTGCCGGCTTGAGTGACTCGCCCACGATGAAACAGCGTGGCACATGCTTTGCATCCTCAACTTTCGACCGTTCCCGCCGATCTTTCGAGAACCCATCAACGGAACTCTTTTGTCTATGAGTCTGATCCGCAGCCAGCACCTGGCCGCCCTCCTTCAAGCCGCGCTGGCCGGCAATGAGGCCGAAGTGTCGCGCTTGAGCCGCAAGCATCCCGGCCTGGCCGCACTGCTCGCGCCCGTGTTCGCGCGGCTGGCGCCGCGTGCGCCGGCGGCCGTGGCATTGCAGTCACTGGAACAACAAAGCCTGGTATTGACGCATTCGCAGACGTTGCGTCGCGATCAATCCGCGCTGGAGCAATCCATCGGCGAAACCCGCGACAGCGTCGGACAGTTGACGGAGGGCAGCGCCGGCATGTCGGCAACGCTGCAACAAGCCCAAGGCAGGGTCGCCGAAGCGGCCAAGGCCGGCGAGCAGAGTTCGGCCAACGTCAGTGAACTCAACGGGCAGTTGCGGCTGTTGCGCAGCGCCTTGTCCGCCATGAACCAGAGCCAGAGCCTGCTGACCGAACAGGTGGCGCAGATTCGCGCGCTCACCACCAGCGTGCAGGACATCGCCCATCAAACCAACCTGGTCGCCTTGAACGCCGCGATTGAAGCGGCGCGCGCCGGCGACGCCGGCCGCGGCTTTGCCGTGGTGGCCGACGAGGTGAAGCAGCTGGCGGAGAAGACCGCGCAGGCCACGGCGGAAATCGAAACCGTCACCAGCTCGATCGGCGAGTTCTCGCTGCAGATGAATGGCAACGTGCAACAAAGCCTGCAACGGCTGGAGCGCGCACAGAGTGGCGTGACTGCGACCGAACGCACCTTGCAGCAAGGCAGCGAAACGCTGCAGGGCGCGGGTGATCGCCTGCGTTCGCTGCGCGACAGCCAGGACGGTTTGCACGTGCGTGCCACCGCCTTGAAAGCGACGCTGGGCGCCTTGCAGCGCCGCGCCTATGAATCACGCCGCCACGGCGAAGCACTCGGTCGCGCCGCCGCGCTGGCGCATCGCTTGTGCCTGAGCTGGCTGGAAGGCGAAAGCGGCAACGACACCGCGAGCCTCAGTCTTACGGTGCGCGAATCGGTGATCGGTTTGCGCCAGAGCATGGAGTTGGCGTTGCAGGAGCCGACCTCGCTCGATCGGCGCTGGTTCGATACCGACGTTTTGAAGCGCAGCCTCGACCGGCTTACCGCGCGGCATGGCAATGATGCGTCGCGCACGAGCCTGCACCAATCGGCTGTGCGCTTGCGCGAGCATGGCGAGGCATTCCTGGAATTGCTCGGCAACGGGCAGGTCGAGCAGGCTGCGCAGATGTCCGAGAAACTGGAGAGTGAGCGCGAGGCGATCAATAGCCACCTGGCGACGATTCTGGCTGGTGAGGGTGCATGACATTCGCGCGCGCTAAAACAAAGCGCGTAGGCTGGGATGACAATCCCAGCATGGCCAGGTGTTTGGCGCGCGAGACGCCCTCCCCTGCTTGCAAGGGAGGGCTGGGGCGGGGTGAGGACTTGCCGAAAACTTTCCCGCAAGTGTTCACCCCCTCCCAGCCTCCCCCTGCAAGCAGGGGAAGGGGCAATATGTGCGCAACTATTGGCTTGTTCGTATTTCTTTCGGCCACCCTCGCCCACGCCGACACCACCGCCGACGATCTGCGCACCGCCGCCGAACAAGCCGTCCGCGCGCAATACGGCACGGCCGGCAGCCGCGTCGTCATCGTGCCGACGCGACTCAACCCGCGTTTGCATTTCGCCGCCTGTCCGCATGCCTTGCAGACGCGCCTGCCAATGCGCCAGGGCATTCCGTCACGTGTGGCCGTCGCCGTCAGCTGCGCCGGTACGCCAGGCTGGACCATCCAGGTGCCGGTGCAGATGCAGGTGTTCCATAACGTATTGGTCACCAGCCATCCGATGGCGCGCGGCGACATTCCCGGCCCGGGCGACGTGCATAGCGAAGAACGCGACGTGGCGCGACTCGGCTATGGCTACATCGAAAGCCTCGACCAGATCCTGGGCCACTCGCTGGGCCGGCCGCTGATCGCCGGCGTGGTGCTGGAACCCGGCGACTTCAACGGCCGGGAAACGGTGCATTCCGGTGAAGAAGTGGAACTGGTGGCCCAGGTGGATGGCATCGAGGTGCGTACCCATGGCATGGCCCTGGACGGGGGGGACACCGGCGCCCGCCTGAGGGTCCGTAATGACAACTCCGGCCGGATTATCAATGGCGTAGTGATCGGGGAAGGCCAGGTGAAGGCCTTACCTTAACGTTGGACGAACCTACATACTGAAGGGCGATCGGCGCATTCAAGTTTTCCCGCAAGACGCCGATACCCCTACCGAGGCATATCGAGAGAACGCCAAGAATCATGAATACGACCATCTCGTCCAACGGCTTGCCGCAGCTCCCGCTCGCGACGACCAACGCAGAAAACAGCGCCGCCCAGACTGCCACGGCGACCCCGTCGGCCGGCTCTTCGGTGTCCCAGACCGATGACAGCGTGCACCTGACCGATTCGGCCCGTGCCCTGCAGCAGGCCAGCAGCGCCAATGCGCCGGTCGACACCCACAAGGTCGAGCAGATCAAGCAGCAGCTGGCCGCCGGCACCTATAAGGCCAATCCGCACGCCATCGCCAACAGCCTGGTTTCGCTGGAAGGCCAGATCGGCGGCAACAAGTAAAGAAGCCATGCCATGAGCCCGAACCTGCAGGCTGAACTCGGTGCCGCACTGCGCGCCGTCCTGGACGAGATGAGCGCGACCACCGCGCAACTCATCACCGTGCTGGACGAGGAACGCGAAGCGCTGAACGCGGCCGACGCCAAAGCGCTCAATCGTTCGGGCGAAGCCAAGCAGATGCTGATGCGCCGGCTCGAACAGCTCGACGTGGAACGCCTGCATCTATGCAGCACGTCGATCGAGGCCGCGCAGCAAGTCGAGACGCAATGGCAGGAACTGCTGAAATCGCTGACGGTTTGTCGCGACAAGAATCAACGCAACGGCACGCTGGTGGGCCAGCGTCTGGCGCAGGTACGACGTGCGCTGGCAGTGCTCACCGGCGGAGAAACACAAGCCGGAACCTACGGCCAAAACGGCGCGCTGCAGGATGCGCACCGATCGGTACAGCTCGCCCAGGCATGAAGCATTTTCCGGACGCCGTGATTCAGACGTCCATCTCGTAGCACTCGCTCCACCCTTACGTTCGGTAATCCATGCCATGACGACGAGTACAGCTGCCTCCCCCGCCAAAGTCACCAGCGACGCCACCACGCTCAGCGACATGCTGCTGCCGGTAGTGCGCAGTCCGATGCTGGACCGCGAGGAAGAGCTGTTCGCCTATGAGCTGATCTTTTATCGCCAGGGTGCCGGCACCGATGCCGATACCACGCTGGTGGGCGGCGTGCTTTCCGGCATCACCGATGGCGCGATCACGCGGCTGGTGCGCGGCAATCGCGCCTTCATGCGCCTGCCGCGCAAATTGCTGCTGGAAGAAACCGACATCCTGGCGCATACGCCGCGCCTGGGCGTGATCGTGCATCCGATCTATGTGCGAGACGCGGCCGTGCTGCAACGTTTGCAGCAACTCGCGCTGCGCAAGTGCCCGCTGTTGCTCGACCTGGGCGACACTGACCCCAGCTCCAGCGAACCCCATGGCGCATTGGAACCGCTGCTGCGTTTGGCCAGCTACGTGCGTCTGGATGCCAAGGCGCTCGATGCCGACACCTTGGCAAGCCGCTGCAAGCAACTGTTCGAACGCGGCATCGGCGTGATCGCTGGCAACGTCGACGATCACCATACCTATGCACGCTGCAAGGAGCTGCCGTTCCAGGCGATCCAGGGTCGTTACCTGTTGGTGCCGCAACAGATCGAAGTACCGGTGCTTACGCCGAGCCGCTTAAGCATGCTGCGCTTGATGAGCGCACTGCAGGACAGCAACGCCGGCCCGGTGGAACTGGGCGACATCATCCGCGACGACGCGGTACTCAGCTACAAGCTGCTGGGTTGCGTGAACTCCGCTTACTTCGCACTGCCGCGGCAGCTGAAGTCGATCCAACAGGCGGCGATCTTTTTCGGTGTCGCGCGCCTGCGCAATTGGATCTACACCATGGCGCTCGCCAGCACTGACGATCGCCCGCCGGAACTGCTGCGCACTGCGCTCATCCGTGCGCACATGTGCGAAAAGCTGGCGCAAGGCATGCCATCCGGCCAGCAGGAAATGGCCTTCATGGCCGGCCTGCTGTCACTGCTCGACACGCTGCTGTGCGCACCGATGGAGTTCGTGCTGAGCCATCTGCCGCTCGCACCAGAAATTCGCGATGCATTGGTAGAGGATCGCGGTCCGTTCGCCCCGCTGCTCGAACAGGTCTACGCATGGGAAGCCGGCGACCTGAAAGGCGCGCACATGCAACCGCAAAACATCCGCAAGATGGCCGGCGCGTATTACGCCGCCACGCAATGGGCTGATCAGGTGTATTCGTTCGCCGAACAGCGGCCGCATTAACAGCTCGCGCCATCGCGAACACCACGTAGGCTGGGATGAAATCCCAGCATCGGTAACTTCACGAAAGCTGGGATTTCATCCCAGCCTACATATCAGTCTGCTTTGCTTTTTGTTGCCGCTTGAACTGGAGCAATTCGTACGGCTGAAACAGTTTTGCAGTTAGGTCGCTGTGCGCAGCCTGCTCAATCTCGGCATCGGTCAATAATTTAACGCGAACCCCAATCAGTTAATTGCGTCGGGTCTGAGCAGGCAGCTCAATCATCACAGAGGACAAGCCCTCCCCTGCTTGCAGGGGAGGGAGCCGTTTTCGCGATAATTAAGATGCCCACTTCGCCTGAAGCATTTATAGAAAATGCCCTTGAGGTTATCGATGCTGGGATTTCATCCCAGCCTACGCAAGTCGCGCATTACGGCGTCTGCGCCAAATCACCCGTAAAGCGCATCGGCAAATCGCCGCTCAATCCCTGCGGATGATCCGCCGGCACCGCAAAGCGCCAATGCCGCGCAATCTCCATTGCATTCGCATCCAGAACACTGTCCCCGCTGGATTGCGCGATCGAGGTGGCCGTCACCTGCCCTTGCCCGTCGACGGTGACGTGCAGCACGACGTCGCCAACGGCATGGTCTTCCATGCGTGACGTGGGCACCGACGAGGTGGGTGTTGCGATCGGCACCAGCGTGACAGTGGCATTGGCGGGAGTGACGGGTGTGGCGGCCACTTCATCTTGCGCGGGTACGTAAGGTGGCCGCGCCACGATCAACGCCGGCTTGGGATGCGCGTAGTGGCGAGACACAGCATGCGCCGAATGGAGCAGCGGACCGGTTTCCGGCGGCGTGGCGCGCCCTGCCGTCATATCACTCAGCCACTGCGTACCGGCCGCGCCGATGACCAGGGCAAGCAAACTCAACGTACCGGTGACGCGCAAGCGGGGCATAAGGAAATCAGCGTTCCAGGATTGCCACCACACCCATGCCGCCGGCGGTACAGATGGAAATGAGGCCGCGGCCGGCGCCTTTCTGTTCGAGCAGTTTCGCCAGCGTGGCGACGATGCGCGCACCGGTGGCGGCAAACGGATGGCCCACCGCGAGGCTGGAGCCATTCACGTTGAGCTTGGCCGGATCGATGCTGCCGAGCGGCGCATCCAGGCCCAGCCGGTTCTTGCAGTAATCGGCCGATTCCCACGCACGCAGCGTGCACAGCACCTGCGCCGCAAAGGCTTCATGGATTTCGTAGAAGTCGAAGTCCTGCAGCGTCAGCCCATGGCGCTTGAGCATGCGCGGCACGGCAATGGTGGGCGCCATCAGCAAGCCTTCGCCGTGCACGAAATCCACCGCGGCCACTTCGGCATCGCGCAGATACGCCTGGATCTTCAAGCCGCGTTCGGCCGCCCAGGCCTCATTGGCCAGCAGCACGGCGGCGGCGCCATCGGAAAGGCCGGTGGAGTTGCCGGCGGTGAGCGTGCCGTGGCCGGAGGTTCTGTCGAAGGCCGGCTTCAACCCGGCCAGCTTGTCCATGCTGGTGTCGGGGCGCAGAAAACCATCGCGCTTGATGCCGCGGAACGGCACGACCAGGTCGGTAAAGAAGCCGGCGTCATAAGCGCTGGCCAGCTTGCGGTGGCTGTCCAGGGCGAGGCGATCCTGCGATTCGCGGCCGATGTGCCACTCGCGCGCCATCTTTTCGCAGTGCTCGCCCATCGACATGCCGGTGCGCGGCTCGGCCACGCCAGGGAACGAGGGCTTCAGCTCGCTCAAAGAAAAACCGCGCACGGCGGTTTGCAGTTTTTCCAATGGGGTCTTGGCGCGGTTGACGGCCAGCAGGCGCTTGCGCAGGCGTTGGCTATACACGATCGGCACATCGCTGGTGGTGTCCGAACCGCCCGCGATGCCGGCCTGGATCTGCCCGGCGGCGATCTTGTTGGCGATAAGTATGGTGTTGTCCAGCGAAGTACCGCAGGCGCGGGCGGTGGTGATGCCCGGCGTGGTCGGCGCCAGACCGGAGCTGAGCAGGGCTTCGCGGGCCAGGTTCCACTCGGAGGAGTGCTTGATCACCGCCCCCATCGCCACTTCGCCCAGCTCCACGCCGTGCAGCCCGAAACGTTCGACCAGCGCGCCCAACACCTTGACCGACATGCCAAAGTTGCCGACGTCCGCATAGGCAGTGTTGTTGCGGCAGAACGGGATGCGCACACCGCCGATGACGCCAACGCGCTGCTGCGTGTTTTCCATAGCCTTGAATGGGTCCCGATGCACCGATTCAGCAAGGCTAACCCGCGCGGCGCCCTGGCGGAACCCCGCGCGGGCAGCCGATCAGCGAATGTTAGACTTGCTGGCTGTTTCCCATACGCGTGATGCATGTCGAACCTGTGTCTCGACAGCATCAGGCCTGAGGTATCGATCACGTGGAATCCGCCAGCTCTCTCGTCGCCCTGCCCGCCGTCCTGGCTCTTGAACTATCGCCCGGCGAGCATCCGCAACGCCTGATCCTGAGCCGCGACGAAGCCGCCGACCTGGCCACCTTGATCGCCGATGACCTGCACGCCCTCATGCCCGAGGTCGCGCAGGCAAGGCTGGCCCTGGGTGGCGCGGTATTCGATGCGGTGGAACTGCTGCGCCCCGGCTTTCCGGTCTGGGCGACGCTGGATGAGCTGGCTCGCCGCGTGCCGCGCGGCCAGCTCGGCAACGTGGTGGCCTTCGGCCACTACGAAGGCCGCATGCCAGCCCAGCCGCTGGAGCCGGAGCTTGCCTACGCCGATGGCCCGATGCGGCTACTGCCGCTGAGCCTGCTCGCCGCCGACGACATGGCCGATGTGCTGTCCGAGCGCCTGGAAGTGGAACTGGTCGGCCGCGGCGAGGCCGGTGCACGCACCGCCGACTGGCTGATGCGCACGCTCGGCATCCGGCTGGAACATGCGCGCTATCTCAGCCGCAACGATCTGCTCGCACTCACCTGCGTGCAATACGAACACGTCAATCTCGCGCCCTTATGGCAATTGCTGGAAGCGGCGATGCTGACGCCTTACCGCCCCGAAACCACGTTGAGCGCACGCGGACTGGCGCTTCGCTATGAAGACGGCAAGGTGTGGATGCAATCGCCGGCGCAATGGCTGACGACGCAGCATGGCGAGGTTGCCGAGCGCAGCCATGCATTTGCCGGCGCCGTGTTCGAATTGCGCCAATACGCGGCGCTGTTGCAAGCCCACGGCATGAGCCTGCAGCTGGAAGGCGACGCTGTGACGGAAGGCTCCGGCTGGCTCGCCGAAACCCTGGCGCAGCCCGACCCCGCGTACGGCGCGCCAACGCTGTTCGCGCACGAAGCGGCCGGCCTCGGCGTGGTAGCCGTCACCGTGGCGCAGCGCGGCTCGGCGGGACGCGCCAACGTATTGGCACACGGCTATCCCCTCCGATCCGCCGCGCTCGGCTCGTTGCTCGCCATGCTGGCCGATCGTTTCGGCGCGGCGAGCGATCTGCATGCCCTGGGGAAAATTCAGCTTGATGAGCACGGCGCGCTGGCGGCACCGGCCGTTGCCTTGCATTGAAAGCAGGCTGGGGTGCCATCCCAGCATTCGGAGCCACAGAAAGCTGGGATTGCATCCCAGCCTACGAGGCCCTGCGCACCCGGAATGCCGTTTCACAGGTGCAAACAAACCACGATCCGCGCATGATGTGCGCACCCACGGCCGCACCGGAACCGCATGCCCAAGGTGACGCACCCCGTCGACGGCAATCCGTCCGCCCAGGAGCCGGGCCAGGATTGGCTCGCACACGTCGTGCAGAGCGTGCCTGCGCTCATGACCTACATCGACTTGCGCGAGCATTTCGTGTTCGCCAACGAGGCTCATCGCCGCTGGTTTGATGTCGATCCTGCGCACATCGTCGGCAAACCGGTCAGCGACGTGCTGGATCCGGAAAGCTATCTGCGCGTGCGCGCCGCCCTGCTGCAGGCGCTGGGCGGCCATGACTCCAGCTACGAAGGGCCGCTGTTCAATCGCAGCCAGAATCGTTACGTCCATGGCAGTTTTACGCCGGACCGCGACGAGCATGGCCGGCTGCGCGGCGTGTTCACTGTGTTCACCGACATCACGGAGCGCCACGCGCTGGAAGAACAACTGCGCGAGAGCGAGCAGCGCTTTTCGCAGGCGTTCCAGCATGCCGCCGTCGGCATGGCGCTGATCCTTCCCGATGGCCGCTATCAGCGTGTCAACGCGGCGCTGTGCAACATGCTTGGCTATACCGAAGCACAGCTGCGCACGATGACCTGGCGCGACATCACGCATCCGGACGATCTGCCGGTCAGCGACGTCCTGGCAACGCAAATCATCAGCGGCCGGCGCGAAGCGTTCCAGACTGAAAAGCGCTACATCCATCGCGACGGGCACGTTGTGCATGTGCTGCTCAGCATCTCGCAGGTGCGTAACGATGGCGGGCAGCTCAATTACCTGGTCAGCCAGGTACAGAACATCACCAAGCGCAAGCAATATGAAGAAGCGCTGTTCCGCGAACGCCAGCTGGCCGAAGTCACGCTCAATTCGATCGGCGACGCGGTGATCACCACCGACGTCGCGCTCAACATCACGTCGCTCAACCCGATTGCCGAAGCGATGACCGGCTGGTCCAGCGCCGACGCAAAAGGCAGTCCGCTCGATGACGTGTTCCGCCTGCGCGACATCAACAGCCGCCAGCCGCTCGACAATCCGCTGCGCCAGGCGCTGCGCCGCAATGTAATCGTCGATTTCAGCGGGCGGGCGATCCTGCTTCATCGCAACGGCTTCGAAACGCCGATCGAGACGTCGTCTGCACTCATTCACGATCACACCGGCACTGTGACCGGTGGCGTGCTGGTGTGTCATGACATCAGCGAAAACCGCACGCTGGCGCTGAAGATGATCCAGCTGGCTCAGCACGACACGCTGACCGGCTTGCCCAATCGCACCCTGCTGTATGCGCGCATCGAGCAGGCCACCACCATGGCCACGCAGCGCCATCGCCAATGCGCGTTGTTGTATCTGGACCTGGATCACTTCCGCCGCGTCAACGACACGCTTGGCCATGGTGTGGGCGATCAAGTCCTGCAAGCCGTTGCGCAGCAGATTCGCAGCGTATTGCGCGACAGCGAAGACATGGCATTCCGCTACAACGGCGACGAATTCGTGGTGCTGCTGCCGCGCGTGGACGATGCGGATGAAGCTGCCAGTTTCGCGAAAAAATTGTTGGATGCCTGCGCGCAGACGCAAGTCCCGAACATTCCGCCACTCGAACTGCACGCCAGCATCGGCATCAGCCTGTTCCCGCGCGACGGCATCGAACCGGATGCCCTCGTACGCACCGCCGACGCCGCCATGTACGAGGTGAAAACGCAGGGCCGCGACGGTTATTGCTTCTATGCGCCGGAAATGAGCCAGCGCTCGGCCGCCAGCCAGCGCATCGAAAACGTGCTGCGCCACGCGCTGATGCACAACGAACTGAGGCTGCAATACCAGCCCAAGGTGGACGCAAAACTCGGCCATATCGTGGGGGCGGAGGCGCTGCTCCGCCTGTATGTGAACGGCGAAGAGATGTTCACGCCGGACCAGTTCATTCCGGTCGCGGAAGATACCGGCCTGATCGTTTCCATCGGCACCTGGGCGCTACGCGAAGCCTGCCAGCAGGCTCGCACCTGGCAACGCGAAGGGCATCCCATTTCGATCTCGGTAAACGTGTCGCCGCTGCAATTCCAATACGCCGGTTTCTACGAACGGCTCGACAGCATCCTCCACGAAACCGGCCTCGATCCCAGCTTGCTGGAACTGGAACTTACCGAGCGCACCATGATGAGTGGCGGCGACGGCATCATTCGCCTGCTGCGGCGCATTCGCCAACGCGGTGTGCGGCTATCGCTGGATGACTTCGGCACCGGCTACAACAGCCTGTCTTATCTCAAGCATTTCCCGGTGGATGCTCTGAAGATCGAGCGCGCGTTCGTGCGCGACATCACCCAGGATGCGGAAACCGCAGCCATTACCCGCGCCATCATCAGCATGGCGCGCAGCCTCAATAAGGATGTGATTGCCGAAGGCGTGGAAACGGAAGTGCAAAGCGCGTTCCTGCGCGATGCAGGCTGTTCGCACATGCAGGGATTTTTATTTGGCGCGGCGATGCCGGCGGAAAAGTTCGAGGAACGGCTCGCATTGAACAGCGCCACGTAGGCTGGGATGAAATCCCAGCATGACCATGCGTGGCGATGCTGGGATTTCATCCCGGCCTACGCTCGAAACACCCTGCGCAACTCCGACTGCGCACGCTCCACCAGTACCTCCGGCAAGCGATCCGCGCGCACTGACGCCGGCGGTGTGGCGCGATCGATCACATGATTGTCGGCCAGCATCTGGATCATCGCCAGGTGATCGGCAGCCAGCAGCGCATTGCCCAACTCGGTGACGGGTGCCTTGCCGCGCACTTCCAGTCGTTCGCGCAAGGCCACGATCACGTTCGGCGGCAATTCCCAATGCTTGGCCGCGCGCAAGGTGAGATGGTTGGCGAGGTGCACGAAATTGAGCAGGAAGGCGCGACTGAAAACGCCGAGCGTCGGTGGCGCTTCCTGATCGAGCACGCGGATCATCGCACCGACGCCCGCATTGCAGACGATGCCGGCGAGATAGGCCTCGAACGGATCGCCCTGTCCACGCGATAGATAATTGCTGGCGTGCGCGCAGCGTTCCGCGTGGTCCCATAGGCGCTGACCTGCCGAATGCCCCAGCATGCCTGCACTGGCCTGCAGAATCGGCTTCATCACGTGCTGCGTCACCATCTGGCGCAGACCATCGTGGCCGAGCAGCACCACCGCGTGCTGCAAACTGCTGATCGGCCGCGCCGTGCGGTAGTGCGCACTCTGGCTGACGCGCATCACCTCGCCAACCAGCACCGGGTCGCGCCCGATCAGCTTGGCGACCTTGGTGCCATCGGCATTGTCGCTTTTGAGCAGGCGCAGCAGCTGCGGCAACACCTCCGGTAAACGCGGCAAGGTAGTGATGTCGAAGCGATCGCCGCCACACAACTCGTCCAGCCGGCGCAGCATCACCTGTTCCTGCGAACGCATCTCCGCCGCTTCAGAACCAGGCATGCCCAGCACCAGGCGGTAGAACCAATCCTGGATGTCCGCACTGCTCAGCGCCGGCACCGGCTCCTGCGGCTTGCTTTCTTCCGGCCACGGCAAGACCACGCTGAGACGCGGCCGCTCTTTGGTCGGCTCGTCCCCCGCAAACAGTCGTTTCCAGAATCCGCTCATATCCCGCCCAGGTTTGTCCCCGTGGGAGAGATATCGGCAGGGATTGGCGGGGCTTGATGGGGCGTTCCCCTGCCTCAGCCTATGTATGGCCGTCATTCCCGCTTTCGCGGGAATGACGGCCATATAGCAAGTGTTACTTGCTGCGCGGCTTCAGGATATCGCCGAGCAGATCCTTGCCGTCCGCGCGAACCAGATGCGGATAGCGCAGGCCGTCGTGGTAATCCACCTTTACCGTGCTGTAGACGTCCACGTTCTTCACCAGCAGCTCGATCGGTGCTGAAGATGTCTTGGCGGCAATGATGGCGTCCTTCATCGCGTCGGTGGAGAAGTCGCGCCCGTTGACGGCGACGATGGTCAGGTTGGGCACCAGACCTGCCTTGAAGGCCGGGCCATTCCACTGCACGTCGCCGATGCGGCCTTTCTGATTGACCGTGAGGCCGATCGAATAGGCGAGGTTCATGCCATGGCGGATGCCTTCATAGGCTTTCTCCTCGGCGTTGGGCGTGTCGTTGTAGACCAGTTTCCAACCGCCGCGCTCGATGCCATGCTCGGGCAATTCGTTGCCGGTGTAGTCGAGGCGATCGCGCAGGAATTTCGCCCAATCGAACGGCTGTACCTGGTTGAGCGTGTTGACCACGTCTTCGAAGGTATAGGTCTTGGTGACGTAGCTGCCGTTGTCCATGCCATAGAAGGCGTGCGCGAAATCATCCAGCGAATGCTTGCCGTTGCTGAGTTCACGGATCTTGGTGTCGACATCGAGCCACAGCAGCTGGCCTTCCGGGTAGAAATCGGTATCGCGGATCCAGTTGATCCAGCTTTCCGAACCGTAATAAGTCAGCGGCGCGGCATCGGCGGTGTCCTGCAGTGAACGCCACGCACGGCCGGTGCGATAGCTCATGGCGCCGGCGATGTTGGCGATGGAATCGCGATACTGCTCCGGTGTCCACAGGCCAGCGCGCGCGGTAAGAATGCCGCACCAGTAATCGGTAAGGCCTTCGTACACCCACAGCAGATCATCCTGCATCGGCACGTTGAAGTTGGGGGTCCACAGGTCCGCCGGGCGACGGAATTTGCCGTTCCACGAATGCACCATTTCGTGCGGCATCAGGCTCGCAGCCACCAGGTGCATGTCGTCGTCGGTGAAGAAATTTTCCGGCAGGCGATCATCACTGGATTGGTGATGTTCCAGACCGAAATGGCCAGTGTGATCCGACAGTGTCAGCAAAAAATCGTAGTGGCTGTAGTGATGCGCGCCGAACAGGTAGTTGGTCTGCGCCACCACGTTGCGCTGCTGCTCAAGCTGCTTGTCGGTAAGCTTCACGGCTTTTGCCGAATCACCCACCACGTTCAAGTACACCGGCGCATTACCTTTGGGCGTAAGGTCGACGCGGTTGAAATGCGAGCCGGCAATCAGCGGCGAGTCGACGAAATTGTTGAAGCTCAGCGGCTTGAACCGAATCGTATTGCCCGATTGGTTGTCCACTTCCAGCGCGCTGCCGAATTTCCAGCCCTGTGGCAATTGCACGCTGGGCTGGATCTGGATCTGGCGCGTGTAGTAGCCCGCCGGGTAGAACGCCACCTGGTTGAATTCCATGTCCACCACTTCGGGCGACGTGGAGACGCTGGCGCCGAAATTGCTGCCCTCGCCTTCGCCTGGCGAGAGGAATTCAAATTCCAGATCGAGCTGGTTCGCATCCTGCGGCACGTCGACGTGGATCGCATACATGTCACGCAGATCGCGGCGCCACGACAACTGCTTGCCGTTCGCGCGAATGATCAGACCCGACACGTTCGACACCGGACCGGACGGTGCGTGTTCGCCCGGAATCCATTTCGGATAGAACAGCGTGACCGCACCCGGCTTCACCGGAATGGTTTCGTGCGAACGGAAGATGCGCTTGGCCGCATCGGTGAGGTCGACGTTGACGGTCAGCATGCCTGCATAAGGCTGATCAACCGGCGCCGGCACATTGCCGGAAAACCCATCTTGCGCGGCGGCAGTGGCGGACAAGGAACAGGCAGCCATCACGGCGGCGGCGATCACGCTGAAACGCAGGGCTTGGGACTTCACTCGACAACTCCGGCAGGTACTGCCAAGCGGATGGCCCGCAAGGACAGCAAGATGATGATGACCGCCCCTCAGGCGGATTGCCGGCGATGGTAGAGCGAAGACCCTACGCAACTTCCCCTGCCAGAGGTCATGCTGTTGCGCTTTTAAGATGCACGGCGAAGTGCAGTTATGGCTATCGCAGTGCATCACGTAAAAGCCTGCGACTGCCTATTCCTGCACGACGCCCGCGTGTGTCGTCGCAGGCTGGAATGAAATCCCAGCTTTTTTGCATCCCGATGCTGGGATTGCATCCCAGCCTACGATGACGTCTTACTTGTCCACCCGGCTATGCCGCATGCCATAGCCGAAATAAATCACACAACCGAGCGCCATCCAGATGATGAAGCGCTCGAAGGTGATCCACGGCAAACCACCGATGCGCTGCCAGCCATTGGCATCCGACCATGGCACGCCAAAGATCAACAGCAGCGAGAACAGCACGCCCAGCGGTGACACCAGCGCCAAGGCTGGCGCGCGGAAACTGCGCGGCACGTGTGGCTTGCGGATACGCAACACCAATACTGCCGTGCAAATGATGATGAAGGCGCTGAGCGTGCCAATGTTGACCAGCTCCGCCACTTCACCGATCGGCAGCAAACCGGCGACCAGGGCGGTAAACACGCCGAGAATCACCGTTGGCCGCGCCGGCGTACCGAAACGCGGATGGATATGCGCGAACCACGCGGGCAACAAGCCATCGCGCGCCAGCGCAAACCAGATGCGCGCCGCGCCGAGCATGAAAGCAAACAGCACGCTGGTGACGCCAATTACCGCCGCCACCGCAATCGTCACGCTCAACCAATGCAGGCCGATGGATTCAAACGCCTGCGATACCGAGGCATCGCCGCCCAGGTTGCTGTAGTGCGTGATGCCGGTGAGCACCAGCGACACCGCGATGTACAACACCATCGCCACCGCCAGCGACAGCAGTACCGCACGCGGCAGATCGCGTTGCGGGAATTTGGCTTCTTCCGCCGCGGTAGTCAGCGTGTCGTAGCCGAACACGGCAAAGAACACTACGCTGGCGCCGGTCAGCACGCCGGCCCAACCGAAATGCCCGATGCCTTGCGCATCGATGATGCGCGCGGGAATGAACGGCTGCCAGTTCGCCGCCTGTACGTAGAACGCGCCAACCAGCACCACCAACAACACGCCGATCACCTTGATCGTCACGACCAGCGTATTGAAGCGCGCACCCCATTCGGTGCGAATGGTGAGCAGCGCCGCCACCAGCAGCGACACGGCGGCGGCGATCACGTTGAAGCGATGGCCGTCGCTGGGCCCCGCGATCGCCTGGCCGCCATGCACGCCGAACAGTTGCTGCAGGTAGTACTCCATCGTTTGCGCGCTCATGCTCTGCTGCGCCCATTCCGGCAGATGGATGCCCACCGAGCCGAGCAACACCTGCACATAGCCGGACCAGCCGATCGCCACTACCGCGACGACCAATGCATATTCCAGCAGCAGATCCCAGCCGATGATCCAGGCGACGAATTCGCCCAGGACCGCATAGCCATAGGTATAGGCGCTGCCAGTCACCGGAATCAGCCCGGCAAATTCCGCATAGCACAGCGCGGCGCACGCACTGCCCATGCCGGCGATGATGAAGCTCAACGCCACCGCCGGCCCCGCGTTCGCGGCCGCCTGCTGCCCCGCCAGCACGAAGATGCCCACACCGATGATGCCGCCGATGCCGATGGCCGTGAGCTGCCACAACCCCAACACACGGCGAAAATCGCCACGCCGGCCTGCTTCCGCCTGCAACTGTTCGACGGATTTATGGCGCAGCATCCTGCTCAGGACACTCATCGGCGACTCTCCAAAAACGAAAGCGCCGATCATAGCGAAAGCAAACCGCCGGGACGGCTGCCGGAAGGGATGTCCGACACGCCTTTTGTTGCTGCAGCGCAACGGCAACGCTGGTTACCCCGGATCAAGTCCGGGTAACCCAGCCTACGTCCGCTACCGTCGATCGAGGGAAAACTTGCCCGGCCCCGTCAGGCATAGCAGCAGCAAGCCGCCGGCAATCCCCATGTTCTTGTAGAAATGGATCATCGTATCCAGGCGCAAGCCACCGGTCAGCGCCCAGAAGCGGTGACCGAGCAACGCGGTGATGACGGTGTACAAGCAAAGTGCGAAGGCCAGCGGCCGCGTGTAGAAACCGAGCAGGATGGCCACGCCCACCACCAGCTCCATGAAGAGCGCAACCAACGACGCCAGCGTGGCAAACGGCAGTCCCACCTGTTCCATGTAGTCGGCCGTGCCGGAAAAATTAAGGAACTTGTCCCAGCCGAAGATCACGAACAAGGCTATCAGCAGTATGCGGGCAATCAGCAGCAGAACGTCCCTGTAACGTTCGAACAGCGATGTGTAACGCATGATCATTCTCCCGTGGAGAACAACACACGCCCGGCCGGGCAACGCCAGGCCAGGCGGACCCTCTGGCGCACACTATGGAACAAACCGGTGCGGGTTCCAACTCATTTCATCGCCCGTTTCGCATCGGCACATATTAGGTTGGGGCGAGCGCAAGCGAACCCCAACGCGGGATGCCTGCATGGCGATGTCGGGGTTCGCTTGCGCTCACCCCAGCCTACACGTTAGCCGCTGGCAACGAACGATGTCCGTAGCCCGCCAGCAGCCATAGCGCGACGGCGCTGATACCGAACACCACCACCAGTGCGATGACGAAGCGCGCATCCAGCTGTGCGATACCGAACCAACGCCCGCTGATCGCCACGCATACAGCCGTTCCTACTGTCCGCAACAACTCCAGCCATATACCTATGCGGCGCCCTTCCAGCACAAAGCCGAGCACCCATAAGCTGCACACCACGTACAGCGCATAAGTGGCCGCCGGTAGCCATGCCATCTTCGGCGCGGCATCCAGAAAGTTCACGCCGATCAGCAGCAACACGCCGAACTGCACCAGGCAGTAGATCTTCAACGCCCACGATATCGGCGGGTTGTAGCGTGCATGCCGGATATCGAAATCCGGCTTGGGGAAACGCACCGCCACGTCCGCAGGTCGCCAGCCCGGCGGCTTGATCCATACGCGCAGCTTGTCCCGCCAACGGCGTGCATGCCAGCTGTCCTTGAGCATCGCGCCATACACTTCCACGTTTGCCCACAGCGGATTCCAGCTTTGCAGCGGCGCGCGCGTGCCGTAGACCGGCGGGTCGTCGTCGTTCTCTTCAACGAAGCTGCCAAACAGGCGATCCCAGACAATCAGGATGCCGCCGTAATTTCGATCGAGATAACGATCATTCACCGCGTGATGCGCGCGATGGTTGGACGGCGAACAGAACACGCGATCGAACCAGCCGAGCCGACCGATCACCTCCGTATGCACCCAGAACTGATACAGCAGATCGATCAGCGCAATAACGGCAAAGACTTCGGTGGGATAGCCAAGCAGCGCCATCGGCAAATAAGCCACCCAGCCCAGCAGAAAACCGCTGCCAGTCTGGCGTAGCGCCGTGGTTAGGTTGTAGCTCTCGCTCTGATGATGCACGACGTGCGCGGCCCACAGCACGTTTACCTCATGGCCGAGGCGATGCAGCCAGTAATACAGCAGGTCGTAGAGCAGCAAGCCGCTGATCCACACCCAGATGCTGCCTGCCGGCAAGGTCCATGCGGCCAGATGCGCCGCACACCAGCCATACATGCCGATGTTGAACAGCTTGGTAAACACGCCGACGATCTGCGAGATCGTACCCAGCCCGAGGCTGTTGATGGCGTCATTGACGTAGTAGACGTCGCGCTTTTGCCACTTCGCGACCAGCAACTCCATGCCGATCAGCACGAAGAAACCCGGTATGGCCCAGGCCATGATGCGTTCGGGCGTGATCATCTCGGCCGCGTGCCTCCCCAAGGCGTGAAGCGCCTGGGTAACAGTATATCGAGGCCGGTGGTGCGTAGTGGCGCAGATCCATGCTGCGATAAAACGCGTAGGCTGGGATGAAATCCCAGCATGCTTGCAGCCCCTATGCTGGGATTTCATCCCAGCCTACGCGGACTTCTCTCCGGATGACCCGGCGCGAGTGATACTCACGCCGGGCTCTGCCAGGCCAATCAGAACTTCGCGTTGATATTGAAGAAGTACTGACGCGGCGCACCCGCCTGCAAGGTCTGGTTGTAGCCGTTCGGATCCGACGCCACGTAGCCGTTGGTTCCGGTGGTGGCGAAGAAGTGCTTGTTGGCCAGGTTGGTGATGTTGAAGCCCAGGCTCAGGTCTTTGAGGATCGACACTGCACCGATGTCGTAATTCACGCCTGCGTTGAACAACCAGTACGCCGGTACCGACGAATCATTGATGTAGGTGATGTAGCGGCGGCCGGTGTACTTGCCATCGATGTTGAAGGTAAATCCATCGACGGTGTAGCTGAGCGCGCTGGTGAACATCCACACCGGCGTGCCCACCACGTACTTGCCGGACGTTTCAACCACGCCGTTGTTGAGGTAATTGTCCTCGTACTTGCTGTTGGCATACGACAAGGTGTTCAGCCAGCGCATGTGGTCCATCGGCTTCCAGATCAACGCCAGATCCACACCCTTGCTCTTGACCGAACCCACGTTGTTGATGATCGCCGAGCAGGTCTGCACGGCACTGCACGGACTGACCGACAGCAGGCGGTTGGTGAAGTGCGTGTAATAGGCATCGGCCGAAGCCTCGAAACCGGCACCCTGCACGCGGTAACCGAATTCGAAGGTCTGCGATTCCTCCGGCTTCAGATTACCCTTGGCGCTGTCGAACGAAGCCTGCGATTGCGAGAACGGCAAGAAGCCGTAGGCGGCCATGTTCTTGGTGTACGACGCATACACGTCCTGGTGCTGGTCGATCTTGTAGTCGACACCGGCCTGCGGCAGGAAATTGTCCCGCGCCGAAATGCGGCCGGCGGACAACGCGCTCGGTTCCAGCGACTTGGCGGTGGTGGTCACGTCCAGCGCCTTGGTGCCGAAGTTCACCGTCAAGCGATCATCCAGCAGATGCAGCGTGTCCTGGATGTAGCCCATGCGCGTGGTGGTCTGGTAGTTCTGCAGGAAACCGCGCGCAAACGGCTGCTCGGAATCGTAGAAGTTGCTGAGGAAGGTGTACTGGCCGTTCAAGTAGAAGTAGTTGCGTTCCTGGTTGGTGTTCGCATCTTCTACCCAGGCACCGATCTCGATGTCGTTGTTGGCGACGTTGAAGTTCAGCGATGCGGTGCCGCCGGTGCGATCCAGGCCGTAGTCCGTGGTGCGCATGGCGATCGGCACGGTCGCCGACGATGCGACGTACGGCGTGGCCCACTGACCTTCACCGCGATCGCCGTGATAGTAGGTGCCGAGATTCAAGGTGGCATTGCTGCTCAGCGCGAACTGGCCGCTCAAGCCCACCAGGTTGTCGCGGCGGATGCCGCCGCCGGCGTAATAGTTGACGTCGCCCTTGTCGTAATCCGCCGGCAGGCCGTTCAACGAAGCCGGATACGAACCCTTGCCCTGGATCGCCCAGGCGGTCTGCACGGCCGATGCCCAATCCGGCTGCCAGTAGTCGTAGTTCCAGCCGAGCACGCGCTGGCTGGTCAGCGAAAGATCCTGATAGTCGTATTCCTTGCGCTTGGAGCTGTCGACGAACAGGCTGACGCGATTGCCGTCGCCCCACTGGTACAGGCTCTTCAGGTTGATCTGGTTGTCGACCTGATCGCCGTAACCCTTCCACTTGCCGGTATCGGCGCGGTTGAACGACACATACATCGAATAGCCGTGGAAATCGCCGCTATCCAGGCGTACGAAGGTGCGGTACGTGCTATCGGAAGCAAACGCCTGGCTGACGCGCGCGCCCGCTGTCGCATCCGGATCGGCCGAATAGAACTGCACGGTGCCGCCCAGGTTGGTGCTGGATGGCGTACCCAGCGCACCGGCGCCCTGCGCAATTTCCACCGAGCTCAGGTTGTCGCTGGTGATGGCGCGCGTCACCTGCAAACCGTTGGTCACACCGTAGCTCATGTTGCCCAGTGGGATATTGTCCAGCGTGAACCCGAGGCGGCTCTGGTCGAAGCCGTGCAAGGTGATCTGCGTGGACCACTCGTACGCACCCCACGGATCGGACGACTGGAAGTTCACGCCCGGCAGTTCATCCAGCGCCTTGAACGCGCTGCTGCCCGGCGGCAGCGCCTTGATGTCCACGCTGGACACGCTCTGCACCTGGATGGTTTCGCCCGGCGCCACCACCGAGATGGCTTCCAGCGATTTGGCCTTGTTCTTGTCCGTGGCCGAAGCATCGGCGGGCGCCGCAACGGCGGCTATAACACCAGTATTGTCAGCCGCAAAAGCCGCCGCGCCGTGCAGTGCCGCCACAACGGCAAGCGCCAGCCCAGACATGCGAATCGAGATGTGACGAACAGACATGCGGAAATATCCTTTGCGCAGCTAGCCCTGCAGCAGGCTGCCGCATCAAGTGGTTATGGTTCGGGACAGAAAAGAACGCCGCCCCTGGACGGCGCACCGTTAAGTGTTCATCACAAAGATGAAAGGGGCTTTACAGAAATATGGATGAATGTGTCGTTCCATATTTAAAACATGTGTCGCGCATATTTCATTGCGCTCCGCTTCGCAAGCCATGCGACAGCAAACGCGTGCTGATTCAGTGCGCGGTGTGGCGCGATCAGCAGCACTGTCATTTCGGGACACACACAAAGCGGATAAGGACATCGCTAGTTTTGTCCGCTCGCGAACATGATGGAAGCCAGATGTCGTGCATAAAGGGGGACGGAGTTCTTCATATGCAAAGGACAGCAGCGTGACATGATCGCGCGTGGCGGCCGCCGCTTACGGCCACGCGTGATAAGGAGCCAGCTTATGTCTCGCAAAACCGCGTTGAAAGGGGCAACCATACCGTGCACGCTGTTCGCGCTGTGCTTGTCCTTATGCATCACCCAGCCCACCCGGGCAGACGACTTCAATCCTGCGCCTTGGACAGCCTTGTTGCTGCCGGCGCCACTGGGCTACACACCTGACAACACCAGCGTCTGCATCAACGGCGATATTTCGTGTGTCGATACTGTCGACACCAACCTGCAGGCGCAGCTTGCATCGCTGCTGACGAATTGCGATCACAAGCTGGTATTTACATTCTTCCTTGACCGCATGGTGCAGGCCTATCGCACCGCGGCGCTTACGCCCGGCTATTTCGAAAATACCGTCTACACGAACCAAGGCGATGCCTTGCTTTACAGCTACTACACAACGCAATACCAGGCCTGGAACAACCACAACGTGTCGCAGGTATCGCCCGCCTGGCAGATTGCATTCGCCGCCAATGACAACAGAACCGTCAGTGCGCTGGGCGATGCGTTGCTTTCCATCAATGCGCACCTCAATCACGATGCGCCGTATGTGCTCGATCAAATTGGACTGGTCTATCCCAATGGCGACTCCGCCAAAGGTGACTACGACAAACACAATGTATGGCTGTACGCCGCCGAGACACCTGCCCTGGACGAAGGCGCCCGCCGCTTCGATCCCAGCATGAATCAGCCCGCCTTGATCCTGCAGCCGCCCTTCAACCTGTTGGACTTCCAATTGATCGCCGGTTGGCGTGAGCAGGCGTGGCGCTTTGCCGAGCAGTTGAAGCTGGCCGAGGAAACCAACGATCCGATTGCTTACCAGGCAACCGAAGCGGCCATTGATGCCTATACGGTGGCGCAAGCGGACATCATTCTGGCTGCGACGACGATCACGCCGCAGCAGACGGCCTACCGCGATACGTACTGCATGGCGCATCGCTACGATCCTTAAGGGTAATGGCGAGGCGCTTGATGTTTTTTTGCCCGTCATTCCGGCGAAGGCCGGAATGACGGGCGTTAGATCTGAGGCGATTAAAACCCCTGCTTAAGGGCCATGGCACTAACTTAAGCATGCTTCTTCAATCTAGCAGGGATATGTTCCTTCCCCTGCGTGCAGGGGAGGGTTAGGGTGGGGTGCGAGCGAAGCGAGCGGCGTGGAGCAGGCGTCGTGGCGAAATGGACGTCATCGCGTGGCTCTTATCAGCAAATATCACAGCAACATTTGTCTGCACGCTAAAGCCCAAGCAACCCCACCCCAACTCTCCCCTACTGTCGCAGGGGAGGGAGCTGATCTCGGCAAGCATCAAGCTTCTCGGCTTAAGTTAGTGCCGTTGTACTTAAGGGCTATCCTTGCCGGCGCTCAAACCCACCAGCGACACTCGCGCAAAGGCATACAACGGCCCATTAGCCGGCGCCGTGAACACCAGGCACAAGGTGTGCTCGCCATGTTGCGCTGGCAAAGCCGCGTCCAGCGAAAACTGCCGCGCACTGGTTGACGGATCGGGCAACGGCGCCGTCGCAATCACCGGCCCATCGCAACGATCCAGATGCGCAACGAATTCACCATACGGCGTGCTATGCGGCCGTGACACCACCAGCTTGATGTCATGCGCGAGCGCGTAATTGCGTTCCAGCCGCGCCGCTTCGACATGGATCGATGTAATGCCATCCAATGGCGCCGCCGGATATTGCTGGCACGTGTCGAAAACATTGATGGCGTAGACCGGCGCCATGCTGGTGGCATCCGGCATGGGTTGCACGCGCAAACGGAAATCGCTGCCCGCGCAGTTGGTGAGTTCGGTGCCCGCGCGCGATAGCAGATGATCGCGATCGATCACGCGCGTGCGCATGCCACCCACGATGTCACCATCGTCCGCATACACGGCCGCCTTGATCGTGGCCGGCCATGTCACGGCGAACGGTTTGCTATACAGCGCAGCGTGGCTTCCCGGATTGCTGCCATCGGTCGTGTATCGAATCGCGCCGTAGCCAGCCTGGTCAGACAGCGTCACCTGCGCTTTGCCGCTTTTCAACGCCGCATGGGCATCCAACTGGATCACCGGCGCGAAGGCGCTATCGGCCACCTCCACATGCTGCGCGGCGTAACGCTGAAACTGTGCCGGCAAGCGCGCAAGAAAGCCTTTCCAATCGCGAGACGACGCTGGCGACCATGCCACTTCGCTCAAAGCGTCCAGGCGTGGGAACGCGGCATGCTCAACGTGACGCATGCTCGGCATGTGCTCGGTCCATATATTCGCTTGCACACCCAACACATGCGCCGCCTGCGCGGCGTTCAACACCGCGGGAATGGCCTGGAAGCGATAGACATCCTGCAGACTGCGCACGGGATCACGGCCGGCCGCTTCATCGGGGAGGTTGCTTTGCAGACTGTCCAGGTAGAGGTCCGGCGCGGGTGACATCACCACGTCATGACCCAACCTGGCCGCCTTGATCGCACCGTCCGTACCGCGCCATGACATCACGGTGGCATCGGCCGGCACGCCGCCGTCGAGAATTTCATCCCAGCCAATCAGTCGCCGCCCATGCACAGACAAATAACTGCCGATGCGGCCAATGAACCAACCCTGCAATGCATCCTCGTCTTTCAGATGCAGCGCATGGATTTTTTCCTGGATCGCGGGGGAGGACTTCCATTGATCCTTGATCGCCTCGTCGCCGCCGACATGGATGTAGTGCGAAGGGAACAACGCCAACACTTCGTCCAGCACGTTGTCGATGAACTGGAACGTCGCATCGTTTACGTTATAGAGATAGGGATTCACGCCCCAGTCGACCGATACCGACGGACGCTTGCCGGTAACGCCAATGTCCGGATACGAAGCCACTGCGGCTTGCGCGTGACCCGGCATGTCGATTTCCGGAATGATGGTGATGTGGCGCACCGCTGCATAGGCCACTACATCGCGAATCTGGTCCTGGGTATAGAAGCCGCCATAGCGCTGGGGCTCGCCGTCATGTCCAGCATCCGGCGGCGTGCGCCATGCGCCAATGCGCGTGAGCTCCGGGTAGCGCTTGATCTCGATGCGCCAGCCTTGGTCGTCGGTGAGATGCCAATGCAGCACGTTGAGCTTGTGCTGGGCCATCTGGTCGAGCAGCGTTTTTACCTCGTCTACCGATTGGAAATGGCGTGCGGAATCCAGCATCACGCCGCGCCAGGCGAAGCGTGGCCAATCGCTGATATGCAGAGCCGGAACTTGCACCTCGCCGTGTTGCGCGTTCGGCGTTAGCAATTGATAGAGACTGACGGCACCGTAGAACAGGCTGGCGTCGTCATGTGCCTCAATGCGAATGCCCTGTGAAGTGACATCCAACGTGTAGCTCTCGGCGTGCGAGGCCTTCAGACTACGCTGGAAGACGATGGCGTGATCCGCCGAACCTTCCTTCACCTGAAGATGAATACCGCGAACACGTGCAACCAGATCGGCGAGATACTGCGCCGAATCATGTGCGGCCTTGTCGTTCGCGGGGACGGTAATGATCGTGCCGTTATCGACTTTGAAGGAACCGTTCGCCTGCTGGAGCTGCGCAGGCAGCGGGATAAGCAAAATGGGCGTGGCGTGGGCGAAGCCACACATGGCCAGGCAAAGCAGTAAGACAGCGAATCGCATGCGTTTTCCTATCAATCTGTCTAATTTTCGCAAGAGCCCGGCTACGTCGCTCATGCCGATTCCTGCCGGACGTCATTCCCGCGAAAGCGGGAATCCATTTTGAACCTGGCCGTAAAACGTCGAGTTGGAGAGCTCAACGTGGATTCCCGCTTTCGCGGGAATGACGTCCGGAGACCCTGAGCATATCGGAGAAGGACATCGAATCCATGCGCTCGCTCAATCATGCGGCAAACTCACCGCATACAAATACCACGCATCATGCGGCAGCCATTGCTCCGTCCAGCGCCAATCATCATCACGACCTGTCTGGGCGTAGCCAAGATTGAACGCGATCCCGTCTTCGTCATCCAAGCCTGCTGTAATGCCGTTGATGATCGCACCCGGCGCGCTGGTATATTCGTAGGAGCGGAAAAACATGTACTGCGCATTGCGCTGCCCGCTGCCTATCAACATGCTGGTGCTGTACGGGTTACGGCCGAGTATCCAGTGCAATTGGTTCCAGGCGTAGTTTTCCAGCTTCGCCTGAAACGCCGGATCGCTCGAAAACAGCGGTTCCGCCATGCGCGCCGCGGCGGCCAGCGATGCAATGCGCGCATTTTCGCCTTGCCACCACGGGGCGGCTTCCGAATCGTGCGGAAAGAAAAATGCGGTGCGCAGCGTGCCGTTGCCCATACGCACGAACTGTCGAGCGTAGCCGAACGGATTATTGACCTCATCGGTCACGCGCAATTCGTAGCCTAGCGAGCGATGCACAACATCACGCACCGCCGCTTGCTGCGTGGGCGTGGCGATCAGATCGTATTCCAGCAAGGCCACCACTGGCAGGCCGGCATCGGTCGGATGGAAGAACGGGCGCGTGCCGGCATCAGCGCGCCAATAATCCGTTTGACCATCGTGTGTTACCAACCGCGCCATCAAGCTCTGCGCGCGACGGTCAGCCGCATGGCGCCAGGTTTCATCACGGGACGCGCGATAGAGGTCGGTTGCTGCCAGCAGTGCGCAGTAATCGTCGACGATGTTCTCTACACCATCGTTGAGCAGTTCCTTGTTGTGCGCATCCAGAAAACGATACGCATCTTCAGCCGCCCGCAGATAATCGACACGGGTGAAATCACCATCGGCAGGCATCGTACTGGCCAGCGCCAGTGCCGCAATCGCTACGCCACCGCCAGCACGAAAGCTGGACTCGTAAGCGTGAGGACCACGCGGCGGTTGCTCGATTTGCGCGCCGACATCGCCAGCATTGCGCTTGATCTGCGTACGCCAGTTGGGATCGCCAATGCGGCGATCCTGCGGAAGCTTGTCCTTGCCTGGCGCATCGATCGACTCATAGAAGGAACCATCCGGCCGCTTGTCACGCACCAGAAAATCGGCGCCAAACAAGCCTTCGTCCAGCAAGCGTCGCAGATATTGGCTGAAATTCGGATCGTTCCGCGCCTCCAGCTGCTGATAGCTGCGCAACAGACTCCACGCCACCAGTGGCAATTGCTGGGTGTTGAAGTAGGACGTCAGGTTCTGGTGCGACAGATGGATGCCATAGTCACCAGTGGCGTCGTACCAGCCGCCATGAATATCCAGCGTGCCAGGTTTGCCATCCGGACGCGGCAGCTGGCGATCCGCTTTATCCATCAGCCCGCTGGCACGCTGGCCCTTGAAGTAATAAATGACATTGGAGAGCGTATTGCGCTCCAGCACGTTGTCCTGGATCAGGAATTCATCGGAGCGGATGCAGCCATCGTGGTCCTTCAGTTGAAGCACATAACGGCCAGGTGTTTTCAACGAAGAGAAATCGGCGCGCCAATAATGCTGCTTGCCCCAATTGAAGACAGGTCCTGCATCCTGCAGCGCCCCCGAATACACCGGCTTGCCCGTGGTCGTGTCGACGACCTGGAAATCGTGCAACGAAATTGGGTTGGCGTCCGTCGAGATGATCGCCAGTTTGTCTGCCGTTCGCTCGTAACCAATTTGATCGACCAGGACCGTTAGATCGCCCGCACTTGCCTGGAATGCACACAAACCGAGACAGGCCACGAACAGATGCACGACAGGCTTCATCAGGCTATTCCTGCATAAATCGCAACGCCGGCGACCCGGCGCTGCAATAAGGTGGCTATCAGGCTCCGCAAAAAAACGGACCTGGCAAAACATCACCAGGTCCTTGGCGGGGAAGATAGCTTAGAACTTGAAGCGTAAATTGAAGTAGTACTGGCGCCCGTTCACGTAGAACGCATAGGGCTGCTTACCGAAGGTACTGTTGTCCTGGTAGTAGTAACGCCATTTCGGATTGTTGAGATTCATCGCGTCGAACGTTACCGACATCCAGTCGTTGATCTTGTAACCGGCCGAGAACGCGAGGTTGCCTATGCCGGCCTGGAAATAGTTTGCGCCGTGGCTGACCGTATCGTAGAACGACGAGCGATAGGTATAAGCCAGGCGTGCATTGAACAGGTCGTTTTCGAAGAACACTGAAGCGTTGAAGGTGTTCTTCGACGTACCTTGCAACGGCTGGCCGTTGTCAGCGTGGGCGCTGGCGAAGGTGTAGTTGGTTTCAACGCCGAAGTTCTTGCCGATCGGCTGGATGTAAGCCAATTCCACGCCTTTCACGTTGCCGTTGACGTTGCTCGGCACGGTAACCGTGTAAGTGGCGAACACGTCATGACCCGCGAGCGTGGACGCCTGAATGTCCTTGTACACGCGCTGCACGTCACCGAAATTGACGTAGTCATGCAATGACATGTTGTAGACACTGGCCGACAGCAACCCACGCGGCGCGAAATACCATTCCAGCGAGCTGTCGAAATTGGTGGAGATCAACGGCTTCAAGGCAGGGTTGCCACCTGCGCCGGTGTGCGTCAGGTCATCCAGGGACACCGAGCCGGCCATGGCGGAATAATCAGGCCGCGTCAACGTCTGCGACACCGCAAAGCGAGCCACGAGATCATCGGTAAGATCGAACTTCAGGTTCGCGCTGGGCAGCACCTTGTTGTACGAATGCTTGATGGTGTTCCAGTAATAAGGACCAAAGGCCGAAGTGGTAATCGGTCCGATGAACGAGCTCGCGGAAGCATCGGGACTGGTGGTGGCGTCGTTGATCGTTTCGCCGGTGTGGACATAACGGAAACCGACATTACCGCCCCAGCGATCACCGTCAAAATTGGCCTGTGCGTAAAGCGCCGTGTCCTTTTCCTTTACGCTGTAAATGTCGTTCCAATAGAAACGCGTGATCGGATTGCGATTGGCGAACTGTGCGTCGATCGACGCCAATTGTCCCGGGGTGTAGAACCATACGCCGCCAGGCACGGTGGCACCGAGGGTGCTACCGAAATCGCCGGGATAGTTGCCGTAGCCGCCGGATGGAAGTTGTGCCTGAGTAGGCATGCCGTTCAAGGGACCTTGCGCAATGTCTTCCAGACTCTGACGAGTGTGGCTGGAATAGCGCGCACCGAACTGCAAGGAAGACAAGGGACCATCGAAATCCAGCTCACCATCACCCTGGATCCAGTTTTCCTTATCCACCATGTGGATGGCCTGCTCACCAAAAATCCAGCCAGCTGAGGGCACCATGGATGACGGCGAATTGTTGACCGCACCCTCGTACCAGCTGATGGGCGTGCCCAGGCCGTTCATCGTCCAGCCGCCGCTGCCAGCATTGTTTTCGCCCAGCTCGATCACATCCTGGTGCGGGCTGTCGCCAGCGCCGCGCGTGGTGCCGGCTTGGCCGTGGAAACTCAGCTTGTCGGTGACTTTCCAGTTGGCATCCAGGGCGATGTACCAGGTTCTGGATGATGCACCGGGGCGCGAGATCTGGTCGTAGATGCCGTAGGCGGCGTTCGTGCCCGGGACGATATCGGCATGAGTGATGACGTTACCCTGGGTTTGCACGTTCGTAAGCTGCCCACCGTTTAAGGGAGCAAGCACATTGCTAGTCCACAACATGTAATTGCGGTTGAAGTTGTCGGCCTTCATCAACGAATAAAAGCCGTTCAAATCCAGCGTAAGATTGTCGCTAGGCTTGAATTCCACATCGAATCCACCACCCTCGCGCTTGCGCGTCTGCGTGAACAGCGCATTGCCGATTTCGTTCGGGTAATAGTAGGTTTTGCCGTTCAAGGTGGTGGAGTTGTAACCGCCCACCACTTCCTGACCATCACGCTGCAGGCTGCGCTCTTCGTAGAACGCCTGACCCAGCACGCCGAAGGTGTTGTCGGCGTTCTTGTAGTTGAACAGGCCACTGAATTGCGGCTTTGTGTTACCAGGCAGATCGGCATACACACCACCAACGGATGCTTCGGCCGTGATCTCCTTTGCGTATTCGAGCGGCTTGCGCGTCACGATGTCCACCGAGCCGGCGCTGCCACCCTCAAGCAGACTGGCTTCGGATGTCTTGTGCACCACCACCTGGCTAACGATTTCGGAGGGCAGCAGCGAATAGCTGACGCTGCGACCGACGGTCTGCACTTGGTTCAACACAAACCAGTCGCCTGTGGCGACTGTGTGGCCATTGATCGTGGTCTGCGTCATGCTCGGATTGGTGCCGCGCAAGCTGACGCGATCCACTTCGTCGAAGGCGCCTTCGCTGGCGCTGGACGAACTGATGTTCACACCTGGCAGACGCTGCAGCGTATCGGCCACATTCTTGGCAGGTAGCTTGCCGATGTCTTCGGCTGAAACCACTTCCACATGTGTGTTGTCCGCACGCTTCGTATCAAGCGACAGCTCCTGGCTGCTGCGGATGCCCGTGACCGTAATGGTGGAGAGCTCTTTGATTTTCTCTTTGTTGGCCTTCTCCGCGCTGTTCTGCTGATTGGCCTGGCTGGACGCCTGGGTACTGTCTTGTGCATTGAGCGCGCCCGATACACACCAAAGGCCGGCGATAACGCTCGCGGCTAGCAGGGTCTTGCGATGTGTCATGTTCTTTTCCTCCCCTCTAACTGTTCAACGACATGGATGGTCCTCTCCTGTTACGGAGAGGGGTGGGAATGGGCGCCGTCGCTGCGTGTGGTCATCACTCATTCCCGTTCGGTGCTCCGAATTTGAAATGCACACTGGCCAGGTAGCGCCGTCCGGTGGTGTAGGTATTCCAGGTCAAGCCAGATGTGCTGTCGTACTGGTAGTAGTTCTCGTTGAGCAGGTTCATGGCGTCGAAGCTCACCGAGAGATTTGGATTGAATTGCCAGGCGATGCTGCCGCTCAGGTCGGTGTAGTTGCCCACGCTGGCCGGCGGTGCGCCGGCGACGTAACCGCCGGCGAGATAACGGCTGCGATAGCCCAGGGTCAGGCGCGCGCTGAGCGGCCCCTTCTCGTAGTAGGGGCTGAAGTTGACGGCGCTGCGCGAGTTGTAGGGTAGGTCTTCACCGTTGTTGGCCTTGCCGTGCGAGTAGGTGTAGTTGGCCGATACGCCAAAGCCGGTGTCGCCAAACGGCTGCTGGTAATTGAGGGTGAAGCCCTTGACGTTGGCACCGCCGCCGTTGACCGGACGCAGCACGCTGTAGTCGCAGTAGCCCTGATTGTCGCAATTGCCCTGGCCACCCGGATTCGGTGGCAGATTTTCCAGGGCGGTGTAGGCATTGGTACCGAACAGCGAATTGAACTGGCGCTCGACCACCGCATTGGTCTGAATGTAGTTATCGATGTGCTTCAGGAAAATCGAGAACGCCAACACCGATTGTTCCGAGAAGTACCACTCGGCAGAGAAGTCGAAGTTGTAGGACTTGTAGGGATCGAGCTTGTTGTTGCCGCCGCTGCCGGTGAGCTGGTCGTCCACCAGTGAGGTGTTGTTGACCAGCTCGTTGTACGGTGCCCAGGCGATCACCTTGGCCGCCGAAGCACGCAACACCACATCGTGATTGGTGTCGTAAGCCACGTTGATCGAAGGCAACAGATCGTTGAAGGTACGCGAGCTGGTTTGCGCCGAACCCGGCGGTGGCGGCAGGGCGGCATTGGCGCCGGCCTCGTAGCCAAGGGTGTCGATGGTGGTACGCACGTAACGCACGCCGACATTGCCGTGCCAATTGTCGTTGGCGAAATCCGCCTGCAGGTAGGCGGCCTTCGCGCTCTGCGTCAAACGCCAGGTGTTGTTGAGATAGGTGGCCGGATCGGGCTGCACGCCTGCGCCGATGGTGTTCGCGACGATCCAGTCGTAAGCGGTCTGGTCGCCGGCCTGGATGTGATGCTGGTAGTCGCTGGACATGCCCGGGAAGCTGCTGAAGATGTTGGGCGTGTAGCCCACCGCGCCCACGTCAGCCATGGTGGTGCCGTTCATTGAGGTCGGCACGTAGTAGCGATCCCAGGACGAACGCTCGTTGTGCTTGGTGTAGCGCACACCGAATTGCAGCTGATTGACGAAACTCTGGAAGTCCTTGCTGAAATCGAGTTGCCCGTAGCGATCCATCGCATGCATCGGCGTGCGCGTGAGGTAGCTGTTGTTGTCCAGCACCCAGTTGGCCGGATTGCGTGCGGCGGCGGGGTTATCGAACGTCTCACCGTTCGCCGCGTTCCAGGTATAGCCGCCGTTGTAGCGCGGCGAAAACAGCGCCACCGTCGCATTCGGATTGCCGGCGGTGCTGACGCCTCCCTGGCCGCTCACGCTCCAGCCATCGCCGTGGTACTTGCCATTCAAGTCCACGCCGCGGGTAGTCACGACCGACTGGCGCACGTTCTCATCGAGAATGGTCTGCGCATCATCCGGGCAACTGGGCGTTTCGTTGCCGCACGAATGCCCCTGATAAACCAGACCCGCGCCATTGGCGGTGAGGCTGGTGATGCCGGTGGGATGGTCGGTGGTGATGCCGTACAGCGATTGATTGGAGTTCTGGAAATTCTCGCGGATGTACAGACCGTTCAAACCCAGTTCCAGGTTTTCGATCGGCTTGTACTGCAACGCGAGCGTCACGCTGTCGCGCCTGCGGTGCTGCTGGAACCAGGCACCGTTCACTTCCTGAGGCATCTTGTCGGCCGGATTGAGCTGGCCGTTGGCGACCTCGGTGGCTATCGCGGGATTCACCGCAGCGATCTGCGACATCGTGCTGTAGCCGAAGATCTCGGTGCCCTGGCGATCCACCTGCTCTTCATAATGCGCGATGGAAGCGGCCACGCCGAACGTACGCGCAGCATCGTGCCAGCTGTACAGCACCGACGCGTTGGGCCGGCCACGATCGGCTTGATCGTTGAAGGCGGTACCGACGGAGCCGGTGATGGTATTGGGATCGAGATCCAGCGGTTGGCGGGTGTGCATGATCACCGTGCCGCCAACGCTGCCCTCGGGCATGCTCGCCACCGGGGATTTATAGACTTCCAGACGTCCAAGTACTTCCGGTGCGAGCTGGGTGTAGTCGAAGCCGCGATTGGGCTGCTCGCCCAGCAGCCACGGCGTTTGCGCCACCGGATGGCCGTTGAGGAACGAGAGGTTGAGGCTTGGATCGGTGCCATCGATGCTGACACGCTCGCCCTGGCCGAAACGGCGGTCGATCGTGACGCCAGGAATTTGCGACATCGCCTCGGCGACGTTGGTATTGGGAAACTTGCCGATGTCCTCCGCGGTGACGGCGTCGACTACCGCGTCGGCATTGCGTTTGGTATCCAGCGATTTGGCGAGGCTTGCGCGGATACCGGTGACGGTGACTGCCGACAGCTGCTTGGTATCGGTTTTCTGGGTGTGCGCATCCTGCTGCGTCGACTGGCCGTTGGGACCGGTCGTGGCAGCCTGACTCGTCGCTTGCGCATGCAATGCACCGGACAAACATAGGCCGGCGATGATGCTCGCAACAAGCTGAGTTTTGCGATGTGACATGGCTTCCTCCCCACAGAGGCGTTAGTCAGCACGGAAACGTTCGCGGCATGTCCGTACTGCATGACGTAAGGGCTTGCGCCCGGTTCTTTCTGAACCCCCCTTCTCCCACTACACCTGCCGCGCAACTCAATGCGCGTGTTGACCATCCAGATACAAACCAGCGGCGCCGATCACGCCGAGCTGGCCGTGCTCCATCAATCGAACCGGCACTTGCTGCAGAAAAGGGCGCATCACGCCCTTGTTGAAATAGCGCTCGGCGAAAGTGCTCGACAGCAACAGATCGCGGATCTGCGGCAGGATGCCGCCGGCGAGATACACCCCGCCGCGCGCGCCATAGAGCATCACCAGATCGCCGACGAAGCTGCCGAGCAATCCGCAGAACACATTCAAAGCTTCAACGGCTGCAGCATCCGTGCGCTCCACCGCGTTGCGCGTGACGTCGGCCGGCAGTCGCAGGCTCGGCGTCGCACCACGCAAGGCGCAGATCGCGTTGTAAAGATTGAGCAAGCCAGGGCCGGACAGCGCGTGCTCGTAAGAGACGTACGCGCGATCGCGCGCCAGCCAGCGCAATATGTCGATTTCCAATTCATTGCCGGGCGCGAGCGAGATCTGCCCTGCTTCCGTCGCCAGCACGGTAGCGTGCGGCTTACCGGGCAACAGCACCGCCGAACCCAGACCCGTACCCGGCCCCATCACCAGCACGGGGCCGGCCACTTGCGGCGCGCTGCTTTCGATCACCGGCACGGTGTCGGCCTGGGTCATGAACTGGGTGGCGTAGGCCACCGCTTCGAAATCGTTGATGACGGCAAGGCGGGAAATGCCCAGGCTCTCGCGGATGTCGCGAATCGATACCGGCCATGGCAGGTTGTCGTTGACGATGGCATCACCCAGCACATAGCCGGCACTGGCGACGGCGCAATGATCGACGTGGGTGCCCGCGCTGAGCTGTGCGACAAAATCTTTCAGTACCGCGGTAAGGCTCGGCCATTCGGCGCAGGCGTAGCGGCGATACTCCAGCACCGTGACGGGTCGCCGGCCATCTGGATGCGGGCTGACCAAACCGATGCGCGCATGCGTGCCGCCGACATCAGCAGCCAGGAATGCCGGTTCCGGTGACGGCACTGATTGCGCCTTGCCATGTACCACAGCCTGAGCCACGCCCCCTCCTCACGTTTTTGTTCGCGCCTTGCCTACAGAACCTGCAGGCAACCCTCTCGGCACGTTTCGATGACGGAGTCTGGTCAGGAATGACAACGCTGTCAACAGGCGGAAACATGGGCGCGCTAGGGACTTGTGCCGCAGTGCGATATGGCACCGTGCATAGTTACAGATGCAAGTTTTTAACCCTTTGACATGCCGTCATTTTTGGCCTGATCATGTAGGCCATATGGCCTATCTTCAAAACTGCTGCGATGCATCACATCTAAGCGTTCGATAGGACCCAATGACGCACGTTGTCGGTGCTGCAAAACGCCTTCGATTGACAACGTTGTGCCTTGAGGACAATAAAGGACCGGATGTCTTGCATCACGGTGATGTCGGTTCTCGACATCGGGTTCATCCACGGGGAAAGCGCTACATGTCGTCCACCACTTACACCGCCGACGCACCACGCACGTCGACTTTGCTGCCGATGATGATCATCGGCGTGCTGTTCTTCATCATGGGATTTTTCACCTGGCTCAACGGGCCGTTGATCTCGTTCGTCAAGGTGGCCTTTACGCTGGATGACATCAATGCGTTTCTGGTGCCGTTTGCGTTCTATGTTTCCTACTTCGTGCTCGCGCTGCCTGCGGGGGCCGTGCTCAAGCGCACCGGCATGAAAAAGGGTATGGCCCTGGGCCTTTTCATCATGGCGATCGGCGCGGCGTTGTTCGGCGAGTTCGTGCGCATTCGCATCTATCCGGGTGCGCTCACAGGGCTGTTTCTGATTGGTGCGGGACTTTCGTTGCTGCAGACGGCATCCAATCCGTACATCAGCATTCTTGGCCCGATCGACAGCGCGGCGCAGCGCATTGCGGTGATGGGCATCTGCAACAAGGTAGCCGGAGCGCTGGCGCCGTTGGCCTTTGGTGCGCTGGTGATGAAGGGCATTGATACCTTCCTTGGCCAGGTCACTGGAATGGCCGAAGGGCCGACGCGCGAAGGTTTGCTCAATGACTTTGCCGCACGCGTGTTTTGGCCGTACATGAGCATGGCCGGCCTGCTGGTGGTGCTGGCGATCTGGATCCTGCTTTCCTCGCTGCCGGAGATCAAACCATCCGGTGCGAACAGCGAGCGTTCCATTGGCCATAGCAAGGGCGGCATTTTCAGCTTCCCGCACTTGTGGCTCGGCGTGCTTTGCCTGTTCCTTTATGTCGGCGTGGAAGTGATGGCGGGCGATGCCATCAATACCTACGGCCAGGGCTTTGGCCTGCCGCTGGCGGTGACCTCGCACTTCACCACCTACACCATGGCGGCGATGCTGGCCGGCTATCTGGTCGGGTCCGCGCTGATTCCGCGGGTCATTTCGCAGCAGAGCTACCTGGCCGTGTCGGCAGTGCTTGGTGTGCTGTTCGCCATCGGCGCCTATGTCACGCATGGCTATGTTTCGGTGGCGTTCGTTGCTGCGCTGGGTTTTGCCAACGCCATGATGTGGCCGGCGATTTTCCCGCTGGCGATCAAGGGCCTGGGCAGCCATACCGAACTGGGTTCGGCGGTGCTGATCATGGGCATCGTGGGCGGCGCGCTGCTGCCGCAGGCTTTCGTGCACCTGAAGCAGTACATCGACTTCCAGCTCGCGTTCGTGATTGTCATCGTGCCGTGCTATCTCTACATCCTGTACTACGGCATGCGCGGGCATAACGTGGGCACGCACGCTGGCTAAGGCGGTTTCGTGAAGCCAGGCGCATACTTTTCCACCACCACTGAGCCGGGTCACTGGGCTACGATGCCCACCCGATACCCGGGAGGATCTCTCGTTGCACAGCCCCACCATCAAGGACGTCGCCAAACACGCCGGCGTTTCGTTGAAGACGGTTTCGCGCGTCATCAACCACGAGGCGGCAGTACGACCCGAGACCCGCGAGAAGGTGGAACGGGCCATCGAGCAGCTTGGCTATCACCCGGATCCTTCCGCACGCAGCTTGCGCAGCAGCTCGCACGCGTATGCGATCGGCCTGGTCTACGACAACCCAAACGCGCACTACGTGATCGACATGCAGAACGGCGTGCTGTCGGCATGTCGCGAACGTGGCTTCGGCTTGCAGATTTATCCCTGCGATTCGACCGCGCCGGGCCTGGCGGAAGAGCTGGTGTCGCTGGTGCAGCGTGCGCGTCTGGCCGGATTGATCCTGGCGCCGCCGATGTCGGAGCAGTCCGCCCTGCTCGCCACGCTGCAGGCGAACGACGTGGACTTCGTGCGCATCATTGCCTCACGCGAAGACCCCAAGGACGGCATGCCCTGTGTGTACGTGGACGATCACGACGCTGCGTACGCGATCACCGAGCATTTGATCCAGCTTGGGCACACGCGCATCGGTTTCTTGTGGGGCGAACCGCATCACCGCTCCAGCCCGGAGCGTTATCAAGGCTATGCGGATGCGCTGAAGGATTACGGCATTGCGCTCAATCGCAAAATGATCTTGCCTGGGCGCTACGCCTTCGACGATGGCTTTCGCGGCGCGCGCAAATTGCTGGCATTGAAGGAGCCACCTACCGCGATTTTCGGTTGCAACGACGAGATTGCGGCGGGCGTGCTTGCCGCGGCACGTTCGGCCGGCCTGGACGTGCCGTGGGATCTGTCCATTGCGGGATTCGAGGACAGTCCGTTCTCCAAGCAGGCATGGCCGGCGCTGACTACGGCGCGGCAATCGACCAGCGAAATCGGGCGACATGCGGCGCTGCGCCTGATCAGTGGTTTGCAGCACGAAAACAGCAACGAATTGGCCAACGAAGGCTTCATGCCAGAACTGGTGGTGCGCGGATCGACCGCACCGCCGCGGCAGACTTGACCATCCCCGCTTATCTATCACCTCAGTCCTCTTCCCGGCGGGAAGAGGAAGCAGTGCATGCTGCGTTTTATTTTTTCCGGAGCCTCCATGAAATCCGCTCGTGACACCCTGATGTACAACGAGGCGCAGGAAAGCGCCGCTACCGTCGAACGGCAGCTTGCACAGAACGCGTCCATCCTCAAAACGCTCGGCGAACGCCTGCGCGCGAATCCGCCGCGCTTTATCGTGACCTGCGCGCGTGGCAGTTCCGATCATGCCGCGGCGTATGCGAAGTACGTGTTCGAAACGCGGCTCGGCCTTGTTACGGCGTCGGCTTCGCCATCCATCGCGTCGATCTATGACGCAAACCTCAAGCTCGATGGCGCGTTGTTCGTGGCGATTTCGCAATCCGGCAAGAGTCCCGATCTGTTGCGTAGCGCAGAAGCCGCAAAGCAGGCCGGTGCGTATGTGATTGCCCTGGTGAACGTGGAAGATTCGCCGCTGGCGGCGCTGGCCGATACGGTGATTCCGCTGCGCGCAGGTCCCGAGCGCAGCGTGGCGGCGACCAAGAGCTATCTCGCCACGCTCGCAGCCGTGCTGCAGTTGACGGCGCATTGGTCCAACGACGACAAGCTGCATGCAGCCATTGCACGCCTGCCCGACGATCTGCGCCGCGGATGGGAGGGTGATTGGAGCGCACTGGAGCAAGGGTTGGTCGGCGTGCACAACTTGTTCGTCGTCGGTCGCGGCTACGGGTTCGGCGCTGCGCTGGAAGCGGCGCTCAAGCTCAAGGAAACCTGCGGCCTGCACGCTGAAGCCTTCAGCGCTGCCGAAGTGAAGCACGGCCCGATGGCGCTGGTCGGCGAAGGCTTTCCGGTGCTGTTCCTGGCTCAGGATGACGGCACGCTGGAAAACACGCTCGCCGTTGCCAATGAATTCCGTGCGCGCGGTGCGCGCGTGTGGGTCGCGGCACCCGGCACGCCAGGCCCCGATGCGCTGCCGCTGCCCGATGGCATCGATCCGATCGTGACACCGCTGCTTGCGGTGCAAAGCTTCTATCGCGCGGCCAGCGCCCTGTCGCTTGCGCGCGGTTACGATCCGGACGTTCCGCCGCATCTGCGCAAAGTGACGGAGACGGTGTAATGCCCCCGAGTCCGCTGATCGCCCTCGTCAACGGTCGCGTACTGGGCGACCATGGCCCGCGCGAAGGTATGGCCGTGCTGGTGCGTGGCAAGCGCATCGTCGCGATCGTTGCGCATGACGATCCACGTCTTGCCGATGCCCAAAAACATGATTTGCACGATCAACTGCTACTGCCCGGTTTTATCGACGTGCAGGTGAACGGCGGCGGCGGCTTGCTGTTCAACGACGATCCGAGCGTCGACACCTTACGCGGCATCGCCGAAGCACATCGCAAGTTCGGCACCACCGGCATGCTGCCTACGCTGATCACAGACACAGCTGAAAAGATGCGTGCCGCGTTGCAGGCGGTCGATGATGCGATCGAGCAGCATATGCCCGGCATTCTCGGCATCCACGTGGAAGGCCCTTTTCTTGCCAATGCGCGCAAGGGCATTCACAACGCCGATCTGTTCCGTCTGCCTGACGATGATGACGTTGAAGCGTTAATCGCTCCGCACAAAGGTCCGGTCATGTTGACGCTGGCGCCCGATCAGGTGCCGCTGCCCGTCATCGCGCGCCTGGCTGCCGCTGGCGTCGTCGTGGTTGCGGGCCATACCGCCGCCGACTACGCCACCACGCGCGCCGCACTCGATGCCGGCGTATGCGGCTTCACCCATCTCTACAACGCCATGACGCCGCTTGCGAGTCGCGACCCGGGCGTGGTCGGCGCCGCGCTGGACGATCCGCACAGCTGGTGCGGCTTGATCGTGGATGGTCATCACGTGCATCCGGCCGCCTTGCGCGTCGCCATCGCTGCCAAGCAGCGCGGCAAATGCGTGCTGGTCACAGACGCCATGCCGCCGGTCGGCAGCGATCGTCCCGACTACGTGCTCAACGGCCAGACCATCACCATGCGCGACGGCATCTGCCAGAACGAAGCCGGCGTGCTGGCGGGTTCCGGGTTGGATATGGCCGGTGCCGTGCGCAACACCGTGCAGATGCTTGGCCTGCCGCTGGCAGAGGCATCGCGGATGGCGAGCAGCTATCCGGCGACATGGATCGGCTTGGGTCGCACGCATGGGCGGATTGCAGCCGGGTATCAGGCGGATTTTGTGGTGATGGATGATGCGTTGACGGTGCGGGAAACGTGGGTGGGCGGCGTGGCGTATCCGGCCGGTGCATAGCTTGAACAGCGGTCGCTTCGCGTGATCAAGCCGCCCTGATTTCATCCAGCAGCTCAGGGTGATGATCCAGCACCTTGAGCAGCTTCACCAAAGCCAGCGGCGGCCTGGTTTTCCCCGTTTCGTAACGCGAAAAGGCATTGACGCCGCCGCCGAAAAGTTCGGCGGCTTCGCGTTGGTCGAGGGCGAGTTTTTTGCGTACCTGGGTGATGTAGGCAGGGTCGACGTAAGCAGAATTGACTTGCCGCTGGAACAAGCCCATGGCTTCGCTTAAACGGTCGCCATGGATGCGGTCCAGGACCACTTCGCCGCAGGCTGGGCAAAAATCACCCGTCACCGAAGGGATGTCGATGGTCTCGCCCTTATAGGTATAGGGCACATCACGCGTGTCATGTATCAGTTCAGCTGCACCGCAAGCAGGGCATTTCATGGTCATAGCTCCTTTCTCCGTATGGAGAAACCTACTTGGTTGGTCCAGCCAGAGGGTCAATGCCCACGCAATGCAAGGGACAGCCATAGTCGGGAAGCCATGTCCGGCTTGATCACCACCTTTGACCGGACTAAAGCTGCTTGAGGATCAGCTCCTTCAGCTTGTCCGCCAGCTCCGGCGTCAGCGCTCCCAGCACGCCGCGCTTGTCCGCGGGGATATGCGCAGCCGGATCCTCGGTGTCGAACAAGTAGTAATCCAGCAGATGCCGCCAGGCCGCTCTCTCCGCTGGCGACAGCCATCGCATGCTCAACAACCCGTGCAACAGAAAACCGCGCGCGGAAAAGGTGGCGGGCACGCCTTCCAGCATGGGCTTCCACCAATAGTTGACCAGCGCGTTCAAGCGCTCCAGAGAAGCAACGTGATGCCACCACAACGGCGGTACGTAGATGGCGTCGCCAGGCTCCAGCACGGCTTGTTGCGCGTGCGCCATGGCCTCGCGCAATTTGGGAAAGCGTGGGTCGTCCAGCCTGTCCAGCCGCGCCATGCTGATGGCCGCTCCGGTGGGCGCGAAATCCAGCGGGCCGACGTAAAGGTTCTTCACCTGTTCTGGCGGAAACAGGGTGAACTCGCGGCGTCCGCAAACAACGCAGGCCACGTTGTAGTACTCGTCGAAATGCGCGGGTGTGACTACGCAATTGCCGATCCACAAGCGCGGCTGGATCTGTGAGTCGAGGAAAGGCAACGCATGTTCGTCCACGAAGCCCGGCAGGCATCCCGGTATCAATGCGCTTTGAATGGCGAGACCCACCGCACTCTGCTCACGGCTGTATTGCGCCAACCGCTGCAGACCCTGCGTAAGCGATACACGGTGATGCTCGTAATTGAATCCGCTGAAGTCGGCGTTATAGCCAACCACACCCTCTTCACCCGGCGGGATCAGCAAGGTATCCACTGGCGTGCCGTTATCGAGCTCCGACAGGCGCCGCGCGAAAGCCGTGTCGGACTCCCGCGCAAGCTCGACGAGTGGCCAGTCGCGAACCAGCCCGCGAAACACCACGGGACGATCGCGACCCACAAAATCATCGATCGTGATGGCTGAAACGGAACCCTGAAATTCCTCGATTGGCGTCGCCATGCTAGGCCCGGGTAAGCAGGTAGAATGAGTGAGCGCAGCGTAACCCAATGCTGTCGCCACACTCACCCACGTGCAGCACGCAAGCCGAAACACGGCCGACAGGCGCCACGCATATCACTGATACACGCCTAGCCGATTAAAAGTCCACCCGTAATACGACTTCACCAGCGCCTTGTCCGCACAATCGGCATACAAGCCGTTGCAACGCTCGCGCAATGACGTCAGCGCGGAGAAATACGAGTCCATCGGCAGATCGGCCGCCTTCAACACCATGCCGGGTAGATGCGCGATGTCCAGCATCGGATAGCTCGGCAGCGCGGCACCGGGCACGTTGCTCTTGATCATGTAGTAGGTCAGATAGTCCTGATACGGCACCAGCGCCGGCGGCAGGTTGCGCGGCAGTGTGCGCATCAGATCATCAAACGACGGCTGGTGATCGCCGAAATGCACCAGCACGGTCGGCTGTTCGCGATCGAGAAAATGGTGTTCCAGATCCTTCATCGCCACATCGGAATCATGCAGGCGTTGCAAGTATGTATCGAAGTTGAGCGCAGTGGCCGGCGGCAGACCCTGCAGCAGGTTCTGAAATTCCTTGGGCAATGTCGACATGGGATCGTTGTGCGGCCCATGCTGGTTGATGGTGAGGATCATCATGAAGATCGGCTGGCCCGGCTTTTTCAGCTTGGCGTAGACGCGCTTGGCGGCGTCGAACATCTGCGCGTCCGTTTCGTCCCAGTCATCCAGGCCCAGTTCGCCGGCGCCGTAGAACTGGTCCACGCCGTAGGCCTTGTAGGCATCGCGTCCATTGAGAAATTCGCCGTGTGTGGGATAGATCGCCACCGTGAGATAGCCGAGCTTTTTCAGCAGTCGCGGCAGCGAATCCTGCACGTGCGGAGCGAGCACGTAAGGTGCATACATGCCGCCGGGCCCGAAAATGTCTTGCGGCATGCCGGTCAACGCGGCGAACTCGCTGACCCAGGTGCCGCCACCGAAGGTATGCACGCGCATCACGCCCGTGCCGCGCGTACGGGCATCCGGCTTGAACATGTCCAGATGGCATTCTGGGACCGTGCAAGACGTGAACGGCGCAGGATCGAAGGTGCTTTCTTCCAGCACCTGCACGATGTCGGGGTAATGCGTGGGATCGATGGCGGATGGCAAACGCGCATCGGTGGACTGCCAATCACCGGCGGCCGTCGCATCGTCGGCCCTCGCCGGTACGTGCACGCTGGAATCGCGCAGGTTGACGAAGAAATTGGTGAGGTCTGCATCGTCGGACATCTTTTCCCAGGCGCCACGCGCATGCACCTGCTCGAACGGACCGGTGGGCAGCAGACAGATCCAGAATCCCAGCGCACACAACGCTACGCCGCCAGCGCGCAGCAGGGCGCGCGGCGCCGTGCGCCAGTGCAGGAACAATTGCCGATCGCAATACCACGCCAGCCACAACACAATCGGCACCGCCACGCCCACGCTGATGCCCACGCTGTAGATGTCCGGATAGCGGCGCAGGGTTTCGAACAGACTGGAGCGCACGTAATACACAAAGTCCGCCGGCATCAGCGGCGATTCCAGGTATTGCTCCTTCAGTACCGTGATCGCACGCAACAGCAGAAACAGGCCGCCGCTGAACACCAGCGCAAACGCCATGCGCACGAACACGAACAACGACACACCGAACACGCACAGCATCAGCGTGAGCACGAAGGCGCGCTGCTCCGGCAAGGGCTCCTGCCATGCGGTAAACCACACGCAGACAGCAAAGAAGCCCCACGCGCAAACGGCGGCTACGCGGTTCCGCGAGGCGCGAAACGGAATCAATGGCATGGGTGTCCCCTGTATCGGCGGCGCCGGTAAGGGCGCTTTTTTTGGTTGTCAAAGTGCCGTCATTTTAGTGTCTTTTGGCCGGCGTACAGGGCGTGCGGCAGACGCGCACTGTCATCCATATCTGCTAGGTTCATGCGTTTCATGCCCCCGAACCTTAGTCCCATGCGCCAACGTTCCTGCTTCACCGCCCTGGTCGCCGCCCTTTTGCTGGCCGGATGCGCCAGCCAGCCACACCCCGCGCAACCCCAAACCCGGCAGTTGCCGGACGGCCTGCGCGCCGATGTCGCCGTGCTGGAAACCACCGACCTGCATTCCAACCTGCTCAGCTATGACTACTACAAGCAGAAACCCGACCCCACGCTGGGCTTCGAACGCACCGTCACCCTGATACGCAAGGCGCGTGAGCAGTACACCAACAGCATGCTGTTCGATGCCGGCGACACCATCCAGGGCAGCGTGCTGGCCGATTACCAGGCCCAGGTGCAAAAGATCGGTTGCGGGGAAGAACTTGCGATCTACAAGGCCATGGATGCGGTGGGCTATGACGGTGGCACCATCGGCAATCATGAATTCAACTACGGCCTGCCCTTGCTCTCGCAGGTCACAGGCACGCCGATGAATGTAGATGGCGGCGCCACCCAGCGCTGCGCCGGGCCGCACTATCCGCTGGTGCTGGCAAACGTCAACAGCGCTCGCGACGGCAAGCCGATCTTCCAGCCATGGACCATCGTCAACCGCAAAATCGCCGCCTTTACGCCGGACGGCAGCAAGCTCAGCGTGCCATTGAAAGTCGCCATCATCGGTTTTGCGCCGCCACTGATCATGCAGTGGGACAAGCAGAACCTGCAGGGCAAGGTGACCGTTACCGGCGTGGTGGAAGCAGCGCAGAAATACATGCCGGAGATCCAGGCGCAGCATCCGGACCTGGTGATCGCGATCCTGCATGGCGGCATGAATACGTCGCCCTATACCTCCGACATGGAAGATGGTGGCTGGTATCTGGCTGGCGTGCCGGGCATCGATGTGCTGTTGATGGGACACGAGCACACCGACTTCCCCGGCCCACGGTTCGAACATATGCAGGATGTGGACGATGCTCACGGTTTCGTGCGCGGCGTGCCCGCGGTGATGGGCGGCTTCTTCGGCAAGGACCTGGGCGTGATTCGCCTGGCCATGGTGCGCCAGCAAGGTCGCTGGGTGATCGATAAAAGCAAAACCTTCAGCGAAGTGCGGCCCATCTGTCCGCCCATGACGATCGCGGGCAAGCTTACGGTTTCCGCATCCAATTGCGTGCCGGCCGATCCGCAGATTTCCTTGGTGGTGGGCAAGACACAGCAAGCGGCGATCGATTACGTGAACACGCCGATCGGTCAAAGCACCGTGCGCATGAGCAGCTACTTCGCTGACGAGGGCGATATGACCGCGCTCGCACCGGTGAATGCCGCGCAGATCGATTATGCGCAGCATGAATTGTCTGCCGCGCATCCGGAACTGGCGAACGTCCCGGTGCTTGCTGCCGCTGCGGCATTCCGCAACGGCTTTGGCGGCCCGGATGATTACACCGATGTGCAACCCGGTCCGCTTACGCTGCGCAGCGCGGCCGATTTGTACTTCTATCCGAACACATTATCCGCCGTAAAAATCGATGGCGCGGCACTGAAAGCATGGCTGGAAAAATCGGCCGAGCGTTTCAATCGCATCGATCCGCATGCAGAAGGCGAGCAGCAACTCATCAATACGAAATACCCAGGCTTCAACTTCGATCAGATCCAGGGCGGTGTCGGCTACACCATCGATGTGTCCAAGCCGGTTGGGCAGCGCATCGACAACCTGAGCTATCAAGGCAAGCCAGTGACGCCGTCGCAAACGTTCGTCGTTGTGACCAATAACTATCGCGCCAGTGGCGGCGGTCGTTTCCCGGGATTGGATGGCAGCCATATCGTGCTCACGTCACCTGATGGCACCCGCGAGATTCTTGCGCAGTGGTTGAAAGCGCATCCCACGCTTGGCGCGGATGATTTGCCGCACGCATCGTGGCATTTCGCCAAGCTGAAAACGCGCGGCACTGTGGTGTTTACATCAGCGAATGACAAACAATCGCTGGCGGAGGCCGATGGCCTGCACAACATTCGGCAGTTGCGCGATAACGGTGATGGCACCGCTGTATACGCGATCGATCTTTCGCATTGAGGCAGAAACGCTTATGCGTAGGTTGGGTTAGCGCAGCGTAACCCAACGATGCTTGCGATATTTGTTGGGTTACGCTGCGCCAACCCAACCTACAAGGGGACTCAAAGTTTCCAATGAAACTTTTAACCCTTGACCTCATGCGATAGTTTCATCAGGCAACTGTTGACAGCCGCTGCAGCGCACAACTATCGTCGGTCCCATGTCGCACGCATCCACGCCAGCACGCATCAACATCGCATCGGGCAACACCGGTCGAGTTGGCACGGCTGCGACAACAATCATCGCCACGATTATTACCACTACCACCGGAACCGGAACGATCGGGTCTGGGGTGGTGTCTGTGCGCGAATAGTCTTCACACGCAAACGGTCCCGCCCTCGACGAGGCGGACCGGCACTCCCGAACCGCCAGCGAGCTAGGGGCCTCTACCGGAGGCCGTCATGGAAAGCTGTGCATCACTTATCGCCGAACTTCCCCACCGTCTGCCTCCGCTGCAGGCTGCCGTATCGCGACGACGAACGCTGGCCGTCGGCCTGGTCGGCCCCGGTCGCGTTGGCAGCGTCTTGCTGGCTCAACTGCGCGCGGCGCAAGAACGCCTGCTGCGCGAAGCCGGCCTGGAACTGAAACTCTGCGGCGTGGCCGCCAGCCGCCGCATGTGGCTGGATTGCGACGATCCGGAACTCAACGCCCAGCACGATGCGCAGACCTGGCGCCCCACCGATCTGGACCAATTCGCCGCCCATCTTCGCGGCGACGATGGCCGCCACGCCATGCTGATCGACTGCAGCGCCAGCGACGTAGTGGCCTCGCACTATCCCTATTGGCTCGCCTCCGGCGTGCACGTGGTGACGCCGAACAAACTGGCCAGCAGCGGCCCACTCTCGCGCTGGCAGGCGATCCGTGCCGCGAGCCAGCATGGTGGCCGCTTCCGCTATGAGGCGACGGTATGCGCCGGCCTGCCGGTGGTGCAGACGCTGCGCGACCTGCTCGATACGGGCGATCAGCTGCTCTCGGTGGCAGGCATGTTTTCCGGCACGCTGGCGTGGCTGTGCTGCAACTACGACGGCAAACGCCCGTTCTCGGCGCTGGTGCGCGAAGCGCATGCGCTGGGCTACACGGAACCCGACCCGCGCGATGACCTGTCCGGCATGGACGTAGCCCGCAAGCTGGTGATCCTGGCGCGCGAAGCCGGCTGGCCGATGTCCCTGCACGATGTCGCAGTGGAAAGCCTGGTCCCGCCGGAATTGGCAGACGTTCCGCTGGAGGAATTCATGGCGCGCCTGGACGAACTCGACGCCCCGATGGCCGCGCGCCTGGCTGAAGCGCACGCCTGCCAGGGCGTGCTGCGCCACGTCGCCAGCCTTGACCGCAACGGCCGCGCCCAGGTCGGCCTGCAGGTGCTAGCCGCTGCGCATCCGTTCGCGCATACGCGGCTTACGGATAACATCGTGCAATTCCGCACACAGCGTTACCGCGATAATCCGCTGCTGGTGCAAGGTCCCGGTGCCGGTCCGGAAGTGACGGCCGCCGGCATCTTTGCCGATTTGCTGCGCATCGCCGAATCGCTGGAGGTGCGCGCATGAACGCCCCTCTCGCCGTGAAGCCCCCAATGTCTGCGCAACGCCTGCAAGCCGCCTCCGCAACCGCCTTTGCCAGCGTCGGCAACGTGGGCGTGGGTTTCGACATTCTTGGCCACTGCATCACGGGCGCGAGCGATCGTGCCGACGTTCGGCGCATCGACGCACCGGTGGTGCGCATGGCCAGCATCGACGGCTGCGTGGACGTGCTGCCGATGGATGCCGCCCAGAACACCGCCGGCATGGCCTTGATGGCCCTGCGCAAGGCTTTGGGCTTGCAGCATGGCTTTGAAATCGCCCTGCACAAAGGCATCGCGCTGGGCTCCGGCATGGGCGGTTCGGCCGCTTCGTGCGTAGCCGCGCTGGTGGCGGCGAACGCCTTGCTGGAGCGGCCGTTGTCGCGCGAATCGCTTTACGGTTTTGCGGTGGAAGGTGAAGCGGTCGCCAGTGGTGGTCGCCATGGCGACAACGTGGGTCCCATGCTGCTGGGCGGCCTGGTGCTGGCCACGCGCGAACGCCTGGTGCGCCTGCCGGTGCCACCAAGTTGGCACTGCGCGTTGGTGCATCCGCATGCGGTACTGGAGACGCGCAAAGCGCGCGCGGCACTGGCTGGCGACTATGCGCTGGGCGAGTTCGTGGCGCAGTCGGCCAATCTCGCGCTGGTGCTGGCCGGCTGCTTCCGTGGTGAGGCGGATCTGGTACGCGAAGGCTTGAAGGATGTGCTGGTAGAACCACGCCGCGCCTCGCTGATCCCGAATTTCGCACGCGTGAAGCAGGCCGCGCTGGATCACAAAGCGCTGGGCGCCAGCATCTCCGGCGCCGGCCCCAGCGTGTTCGGCTGGTTCGAGCATCGCGCCGACGCGGAAGCTGCCGCCGAGGCGATGCGCAGCGCCTTTGCCGAAGTGGGCTTGGACAGCGACAGCTTTATCTCGCCGGTGGACGGCCCTGCCGCCACGCTGGTTCCTTCGGTTGATGCAGGTGAACACGCATGAGTGCAGGGTTGCGTTATCTCAGTACGCGCGGCGCGAGCCCGGCCGCCACCCTGAGCCAGGCGATTGCCGCAGGGCTCGCGCCGGATGGTGGCCTGTACGTGCCGGATCATCTTCCCACGCTGCGGGTTGAAGACTTCAAAGCCGGCGGCAATCTGGCGCAAACAGCCGCGACGCTGCTCGCACCGTTCTTTGCCGGCGATGCATTGGCGGCAGAATTGCCGGCGATTTGCGCCGAAGCACTGACCTTCCCAACGCCGTTGCGCTCGTTGCCGCAGCATCCGAATACCTCGGTGCTTGAGCTGTTCCACGGCCCCACCGCCGCGTTCAAGGACGTCGGCGCGCGTTTCCTCGCTGCCTGTTTGCGTCGTGTGCGTGGCGATCAGGCGACCCCACTGACGATCCTGGTGGCAACATCGGGCGATACCGGTGCCGCAGTCGGTGCCGCTTTCCATCAGCAGCCCGGCATTGAGGTGGTGATTCTTTACCCCGATGGCCGCGTCTCGCCGCGCCAGGCACATCAGCTCGGCTGTTTCGGCGACAACGTGCAGGCGCTGCGCGTGCAAGGACGTTTCGACGACTGCCAGCGCATGGTGAAAGCCGCCTTGAACGATGCCGCGCTACAGGCGCAGTCGCCGCTTTCTTCCGCCAACAGCATCAGCCTGGGCCGCCTGCTGCCGCAGATGAGCTACTACGCGCATGCCGCCTTGGCATGGTGGCGCAAGCATGGGCGACCGCTGAACCTGGCCGTGCCCACCGGCAACCTGGGCAATGCGCTGGCCGCCATCTGGGTGCGCGCCATGGGCCTGCCGCTGGGACAGATCCGCCTGGCCTGCAATGCCAACGAAACGCTGCCGGATTTCTTTGCCGGCCACGACTACGCGCCACGCGAAGCGGTCGCGACACTGGCGAACGCGATGGACGTAGGCGCGCCGAGCAATTTCGAACGCTTGCGCTGGACGTATCCGGATGCGAACGAACTGCGCAAGGCCTTCAAGGCGCAGTGCGTGGACGATCACATCATCGCCGCGACGATTTCCCTGCACGCACGCGAGTACGGCGAAGTGTTCTGCCCGCATACCGCGACGGCGATGCATGTGCTGGATGAGTTGCGTGCGGCCGGTGATAACGCGCCATGGGCAGTGGTGGCGACTGCGCATCCGGCGAAGTTCGAGAGTGTGGTGGAGCCGTTGATCGGCAAAGCGGTGAATGTGCCGCCGGCACTGGCAGCGATGCTGCGCCGACCCGCGACAGCGGAGCCGATGGTGGCAGCGGATGGCGCATTGAAGGAATGGTTGCTGGACCGGGCGACGCAACGCGAGCCGCTGCATTCCTGATGATGCAGGTCGCCATGAAACACCGCTCCACCCCATGGCCGTCATTCCCGCGAAAGCGGAGGCGCTTTACAACGGCGCATGTCGGTCAATCCATTTGCTCTGATGCAAAGATCACGATGGATTCCCGCTTTCGCGCACTGCTGCCCAAGGAAACTTCGCGCAAGAAGAACGAGTGCTTGCGGGGTCAACGCGTTTGGATGATGTCGGTGGCAGGAGACTTAGACATGTTTGTTCAAGACGGCATGCATACACGGGCCGCAGACCGCTCCCTCCCCTGCGTGCAGAGCCTGTCCTCGACTTGATCGGGGAGGAGGGCTGGGGTGGGGTGAGGCGAGCGAAGCTCGCTTCCAGCTGCGCTGGAATGGGCCGCGAGATGGTGAAACCTCTCGCGAGCGTGCTTCACCCCACCCCGACCCTCCCCTACTACACGTAGGGGAGGGAGCTGATCTGGCGAGCAAATAATTTCGTTGGACAGCAGTGCGCTTTCGCGGGAATGACGGCCTTTGAGGGTTATGCAAGCGCCTCGCCATTCGTCTCGATCACCCGCGCATAAAACTTCGCCGACGTCTTCGGCGTCCGTTTCAAGCTCGCATAATCGACGTGATACAAGCCAAAGCGCTTGGCAAACCCCAGCGACCACTCCAGGTTATCCAGCAGCGACCACGCGTAATAGCCTTTGAGGTTCACGCCGTTTTCGATGCACTGATGCAAGGTGCGCAGATGCTTGCGCAGATAGGCAACGCGTAGCGGATCCTCAACGATGTCTCCTTCCGCCAGCGGCGGATCGTAGAAAGCCGCACCGTTCTCGGTGATATACAGCGGCAGGTCGCCGTAGCGTTCCTTGAACCACATCAGCGTATCGGCCAGTCCCTGTTCGTAGACTTCCCAATCGGTTTGCGTGTGCGTGGCATGTGCCTGCCGCACGCGCGAGGCTCGGCACGGATAGCCGTCATCATCGTGCTTGACCACCGAGCGCGTGTAATAGTTGATGCCGACAAAATCGACCGGCTGCTTGGTAAGCAAAAAATCCTCGGCGGGAAAATCCGGCCATGCGTCGCCGAAGACCTCTTTCAGCTCCGCAGGATAAGAGCCCAACAACGCAGGATCGGCAAACTGCTCGTTCATATAGGCATGCGCGCGACGCGTTGCCGCTTCGTCTTCGGCACTTTGGGAAGCTGGATATTTTGGCTCGATATTGAACACCACCCCGATCTCGTGCCGCCCCACCGCGCGATACGCCTGAATGCCAGCGCCGCTCGCACGCATCAGATTATGCGCCGCAATAGGGGCTTCGTATTTGCTGCGATGTCCCGGCGCAAGCGCACCATGCAAATAGCCGCCATCGGTCACCACCCATGGTTCGTTGATGGTCGACCAGCGCTTCACGCGGCCATCCAGCGCCTTGAACACCACGCCGGCGTAGTCGGCAAACCAGTGCGCGCTATCGCGGTTCAACCAGCCGCCACGGTCATCCAGCGCGGCTGGCAAATCCCAATGGAACAGCGTGACATTGGGTTCGATGCCGTTTTCCAGCAACTCGTCGACCAGGCGCGAATAAAAATCCAGGCCTTTCGGGTTCACGCGACCGGTGCCTTCCGGCAGCACGCGCGCCCAGGCCACGCTGAAGCGATAGCTGTGCAAGCCCAGCGCACGCATCAACTGCACGTCGTCCTTGTAGCGGCGATAGTGGTCGCACGCCACGTCGCCGTGATCGCCATTGGCCATCATGCCGGGCGTATGCGCGAAGCGCTGCCAGATGCTGGGACCCGCACCATCGGCCAGGGGCGAGCCTTCGATCTGGTAGGCCGACGTGGCAGCACCCCAAATAAAGCCGTCCGGGAAGCGATAACGGGTCATGATGCGAGACTCTCCATGCCGCAGTGCGGCTTGATGTAATCGATTACGCAAGGAGAATAGCCCAACGCTGCATGCGAATGGGGCAATGCATTTCGATGGCGACGGTCAGTCTTGAGCAGGTCCGCAAGGTCTATCCCAACGGCCACGTCGGCGTCGACGATGCCAGCTTCGAGATCGCCAACGGCGAGCTGCTGGTGCTGGTCGGCCCGTCCGGCTGTGGCAAGACCACGTTGCTGCGGATGATCGCCGGGCTGGAATCGATCTCTTCCGGCACGCTGCGCATCGACGGACGCGTGGTCAACGACGTCGCGCCCAAGGATCGCGACATCGCGATGGTGTTTCAGAACTACGCGCTCTACCCGCATATGACGGTGGCGGAGAATCTCGGCTTTGGTCTGCAGCTGCGCGGCAAGCCCAAGGATGAGATCAAGCGTCGCGTGCATGAGGCCGCGCATCTGCTGCAATTGGAGCATCGCCTGGATGCGCGGCCGGCCGCGCTTTCCGGCGGACAACGCCAGCGTGTAGCGCTTGGACGCGCATTGGTGCGCGAACCGAAAGTGTTTCTGCTCGATGAGCCGCTGTCCAATCTCGATGCCCGATTGCGCCTGACCATGCGTGTGGAAATCGCCCGCCTGCACCGACGTTTGGGCACCACCACCATCTACGTCACGCACGATCAGATCGAAGCGATGACGCTGGGCGAACGCATCGTGGTGCTGGACGGCGGCAAGATTCAGCAGGTCGACACGCCGATGCATTTGTACGAGAAACCGGCCAATTTGTTCGTGGCGGGCTTTCTTGGCTCGCCAGCGATGAACCTGTTGCGCGGCAGACTGCATCGCGAAAGTGGCTGGCGGTTGGCGATGCCGCATACGGTGTTGGCGCTGGGCGAACTGCCGTTGCAGGCAGCGATGCTTGATCCATGGAACGATCGCGACATCGTGCTCGGCGTGCGTCCGGAAGATTTGCAACCGACCACGTCGCACGAACACGCGCTTGAAACGAAACTGGAAGTGGTCGAACCGGTCGGCAATGAAGTGTTTCTCAATCTGCGCTTCGGCGATCAGATGCTCGTTTCGCGTGTACCGCCACAACGGGGGCCGGCGCCATGCAGTTCGCTGCGTATGGGGTTCAACATGGAACGGCTGCATTTCTTTGATGCCAACGGTGGCCTGCGTATCACGTAGGCTGGGATGCAATCCCAGCATTTTTGCGGCTTCTGATGCTGGGATTGCATCCCAGCCTACGGGGTCATGGCGTCGACTGGTGCGCATCAGCCCTTCACGCTGCCCAACAGCAGCCCCTCCAGGTAATAACGCTGCAACGCCAGGAACAACACCAGCACCGGCACCACGGTGATCACCGAGCCGGCCATCATCAATTCGGTATCCGTCGCATGCTCGCGCGCCAGCGAAGCCAGCCCCAGCGGCAAGGTGTAATGCTCCTGCCCGGTCAGCACGATCAGCGGCCACATGAAGTCATTCCACGCTGTCAGAAACGTGTAGATCGCCAGCGTCACCATGATCGGTTTCAGCAACGGCAGCACGATGCGTACGAAGATGCGCAACTCCCCTGCCCCATCGATGCGCGCCGCTTCAAGCAGCTCATCAGGAATGCCGCGCGCATACTGGCGCACCAGAAAGATGCCGAACGCACTTGCCATGGCCGGCACGATCACGCCGCCGTAGTTGTTCACCAGGCCGAGCGGTTTCAGCATCAGAAACAGCGGCAACATCGCCACCTGCGCAGGAATGGCGAGCATGCCGACCACGCCTTGAAACAACGCATCACGCCCCGCAAAACGCAGCTTGGCGAAGGCGTAGCCGGCCATCAGGTTCAAGGCCAGCGACAGCACGGTAATGGCGCTGGATACCAGCAGGCTGTTGAGCAAATAACGTCCCATGCCGGCGCGTAGAAACAGTTGCTGATAGTTGTGCAGCGTGACATGCGCGGGAAGCAGTGGCGGCGGCAAGGCGCTGGCCTGGCCCGGCTGCATCAGCGAGACCGATAGCATCCACAGCATGGGGAAGAGCGCGACGATGGCGCCGCCGATCAGCAAGCCGTGGATCAAGGCCTTGGCAATGCGCGGACTCATGCTTCGACCTCTTTGCGGCCAACACGCAGCATCAGTTCCGTCACCGCAAACATGATCGCGAACAACAGAAACGCGATGGCCGAGGCGGAACCCAGATTCCACCATTTGAAGCCTTCGTCGTACATCAGATACAGCACGCTGACCGTGCTTTGCAGCGGGCCGCCCTCGGTGATGATGTATGGCTCCGCGAACAGCTGGAAATAACCGGATATGGTGAGAATGCCGACCATCAATAGGGTGGGAGCAAGCATCGGCAGCGTGATGTGGCGAAATTGCCGCCAGGCCGACGCACCATCCATGCGTGCCGCTTCGTACAGCTCGCTCGGAATCGCCTGCAACCCCGCCAACATGATGATCATGTTGTAGCCGAGGTTCTTCCACACCGCGAAGAGAATGATCGCCGGCATCGCCCAATGCGGATTGCCCAGCCAGTCGATCGGATGGATGCCGATCGTACCCAGCATGTAGTTCACCAGACCGTACTTGGTGTTGAACAGATAGCGCCAGACCACGGCAACGGCGACCACGGTGGTCACCACGGGCGCAAACAAAACCGTACGGAAAAGCGGTTTGCAGCGCGCCAGTGGCGAATGCAGCAACAAGGCCGCACACAAGGACACCAGCATCGACAGCGGCACGCCGACTGCCACGAAATACACCGTATGCCCAAGCGCCGCCCAGAACAGTGGACGATGCAGCAGCGCCCAATAATTGCTCAATGCGACGAAACGCAGATTGTGCAGATCAGCCAGCGCATACAGGTCGTAATCCGTAAGACTCAAAACAAAGGCACCCATCACGGGCAGCAGAAAGAACACGCCGAGCACCATGGCGGCAGGCGCAAGAAACAGCCATGCGGCAGGTTGGCGATTCATAAGTTTTCATCCGTTGGGTGATGCGCGTGGTCCAACATCCAACGCCGCTTTTCCAGAATGCGGTCGGCGCGGCGATCGATCTCCGCCGCAGCCTGGTCGACCGTGAGATTGCCGGCCACGGCCTGCGCCGCGACGAGCTGCATTTCGTTCGCGATCTGCTCCCACTCGGGCACCGGTGGCGTGGGCTTCACGCGTTCCAGTTGTTCGCGAAACGCTTGCGCTTTGGGATCATCGTGCAAGCTGCGCTGGTTCCATGAACTCCGCCGCGGCGGCATATCGCCAAGCAAATCGTAGAAACGACCCTGCACATCAGGCCGCGACAGGTACTCGATCAGCTTCCACGCCGCCTGCTTGTTGCGAGCCTTGCGAAAGATCACCAGGCTGGAACCACCCGCCACCGATGCGCCCGGACCATCCGGCCCCGGCAATGGCGCCGTGTTCCACTGCGTTTCCGCAGCGGCAGGAAGGCGTTTGCGAAATTCCTGGATGTTCCAGGGGCCGGAGAAATAGAAGCTGTAGACGCCGCGCCCAAATTCTTCCCACGGATTGCCGGCTTCGATATTGGTGATCGGCGGCGCTTGGTGAAGCCGGAAGGTGTCGACGTAGAAACTCAAGGCACGTTTGAAGCCTACGCTTTCGAAATTGCCGTAGCGGCCACCGTCGCGTAGCAAGGCATCTGGTTGCTGCAAGGCCAGCGACATCAGCTGTTCGTATTCGTTGGTGGGTAGCAGGATGCCGTAGATACCGCGCCCGGGATGGCTCAAGGCGGCCAGCATGCGTCGCCATTCGCGCCAATCGCGCGGCGGCGCATCGAACCCCAAGGCTTTCAACATATCGCTGCGATAGAACAGCAGGCGTGTATCGATATACCAGGGCACGCCATAAAGCACGCCCTCGTAGACGTTCGTGGACCAGATGCTGGGGAAGTAGTCGTCAGGGCGAATGATCGACGACGGCTTCACCCTTGTTTGTAGTGGCTCCAATGCACCCAGGGCCGCCAGTTCCGGCAGCCAGGTGTTGCCCAGCTGGGTGATGTCCGGCGTGGAATCACCGGCAAAGGCGGTCAGCAATTTTTGGTGGGCCGCGCTAAGTGGGAGCTGCTGCAATACGACGTGGATGCCGGGGTTTTCGCGCTCGAATTCCGGCAAAAGCTGCGTGACCGCTTCGCCTTCGCGGCCGATGGTCCAGAAGGTGAGCGTGTGCTTATCCGTGCGCTGGGCACAAGCCGCCAATGACACGGACATCAGCACGCTCACCATGACACGCCATGCCGCGCACAAAAGCTGCTTTCGGAGCGACGAGGGCACGGCAGGTTTTTTCATAATCTCCCCGGAAAGATGGAGACAGACGCACAGTACTATTTGGCCGCCTGCTCCAACCAACCACCCGTAAAGCCCGCCCGCTGCAGCCCCTTGCGAATGTATGGATTCTTACGCATCACGTTCCACACGAAGCCGCTGCGCCAGTTCTCGATCATCAACACGATCGGTCCCTGGTCGATGCCGATCTGCTTGGTGTCGAACCAGCCCTTGACGATATAGCGGCCGGAATCGGATGTCACCGCACCATCGAGGCTGGGATTAAACGCATCGACAAAGCCGTATTGGTCGTAGACGTTATCGCCGTATTTGTCCTTGATCGCTTGCAGCGCGGGGACCACGATTTCCGGCGCAAATGCAATGGATCCGCCCGCCGCCGTCGGCGCGATCGTGCCGTCGTCCGATATCTCGTCGAGTCCGGCGCCACGTGCCGAGTAGCTGAAGAACTCGCGCGTCGTGCCATCGCTCATCTTCATTTTGAAATCGCCGGGACCATTGCACGCCGTCAAGCCCCATATGTTCGCACTGTAGTCTTTCCAGTGCCTGGGATTGGCGATGGCATACGCGCGTTGCGCGTACGTGGCGCGGCGGCCATTTTCAAAATAGTCCAGGCCGTGCGCGCGGTTCCATGCATCGCGAATGCCGCGAAAATCCACCCAACTCTCGGTGTATTGGTGGCCGAACATCGGCGCAAAGTTGAGGAAAGTCTGTCCATAGAACGTGCCCCATTGCTTGGGATACGTGCGGGTCCACGCCGCCCAGGCCTGGTCGGAAACCGGATGGGTCGGCGAACCGAGCGCAAGGATGTAAACCAGCTTGCCTTCGTCGTAGCCCTTCCAATCCGAATCGATAAACTTGCCGCCCGGCGTCCAACCCATGCTGATCAGCGGCGCGCGCGGTTGCATCCAGGTCCAGTCGACGCGGCGGTAGATCTCATCCGCTAGCGCACGGATTTCCTTTTCCTTGGGCGTATCGCGATCGTAGTACGACTGCGCAAACAGCGCGCCAGCCAACAGCCAGGTGGTGTCCACACTCGACAGCTCGATGGCGCGCGTAAAACGCTTGCCGGTTTGCATGTTGAGGAAGTGATAGAAGAACCCGTGATAGCCGGCTGCGTCGTCTTCGCTGCCGTTCTGCGGCGCGTTCGCAAAGAAGCGCAAGGTGGTCAAGGTGCGATCCACCGCTTGTTCGCGCGTGATGTAGCCGCGCTCGACGCCGACGCCGTAGGCGGTCAAGCCAAAACCAACGGATGCAATGCTGGAAAAGGAAGGGCCGGGATAGTGATCCGGAATCAACCCGTTGACGGGATTGGCACCGTCCCAGAACCACTGGAAGGTACGCTGCTCCAGATCGGCCAGCATGGCCTGCTGCGCCTTGGGCAAGTTGTCGTAAGTGTCACTGGCTGCGCGCGCCGAACTTCCGCAAAGCACCAGTGCGGCGAGCAGAGCTTTCAGCGCAGCCTTGCGGACGATTGGAGATGTCATGTGAGGAACTTTAAAGCAAATGTTTTGCGCTGAAAAAGTTGGCGAATCCCGGCACGGAGAGGGGTTGCCGTGCCGGAATTCGCCGCAGATCCGTCCTTGGATTGGGTAACACTAAAACTTCACACCTAAGGTGAGCTTCACTTCGCGCGGCGTGCCGTAGATGTTGCCGGTGGGGTTGTAGGTGACAGGAATGCGATTCACCACGCCGTTTTGGCCATAGTTGTAGATGTAATCGCTGTAGTTGTTCCAATTGAACGCATTGAGCAGATCAAAGCGGACGTAACCACTTACGTCGCCATAGATCTTGAAGTTTTTGGTGATCTGGAAATCGATCGAGCGATAACCAAAGATCGGCCCGCTCAGGAAGCGTGAACCGGGCGGCGTAAACGAGTAGGGAACGCAACCGCTACCCAGGCTGCCATTGCCCGGCGGTGGCGCGCCGTAACAACCCAGATTGATGCCCGGGATGGTCGTGGCCAGGGTGAGCTTATAGCCGAACAGTAGTCCCAAAGGCAGATCGTTGGAGCCGGAAACGACCAGGCGATGCTTCGCTACAGCCGAGTTGAGGTACGGGTAGTCCTGAATGGTGGCTTCGTCAAACGCGTATTGATCGGTCACGTCCTGGTTGTCGTTGTTCTGCTTCGCCTTGGTATAGGTGTAGGCAATGTTGATACCCCAATGCGACTCGGCCGTATAAGGTTTCTGTGCCGAGACCAGCACCTGCTGTGTCTTTTGCGTGAGACCGTTGTTGGCGATGACCAGGCTGCCAAAGCCCGGAATGTTTTGGGTCCATGGTTGTCCGCCGTTCTGCCAGAACGCACCGTTCGGCCAACGATTGCCCAGCGTGAACACCACGCCATTGAAACGATTGACCTGCGCCAGAGTGACATCCGTAATCCACTCGCCCATCTGGTTGCGCATGCCGATGCTGATCTGATCGGAGTACGGCGTCCTGAGGTTGTTGTTCATCAGGTCGACTTCACGACCGGCCGTGGTGCCGCTCAGCAAACCCTGCAATACACCGATGCCACCCAGGTAGGCCGGATTCCAGGGAATGCAGTCAGGGCTCGGTGTGCAGTTGTGAAACTGGTTCGGGAAAGTGATGGTCGCTTCGGCCAACGCCAGCTTGGTTTGTTCGAGCTGCAGCACTTCATAGATCGTACGGTCGTAGGAACGTCCTGCGCCGCCGTGGATCACATGTGCCTGATCGCCATTGATGTCATAGGAGAAACCAAAGCGCGGCTGGATTTCGTTTTTCTGTGCGTGCCGATTGTGCCCGTTGCTGATGTAGTCGTTGACGTTGACGCCGCCCAGCGCCAGCGATTGTGCATAGGTGACCCCGGGAGCCGCATTGGGATTTTGCGAGTACAACGCATTAACCACTGACTGCGGCGTTACGAAGTTCAGATATGACGGGGTTTCTTCGTAGTCCCACCGGATGCCGAGGTTCAACGTGAGGTGCTCGTCCACCGTCCAGTCGTCCTGGATGTAAGTGCCGAATTGCCGGTCATTGGTTTTCACCAGCGGACTGGTGCCTGGCAATGCGATCGGGAACAGCACCTGATAGGGCGTCGACAGGGTGCCGGTGGGTGTCACGTCATAGCTGAACTGCGGATTGAACTGGCCGGCATCCTGCGCAACCAGTTGGATCATTTTGTACTTGGCGCCCATCTTTATGACGTGGTCGCCGTGCCATTCGAGGTCGTTGAAAGTGAGATCGTCCTGGATGGACGGCCCCTTCTGACCTTTGTCCTGCGTGCCACGCGGATCGGCTGCACCGATGTTGAGAATCGCCAGGTTCTGGTTATCGGAAGGCGTGTAGGTGGAACCGTTGCCTAAATTGATAGCCGTCGGCTTGAAGAAAGCGTTCTCGTAGGTGAACTGCAAGCGGTTGAACCAGCTGTCCGCGCTGTGATCCCAGCGGATGTCGAAGCGGCGGTCAAAGTTGATTTGGTTGAGTGCCGACGAAGCCGCGATACCGGTGCCCGTGCCGGTGATGGCATTCTCGCTGCGATCTTTGCCACTGACTTCGATGCGGTCGCGGTTGGTCGGCTCGTAGTCGAGCTTGAGGAACCAGAGGTTTTCTTTGAACGGCAGACTGGCCGGACCGAGTTGCGCCAGAGCATTGGCTGGCAGCTGCGAAACCAGCTGCGGGGAAGCGGCGCCGGGAGTCACGGCGATCGGCGTGTCGTATTCCTTGCCTTCGTAGGCCAGGAAGAAATGCGCCTTGTCCTGGATGATCGGTCCGCCGAGCGAAAAACCGTATTCCTTGTCGTGCGAAGGCTGTTTCTTGTTCTTTGCACTTTCCGATGGCGTCATCGAACGCATGCGCGTGTCGGTCCAGTCGCCAAATACTTCGCCATGGAATTCGTTGGTGCCTGACTTGGTTTCCGCAATCACGGCAGCGCTGGAAATCTGGTCGTATTCCGCCTTGTAGTTGGAAGTGACGACCTTGTATTCGCCAATCGCCAACTGCGGAAATGGATTGCCTTGGCTGTTGTTCTGGCCGGTGATGCCGCCGCCTTCCACATAGTTTTTCTGGCCGATGCCATCGATGTAGACATTGATGCCCGACGGCGCCTGACCACCGGACGCCAGGCTGGTATTGCCATTCTGTTGCACGGTAAACACCATGCCCGGCACGGTGTCGGCAAATTCAAGAAAGTTGCGCGTGATCTGCGGCACCGTGACGATTTCGCGTTGCGAAATGGTGGTGCCCACTTCCGAGGTAGTCATCTCCGGCAGCGTGGTGGCCGTGACGGTGACGCCGCCCAGGTTCTTGGCATTGGCCGCCGGTGCGGCGGCGACCAGATTGAGGGTGGAGGTCGATGCCACGGTCAACGTCACCACGTGTTCGGTGCCGGCGCCGGCATCCACCTGGTAGGTGCCAGGCGGCAGGCTTACCAATGCATAGCTTCCGTCCTTGCCCGAGGTTGTCGTGCGGGTATAGCCGGTGGCGACGTTCTTGGCGGTGACCGTGGCATTGGGAGCAGCCGTACCGCGCAGGTTTGCGTCTGAGCTCTGCGCGAAAGACACCATCGGCAGCGCCGCAGTAGCGGTGATCGTCGCGGCGATCCATCGCGCCAACAACAGTTTCTTGGACTTCGATACGGCTTGCATGGCTCTCCCCTCCCGCATGTGTTGCAGGCTTCGTTATGTTGGTAATGGTCGTGGTGCTTTACGGGGCTTGCGTGGCGCCGCCGCGACGCTCGTTTTCGCCCCGCAGGATTCACGGATAACGACGTCGCATCCCAGCGTTTCGACCGACGCCGGTGTCTTGTCGGCCGGATTCAGCATTACCGCCAGGCGCTCCAGCGCAATGCGGCCCAGATCGGCGATGCGCACTTGCACCGTGCTCAGCGGTGGCGTGACGTAGCGCGCGATGAGAATGTCGTCGAAGCCGGCCAGGGCGATGTCTCGCGGCACATCGAGGCCGGCTTCCTTGAAGGCGTAGAGACAGCCAATCGCCATCATGTCGTTGGCGGCGAAGACAGCTTGCGGGCGTGGTTTTCTGCTCAGCAATTCGCGGCCGGCGCGATAGCCTGATTCCTCGGTGAAATCGCCATCGACGATGGTCAATGCGGCGCTTGGCGCGTGCTTGGCCATGGCACTGCGATAACCCTTCTCGCGCTGCTGTGCGTCGAAGTTGGTCTTGGGACCGCTGATGAAGGCGATGTGCTGATGGCCTGCCTCAACCAGGTGCCGCACCATGGCAATGGCGCCGTCGCGGTTATCGATGTTGAGTACCGGGTAGCGCGTGCTTTTTACCGGGCTATCCAGCAAGACGGCCGGCAGTTTTTCGGGCAGGTTTTCTTCGAGGAAGGCAGCGTCGACGTATTCGGAAAGAATCAGCATGCCGTCCACACGACCGCGCATGGCACGTACCGCGGCGGCGGCATCTTCCACGCCGTCGTGCGAACTGGATACCAGCAGGTGCAAGTTGCGCGCGCGCGCAGCCAGGTCGATGCCGCGAATCAGCTCGGAAAAGAACTCGCCATACAGATCCGGCAGCACGGCGCCAATGGTGTGCGTGCGTCCCGTGATCAGGCTGCGCGCGGCGTTGTCCGGAATGTAATGCAGGCGCGCAGCCACTTCGCGCACGACCTTCTGGGTGGCGGGCGTGACGCCACCCAGGCCGTTGAGCACACGCGACACCGAAGCGACCGAGACTTTCGCCTCGCGCGCCACGTCCTTGATGGTTGCGTTTTTGGTCGTCATCGAAGCAGCCCCTTGCGTAGTGGATGTCCGTACATCCTAACGGCGGCGCAAACGTAAACGTTTTCATGGACGCTTGTAAAGGTTTTCATGGTGGCTTGTAAAGGCGTCATCTGGCCGTGCTGCGTTGCGCCGCAAAATCGGTGCGGTCTACGGAAGCGCTTAAATAGCGATGTTTGGCGGCGGACCGCAGATATCGAAAGCGCGGAGCTGACGCGGCGGCGCAACATCGTGACTGGACGGTGCGAGCGGGTAGAGCGCGAGCGGGCGTGAAGAGGCCGTGGCCTGCGTGTGGACGGGCGGTGTGCGCGTCCCGGCGTGGCGCCGGGACGGCGAGCTGCCCGATGCTGTGGATCAGCCGAGCATGTCCAAGACCTGCACGGTCGAACGCACGCGGCCCAGACGCGGGAAGATGTTCTTGATGGCGAACGCATGATGTTCACCGCTCGCCGCGCTCATCGCATCTTCGGCGAACACAATACCGAAGCCCAACTCCCACGCATTGCGCGCGGTGGATTCGACGCCGACGTTGGTGGAGATGCCGCCTAGCACGATGTGCTCGATGCCACGGCGGCGCAGCTGCAGCTCCAGTTCGGTGCCGTAGAACGCGCCCCATTGGCGCTTGATGATGCGGATATCGCTGTCGATCGCGCCGAGTTCTTCGGGAAATTCCCACCAGTCGTCGGCAAAGCTTCTGCGCGGGGAGGGTTGGTCGACCGGCTGGCGCAAGGCATCGCCGCCATCGGCAGACCAGCCCACGCGCACCAGCACCACGGGTGATTCCAGCTCATGAAAGCGGCGAATCAGCGCGCCAGCCTTCTCCAGCACCTCCGCCCCGGTGTGGGGGCCGCCTGCGAACGGTACGATACCCTTCTGCAGGTCGATAAGAACGAGCGCCGTACGGCGCGGATCAAGCTTTTCCACGGGTATCTCCAGCATTGATAAAAGTGAGGGCATCCTCACTTTGGAGTTTATGAGGATGTCCTCACATAATTCAACCGAGCCCCGCCGCAAGCCCCAGCGCCAGCGCGGCCACGAACGCGTCGCCGCTTTGCTGGAAGCGGCCGGCACCTGCTTCGTCGAAAAAGGTTACGAGGGCACCACCATGACGGAGGTCGCTGCACGTGCTGGCGCGGCGATCGGTTCGCTGTACCAGTTCTTCCCCACCAAGGAGGCGCTGGCCAACGCGTTGCTAGAGCAATACGCGCAAGCCGTCTGTACCGAGCTGAAGGGCTTTACCGAACCGTCCCTGCGTTGGACCACGGCAGCGTGGGCCGAACACCTGTGTGCGTTTCTGATTTCCTTCCGCAAACGCCACCCTGCGTTCCTGGCCTTGGTGGAATCCATGCCGAAACCCGCGGCCGATGGCTTGAGCATCCGCCGCCGTGTACGGGCGGAGTTACAAGCCTTGCTCGCAAACCGTGCGCCGCACCGTCCCGATGAAGAGATCCACGCCGCGGCAGTCGTGGTGCAACAGATGATGAAAGGTGCAGCGGCGATCCAGGCGGAGCCCGGCATGGCCGGCCGCTCGGCGGCGCTGGAACAAATGCAACACGCCATGCAGGTTTATCTGCATGGCGTGTTCGGGAAATAACGGTTGGTGCTTATTTGTAGCTGTCGATCAAGCGCCGCATGGCCTGTTCGAGCTGCCGCAAGGCGTCTTCGCATGCCAGAAAGCAGTGCTTTCGCAATTCTTCTTCAAGGTGTTCGCACAAGGCCGCGGTACCCCCTTCCCGGAACACTATGAGCGCGCCTTTCAGAGCATGGAGCCGCTTCAGCAGGTCGTCTTTATCTTGCTCCCGCCAGGCACGCAGGATGGCGCGCAGGTCGGCTTCGCAACTATGGACGAAGATATCGCGGACTTCCGCAGATCGAGCAAATGAACCTGGATTGGTTTTGGTTGGGCACATGGCTGGGCGGCAACGACGCAACTTTACGTAATTTCTGGCAGTGTTGCCGTGCCTAGGCCCACAAAGGATAGGAATTGTTTGAAAAAATCTGCGCGCCAGACACTCACGGCGAGCATCAGCGCTCGCTGTCAACGGGCGCAAAGTGCTTTGCAATGGCGTCCTTCAGCAGCGGCAACATGCGCTCCATGGTGGCCATGTCAGGCACGGTTGTACCTCTGGCTTTCTGCTCAAGCTGATCGGCCGCATCGGCTGCTTCGTGTGCACCCAGCATCAGCGCCGCGCCTTTGATGCGGTGCGCGAAGTGGGCCAGTTCTTCGATATTGCGATGTCGGATGGCCTGCTCGACAGCCTGAATGTCTTCATCCATGGATGCCTGATACAAGGCACGGATGTCGACGGATGCAGCTGGCGTGTCGACGGGTTGATGAGCGACATGCGGCAACGGATCCAGCCACATCTGCAGGGTGGATTGCAGTTCTTCCAGACGCAGCGGCTTCTTCAGCACGCCATCCATGCCGGCATCCATGCAGCTTTTCATATGTTGCGCATCCGACGCGGCGGAGACGGCAATGATCGGTACGTGAGGCAAGCCTCGCTCAGCTTCCCGCTGCCGAATGCGCCGGGTCGTTTCATAGCCGTCCAGGCCAGGCATGTGGCAGTCCATCAGGATCAAGGCCGGTTCCTGGCGCTCGATGTCCGCTAGCGCGTCAAGACCGCTGTGAAAGCCAACGGGCACAATGCCGAGTGTTTTGAGTTGCTCGATCAGCACGACGCGATGCTGCGGCTGATCTTCCACCACCAGAACACGCGCATGGGACGTCGTTGATGTTTTGCCTTTATCCGTTGATGTCACTCGCTCTTTCGCCATCTTTTTGACCAGCCAGACTCGCCATGCGAAGAGCGCCAGAAGGCCCATGCCCAGCACCGATAAAAAGATCTCCAACGCCTGATGGCGTGGCAACAAGGCGAGCACAGGAGTATCACGATCCACTTGCCGCATTGCTTGCTCTCGCACCATGCCGGCTTCGTGTACGGACAGATTTTCCAGGCGATTTTTGACAATCAGGGAGAACAGGGACTTGTTGATCCACTGTGATCCTTCACGTGCAAAGACAGGCGCGTTCGCCGTCGCTGACGTCCACCAAAGCGTAAGCACAAGCAGGCACATCCAACGGCCGACGGCAGCCCTTCGCGGACTCATGGTTTGTCCAGCAGATGCCTGATCTTGAACAGCTCGTTGTTGGTACGGATGCCCAGTTTGCGGAAGGCGGAATTCTTCTGCGCGCTGATGGTGGTGATGCCGCGGGAAAACTTGGCGGCAATTTCGGTGACGGACATGCCGTCGAGCACGCAGCGCAGCACTTCGCGTTCTCGCGGGGAAAGCTTGGAATAGCCCAGCAGCTCGTCGCCTGCTTCTTCGCCGGATTGCGCGGTTGAGCCGATGGCAGCGGCCAGATCGCGGCTGAGATAGGTGCGGCCCGAGGCGACGGCGCGTATGGCCAGCATCAGATCGGCTTGGTCCTGGCCTTTGCCGACAAAACCATGTGCGCCAGCCCTTATGGCCAGCGCGACGGTAGCGGGATTGTGATGGGAAGACATCACCAGGATGCGCTCGCCGGGAAAGCGTATCTTCAAGGCTCGGATCAGATTCAGGCCGTCGACATCGGAAGGCCCCAGCGCATAGTCGGCGACGATGACGTCTGCGCGGGTGTCCTTCAACGCGGCAAACAATTCACGACTGGTACGAAAGCTGCCGACCACATCGATCGAATATTCCTGCTTGAGCAGCAGCTCCAGGCCACGGCGTATCACTTCGTGGTCGTCGAGCAGCATCACGCGCAAGCGCGCTCCCATTGAGTCCGACATTCCCTACTCCTTGTGATACCAGCGGCTATTCAACGGCCCGAAAGTACACCGGCGATAGCGGCATGCCGCAAGCAAAAGCGCAACGCTGCGCATGCCGTCCCGCCGTCCAGGCGCGAACAACAACGTCCTTATCGTGTCACTCCCCAACTGACCTGCCATACGACGTGGAATCACTCTGCCGTATGCGGCGGACAAGATAGCAAAAACCGGTGCTGACGTTGGTGTTTTCACGAAAGACATTTCGTACATCTACTAGGCACACGCGGACGATGCGCGCCGATACTTTTCAGGCTCGCCAGCACTCCCCCTCCCCCATCATGCCTATCACTCGCAGCCAAATTCGCTCGCTTTGCCTGGCATGCTGGCTGTTGGCATGTTGGCTGCTGCCTGTCGTGGGCTTCGCGCAAAAAGCCGAAGCTCGCTACACGGAGCAGGAGCAAGCCTGGATAAAGGCCAATCCGGTTGTCCGCTTTGCCGTTTATCCAGGCGGGCGGCCTTTCATATATCCCGATCGTAGCAAGCCTGCCGGCGTGGCGATGGAATACCTGCGCGCCATCGCCGCATCGAGCGGCTTGGCATTCGAACCCGTCAACGTCGCCAACCTCCGGGAAGCCAAGCTGGGGTTGCAGCGCAATGAACTGGACCTCTTGCCGGTTGCGCCCTCTCTGCAGGATGGCGGCGCAGACGATCGAGTATCGACAACGCGCCCCTACTTCGTTGGAACGGTGGTCGTCATTACGCGCGCCTCCACCGGCAGCATCTTCCATCTCGATGAATTAAAGGGCTTGCATGTCGCGGTGCGTCGCGATGGCCTTCTTCACCAGTTGCTGCAAAACCAGTTTCCCGACGTCGCTCTGGTACCGGTGACGGATGCCGAGGAAGCGCTTCATGTCGTTTCCAGCGGCATGGCAGATGCGGCGATTGACGTGGATACGGCATTGTTGCCGCTCTGGCGCAAGATGTACTTCAGCAATTTGCATGTCTCCGGAACCATCAGTGACGTCGTGTTGAACTTTCGCATGGGTGTCCGCATCGACGATGCCATACTGGCGTCGATCATCAACAAGTCTCTCGCTTCGTTGACCGCCAAGCAGACCGACGACGCCATGGTGCGGTGGATGGACGACTCCGACTACGGCGCCACCTCCTGGCGCGTGCATTATCGCTTTCACGCTTTGGAAATCACGGCAGCGCTGGTGTTGTTGATCGCCCTGGTTTACCTCTACGCCCGTGCAAGCAAAGATCGCCGCCGCGCCAAGCAAAGCGAAAAAGAGAAAGCCATGTTTCTCGCGGTAATGAGCCACGAGATTCGCGTTCCGCTCAGCGCCGTGCTGTCTTCGGTCGAACTGCTCAAGCTCACGCGTATCAACAAGAACCAAAAAGAGTTGCTGGTTACGGCAGGTTCGGCGGCTGACGCCTTGTTGCGATTGGTCGATGATGTGCTTGATCTTTCCAAACTGGAAGCTGATGGCCTGACCCTGGACAACGCACCTACTGACATCAGCAAGCTGGTGCAGGACATGGTTCAGATCGTGCGCCACCGGATCGACGAGAAAGGCCTTCAGCTCAATCTGGGCATCAACGTTCCCAAAGACACCCGTGTACTGCTGGATGCCACGCGCATTCAGCAGGTGATGATCAATCTGCTGACCAACGCGATCAAATTCACCAACCAGGGCAGCGTAACGCTCGATGTTGCATTGAATCGTTCTGGTGGTGATGCGTTGTCGCGCAAGCTCTTGGTAAGCGTATGCGACACAGGCATTGGCATTCCGCCCGAGCAACACACGCGGCTCTTTCATGCTTACGTACAGGCAGACAGCACCATTGCGCGGCGCTATGGCGGAACCGGGCTGGGGCTGAGCATCAGCCGCCAGCTGATCGAATTGATGGGCGGCACCATCACGCTGCACAGCGAAGTGAATGTGGGCACCACCATCTCTTTCTGCATACCCGTCCAGCTCGCGCCAGCCGAGGCACCTCCGACGCCCATACCGACATCGCCGCCTGCTCAGCCAGGTGCGCCTGGCAGAGCCAAGGATATTTCCGTCTTGCTGGTCGAAGACCATCCCGCCATCCGCTTTGTCTTCGAACAGCAGCTGCGCAGCATAGGTTGCCTGGTTACCGCGTGCCCGGATGGCGCCTCCGCATTGCGCATGTTCGACAGCAAGCGTTTCGATCTCGTGTTGATGGATTGCGGGCTGCCAGACATTACTGGCTACGAGGTAACCCGCACTCTGCGCAAGCGTGAGAGTGATGGCCGCCATACGCCGATCCTGGCCCTGTCCGCCTCGACCGATGCCGCCCACAAGATGACATGCATCGAGTCCGGCATGGATGGCCTTCTGAAGAAGCCGCTGGAGCTGTCCCTGCTACGCTCGGAAATTCAGGTCTGGTGCGATGTCGAATTGCCGGATCCCGGCGTCAACGACAACGGCAATGCTGAAGCAAGTCCCTGATGGCAGACGGCCTGGTTCACCAGGCCGTCTGCAGCATTCGTCTTAACCGCCTTTGGCCGGATACGTCTGGAATCCACCGCCTTGCTGCGGTGGCGGCTGCGGCAATGACTGATTACCGGGGTTCTGCGTAGGTGCAGGGGATGCCGCAGGGCCGGGCTGGCGATTGCCGCACGCATAGGCTTCCCACGCCTGCGAGCCGTCGACGGGATCACCCAACGGCTTGATCGTGTCCGCATGCATGCCCAACGCGCTATTGCGTGCCTGTACCTGCAATTCGTCACGCACCTTGATGTCATTGCGATCGAACGGCCCGACACGGCTCATCACCGACACGGTGATCTTGCCGAGATCACGGCAGCCATTGACATCGCCAGTCCACACCGTACGAACGGTGCTCGAACCCGGATCGGGGTTGATGCCCCAGGTACAGCCGCCGAGCAGCACGAGCGGTGCGAGCAGCAGCAGAGTCTTGCGCATAGGTAGCTCCATCAAACGAGTGAAAACATGCATCCGCCCGGCATCGTAGCGCGTTGCCCCTGCTTGTCGCCTAACGCCGGCTTAGCGCAGCGGCATCGAATGTTGCCCGGACACTGTCCGATCACGCATGCCCGGTGTCCGCGGACATCGCCGCGCATAGGCACGATCAGCAATAACTCTTTCTACATCAAGGTATTGGCTTGGCAAACAAGCCTGGCACAGGGATTGCTGAAAGAAGGGCAAGGACCCTTCCCTGATAAGTCGGAGAGATCGACATGAAATTCGAAACATTGATTCTGCGTGGTCTGTTCGTGGCGTGCATGCTGGTCTGCGGACTGATCCTGGCGGCCATGGTGACCAGCAAGCCAGCGCCGATGCACCTGGCGGACACCACAACGATCGCCTCCTTGCTGATCTCGGCTCCTTCCAGCTGCGTGCTGCCGATCGTGGACGACATGATCTGCGTACGCGCATCCATCTGAACCTGCTTGGGAGAAACAACCATGAACGCTGAAACCCTGATCCTTCGCGGCTTGTTCGGTGCCAGCGTGCTGGCTTGCGCAGTGATGCTGGCGGCGATGGTGACAACCAAACCCGGCTCGCCCCTGGTCAGCGCGAGCCACACGATGGCCGCCACCAGCGTGGCCGCAGCGACGGACCACGCCAAGACGGTTGGCTGATTGCACCACGCGGCCGTCTGCCATCCGATAATGGCGGCATGCTGCATGTCATTCTCTTCCGTCCCGAAATCCCGCCCAACACCGGCAACGTGATCCGGCTATGCGCCAACACCGGCGCCACGCTGCATCTCATCCGCCCCTTGGGTTTCGAACTCGACGATGCTCGCCTGCGGCGCGCCGGCCTCGATTACCACGAATACGCACAGGTCAGCGTGCACGATGATCTCGACGCCTGCCTGGCAGCGCTTGATCATCCGCGCGTCTTCGCATTTTCTACACGCGGCCGCACCTGGCACGTCGACGCACGCTTCAGCGAAGGCGATGCGTTGCTGTTCGGCTGTGAAACGGCAGGATTGCCCGATGCCGTGCTGTCCGCACTGCCCGCCGAACAGCGTTTGCGGCTACCGATGCGCGCAGACAGCCGTAGCCTCAATCTGTCCAACAGCGTGGCGGTAGCGGTGTATGAAGCGTGGCGCCAGCTCGGGTTTTCGGGGGCAGGCCATCGTTGAGGTCGCTGCGATCAGGGTGAGGCCGGCTACAATCCCGGCATGACCGCCGCCCCTTCCCCCCAATTGCTCCCTCGGCCGCTGCGCCAGCTTGCCGGCCGCGCGTTGGAGAGCACGCTCAATCATGTACTTTCGCTCGACCCGGACACGCAAACCAAGTTGTCCGCACTGGATGGCCGCAGTGTGCAACTGCACTTGCAAGGCATGGACCTGGCATTGGCCGTGACTGTCGAGGGCAGCCGCCTGAAAGTGGGGCCAGCACCGGAGCGCAGCGATCTGCGCGTAGCCGCCACGCCAGGCAGCCTGCTGTCGATGCTTTTCCGCCGCAATCACGAAAGCCTGCCTCCCGGCAAAGTGGACATTGCCGGCGATGCGGAACTGGCGCGCCGGCTTGAGAAACTCGCGAGCAATTTCGCACCGGATTTCGAGGAAGCCTTCACCCGCGCCTTTGGCGACGTGCTCGGCGTGCCGCTGGCGAAAGCCATGCGCGAAGGATTCGCTCACGCGCGTGAATCAGCGTCGCACCTTGCACACGATGGCGCTGCATGGCTGCGCGATGAAACGCAGATGGCCGTGGCGCCCGGCGAAATCGAGAGTTTTCTCGATGATGTGGATCACCTGCGCGAACGCACCGAACGGCTGGAAGCACGTCTGGCGCGTCTTGAACGCCTGCCACGGGGAAACCGCGCGTGACGCCGCTGAAGGTAGTCCCTGGCCTGTTGCGCGTCGCCATCGTGCTGCTGCGCTATCGGCTCGACGAGCTGGTCGACGCCACGCATTTGTTCCGTCCGCTCAAGTTCGTGCGCCCGCTGCTCGGCCAACCCGTGGTCGATGTACGCCCACTGTCGCGTGGCGCGCGCATTCGCCTGGCTTTGAATGAGCTGGGCCCGATTTTCGTCAAGGCCGGCCAGATTCTGTCGACACGCCGCGATCTGGTTCCTGGTGATATCGCCGATGAATTAGCGTTGTTGCAGGACCAGGTGCCGCCGTTCCCGGGCGACGAAGCACGCATCATCATCGAGCGCGAACTCAAGCTACCGGTCGACAAGCTTTACGCCAGCTTCGATCCCGTGCCGCTGGCTTCCGCCTCGATCTCCCAAGTGCACGCGGCCACCTTGCACGACGGTCGCGCGGTGGTGGTGAAAGTGTTGCGTCCGCGCATCGACGAACGCATCGCCCGCGACGTCAGCCTGCTGCATTCGCTGGGCCAGCTTGCACAACGCTGGCATCCCAATGCGGACAAGATTCGCCCCCTCGACGTCGTCACCGAAGTCGAGAAAATGCTGGAAAACGAGCTGGATCTGCAGCGCGAAGGCGCCAACGCCAGCCTTCTTCGCCGCAACTTCATCAGCGGCGTGGATCTTTACGTGCCGGAAGTGCACTGGGAACTCACCACTGCCGGTGTACTGACCCTGGAACGTGTCACGGGCGTTTCTTGCGACGACATCGTCGCGATCGACGCCGCCGGCATCGATCGCAAGCAACTGGCCGAGAAGGGCGTGCGCCTGTTCTACGAACAGGTGTTCCGCGACAATTTCTTCCATGCCGACGCGCACCCCGGCAACATCTGGGTCGATCCCACGCGCACGCAAGAGCCTCGTTTCATTGCGCTGGATTTCGGCATCATGGGTTCGCTGCCGGAGGAAGATCAGTACTGGCTGGCGCAGAATTTCATCGCACTGTTCGAGCGCGACTACGCGCGCATTGCCCGGCTGCACGTCGATGCGGGATGGATGCCTGCCAATGTGCGGCTGGATGAACTGGAAGCCGCCGTACGCACCGTGTGCGAGCCGTATTTCACCCGGCCGCTATCGCAGATCTCGCTGGCGGAGCTGGTGGTGAAGCTGTTCCAGACTGCGCGGCGTTTCGAGCTCACCTTGCAACCGCAGCTGATCTTGCTGCAAAAAACCCTGCTGAATATCGAAGGTGTCGGCCGCCTGCTCGATCCGGACATCGACATCTGGGCAGTGGCTCACCCCGTGCTCAAGCGCATCATGCGCGAACGCTACAGCTTGAGGCGCACACTGCGCGACATGCGCAAGCGCATTCCGGAGTGGTTCCGCAACGCACCGCAATGGCCGGACCTGGCGCGCGATGCGTTGCGGCAGATTGCCGCCGGCGAACAAAAACTGATGCACGATGCGAACCATCTCATGCATCAACGCAAGCTGTTGCGGCGCATGCTGGAAGTCATCGGCAGCGCTTTGCTCGGCACCACCTTGCTGATCTGCGCCACGGTCATGTGGACCTTCGAGCAGCCGCATACGCCGGTGTTGCCCTTGGCAATGGGCGTAGCGGGACTGTTTTCGTTCGTGTTCGGCTGGATGCGGCGGTAACCGACGTCATTGGCGTCACAAAGCCGCATACCCATGCTCGACATTCTCTATCAAGACGACTCGCTGATTGCGGTCAACAAACCGGCTGGCCTCGCGGTACATCGCTCGAAGATGGTCGGCAATGCCGATACCTTCCTGATCGATGTACTGCGCGAGCAGGTCGGCGGCACCTTGTATCTGGCGCATCGTCTGGACCGTGCCACCAGCGGGGTGCTGTTGATTGCGCGCTCCACCGAGATTGCCGCGGCGCTGGGCGAGCAATTCATGAGCCGCGACGTGCACAAGCAATACCTCACCGTGGTCCGCGGCTGGCCGGAACCTGCCGAAGGCGTGGTCGATTATTCCCTGCCCGGTTCACGCGAAAGTGGCCCTCGTCGCGATGCGCGCACCAGCTATCGGCGCCTGGCCACCGTGGAAGTTCCGATCGCATTAGGTCGCTATCCGCAGCAACGTTACGCACTGGTGCTGACGGAGCCACAGACGGGCCGTTTTCGCCAGATCCGCAAGCATATGGCGCATATCCATCACCCCGTGGTCGGCGATTGCCAGCACGGGCGCAGCGATCACAACCGGCTTTACAAGCAATATTTCAGCTGTCACCGCATGCTGCTGCATGCCTGGCGGCTGAGCTTCCGCCATCCAGTCGACGGCCGGCCCATGGCGCTGGAAGCGCCGCTCGACCCCGCCTTCAACGCCATCTTGCGGCGCTTCAATTGGTCGCTGCCGGCCGAGGAAACCATAAGCGTCATGCCGACCGGCTAAACTTACGGCATGTTGCCCGTAAGCCGATCCATCAACCTGCCGGAGCCCGAGCTGGTCGTGCGCTTCATGCGTGCCGACGGGCCCGGTGGCCAGCACGTCAATCGCACCGAAAGCGCCGTGGAGCTGCGCTTTGACGTGTTGCAATCGCCTTCTCTACCGGAAGACGTGCGTGCACGATTGCTGGCACGTCGGGACCGGCGCATGACCGATGAAGGCGTGCTGGTAATCCAGGCGCGCCGCTTCCGCGACCAGGGCCGCAATCGTGAGGATGCGCGCGAACGCCTGGTGGAAATCCTGCGCGCCGCCTTGGTGGCTCCCAAGAAACGGATTGCAACCAAGCCCACCCGTGCCTCCCAACAGCGTCGCCTGGAAGGCAAGCAACAGCGGGCGAAGATCAAACAAGGCCGCTCACGTTCCTGGAGCCACGAGTGAGCGATCCCATGCTGCCAGCGGTGCCACCGCAAGCTCCCCGGCTCGACAGCCGCTTTTGGCCCTGGCTGATGCGCGCCTTGCTGCGTGCTTCCGGCTGGCGGCTGCTCGGCGAGTTGCCGGACGAGCCGAAAGTCATCTTGATCGGCGCTCCGCATTCGTCTTACTGGGACGGTGTGTGGGGCTTGATGATCAAGATCGCGCTGGGCATCAACATCAACATCATGATCAAGCGCGAAGTGCTCGAGGGACCGCTGGGCGTGATCCTGCGGCCGATCGGCATGATCCCGATCAACCGCAAGGCGGCGTTGAACGTGGTGGGCCAGATGGTCATGCGCTTCAATGAACAGGACCGCATGTGGCTAGGTATTACGCCCGAGGGCACGCGCAAGCACGTCAAGCAATGGAAATCCGGCTTTTTGCGTATTGCGCATGAAGCCAAAGTGCCGATCCAACCAGTGTTTATCGACTATCCCAGCAAGACCTTCACGCTCGGTCCGTTGGTGCGCGCGAGTGATGATCCCGACGCGGACATGATGGCGATACGTGCCATGTTCCGACCTTATCGCGGCAAGCATCGCAATACGGAAGCATCGTAAGGGGCAACAGATGGATACGTTCGGCATCCAGCATTACGGGGCATTTCTGCTGGCGAGCATCGCGCTCAATCTCACGCCGGGGCTGGATACGTTTTACATCCTTACGCGCAGCGGGCGTGAAGGCCATGCCGTGGGCATGGGCGCGGCTCTCGGCATCAACGCCGGCTGCATCGTGCACACGTTGGCGGCAGTGTTGGGTATTTCGGCCATCCTGATGACATCTGCAGTGGCCTTCAGCGTCTTGAAGTATCTCGGCGCGGCTTACCTGGTATGGATCGGGTTGCGCATGCTGCTGTCGCGTACGGCGACAAGGCGCCCAACACAAACTCGCGGCCATGGATTTGCTGCGGCCTTCCGCCAAGGCATGTTGACCAATGTACTCAATCCTAAGGTTGCCCTGTTTTTCCTCGCGTTTTTGCCGCAATTCGTGTCCATGCACGCGTCGCATCCACAACTTGGCTTGTTGCTATTGGGATTGAGCTTTATCGGCACCGGCCTTGCGTGGTCGACTGTGCTGGCCTTGATGGGAGGACGCATTCATCGTCTGCTGACCACTCGGCCGCAACTTGGATCATGGATGGATCGCGTTTGCGGCGCCGTGTTATTGGCCTTCGGTGTGAAGCTGGCATTGCAGCAGCGCAGTTGATGCAGGCGAGGTGTTGTTGAGCACTCGCCTGCAACAAGCGGCGATCAGTGGCAATTTTCCTTACGCTCGTTATCGGACAAGCCAATGATGGTCCAGCGGCCATCAAGCTTGCCAAGCGTGAGCACATCCGTGCCGCAATGATCCACATGGCCGCTTACCGTGAATTTATAGGGCGCCCATACCACGGCTAGATCGTGATCGATGTGCACGACGGGACGATAGATGTGCTCGGCGATGGGTCCGCCACGGTGCGCTGCAATGGCGTCGGTCAGCTTGTTGATGTCCAGGCGGCGCAGCTCGCCTTCATCCACGCTCGTGATGTCGAGGTTCGGTGCCACGACCGCCAGCATGCCGTTTTTGTCTTGCCGGCCAAGCGCATCAAAAAATTGATGGACCGGTTGCATGACCTGGACACTTTGGTCGGCGGCATAACAGGGAGCCATTGAGCACAGCATCATTACGGTTGCGAAAGCAGGCTTGCAAAGGTTCATGACGAACGCCTTGGATGGAGGTGGTCGCCATCGTGACTTCGTCCAACGCGACCGCCAAGTGCAGTTGGTCAGTGGGCTACCGTTCGGAGTGGCCCGACTCATCGTAATCGCGGTGCGTCAGCAAACCGGGCCGGATCAAGTCGATAAACGCCTGTGCTTCCTTGCTGAGAAACTTTCCCTTGCGCATCACGACGCCGTAACTTCGCTGCGGGAAGTACTGGCGCATGTTGCGCACCGCCAGGCGCTGGCGATCCGCGTCCGTGATGCAGATGCTGGTCACGATGGAAATGCCCATGCCCATTGCCACGTATTCCTTGATCACCTCCCAACCGCCGACTTCGATGGCGACGTGGTAAGGCACCTGCCGCTGCTGAAACACCAGGTCCACCAGCCGATAGGTGGAAAGACGTTGCGGGGGCAGGATCAAACCATAGGGTGAGATATCTTCCAGGCGCACGCTTTGCTGGCTCGCCAGCGGATGATCGACCGGCGCGATCAACAGAGGGTCGTAGTGATAGACCGGTGCCCAGGCAATGTCATTGGGTACGTCGAGCATGGAGCCCACCGCGAAATCCGCTTCGTCCGCGCGCAGCAGCGCCAAACCGTCCTTGCCAGTGACGTTGGCGAGCTGCAATTGCACGTCGGGGAAACGCTCCCGGTACTGCCGCACCAGGGGCGGCAGCAAGTACTGGATGGTGGAACTGCCGGCCGCGATGGTCAGCTTGCCCGCCTGGCTGCCTTTGATTTTTGCCTGGAACTGGCGATCCAGATTTTCCCACCCCTCCACCAGAGGACGCGCCAGTTCGTACAGCGCCTCACCGGCATCGGTGAGGTTGATACGCCGGCGGCTGCGCTGAAGCAGTTCCACGCCTAACTCCCGCTCCAACGCCTGCAACTGCAAGCTCACCGAGGGCTGGGAGATGTACAGCGCCTCGGCAGCGCGGCTCAAGGTACCCAGCTTCACGATGGTCACGAAGGCGCGCATCTGCTTGAGGCGGTTGCCTTTGTAGTAATACCGGCCCGCATCCGCCCTAGGAGCACCGGCCTTCCGCCTTGGCGCACGCTTCACGCCGCCCGCAGGTAACTTTTTTGCCATATGTGGCCTCTTAGGGTGTCATTTTGCAGCAATAAACTCAATGACTTATAGCTAATATTGGAGATTTTAATATCAAAAATTGAAACATTTGGTTTGTCAAATATAGTGGCGCCAGCTTAGCTTCCCAACCAGACCCGTCACCCCACGGTGGAGAAGCAGCCCATGGCAGTACCTAGCGAAAAGCTCGTCAGCCGGCCCATCGACATTGATGCGGACACCACCGGCTACGAGAACATCCTTACCCCCGACGCCCTTGCCTTTCTGGCGCGCCTGCACCGTTTTGCCGAACCGCGGCGCCGGCAGTTGCTGGAAGCTCGACGTGAACGTCAGGCCCGTTACGACGCGGGCGTCCTGCCGCACTTCCGGCCAGATACGCGGGAGATCCGCGAAGGCGACTGGACCGTGGCCGCCATTCCCGCGGCTCTGCAGAACCGCCGTGTGGAAATCACCGGCCCGGTCGAGCGCAAGATGATCATCAACGCGCTGAACTCCGGCGCGAAGGTGTTCATGGCCGACTTCGAGGATTCCTCCGCGCCCAGCTTTGCCAATCAGCTGGATGGCCAGATCAATCTGCGCGACGCGGTCAACGGCACGCTGGAATTCCACTCCCCAGAGGGCAAGCTCTACCGCGTCGGCGCCAACCCGGCGGCTTTGGTGATACGCCCGCGCGGCTGGCACCTGCCGGAACGGCACATCACCGTATACGGCGACCCGATTGCCGGCGCACTGGTCGACTTTGGCCTGTTCGCGTTTCACAACGCCCGCGCACTGCATGCACGCGATCGCGGCCCGTACTTCTACCTGCCCAAGCTCGAGGCGATGGAAGAAGCCACGCTCTGGAACGATGTGATGGCGCTGGCCGAAGAAGAACTCGGTCTGCCATACGGCAGCATGAAAGCCACCGTGCTGATCGAGACACTGCCGGCCGTGTTTCAGATGCACGAGATCCTCCATGCGTTACGTGACCGCGTCGTTGGCCTCAACTGCGGTCGCTGGGATTACATCTTTTCCTACCTGAAAACCTTCCGCAGCCATCGCGATCGCCTGCTGCCGGACCGCGGCCAGGTGTTGATGACAGTGCCGTTCCTCAAGGCGTATTCCGAGTTGTTGATCCAGACCTGTCACCGCCGTGGTGCCTTTGCGATGGGCGGCATGGCCGCGCAGATACCCATCAAGAACGACGACGAAGCGAACGAACAGGCGATGGCGAAAGTTCGCGCCGACAAGTTGCGCGAAGTGCGGGCTGGACACGACGGCACGTGGGTGGCACATCCCGCACTGGTCCCCGTCGCCATGGCGATTTTCGATGAGCACATGCCCACGCCGAATCAGCTGCATGTCAAACGCGATGACGTGACGGCGGATCGCGATACGTTGATTGCACCTTGCGCCGGCACCATCACGCGCGCCGGTTTCGACAACAACGTGGAAGTGGCGCTGCGCTACACCGCTGCGTGGCTGGAAGGCATGGGCTGTGTGCCGATTCACAACCTGATGGAAGACGCCGCCACGGCCGAAATCGCTCGCGCACAGCTTTGGCAATGGCTGCATCACGGCAGCCTGGCATTTAGCGATCACGCGCCGATCGACATGGCGTTGTTCGATCACGCATTAGCTGCGCACACGCATCGACTGCAAGAAAGCACGCTGCCTGGCGCGCGGCGCGCCGCCGATGCTGCAAAGCTGCTGTCCGAACTCACCCATGCCGATGAACTCGGCAATTTCCTCACACTCCCTGCGTATGAGCAGCTCGCCTGATAGCGCGCCGAAACATGATGGAGCACTGATATGAAAACGCATTTGCCGACGGCCGAACAGATTGCACTGGATTGGAAGAACAACCCGCGCTGGTCGGGCGTCGAACGCACTTATACCGCCGAGGACGTCGTGCGCCTGCGCGGCACCGTGGCGATCGAACATTCGCTGGCGCGCCATGGGGCGGAGCGTTTGTGGAAATCGCTGCACAAGGAACCGTTCGTCAATGCGCTTGGTGCGCTGACCGGCAACCAGGCCATGCAACAGGTGAAGGCCGGCTTGCAGGCCATCTACCTGAGCGGCTGGCAGGTTGCCGCCGACGCGAACGTCGCTGGCGAGATGTATCCCGATCAATCGCTGTATCCGGCCAATTCCGTGCCGCTGGTGGTCAAGCGCATCAACAACACCTTGCTGCGTGCTGATCAACTCCACCACGCCGAAGGCAAGGACGACATTGATTGGATGGTACCGATCGTGGCCGATGCCGAAGCGGGTTTCGGCGGCGTGCTCAATGCTTTCGAGCTGATGAAGGCAATGATTGAAGCCGGCGCCGCTGGCGTGCATTTCGAGGATCAGCTTGCCTCAGTGAAGAAGTGCGGCCATATGGGCGGCAAGGTGCTGGTGCCCACGCGCGAAGCGGTAGAAAAGTTAAACGCTGCGCGCCTTGCTGCCGACGTGCTGGGTGTTTCGACCATCCTGGTTGCACGCACCGATGCGGATGCCGCTGACCTGCTCACGTCCGATGTTGACGACAATGACAAGCCCTTCATGACGGGCGAACGCACGGTGGAAGGCTTCTTCCGCGTGCGGCCTGGGCTCGACCAGGCCATCAGCCGCGGACTGGCTTATGCACCCTATGCCGACCTAGTCTGGTGCGAAACCAGCAAGCCAAATCTCGAGCAGGCGCGTCAATTTGCCGAAGCGATCCATGCGAAATTCCCCGGCAAATTACTTGCCTACAACTGCTCGCCCAGCTTCAACTGGCGACGCAACCTGGATGACGCCACCATTGCCAAATTCCAGAAGGAACTCGGCGCCATGGGCTACAAGTTCCAATTCATCACGCTGGCCGGCTTCCATAGCTTGAACTACAGCATGTTCGAACTGGCGCACGGTTATGCGCAGCGGCAAATGAGCGCCTTCGTGGATCTGCAAGAGAAAGAGTTTGCGGCGGCTGAGCAAGGCTTCACAGCCGTAAAACATCAACGCGAAGTGGGCACGGGTTACTTCGACGCGGTCACACAGGCGATTCAACAGGGCAAGTCATCAACGGTAGCGTTGACAGGCTCAACCGAAGAAGCGCAGTTCCACCGGGCCTCGGCAGCTTGACCAGCTTCGCCCCTTCTTCGCATGAGGAGGGGCGGTTGCTTGGGTTTGCTAGTCGGCTACGAGGGAAATTCGCCGGTATTGCAACGCTTCGGCCAAGTGATGCCGATCCAAGGCGGCGGCGCCGTTGTCCAGGTCGGCAATCGTGCGTGCCACACGCAGCGTGCGGTGGTACGCACGTGCAGAAAGCCCCAGCTTCTCCAACGCGGTATCAAACCACTTGCGCTCCATCGGCCCCAACGCGCAATCGCGCTCAAGCTCGCGATTGCTGATTTCCGAGTTCGGGCGGCCAGCGCGCGCCAAGGCATGATTGCGGGCACGAATGACGCGCTTGCGTACCGTTGCCGAGTCTTCATCGTGTGCGCTGCGCTGTGTGCTCAAGTCGCTCAACGGCACGGTGGGCACTTCCACACAAAGATCGATGCGATCGAGCAGCGGGCCGGAAATTCGCGAGCGATAGCGTTGAACTTGGTCTGGCGAGCAACGACAGCGCTTGCGCATGTCCCCCGCATAGCCGCACGGGCAAGGGTTCATCGCCGCGACCAGCTGGAACTGCGCAGGGAAGCGCAATTGACGGGCTGCGCGCGAAATCAGGATGGTTCCCGACTCCAAGGGTTCGCGCAGCACCTCCAGCACGTGCCGGCTGAATTCGGGCAATTCGTCAAGAAACAGCACCCCGTTATGCGCGAGCGAAATTTCCCCCGGCCTTGGCTGCGACCCGCCACCCACCAGCGCCACGGCCGATGCGGTGTGATGCGGCGCCCGGAACGGGCGGCGGCGCCAATGCGCCGGGTCTACTTGCTGGCCGGCTACCGACAACACAGCGCAAGTTTCCAGCGCTTCCGATTCGCTCATCGGCGGCAGGATGCCCGGCAAGCGCTCGGCCAACATGGTTTTGCCGGTGCCAGGCGGGCCCATCAGCAGTAGGTGGTGGCCACCGACCGCAGCGATCTCCAGGGCACGGCGCGCCTGAAGCTGGCCGCGCACATCAATAAGATCGGGGCCGGCATCGCTATCAGAGGTCAGCACCAGGGCGGAAGCCGGCTGCATTAGCTCATGCGAGCCACGCAGCCAGCTGCATACGTCGCCCAGCGTGTCGGCCACCAGCACGTCAGCCTCGGGAATCAGGGCCGCTTCCTCCGCGTTGGCGCGTGGCACCACTACGCGTCGACCACGCGCCCGTGCGCGCAACAGAGCCGGGAGTACGCCAGAAACGGGGCGCAGCTGACCGGAAAGCGCCAGCTCACCAAGGAATTCGCAATCATCAAGCTTTTCACGGGGAACCTGGTTGCCCGCCGCGAGGATGCCTAGCGCGATAGCCAGATCGAAGCGTCCACCGTCCTTCGGCAGCTCGGCCGGAGCAAGGTTTACCGTGACCTTGCGGTTAGGGTATTCGAAGGCTGCGCTCTGAATCGCCACGCGGACGCGGTCCCGCGCCTCGCGCACTGCCGCTTCGGGCAAGCCCACAATGTGAGTACTAGGCAGGCCGCCGGAAAGATGGACTTCCACCATGACCTGGGGCGCGGCGACTCCATCTTGCGCGCGGCTTAAAGTGACGGCCAGACTCATGAGATATGGCGGCCACTCACGCGAACGGAGTCGCTGATTGATCGGTCCATCGAGCGACTCCGTGGAATCTCGGCGGAATGAAAACGGCCGCCCCCGATTCCTTGGGGTGATGGTGACGAATCGGGGACGGCTACCGGAACTGATCAGGCTCCGCGAGATGACATGGTGGCTTCCAATTCCGCCACGCGCTTTTCTAGTTCCTCGACCCGGGCGCGTGTACGCGCCAGTACTTGGGTCTGAACATCGAATTCCTCACGGGTAACCAGCTCGAGATGGCGCAGTCCCTGCGCCAGGATATCGTGAAAATTGGCGCGCAAATCCTTGTGCGCGTCTACCATCCCTGGCGGAACCAACGAGACAAGTCGAAGGGCAATTTGGTCGATATCCCGCCTCCCCATCATGGTAGGCACCTCGAACTCGTCGGGAAGCAGTGTATGAAGAAGGTGAAAAGCGGCGCCATCGGTGTGCTCCATCAAAACTTGTAGGCATTTTCCTACAAAGACAGGGTGGGCTGCCTTCTAGGGGCAGAATCGCTATGCTCCGCACCGCGCAATGGGGTCCGTGAGCCCTGCCGAGGAAGAATCCATGAAATTGGTTGTGGCTGTCATCAAGCCGTTCAAGCTGGACGATGTCCGTGAAGCGCTCGCCGAAGCTGGCGTGCAAGGCATCACTGTCACCGAGGTCAAGGGCTTCGGCCGCCAGAAGGGCCACACCGAACTTTACCGCGGGGCCGAGTACGTGGTCGATTTCCTGCCCAAGATCAAGGTGGAAGTGGCGGTGGACGATGACCAGCTCGAGCGTGTGGTGGAGGCCATCTCGCAGGCGGCCCGCACCGGCAAGATCGGCGACGGCAAGATCTTCGTCAGCAACCTCGAACAGGTGATCCGCATCCGCACCGGCGAGCTGGACCACGACGCCCTGTAATCAAGCCGCTTCGCGCAATTCCGGCCGGCTGCGCATGATCCGCTGATGATGGATCAGCAGCCCCGCGTAGTAACAAACGTAATACCCCACGACCAAGCCGAAGGTGAGCATGGTCAGGGGGCTCTGCCCAAGGTCGGGCCCATGGATGGGCGGCGTCGCGCCGGTCGGGTCCTGCATCTGGGGGGCGAGCATAGCGAAGCGCCAGACCAGTCGCGCTAGCAGCAAGGCTGTGACGATCGCACCGATGTAAGGATTGGGGACGTAGCAGTCGCCTTTTACCTGATGTATCTCAAAACGGCTGAGGCGTAATCCAATCAAGCCAAGTGCGGCACCGGCCACCACACCACCGGCCAGTCCGCCCAGCAGTCGGATGTCATGCATGGCGGCAAAGCTGATGAGCCCTGCTATGACAGCAAAGATGACGACGCGCGCAATCATGCGCTTGCGCTGGATCGGCTGCGGACCGAACTGCCTGCGCACTCGCCGCCACACGGCGAATACGATCACCGGTATCAAGACCAGCGGCATGCTGAAATGAGGTGCCATGGAGTCCGCCCACACAGGAAGTCACGAGCAGATTAGCAGCGCGCTTCATGACAGGCGATTGACACCCGTCATGCATTTTTGCCGGTAACGGGTCTTACTTGGCCTTGCCTTGGTTTGCCACGGCGGCCATCTTGGCGGCGATCGCATCCGCATCGCCCAGGTAGTAGTGGCGCAGCGGCTTGAGTTGTTCGTCGAATTCATACACCAGCGGCACGCCGTTGGGGATGTTCAATTCGACGATGTCTTCGTCAGAAATGTTGTCCAGATATTTGACCAGCGCGCGGATCGAGTTGCCATGGGCAACCAGCAGTACGCGCTGACCGCTGCGAATGGCAGGTGCCAGCACTTCATTCCAATACGGCATGACGCGGGCGACGGTGTCTTTCAAGCACTCGGTATCTGGAATCAGCTTCGGATCGAGACCGACGTAACGCGGGTCTTTTAAAGAGGGATTCTCCGCGCGCGGCAGCGGCGGCGGCGGAATGTCGTAGCTGCGGCGCCAGACCTTGACTTGATCCTCGCCGTACTTCGCAGCCGTTTCCGCCTTGTTGAGCCCGGTAAGGCCGCCGTAGTGACGCTCGTTGAGGCGCCAGTCGGTGAGCACCGGAATCCACATCAGGTCCATGGCGTCCTGCACGTGCCACAGGGTGCGCACGGCACGCTTGAGCACGGAGGTGTGGGCTACATCGAAGTGGTAGCCAGCCTGCACCAGCAATTCGCCCGATTCCCGTGCCTCAGCGGCGCCCTGCTCGGTTATATCCACATCGGCCCAACCGCTGAAGCGATTTTCCAGATTCCACTGGGATTGGCCGTGGCGGATCAGAACGAGCTTGTGCATGGCTTGGATTCGAAAGAGGCGAGACAAGTATGGAATGGTGCAGGCCGTGCGTAGCCACGTCAATTCCTGGCTGTGTCGGAAGTCACGGTAAACCTTCGTTCCAAGACGCGCATCCTATCCTCGGCCCATCCTTGAGGAGTTTGATCATGCGCTTTATTACGCTGGCTCTGGCCTTGGCCCTGCCGTTGACCGTGGCGGCCCAGGACATTAGCAAGGTCAATGGCACCGTTTCCGTGGATGCAGGCGGGCACGCCGGCAATCTGAGCACGGTGAACGGATCGGTTCGCGTTGGCGACCATGCGTCGATTCAAGAGGGCAGCACCGTCAACGGCGCCGTTGAGCTGGGCGACGGCGCGCAAGCCACTGCGCTGCACACCGTCAATGGCGCCATTGCCCTTGGTCAAGGCGCTCAGGTGCGCGGGAAATTGCAAAGCACCAATGGCGCCATCTCCTTGGAACCGAGTTCAGAGGTGACCGGCGACGTCGCCAACGTCAACGGCGCGATTGAACTTAAACACGCTCACGTTGGCGGCAATATTGAAACGACCAGCGGAAACATCCTGGTCGGCGCAGACTCCGAAGTAGACGGTGGCGTCACGGTCAACGAGCAGCACGGTTGGAACAGTTTCAACCGCCCGCCTCACGTCGTCATCGGTCCGCATGCGGTCGTCCGTGGCACGCTGGATTTCCATCGTGAGGTAGTGCTGCAGGTCAGCGACAGCGCGCAAATCGGCCCGGTAAAAGGCGCCACTGCCATGCGCTTCAGCGGTACGCAGCCGTTGAACTGAGCCTTTATAACCACTCGCGCGGCTTGAGGTATTCCGCAAGCCGCGCTTCGGCTGAGCCCTCTTCCGGCTGATAGGCATATTCAAAGCGCACGCGTGGCGGCAAGCTCATCAAGATGGATTCCGTCCGACCGCCGGATTGCAACCCGAACAAGGTGCCGCGATCGTAGACGAGATTGAACTCCACGTAACGCCCACGCCGATACAGCTGGAACTCACGCTCCCGTTCACCATAAGGCGTGTTCTTGCGCCGCTCGACGATCGGCAAATAGGCGTCGAGGAATCCCTGCCCTACCGCTTGCATAAAGGCAAAACTGCGCTCGAAGCCGCCCTCGTTGAGATCGTCGTAAAACAAGCCACCCACGCCGCGCGTTTCAGCGCGATGCTTCAAATAGAAATAGTCATCACACCATTTCTTGTAACGCGGATAGACGTCCGCGCCGAACGGTGCACATACATCACGTGCGACGGTGTGCCAATGCTGCACATCGTCATCAAAGGGATAGAACGGCGTGAGATCAAAACCACCGCCGAACCACCACGCCGGCTCCATGCCTTCCTTTTGCGCTTCGAAGTAACGCACATTGGCATGCGTGGTCGGCACATAAGGGTTGCGCGGATGCAACACCAGCGATACGCCAGTGGCAATAAAACCGCCGCCCGATAGTTCAGGGCGATGCGCCGTCGCACTGGGCGGCAGCTTGTCCCCATGGACCAGCGAGAAGTTCACGCCGGCCTGTTCGAACAAGGCGCCCTCGCGCAGCACGCGGGTGCGGCCGCCGCCACCGGCCGGGCGGGTCCATGCGTCCTCGATAAAGCGCGCGTTGCCATCGACTTGTTCAACGGCTTTGCAGATACGGTCCTGCAGTTCACGCAGAAAATGCTCGACGCGTTCGACTTGCTCGCTTTTCATTCGCCCATCCGGCTGTGCTGGTCAGGGCCGCAAGCTTAGCAAGCACCCGTTCGCAAGGAACTGAGCTAGATCAATGAATGCCAGCTGCCGCGGCTTTAAGAAGCATCTAGGCAAGCCCCAGTTCCCGTGGCTAGGCTCACGCCATGCGCGTGACAACCCTCCCGCTCGCCGTCTCGGCCTATACCTCCACCTCCGCGCTTGGGTGTGGATTGGATGCTCATCTTGGCGCCCTGGATGCGCAACACAGCGGCTTGCGTATGAACGACTTCAGCAGCGCACCATTGCCTTGTTGGATCGGCCGCGTCGACGGCGTGGAAGATGTCACGCTGCCTGCCGCCTATGTGAAGTGGGATTGCCGCAACAATCGCCTCGCCTGGCTGGGTTTGAATCAGGATGATTTTCTAGTCAAGGCGCACGCCGCTCGGCAACGCTATGGAGCAACACGCGTGGCACTTCTGCTGGGCACATCGACTGCCAGCATCGGCGCCACCGAAGAAGGCTATCGGCGCCTCGAAGACGGACGATTGCCGACAGATTTGCGTCGCACGAGCATCCATACCCCCCATTCGCTTACCGCCTTTATCGCCGCTGCACTGGATATCAAAGGTCCAAGCCTGACCATTTCCACCGCATGCTCTTCTAGCGCAAAGGTGTTTGCCAGTGCAGAGCGACTGATCCGCCTGGGGCTGGCCGATGCGGCCATCGTGGGTGGCGTCGACTCGCTGTGTGACAGCACCTTGTTTGGATTCAATGCGCTGGAACTTGTCTCTCCCGAACCTTGCCGCCCCTTCGATGCTGCTAGGCGAGGCATCTCGATCGGCGAGGCGGCCGGTTTCGCCCTGCTCGAACGTGTCGAATTACAGCCCAGTGAACCCCTGCAGTTGTTGGGCTGTGGCGAATCTAGCGATGCCCACCACATGTCCACGCCAGACCCAGCAGGTCTCGGTGCAGAGCTTGCCTTGCGCGACGTGTTCGATCGTGCGGGGCTCGATGTGGCGCAAGTGGACTACGTCAACTTACACGGCACGGCGAGCCAAAAAAACGATGCGATGGAAGCTGGATTGGTGTCGCGCATGTTTTCGCCTCGCACACGCGTCAGCTCCACCAAGCATTTGACGGGCCATACCTTGGGAGCAGCCGGCATCGTGGAGGCCATCATCACATTGCTGGCGCTGCGCGATGGCTTCGTACCTGGCAACGCCGGTATACGCGAACCGGATCCCGCTTGTTCAGCACATTTTGCATGGCGCAATGAAGCGCGTTCTTTACGTGTGGCTCTCAGTCATTCGTTCGGGTTTGGCGGGAGCAATGCGTGCCTCGCTTTTGCGCGCGTGGATGGTGTTGCATGAATGCGCTGCATATCCAGGTGGAAGGTATCGGGTTGTGGTCGCCGCAATGTGCCGACCTTGATGCTTTTCGCCGCCACCTTGCTGGCGAAACAGCCTCGACATCTCATGCGCGCCCCAACGCATCGGCGTTATCAGCGAATGAGCGCCGGCGCGCACCCGAAAGCGTGCTCGTTGCCGTCGAGGCTGCCTCTCAGGCCATCGCAGCGAGCGGGCGCGGGACTGACAATCTGGCTTGCGTGTTCACCTCGGCGTACGGCGACCAAGCCACAACCGATTACATGTGCCGCGTATTGGCGCATGCCCCCACCGAACTTTCACCCACACGCTTTCACAATGCCGTCCATAACGCGTCGGCAGGCTACTGGACGATTGCCACCGGCTGCCGAGCACCTTCTAGCGCCATCTGCGCAGGCAGAGCGAGTTTCGGCGCCGGGTTGCTTGAGGCAGCCGCGCTTGCCTGTGCTGACGACCGGGCCGTGTTGCTGGTAAACAGTGACACCGCGGGTACCGGTCCGCTTGGTGAGCTGATCGGGTGCACACGCGTCTTCGGATGTGCGCTGGTGCTGTCACCTTGCACGACGACAGGCATGCGACTGCGTCTTGCCACGACGGCATCATCCCCTCGTCACTCACCGATGTCTGCCGAGTGCCAAGCATGGATGCAAGCCAATCCCGCGGCGGAAAGCTTGCCGCTGCTGATCATGCTGGCAACAGGTCGTGGTGATTGCGTATTGGCTGTTTCGGAGCATCTTGGACTGCATGTAGAAATGGAGACGAACGCATGAACGGCACATTGCGTTGGTGTGTGTTGATCCCTTGCTTGAATGAAGAAAAAGCGATCGGCACCATCGTGAAATCCACATTGAAGCTGGGCGTGCCGGTGATCGTGATTGACGATGGCTCCGACGATCGCACACCGGAGATCGTGCGAGCCTTGCCTGTGACGTTGCTGCGCCACGACCACCGTCAGGGCAAAGGCGAAGCCTTACGTACGGGTTTTCGAGAAGCATTGCGGCAAGGATTTGACGCGGTCGTGACGATGGATGGCGACGGTCAGCACCTGCCCGAAGACATTCCACGCCTGGTCGACGTGGGCAAACGCTTTCCCGATCACATCGTCATTGGCGCCCGGCTTTTACAGCGGGAGCAGCAGCCGAAGGGACGCCGTCGCGCGAACGCGCTGGCAGATTGGGGTATTTCATGGGCTTGCGCGCAACCAGTGGCCGACACACAGAGTGGGCAGCGCTGGTATCCGCGTAGCGCCTTGGATCTGGTTGAGCTGGATGCGCAGAATTTCGTGTTTGAAGCCGCGGTTCTGATTGCGGCGTCGCGCGATAAAGGGCTTGGCATCGTATCGGTACCGATTGCATCTCGCTACGAAGGATCGTTTCGCCTCAGCCACTTCAGCCCGGTCCGTGACGTCATGCGGATCGCCCTGTATACGTTCAGGCAGGTATTTCATTACGGGCAAGTGTGGGCGAGCTATAGCCGTTCGAGAGCGGCGCCGTTGATCGTTGACGATACGTATTCACATCGCATCGCTTAAGCGGGTTTGAAGACACGCTTGTCCGGCCGCCAATCGCGCGAAAGCCAATCAGTTGGCACAGATTACCGTGACACACCCGAGACAAACCGTTGGCAGGCTTCTTAATGAAGCATGCTCATGCTTGATGCAGCGTACGTGCAGCTACCGCTTGCGTCTGCACCATGTCCTGTTGCCAGAAGTCGTAGAAGTTGAACCAGTTATAGGGTTCCAACCGGGCGTAGTGTTCCAAGCGCTGCGCGTAGCGGTGCAGGATCGCATCGAGCGCCAGATGGCGAGACTCGCGCGGGATGTTTATTTGTTCTGCGAAAAGCTCAAAGCTGAGTGTGTAGCGACGATCACCGCGATAGAGGCCAAAGCACAGGATTACCGGTACTTGCAGCGTATTGGCCAACAGCCACGGACCAATGGGAAACGGGGCTGGCGCGCCTAGAAAGTCCACGCGCCGCAATGTTTCATGGGCACGACCGCGATCGGCCAGCAAAGCCACCATGCCGCCCGTGCGACATGTTTCAGCCATGGCCAGGGTCGTCGCTGCGCCGCCCTGCGAAACATCGATCACCGCCGCGCCGACGCCGGGTGCCAAGGCTTCCAGCAATTCCGTGATGGCCGGAGTCTTCTGCTTGTCCAGTAAGACCCGCAGCGGGACCTCCGGACAACGCGCAGCCAGCGTGCGCAATACTTCAAAACTGCCTTGATGCGAACCGACCAATAGCACGCCTCGCCCTTGCGCGAGGTAATGCTGAAGCTGCTCAAGACCGTTCACCTCGATGTCGAAATCGCGTTCGCCATGCGCAAGCAGGTAGATGCGATCGAGCATCGTCGTGGAGAAATAATGAATGTGTTTGAATACCTGCCGGAAGCTTGCCGTGCAGCCGAACAGGCGCGTCAGATAGTCACGAGAGGCACGCCGCTCAGCACCGCGGCGCAGGAAGTAATACAGGCTGATGAGATACAGAAACCGGCGCATGAAGCCATGGCCAAACCGTAAGGACGCGGTAACGAGTACGCCGAGCCAGAACCGATTACCGCCCTCGCGCTGATTCTGCCAGTGGCCGCTCATGTCGTACCTTCGATTGCGCTACGTGCCAGCGTCAGATCTTGACGGCCCACTTCAAACCGCACTTGTCCGGAGCGCTCCAGCAGTTCCGTTTCACGATAGCGGGGTTGACTGGAGGGCTGCAGGTGCACGTGTGGAATGCCGGCGAAAAGATCGTGCTGATAATGCCCGCTTGAGGTGTCAGCCGGCTTAACGCGACCTCAAGCTGTACGCTCGCGTTCAATATGTTCAGAGAGCGCACGCAGGCTGCTGAAAATGCGCTGGTTGTCCGGATGGTCCGAGCGCAGCTGCATGCCGTAGCGCTTGGAAACGGCCAGTGCGATCTCCAGGGCATCAATGGAATCCAGGCCCATATCGCCGCCAAACAGTGGCGCTTCAGGATCGATCGCAGCAGGGTCGACTGCTTCTAGATTCAGCGCGTCCACGATCAGGGTGGCCAGTTCGTGTTCGGCAGAGGTCTGCGTGGACATGCTTGCTTTCAAGGCTCCGGGTGCATGACCAGCCCCGGGAAGCGGGGTGGCTGGGCAGTGTAACATAGGGGTCTTTCGTCTCCGGATGCTGCTACCAAGCATGATTCAGGCAAGCGAAAACCTGCAGGCCAAACCGGCCCTGCCACGCACTTTACGCGTTACCTACCGCATGACCGCCTCGGCCTTGGCTGAGGTCGAAACCCTGGCCATGTTTGGCTTCGGTGCCGGCACACCCGACAGCAACGATCCGCGGTGGCTGTGTGTTCCGCTTGAATGTTTCGACGCACCCGCGCCCGTCGAAGTATGGCAAGTCGATGGCAAGGTGGTCTGCGGTCGCCAGCAAAACGTGCGCTGGTCGGCCGGAGGCGGCTGGTTGTTCGCGGCAATCGAGCTGGACGAGCGCGTGACTGGCGGTATCGAAGACGCCGCTCATCAGGCGTATGCCGAGTTGCATCAGTTCATGCGCACGCACGATGAACGCTACGTATTGCGTATTTGGAACTACATCGCCGATGTCAATGCCGGCGATGGCGATACGGAGCGTTACAAGCAATTCTGCAATGGACGTGCTACGGGCTGCGGCGATTTCTTCGCAGATGGGTTTCCAGCCGCCACAGCGATTGGTCATCATCATCGCGATCCCATCCTGCAAATTTATCTGCTCGCTTGCATGGACGGCGGTATGGCAGTGGAAAATCCACGCCAGGTAAGCGCCTGGCGTTACCCGCGCCAATACGGTCGCACATCACCGGGGTTTGCGCGCGGCATGCTGATGCCTGCGCGCGATGCGCTGGCCATTTCAGGTACTGCAGCCGTGGTCGGCCATGCTTCGACGCATGAAGGCAATCTGGAAGCGCAGCTCGAGGAAACCTTGCTCAACCTGGAATCCTTGCTCGCTACGGCAGACATGCCGGCGGGCTTCGATACGCACTCGCCGCTCAAGACGTACGTGCGTCACGCCACTGACGCCGGTCGCATTGGTGACATGCTCCAACGTCGCTTGCCTGGCGTGCCGGTATTGCTGCTACACGGCGACGTATGCCGCCGCGAATTATTGGTGGAGATCGACGGCTGGCGTTTCAAATAACGCAACGCGACCTAGGTATATCGCTTATTTCTGTTTTTCCGGGCGTTTCCAGCCCGGCAGCGTCGTTTGCCGGCCACGCGCCACGGTGAGTTCGCCGGCAGGTGCATCTTTCGTGATGATCGAGCCGGCGCCAATGGTGGCTTGCGCACCGATCGTCACCGGCGCAACGAGCGCACTATTGGAGCCGATGAACGCACCATCTTCAATCGTGGTGACGAACTTGTTCACGCCATCGTAGTTGCAAGTGATCGTGCCCGCGCCGACGTTGACGTGGCTGCCAATGATGGTGTCACCGAGATAGGTGAGATGGTTGGCTTTGCTGCCTTCGCCGATGCGCGTCTTTTTTGCTTCGACGAAGTTGCCGATATGTACGCCCGCAGCAAGCTCGGTGCCTGGACGCAAGCGCGCGAACGGACCAATCAGGCAGGGCCCATGCGTTATGACACCTTCGATATCGCAATGCGCATGCACAACAGTGCCCGCTGCAAGCTGCACGTTCTTCAGGCGTGAATAGGGCCCGATGCGCACGTCTTCGCCGAGCTGCACGTCACCTTCCAGAATCACGTCGATGTCGATTTCCACGTCGCGCGCCGTCTTGACGTTGCCACGGACGTCTATACGCCTAGGATCTGCAACGCGCACGCCTTCCGCCATGAGCGCCTGCACGGCGCGCAAACGATACGCGTCTTCCAACTCGGCGAGCTGCCATGGGTTGTTCGCGCCGGCAGCTTCCACGGCATCGTCGCATTCGATGCACTGCGCGGCGCGATTTTCCTCCGCGGCCATCTGGAAGATATCGGTAAGGTAGTACTCGCCTTGCGCATTGTTGCGGCCGAGTTTGGCAATCCACTGCTTTAGCGATGCAGCCTCACCGGCAACGATGCCGGTGTTGATCAGATTGATCGCACGCTGCGCTTCATCGGCATCTTTTTCTTCGACCACCGCGCGCACCAAACCGTGGTCATCGCGTATGACACGGCCATAGCCATGTGGATTGGCCAAACGCGTTGCGAGCATGGACAGGCTGTTTTCGGATTGCACGAGACGCTGCAAGGTTTCAGCGCGTGTCATTGGTACGTCGCCATAGAGCACGAGCACGCGCGCCGCATCAGGCACGTTGCCCAGAGCCTGCCCAACCGCATGGCCGGTGCCGAGTTGCTCTGTTTGCAATGCCCAATGCAGGTCCGGCTGGCCTTCAAAAGCCGCCAATACTTGTTCGCCATTGAAGCCGTAAACGACGTGAATAGCCTTCGGATGCAGAGCCCGCGCTGTTTCCAGGACATGCGCCAGCAGGGGGCGCCCGGCCAGTGGCATCAGCACCTTGGCTTTCTTCGACTTCATGCGCTTGCCTTCGCCGGCGGCGAGGACGATGACGTGCAAGGGGGATTGGCTCATAAAGGTCCGCTGCGTGGATCACGGTGGGCGCTAAGAATACCTGCTCATACAGGCGCACTTTGGGATGTTTGGCTGTAAAAGAAATGTGCAAACAAAAACGCCGGCACAAGGCCGGCGTTTTTCCAAAGAGTGGCGTGCTCAATGCTTGAGGTTCTTGCGCAGGCGTTCCAGTGCTTGCAGCTGCGCGAGCGCCTGGGTGAGCTTGGCTTGTGCTTCGGCCACGTCGACGGTACCCGAGCGGTTAGCCAATGCATCCTCGGCTTCCTGCTTGGCACGCTTGGCGGCTGCTTCGTCCAGGTCCGCGGCGCGGGCCGCGGTATCGGCCAGCACGGTCACCACCTGCGGCTGCACTTCCAGAATGCCGCCGGATACGTAGAACTGCTGGCGCTCGCCACCCTCCAGCACTACGTCGATGTGACCGGGCTTCAGGCGGGTGATCAGCGGGGCGTGGCGGGGCGTGATGCCCAGCTCGCCCAGTTCGCCGGTGGCAACCACCATCACCGCGTCGCCGTGAAAGATCTCGGCCTCGGCACTGACGATGTCGCAACGAATGGTGCTCATAACTCTCTCGCTTCGCCCGATGGATCGGGCGGAAAGGATTTATCGGCTTCGCTGGAGCCTGCCGCGGCAAGCTCCAACAGCGACCTGGATCAGGCGGCCTTCTTGGCGCCCATGTCCTCGGCCTTCTTGATGGCCTCGTCGATGCCGCCGACCATATAGAACGCCTGCTCGGGGATGTGATCCACCTCGCCTTCCACGATCATCTTGAAGCCGCGGATGGTTTCCTTCAGCGTCACGTACTTGCCTGGAGCACCGGTGAACACTTCCGCCACGTGGAACGGCTGCGAGAAGAAGCGCTCGCACTTACGGGCGCGGTACACCACCTGCTTGTCTTCCTCGGACAGTTCGTCCATGCCGAGAATCGCGATGATGTCCTTCAGCTCCTTGTAGCGCTGCAGCGTGCCCTGCACCTTGCGGGCCACTTCGTAGTGCTCGGCGCCGACCACGTTCGGGTCTAGCTGGCGGCTGGTGGAGTCCAGCGGATCCACGGCCGGGTAGATGCCGAGCGAAGCGATCTGACGGCTCAGGGTAACGGTGGAGTCCAAGTGGGCGAAGGTGGTGGCCGGCGACGGGTCGGTCAGGTCGTCCGCGGGCACGTACACGGCCTGGATCGAGGTGATCGAACCGGTCTTGGTGGAGGTGATGCGCTCCTGCAGTACGCCCATTTCCTCGGCCAGCGTCGGCTGGTAACCCACGGCGGACGGCATACGGCCGAGCAGTGCGGACACTTCGGTACCGGCCAGCGTGTAGCGGTAGATGTTGTCGACGAAGAACAACACGTCGCGGCCCTTGCCGTGTTCGTCCTTCTCGTCGCGGAAGTATTCAGCCATGGTCAGGCCGGTCAGCGCCACGCGCAGACGGTTGCCCGGCGGCTCGTTCATCTGGCCGTACACCATCGCCACTTTCGATTCCGGCAGGTTGTCCAGCTTCACGACGCCGGCATCCTGCATCTCGTGATAGAAGTCGTTACCTTCGCGGGTACGCTCACCGACGCCGGCGAACACCGACAGACCCGAGTGCTGGGTGGCGATGTTGTTGATCAGCTCGAGCATGTTCACCGTCTTGCCCACGCCGGCGCCGCCGAACAGGCCGACCTTGCCACCCTTGGCGAACGGGCACACCAGATCGATCACCTTGATGCCGGTTTCCAGCAACTCGTTAGCCAGCGCCTGCTCATCGTAGGACGGCGCTTCGCGGTGGATGACCCACTGGTCCTGCGCGTTGATTGGGCCGACTTCGTCGATCGGGTTGCCGAGCACGTCCATGATGCGGCCGAGGGTGGCCTTGCCGACCGGCACCTTGATGCCTTCGCCGGTGTTGCGGGCGACTAGACCGCGCTTGAGGCCATCAGTGGAACCCAGGGCGATCGTACGCACCACGCCGTCACCCAGCACCTGCTGGACTTCCAGCGTGATTTCGGTGCCGTCGATCTTCAGTGCGTCATACACCTGTGGCACCTGATCGCGTGCGAACTCGACGTCGATAACCGCGCCGATGATCTGTACAACTTTGCCCTGGCTCATGGATGTGCTCCGGATGGATCTTTGAGGTTCTGTTTCGGCGCCGCTTCTGCGTCGCCATGAAATATGTGTTGGATTAAACCGCCGCCGCGCCGCCGACGATTTCCGAGATTTCCTGCGTAATCGCAGCCTGACGCGCCTTGTTGTAGCTCAGCGTGAGTTCGGCGATTACCTTGCTGGCGTTGTCGGAGGCGGCCTTCATCGCCACCATGCGCGCGGCATGTTCGCTGGCGAGGTTTTCCAGCACACCCTGGTACGCCACCGACTCGACGTAACGGCCAAGCACATGCTCCAGCACTGCCGCGGCGTCGGGTTCGTAGATGTAATCCCAGTCGTGGGACTGCTCCAGCGCCACGCCGGCAACGTGCTGTGCTTCCAGCTCGGCAGCGACTACCGGCAACGGCAGCAGCGCATCGACCGTCGGCTTCTGCGTCATGGTGTTGACGAAGTCGTTGTAAGCGAGGAAGACGCGATCCAGCTTGCCTTCCGTGTACGCGTCCAGCACGACCTTGATCACGCCGATCAGCTGCTCGACCTTCGGCCGTTCGCCAAGATGCGTCGCCGTGCCGATCAGGTTCACACCCTTGATGCGGCGGAAGAACTGCACCGCCTTCTGGCCGATCGCAACCACGTCGACCTGCACGCCCTTGTCCTGCCATTCGCGAATGGAGGGCAGCAGGCGACGGAACAGGTTGGAGTTGAGGCCACCGCAAAGCCCGCGGTCGGTGGTCACGACCACGTATGCCACGCGCGCCACGTCTGCGCGCTCGACCAGGAATGGATGCTTCAATTCCGTACTGGCCTGTGCGACGTGCGCAATCACCTTGCGCATGGCCCGCGCATAGGGACGCGAGGCCTTCATCAAATCCTGCGCTTTGCGAATCTTGGAGGCCGAGACCATCTCGAGCGCACGCGTCACCTTACGCATGTTCTGCGTGCTCTTGATCTTGGTTTTAATTTCGCGTCCGCTTGCCACGTTTGCCTCAACCTGTTGGGTTCGATTCGATCAGTCGACCGACGTGCGATGCAGTCATCCAAAACGGACGACTGCATACCCTTTCACTTGCTTACCAGCTACCCGTCTTCTTGAACTCGTCGAGACCCGACTTGAACGTCGCCTCGATGTCGTTGTTCCAGTCACCGGTGGCGACGATCTTCTTCATCAGCTCGCCATGGTTCTGGTGGAAGAAGGCGTGCAGGCCGTGCTCGAAAGGCAACACCTTATTCACCGGCTGGTCGTCCAGGTAGCCCTTTTCAGCGGCATACACGGACAACGCCAGCTCGGCGATGGAAAGCGGTGCGTATTGCTTCTGCTTCATCAGCTCGGTAACGCGCTGACCGCGATCGAGCTGGGCGCGGGTAGCCGGATCAAGATCCGAGGCGAACTGCGCGAACGCCGCCAGCTCGCGGTACTGCGCCAGCGCCAGCTTCACGCCGCCGGACAGCTTCTTCACGATTTTGGTCTGCGCCGCACCACCCACGCGCGACACCGAGATACCGGCGTTCACGGCGGGGCGAATACCGGCGTTGAACAGGTCGGTTTCCAGGAAGATCTGGCCGTCGGTGATCGAGATCACGTTGGTCGGCACGAACGCGGACACGTCGCCGGCCTGCGTTTCGATGATCGGCAGCGCGGTCAACGAACCGGTCTTGCCCTTCACTTCGCCGTTGGTGAACTTCTCGACGTACTCCTCCGATACACGCGCAGCGCGCTCGAGCAGACGCGAGTGCAGGTAGAACACGTCACCCGGATACGCTTCGCGACCCGGCGGGCGCTTCAGCAACAACGAGATCTGGCGGTATGCCACGGCCTGCTTGGACAGGTCGTCGTAAATGATCAGCGCGTCTTCGCCGCGGTCGCGGAAGTATTCGCCCATCGCGCAACCGGAATACGGCGCGATGTACTGCAACGCAGCCGACTCGGAAGCCGAAGCGACGACCACGATGGTGTTGGCCAGCGCGCCGTTCTCTTCGAGCTTGCGCACCACGTTGGCGATCGACGAACGCTTCTGGCCGATCGCAACGTAAATGCACTTAATGCCGGAGTCTTTCTGGTTGATGATCGCGTCGATGGCCAGCGCGGTCTTGCCGGTCTGACGGTCACCGATGATCAGCTCACGCTGGCCACGGCCGATCGGGATCATCGAGTCGACCGACTTGTAGCCGGTCTGCACCGGCTGGTCGACCGACTTACGCCAAACCACGCCAGGCGCGACCTTTTCGATCGCCGAACTGGCCTTGGCATTGAGCGGCCCTTTGCCGTCTATCGGATTACCGAGTGCGTCGACCACGCGGCCAAGTAGCTCCGGACCGGTCGGCACTTCGAGAATGCGGCCGGTGGTCTTGGCGGTGTCGCCTTCGCGCAGATGCTGGTATTCACCGAGCACCACGGCGCCGACGGAGTCGCGCTCGAGGTTCAGCGCCAGTGCAAACGCGTTGCCCGGCAGTTCGATCATTTCGCCCTGCATCACGTCGGCCAGGCCGTGGATGCGCACGATGCCATCGGACACGCTGATGATCGTGCCCTCGTTGCGGGCTTCCGCGCCGAGCTTGAACTGCTCGATGCGGTTCTTGATCAGTTCGCTGATCTCGGACGGATTGAGAGTGGTGCTGGACATGGTCATGATCCTAAATGTTTATAACGAGACGCTTTTCTGAAGAGTCCGCCACGGAAGGCGGGGTTTTGTTCTTCGCGAAAAGGACTTCGCGTAAAGCTAATTTGTAAGTGCGCTAGCCAGGCGCTGCAGGCGACCGCGGGCCGAACCATCGATCACCTCGCTGCCGGTATCGATCACCACGCCTGCCAGCAGCGAAGGATCAACCTGGGTTTCCAGTTCGATCTCGCGCTTGAAGCGGCGCTTGAGCGATGCCTTGAGCTGCTCGGCCTGCGCGGCATCCAGCGCCATGGCACTGGTCACCTTCACCAGCAATTGCGACTCGGATTCGCGCTTGTAGGTTTCATACAGAGCAGCGACTTCCGGCAGCAACGACAAGCGATGCTGCTCAGCCAGTTCGGTAAGGAACTTGCCGAAGGCATTATCAGCTTGCGTCCCTTCCGGCAGATGCAGCGCCACGAGCTGTGCCGGCTGCACACGCGGATCGCTGGTGAGCGCGGCCACGCGTGCGTCCTGGGCCACTTGCGCGGCAAACGCCAGCGCTTGGGACCAGGCGCCTAGAGTGCCTTCGGCCCGCGCCAGCTCGAAGGCAGCACGGGCATAGGGACGGGCGAGGGTAATCGACTGGGCGGCCATCGATCAGATCTCGGTGGCGAGCTGGTCGAGCAACGCCTTGTGCGTTGCGGCGTCGATCTCGCGCTGCACGATCTTCGAAGCGCCCTGCACCGCCAGTGCACCCACGCGTTCGCGCAGATCTTCACGCGCACGCTGCGCCATCGAGGCGATCTCGTCCTGCGCCGCTGCCTTCAGGCGGTTGATTTCCGCCACGGCATCGGCACGGGCCTTGTCCAGAATCTGGTTGGCCTGTTGTTGTGCGCGATCGATGATCTCGGCCGCCTGCTGACGAGCCTGCTTGATCTCGCCGGCAGCCTTGTTGTCGGCTTCCCGCAATTCGGCATGCGCGCGCTCGGCCGCATTCAAACCTTCGGCGATCTTAAGCTGGCGCTCTTCGATAGCCTTGGTGATGTGCGGCCAAATGAAGTGCACGCAGAACCAGATCAGAATGGCGAAGGCGATCATTTCGCCCAGCAGAGTGGCATTGAAGTCCATTGCTGCGTTACCTGTACCTACGTAGTTTTACGGGCTGGTTGCACTTACAAAGAAGAAGATGGCGCTACGTGCGTAGCACCATCTTCCGCAAGGTTTAGTGACCAGCGGCTTCAGCCAGCTTCGAAAGCAACGGATTCGCCACAGCGAAGTACATGGCCAGCGCAACACCGATCAGGAACGCCGCGTCGATCAGACCAGCCAGCAGGAACATACGACCCTGCAGCAACGGCACCAACTCAGGCTGACGGGCAGCGGCTTCGAGGAACTTCGAACCCATGATGCCGATGCCGATACAAGCGCCCAGTGCGCCGAAACCGATGATCAAGCCAAGAGCAATGGCGGTGAAGCCCTGGACCTGAGCAATGTGAGCGACTAGTTCCACGATGATCTCCTCAAGAAAAAGAAAGCAGTAGTTCTAACGAAAGTGAACGAAATCAATGGTGATCGTGAGCCATCGAGATATACACGATGGTGAGCACCATGAAAATGAAGGCCTGAATCGAAATGATCAGAATGTGGAAGATGCCCCACACTGTGTACCCGATGACGCCCATGCCAAAGAGCAGCCAGCTGCCTGCGCTGAACAGGCCGGCGATCAGCATGAACACCAACTCGCCTGCGTACATGTTGCCGAACAGTCGCATGGCCAGGCTGACCGGCTTGGACACCAGCTCGACCAGATTCAGCGCGAAGTTGAACGGCGCGAACCACTTGCCGAAGGGTGCCGTAAACAGTTCGTGCATGTAGCCGCCAAAGCCTTTGGCCTTGAAGCTATAGAAGATCACCAGCAACAGCACGGTGATGGACATCGCGAACGTCATATTGACGTCGGCGGTCGGCACGGCGCGAAAATGGCCAACGCCGAACTTCTCGGTGATCCAGGGAAGCAGGTCGACCGGCAACAGGTCCATGGCATTCATCAGGAATACCCAGATGAAGACCGTCAACGCCAACGGGCCGAGGAAGCGACGGTCACCATGGAAGACGTCCTTGACCTGTCCATCCACGAACTCAAGCACGATTTCGAGAAACGCCTGGCCTTTGCCCGGCACGCCCGCCGTGGCTTTGCGCGCATAGAGCCAGAACCAAAAACAGAAGATGACACCAAGCGCCAGCGACACCGATACGGAGTCGAGATGGAACGACCAAAACCCATTTGGACTGACCTGGAAATTCAGGTGCGTCAAATGGTGCTGGATGTATTCGGTAAGACCGCCCTGCGGCTCGCTTGCCATCTCTTAACCCTTAAATCTGAATGCCAGCAGATTAACCGCGTACGCAGCCGCCAGCCCCGTAATGGCAGCCAGCGGCGGCAATTTCCATTGAAACATGATCGCGATCATCCCCCCGATGATCACCATCCATTTCAGGATCATGCCCGTCAGCAGACGCCCGAGCGCCATACCGGCGCCGCTCACCTGGCTGAAAGCCCTCAGCGAAAGCAGCGCAGTACCTGCCGCCACGATCATCGCCCCAGCCGCCGCCGCTATCGCCTCACGACGCCCCAGCGTCGCGAAAACGAGGCCCACGATGACCGCCACGATTAGCTGCCATAGCAGCAATCGCAGGGCAAGGCGTCGACCGGAAGCAAGACTGTTGAGCACGTGAGGTTCCCGCGGTGTCGCTAGGCAATCAAACCCGCCACGGGTCACGATCCAATCTAAAAAAGTATATCAGTGCAGCTTTTGCAGCAGCAAGACGAGTTCGTGCGACACACAGTCTCGGGGGGAATTGCGGACAAGAAAAGGGCCGGACGTGACGCGTCCGGCCCGAGGGCATACCGCAAGGGGAGTTGCGATATGCAGGAGACGATTACTTGGCGGCAGCAGCGGCTTTCTTGATGGCGGCAACCGGAGCGGCAACCACTTCGTTAGCAGCCTTCTGCTGTTCCTGCACCAACGCGTTGAGCGATTCGGCCGTCTTCTGAGCCACGGCAACCACTTCCTTGGTGACGGAAACGGCGCTCTCGGCCTGCTCGCGAGTCAGGGTCGCGCCCTTTTCCCACAAGCCGCGCAGCGCATCGATGTCGCGCACTTCGACGGCCTGGGCAATGAAATCAGCCGTCACCTGAGCCTGCTTTTCCAGCGCAGCGAGCTGCAGCTCGGCGACCTGCTCCAAGCCCTTGATGGCCAAGGCGTGAGCCTTGAACGCGTTGTCGGACAGTTGCTTGGCGTAAGCGAAAACCTGGGTGTTCAGTTGCTGGGTCATGGCTTTGTCCCTCGCGGGGGGATTAAGGAATGTGGGACAGAGCCTAACAGAGCTTTTTGTGCAGCGCAATATGTTTTTTGTTAAGAGACCTACCCGTCACGAAAATTTCAAATACGTCGCGGGATTAGTGACGAATGCGTGAATATTGCAGCGCATCAAAAGCTGTCGCGAGAGCAGCTGGCACCAGACGTACACGTCTCATGCACCACGACCCTGTCCAGCCCGGGCAAAACGGGCTCCAAGCGCTTCCAGATCCACCTCGCCAGCATTTCGCTGGTGGGATTTTCCAGGCCCTCTATGTCGTTGAGATAGCGATGGTCCAGCTGGTCGTAAAGCGGCGCGAAGGCTGTTTTGACATCGGCGAAATCCATCACCCATCCCAACTTGGGATCCGGCTCGCCGTGCACGTGAATTTCGATACGGAAGGAATGACCATGCAGCCGCGCGCATTTGTGCCCCTCGGGCACGTTCGGCAAACGATGGGCGGCTTCGATCTGGAAAACTTTGAAGATATGCATGCGGCTATGTTACCCGCTCCCGCGCGCACCCTTTCGCGTGCACGCGTTTTTTAGATTTCGCCGTTGTGCGCGATCGATCGCCACGCATGCCCTGGATCAAGCAGCCGCTGCTGGCTAGCCGGACCTTCGGAGCCGGCCGCATAGAAATCCGGCGTGCCGCTTTGCCATGTGTCGAGCACGGGCATCAGCAGCTTCCATGCCCATTCCACTTCATCGAAACGCAGAAAGTGCGTCCGGTCGCCGCCGATCGCATCCGTCAACAACTGCTCGTAGGCAGAAAACTCGCGATGTTCCGGACTGGCGTACGGTGCGGTGAGCACTACGGGCCGGCCAGCCAGTTCAAGCCCCGGCCGCTTGGCCGTCACGAGCAGGTCCATCTGCTCCGTCGGGCGGATACGGAAGATCATCCAGTTGTTGCCCGCATGCACCGCCTTGGGCAAAGCGCCGGGCACCTCCCGGAATTGCACGGCGATTTCCGAATAATTGGTCGCCAGCCGCTTGCCGCTACGCAAGTAGAACGGCACGCCACGCCAGCGCCAGTTGTCGATTTCCAAACGCAACGCCGCAAAGGTTTCTGTGCATGAACGCCTTGCGATGTCCGGCTCGCTCCGATAGCCCGGAACTTTCTTGCGGCCGATCTGGCCTGCGCGATACTGCCCGCGCACGGCATGCGCTTCGACGGTAGCCGGCGTGATCGGCACGGTCGAGCGCAACACCTCAACCTTGTGATTGCGCAGTACTTCCGGATCCCACTCTGCCAACGGCGCCATCGCCGTCAGACTGAATAGCTGCATCAAATGGTTCTGCAGCATGTCGCGCAGCGCACCCGCCTTGTCGTAATAGGCTGCGCGCTTCTCAACACCCAGCGTTTCCGCGTAGGTGATCTGCACCTGGGCGATATGTTGCGCATTCCAGATCGGTTCGATGAAACGATTGGCAAAGCGGAACACCATCAGATTCTGCGTTGTTTCCTTGCCGAGGAAATGATCGATGCGCAGGATCTGCTCCTCTTCCCAATGCACATGCATCGCCTGACGCAAAGCTTGAGCAGAAGCCAGGTCGGTACCGAACGGCTTCTCCACGATCAAGCGTCGCCAACCGTTGCGAGGCGCTTTGGCAAAGCCCGCCTGGCCAAGGGCCGTCGCTGCCACGCCGAACAACGGCGGCGGCAGCGCCAAGTAAAACAACGTGGCCGGACTCAACCTGTCCTTCAGTGCAGACAAATGATCGGCGTCCAGCTCGCCGCCCACGTAATCGAGTTGCTGGCGAAAGCGATTCCATTGCGCCGGCTTGTAGTCCGGCGCAAAGGATTGCAATGCCTTCTGGATATGCCGCTCGAAATGCTCGCGGCTCCAACGCTCTTTTGCGTAACCCACGATCCGCAAGTCACGCGTCAAACCCAATGCATGCAGGCGATACAACGCCGGCATCAATAACCGCTTGGTGAGATCGCCGCTTGCGCCCAGAATCACCAGCGTCGTGGCCATATGGTCAGTCCTTGTTACCGGTCTTCTCTTGATGCCCGCCAAAGGCATGCCGCATCGCCGACATCACTTTGTTGGCGTAGAGATCGTTGCCCTGCGAGGTAAAGCGGCCAAACAACGCGGCTGTCAGCACCGGCACCGGCACGCCTTCGTCGATCGCCGCCTGCGCTGTCCAGCGCCCTTCGCCGGAATCGGAAACACGTCCGGTATAACTCTGTAGATTCGGATCACGCGCCATTTCGGCGGCAGTGAGATCGAGCAGCCATGAGCCGATCACGCTGCCGCGACGCCACAGTTCGGTGATGTCGGCGATCTGAAAGTCATATTGATAGAGTTCCGGACGCTCCAGCGGCGCCGTTTCCGCATCCGCCGTGCGCTTCTGCTTGCCAGCGTTGGCGCCCTTCAACACATTCAGGCCTTCTGCGTACGCTGCCATCAAGCCGTATTCGATACCGTTGTGCACCATCTTTACGAAGTGCCCGGCGCCATTAGGGCCGCAATAGAGATAGCCCTTTTCGGCCGAAGACGGATCGCCGCTGCGGCTCTCGCTGCGCGGCGCAGCATCAACACCCGGTGCCAGCGCGGCAAAGGCGGGTTCCAGTCGTTTGAAGGCGAGTTCGGGGCCACCGATCATTTGGCAATAGCCGCGTTCGCGACCCCACACGCCGCCACTCACGCCGACGTCGACGTACATCACCTGATGCTTGCTCAACGCCTCGGCGCGGCGAAGATCTTCCACGTAGTGCGAATTGCCACCATCGATCACCGTGTCGCCGGCGTGAAGCAAGGGCACGAGTTGATCAAGCACCACATCCACCACGGCCGTGGGCAACATCAGCCACACCGCACGCGGTCCATCCAATTTGGCGACCAGATCCTGGATCGACTCGGCCGCCGTCGCACCATGGCTGGCCGCTTCCTGGCGTGCATCCACATGCGTGTCGAACACCACGCAATCGATACCGGACTCCAGCATGCGCCGCACCATGTTCAAGCCCATGCGGCCCAATCCGATAAAACCCAGTTGCAGCTTCTGTGCTGTCCCGGCACTCATGCTCTGTTCTCCCATGCACGGAATCCGCCCGCGAACGCATTGTGGTTGTCACCACGCTGCACACCCGCAGGCAACTCATCAAGTTGACGCACGTTGCCGCCGCCCAGTACCACGTAGTCGGGTTCCAGCGCGGCCTGCAGTTGTTCAATCACATCGAACACGTGTGCCTGCCATTTCTTTTTGCCCAATTTTTTCATGCCACGCGCGCCGACATAATCTTCGAACGTGCCTTTCTTGTACGGCAGATGCGCCAGCTCCATCGGCTCGACAATGCCGTCGACGATGAAAGCCGAACCCAGCCCTGTTCCCAACCCGAGGAACAGCATGCGGCCACCCTCGTAACTTCCAAGCGCCTGCATCGCCGCGTCATTCATCAGCTTCACGGGGCGACCCAGCGCGCTGCCGAAATCGAAACCGACCCAGCCCTTGCCGAGGTTATAAGGCTCGCGTGCAATGCATTCATGCACGACCGGGCCGGGATAACCAATGGTCACCGCATCGTATTTCCAACCGCGAATGGCTGGGCGCAATTGCTTGATCATGTCAGCCGGCGTGAGCTTGCGACTGGATTTGATTTCCACTTCGCGCTTGTTGCCGCTCACCATCGCCTTGACGTGGCTGCCACCCACGTCGATGACCAGCACCTTCTGTTGCGATGCCACTGCCGGTGCGGCGTTGGCTTCATCCGTCTTGCGGCGCGCCTTGCGATACCAGGCAATCGCTGCATTGGTGGCGCTGTCATGATTGAGCGCCTTGCGCGGCGATTCGATTTCATCCACCACGCGCAACGCCAGCTGCTTGCCGAGTTCCACGCCCCATTGATCAAACGGATTGATGTCCCAGATCGCCGCCTGGGTAAACACGATGTGCTCGTACAACGCTACCAACGCACCCAAGGCATGCGGCGTAAGACGATCCGCCAGCAGCAGACTGGAAGGACGATTGCCTTCGAACACGCGATGCGGCGCAAGACTCTCGTTGATGCCTTCCGCCTGCACCTGTTCCAGCGTCTTGCCCATGGCCAGCGCTTCGGCTTGCGCAATCATGTTCGCCAGCAGCAAGTCATGATGGCGACCGTACGGATTGAGCGACTGACCGAAGCCGACGAAATCGCAAGGAATCAGCCGTGTGCCTTGATGGATAAGCTGGTAGAACGAGTGCTGCCCGTTCGTGCCCGGCTCGCCCCAATACACCGGGCCGGTGGCGTAGTCGACATGCGCGCCACCGATGGTGACGTGCTTGCCGTTCGACTCCATCGTGAGCTGCTGCAGGTACGCCGGGAAGCGCTTGAGGTATTGCTCGTACGGCAGCACCGCCTGCGTTTCCGCACCGAAGAAATCGGTGTACCACAGGCCCAGCAGACCCATGATCACCGGCAGGTTGCGTTCCAGCGGCGCGGTACGGAAATGCTCGTCCATGGCATGAAAGCCGGCGAGCATGTCGGCGAACGCATCCGGACCGATGGCGATCATGGTGGACAGGCCGATCGACGAATCCATCGAATAGCGACCGCCCACCCAATCCCAGAAGCCGTACATCTGCTGCGTGGAAATACCGAACTCTTCCACCGCTTTTGCATTGGTGGACAGCGCGACGAAATGCTTCGCTACCGCACCCTTGTCACCGCTCGCCGCCTTCATCAACCAATCGCGCGCGCTGTGCGCATTGGTCATGGTTTCCAGCGTGGTGAACGTTTTGGACGCGACGATAAAGAGTGTTTCGTCTGGACGCAGGTCGTGCACCGCTTCGGCAAAGTCGGTGTAGTCGACGTTGGAGACGAAACGCACCGTAAGCTTGCGATCGGTGTAATGCCGCAAAGCTTCGTACGCCATCACCGGCCCCAGATCGGAGCCGCCGATGCCGATGTTGACGATGTTGCGAATCGGCCGGCCGGTAAAACCCAGCCAGCTGCCTTCGCGAATGGCGCTGGCCAATTCGCGCATGCGCTTGAGCACCGCATGCACGTCGGGCACCACATTGACGCCGTCCACCTTGATCACCTTGCGCGCGGGCGCACGCAAGGCAACATGCAAGGCAGCACGCTGTTCGGTGGTATTGACCTTCTCACCGGCAAACATCGCATCGCGGCGCGCTTCCAGCCCGCATTCGCGCGCTAGCGCGAACAGGTGCGCAAGCGCCTGATCGTTGATGCGATGGCGGGCATAGTCGAGCCGCCAGCCCGCAGCGTCGGCGCGATAGCGCTCGGCGCGGCCGGGATCAGCTGCGAACATGTCACGGAGATGTTGGGTTGCCAGTTCCTGGCTGTGTGCTTGGAGTGCTTGCCACGCCGCCTTCTCGCGCAATGCGCTCATGCAACAGCCCCTATGCGCTCGCTCACCGTATCGATCAATTCGTGCCAGGACTTCACAAAGGAATCGGCCCCTTCCTGCTGCAACACTTTGGCCAATGGCTCGACCTGGATGCCATGCGCTTCGAACTGCGCCAGGGTGCTGACAGCGCTGGGATCGTTCAGCGTCATCAACCGCTCCGCCCTGCCGTGATCGGCAAACGCCAGCAGGGTCTTTTCCGGCATGGTGTTGACGGTGAGCGGGGCGATCAGGTTTTCGATGTACATCACATCGCTCGCTTTCGGGTCCTTGGTGCCAGTGCTGGCCCACAGCAGCCGCTGCACGCGTGCACCGGCGTTCTGCAAACGTTGGACGCGCGGCGAATTGATCAGCTCGCGGTACTTCGCATAAATCTGTGCGCAAACGGCAAAGCCGAGCTTGTTGTGCAAATCGGTCGGGACCTTGTCCGCCACCTTGACGTCCCAGCGGCTGATGAATACCGAGGCCACCGAGGCGATATCCAGATCCAGGCCCGCCGCATGGCGGCGCTCCAGGCCGCGCAGCCATGCTTCGGCAGCGGCTTGATATTGCTCCGGCGAGAACAGCAGCGTGACGTTGATCGGCACACCACGAAAAATCAGTTCCTCAATCGCAGGAACGCCGGCCGGCGTGCCCGGCACCTTGATGAAAAGGTTATGCACTGCCGCCTGCTTGTGCAGCATGACGGCTTGGTCGATCGTGCGCTGCGTGTCGTCCGCCAGCAACGGTGATACTTCCAGCGACACCCAGCCGTCCACGCCGTGCGTCTGCTGATAAACCGGTTCAAAAATGGCCGCAGCGCGACGCAAATCATCAATGGCCAGGCCGAAGAACACCGTCTCCGGATCGGTGTTGCCGATCCCGCGAATGGATGCGTCGTAATCTTTTCCGGCCTTGATCGCCTGGGCAAAGATGGTCGGGTTGGAGGTGAGGCCGGTCACATGCTTTTGCTCGCGATAACCGAGCAAGGTGCCGTCACCCAGCATGCCGCGGGTGATGTTGTCCAACCACAGACTCTGTCCGAGCCCATGGAGCGTGCGGGTCGGTTGTTCCATTGCAGTACTCCTTCATGAAATGAGGCGGGTATTCGTTCGGGTCGCAACGGCAGCGTTTTAAGCCCGCCGAGGCATCACTCGGCAGGGTAGCAAGACGGATGTCACGGCCTGATGACCATCGGGACTATACGCCCGAAGGGTGCGCCTCCGGTACCCGGCCACAGTGGCGTTGGTCACCTTTCTTGCACTGGCAGCAGAGCACTCCTGCCGCTACGGCAAACATGAAATCGCTCGCCGACTAAGCATTTGCGCAGACATGAAATGAGTGATCCAACAATAGCGAACCAGGCCCATCAGCGCATTGTTCTTACGAAGCCGTCCATCACATCGCATGGCATGCAGCTAGTGCATGTCAGGACATGACATACCAGTCATAGGTATTGATGTGTTCCTCGAACATAACCACCTCGCACGCCGAACCGCATGCTGTTGAGTGGCCAAGTCTTTGCTGAGTCAACTGCTCGTGCCACCAGCTTCCTTGCCGCACAAACGGTGGCTCATGAATTTCGTGTTCGCGAGAATCGCTTCCTGCTTAACCGGATGCGAACAAGGAGGCCGGTAGCCTGAACTTCCGCGACGCACCATCGAGGCATGTTTATGGCCCCCACGATGTACAACCTGCCGCCCATCCCCATGGATGAAGACCCCGAAGCCCGTCGTATCTCCACTGAACCCGAAGAGGGTTATGTGCTGGACCCGTGGTCCGGCTTGTACCTGGAAACGGAGCTGACATACAAAAGCCGCCTGGCCCTGAAAGAGCCGGCGTAAGGGCTTGCCGTCGAGCAGACCTTGCTCCGCGATAGGGGATATCCGCCGTCCAGCATCTAGCGCCGGTCATGAAACATGATCGGCGTACGGCTTAGTGCGAAAAATGTGTGGTGGCTATGGGTGGACTCGAACCACCGACCCCAGCATTATGAGTGCTGTGCTCTAACCGGCTGAGCTACATAGCCAAGGGGTGCGCCATCCGGGATCCGGAACTGGGCTCTATTCAGGCGGGGCGCGGCAGTTTAATCGGGCTGCCCTTGCGGTTCAAGTAGTCGGCTTGCTCCCACTTCGTAGGCTGTGGTTGAATCGATCCAGGGTCACGCGTGCTGGCGTCTGGCATAGACTGCAGCAACGGGCTCCGAGGAGGCTGGATGATCGACGCAGATGGCTACCGTCCGAATGTTGGCATCGTACTGCTCAATGCAGACGGCCGGCTGTTCTGGGCGCGCCGCGTCCATCGTGACGGCTGGCAGTTTCCCCAGGGCGGCATGCGCAGCGACGAGACGCCGCTGGAAGCCATGTACCGGGAATTGCAGGAAGAAACCGGCCTCATGCCGCAGCATGTGGAAGTGCTCGCCAGCACCCGCGGTTGGCTGCGCTACAAGCTCCCCAGCCGCTATATCCGCCATCACCAGCATCCCACCTGCATTGGCCAGAAGCAGGTGTGGTTCCTGTTGAAGCTCGTCGGTGGAGAAGACGCACTTTGTCTGGACGCCTGCGACAAGCCCGAGTTCGACCTGTGGCGCTGGGTGGATTTCTGGTATCCGGCCGCCCACGTGGTGAATTTCAAGCGCGACGTTTACCACCGCGCCTTGCGCCATTTCGCCCCGCTGGTGGAAACCGCACTGAGCATCCAGCTCGGCCCCCAGCCGCAGTCGCAGCCGCAAAATCGGCCTGGCCGGGGTCGATGCGCGGCCGCCTGAACAGGCGTCTTCGGTGGCAGCCGAATTCTAGTTGACAATCATTCGCATTCGCGTTGAAATGCGCGCCATGTACATCTGTCTCTGTAACGCCGTTACCGATCACGACATCCGTCGCGCCGCCGCGGATGGTGTACGCAGCTTCGCCGAGCTGCAGGCTCGCACTGGCTGCTCCGATTGCTGCGGCTGCTGCGAAACCGAAGCCCGCGCCACGCTGGCCAAGGCCATCGAACAGGTCACGCTGGATCTCCCTGTTTTCGTCACCGCCTGAGCAAACATCCCGCAGGATTTCCCGAACGCCATCGCCACTCAGCGATGGCGTTTTTCGTGACGAATCATTCTCATGGCGACACCGCTCGCAACGAGCACGTATAGTTCTGCATCAACCCCGTTACGGAGAACAACCATGAAGGGTGACGCCAAGGTCATCGAGTTCCTCAACAAGGTGCTCTACAACGAACTGACCGCGATCAACCAATATTTTCTGCACGCCCGCATGTACAAGAACTGGGGTTATCAGGAACTCGCCGAGCACGAATACAAGGAATCGATCGACGAGATGAAGCACGCCGATCGCCTGATCGAGCGCATCCTGTTCCTGGAAGGTCTGCCCAACCTGCAACACCTCGGCAAGCTGCGCATTGGCGAGAACGCGCTCGAATGCATCCAATGCGATCTCGATCTTGAGCTGGTTGCCGTGCAAGATCTGCGCGCTGCGATTGCACATAGCGAAGGCGTGGCGGATTACGTCAGCCGCGATCTGTTCCGCTACATCCTTTCCGCCGAAGAAGAGCACATCGATTGGCTCGAAACGCAGCTCAGTCTGGTGAAAGACATCGGTGCCGAGCGCTACCTGCAGTCAAAGATGGAAAGCTAAGGCAAGAAAGCGTCAGCGAGTTCTCTACTCGCGCGCGCATGCATCGAGCACCTGTCTGCTTGATGCATGGATCAGCCATTCGGCCTGCATTGACAGGTTGCTGCATGGAAAAGTTAAGAAGCTATTCGCCCATGACTGACCAGGGGCGACCTGCCGCACAAAGCGGCCCGTGCTTTCTTGACGGTGTTATCACGGACGGGCTATATCCAATGTTTTCCGCAAGAGCCATGCATGGCTTCCCGCCCACCGCCCCGCTACGTGGTTCGTCCCCACGACGCTGTCAGTCAGCGTCGCCGGATGCTGTGGCTGGGATTAGCTTGGCTCGGCAGCTTGATCCTGGTAGCGATCATTACCGCATTGCTGAGCGGTGCATGGAAAAGCGTAGGCCCCAACCTGGCGGATCGGCGAGCGGTGCGCGCGCTCACGGCCGAGAACGAACAACTCAAGCAACAAGTTGCCAACGTGCAGCGCTCGCAGCAGGTCAGTGACGTCGCCAATCAAGCGTTGCGCAAAACCATTTCCCAGCGCGATGAAGAAATCAGCGGCCTACGTGCGGATCTGGGCTTCTATTCGCGCCTTGTCGGCGGTGATGCGCAACGTGAAGGATTGAAGGTGCAGGAAGTATCCCTGCAGCCGGTGACGCATGCATCCGCATGGAACCTCACCATCAGCCTTACGCAGAACGTCAAACGCGACGATGACACCAACGGCACGGTGATCGTCACGGTGGAAGGCCTGCGCAACAACAAGGTAGTGCAACTGGATTGGTCGACGCTGGGCGATGCCGCCGAAAAAAACGGCCTTCCCTTCCGCTTTCGCTACTTCCAGCAATTGCACACCACCATCGCGCTGCCCGCCGATTTTCGTCCCACCAGCCTGCATGTCACAGTCCGGCCCGAGAATGGCGACCCGGTCAGCCGCGCCGTCAGCTGGAGCGACGCCCTCTCCAGCCCTGTCACGATCACCCAAGGGGAATCCGATGCTCAGCCGTAAACGTAACGAACCCGCCTCATCCTCCTCCCGCCATGCCGAGACCAGCCTGATCTCGCAAGGCACGATCATCCGCGGCGACATCCGTTTCACCGGCACGCTGCACGTGGAAGGCCGCATCGAAGGCTCGGTGCTGGGCGAGGGGTCCAATGCGGTGTTCACGCTGAGCGAGCACGGCCAAGTGCAGGGCGAGGTGCGCGTGCCGCACGCGATGATCAACGGCCAGGTCACCGGCGATATCTACGCCAGCGAGCGCCTGGAACTGGCCGCGCAGGCCCGCGTGGTGGGCGACGTTCGCTACAGCTCGCTGGAGATGGCAGCAGGCGCCCAGGTGAACGGCCGCATCGCGCACCAAGGCGAGGAACACGCCCATCGCGAACTGCCAGCCCCTGAAGTGCGCAGCGAAGCGGCAACCGCCTGAACGGCCCGGCGCGGCATCCGGGCTCTAGCTGATATGCTTGAGGCCGCAGAATCACGGCCCCATATATCCGCGCTATGGAAACCATCGTAGCCATCCCCGATTACCGCCAAGCCGGCGCGCCGCTCGTCTTTACCGAGGCCGCCGCGCGCAAAGTGCATGAACTCATCCAGGAAGAAGGCAACCCTGAGCTAAAGCTGCGCGTGTACATCACCGGCGGTGGCTGCTCGGGTTTCCAATACGGGTTCACTTTCGACGAAACGCAGGCGGAAGACGATTTCGCGCTCGCCCGTGAAGGCGTCACCCTGCTGGTTGATCCGCTCTCGCTGCAGTACCTCACCGGTGCCGAGATCGACTACACCGAGAACTTCAGCGGCTCGCAGTTCGTCATCCGCAACCCGAACGCCAAGACCACCTGCGGCTGCGGCTCCTCCTTCTCCACCTGATACACCTCGGCCGGTCCGGATGATTGCGACGAAACTCAACACGTTCGCCGGACTCAGCCTGATTCTCGACCGCGTCGCCGAACAGCGCGATGCCGTCGAATGGGTTGCAGCCAAGGCCATGGCGCCCGATGCGCGCTATCTCTTGCTGGACGCCGCCGGCGACGCCTTTCTGCACCCTACGGAAGAAACCCTGCGCTGGCTCGATGCCGACGAACGGGCGCGCATGCTGTCGCATGCATCCTGGAGCTTGATGGGCATCGTCGACGGGCAGCCACACTTCATGCTGCTGCTCGACGAAAACGACGACGTCGCGGCGCTCGAAATCGCACTCGGCGCACGACGCATGGGCCTGCGCGAAGCGGGCTTGCTGCTGCCCACCGATGAAGCTGGCCTCTTCGCCTACGCCAGAGGGCTTGCCCATTGGCAACGCGAAACCCGTTTCTGCGCACGCTGCGGTTCACCGCTGCAACTGGTCTCCTCCGGTCATCGGGCGCAATGCACCAATAGCGAATGCGGCCGCCTGCACTTTCCACGCACCGATGCGGCGATCATCGTGATCGTCGAATACCAAGGCGCATGCCTGCTTGGACGCCAAGCCGGCTGGCCGCCGGGGCGCTATTCCACCCTGGCCGGTTTCGTCGAACCGGGCGAAGCATTGGAAGACGCCGTGCGGCGCGAAGTTGCCGAAGAAGCTGGCGTGATCGTAGGCGATGTGCATTACCACTCCTCGCAACCCTGGCCGATGCCTGCATCGCTGATGGTCGGCTTCACCGCGACCGCGCTGTCGCCCACCATCCGGTTACGCGATGGCGAACTGGAAGACGCACGCTGGTTCACGCCACAGCAAATCATCGATGCGCTGGCCGATGGCAGCTTGAAGACGCCGACGCGGCTTTCCGTGTCGTACCAGTTGCTTTCGCATTGGTTGCAGCAGCGCGCGGGGTTGGATCTGGATGAACTGGTAACGCGCTGAGCTGCCACCGTGGCTCGTGAATGAGCCATATCACTCGCATACAATCGCAGCCATCCCAAGGGAGTCCTAAGTTCATGGCCATTCGCCTGCTTGCCGCGCTGATCGCTCTGGGATTGCTGCACTTGCAGCCGCAGCTTGCGTGTTGGCGCGGTGACGCGGGCTTCCGGCGCTGGGTGCATCAGCTGGCCGATAGCAGCGGCATAGGGCGTGTGGTCATCACATTGCTGGTGCCCGTGATTGTCTGTGCGTTGATCATCTGGATACTGCATCGACTGCCACTTTCGGATCTGCTGTTCCTGATCTTCTCACTGGCCGCGCTGCTGTTTTCGCTAGGACCGCATCCGTTCGAAGCCGATCTGGTTGCCATTCTCAAGGCGCCCGATCAAAGCAGCCGCGAAGCAGCCGCGCAGGTGCTGTCGGATGATGGCGAAACCGTCGCCTGGCGGACGGCTGACCTTGGCGAAGCCACAGCTTATGCCGCGCTACGTCGCCGCTTCGGCGTGTTGTTCTGGTTCTTCGTGCTCGGCCCGATCGGTGCCCTGCTGTATCGTCTGGCACGGCAACTGGGTCACGACGCGTCACTGGCGCTGGACGCCGACGCTCGCATCAAGGCGCGTTACGTTGCCAACGCACTGGACTGGCTGCCCGCGCAATTGATGGTGTTCACGCTTGCTCTCGTCGGCCACTGGGATGCCGTGATCGGTGCGTGGCGACGCTGGCACCAGCAGGCCGCACCCAACAGCTGGTATCTGTCCAATCCGGATTTTCTCGGCGCGGCGGCGCGAGCGGATGTATTGACGGATATCGAAGGTGGCGATGGCCATGTCGAAGAACGTACCGATGCACTGCACGAGCTGCGCCGATTGCGCGATGCGTTGCTGCGTGCGTTGCTGGCGTGGTTGAGTGTCGTGGCGTTAATTGTGATGGGAAGCTGGTTGCATTGAAGGGCGTCGCAAACGGCGACGTAGGTTGGGTTAGCGCCGCGTAACCCAACGGAATTTGCGAGATGCGTTGGGCGTTGGGTTACGCCGCGCTAACCCAACCTACCGACTACCGCCTCGTCAGGCCATCTCGCCACGCAACGACCGTACACGTTCTTCCAAAGTCGTCGCACTGACTTCTGCTGCGGGCCGCGGTGCATCCACTACCAACTCCACCCGCGCGCGGAAACGCCGCGGCAAGCGTGCGCGGCGCAACATCGAATCGCGCCGGCTCCATACGCTGCCCCATAAACCGCGTAACGCCATCGGCACGACAGGCACCGGGCGTCGCGCCAGAATCTTCTCCACGCCGGCCCGGAACGTCGCGATCTCCCCATCCTTGGTCAAACCGCCTTCGGGAAAAATGCACACCACTTCACCATCCGCCAGCGCCGCATCCACGTCATCGAACGCCTGCTGCAAGACGGCGGGATCTTCCTTCTGACCCGCGATGGGAATGGCCTTCGCCGTCTTGAACACGAAGTGCAGCAACGGTATCTGGAAAATCTTGTAATACATCACGAAGCGCGCGGGTCGACGCAGATTCGCCATCAGAATCAGTGGATCCATAAAGCTCACGTGATTGCAGACCAGCAAGGCCGGCCCTTCTTCCGGCAGATGCTTCATGCCATCCACGCGGATGCGATACAGCGTGTTCACCAATATCCACGTAATGAAACGCATCAGGAATTCGGGCACTAGCGTGAAGATGTACGCCGCCACCAATACGTTGAGCAACGCCGCTGACAAAAAGATATGCGCCGCGCTCACACCCAGTCGTTCGAGTGTTAGCCCGAATAACGACGCCATCACGATCAACAAGGCATTGAGAATATTGTTGCCCGCAATCACACGCGACAAACGACTGCTCGGCGCACGCGACTGCACGAACGCAAACAGCGGCACAACATAGAAACCGGCGAACACACCGATCAAGGTGAGATCGAACACGATGCGCCAGCTACCCGCGGCATGCAGAAACGCCAGCCAGTCCATACCGCGTACCGCCGCAGCATCAGGCCGAGCCAGAAATAGATCGACGCCAAAGAAGGTAAGCCCGAACGCACCCAGCGGCACCAGACCGATTTCCACACGCTTGCCGGACATCTTTTCGCACATCAGCGAACCGACACCCGTACCGATAGAGAACAAGGTGAGCACCAGCGTGTTGACGGTGCCGTCGCCGCCCAGATTGATGCGCGTATAAAGCGGCAACTGCGCCACCAGTACCGTGCCGAAGAACCAGAACCAGGAAATCCCCAGCACGGCATTGAACACCGCGCGGTCCTCGCGCGTAATGCTTAGCACCCGTGCGGTTTCCGTGAGCGGATTCCAGTTGAACTTAAGCTCCGGCGCGGTCGCCGGCGCAGGCGGAATCGAGCGGCTGATGAAATACCCGATCACGGCAATGCCAATGGTCAACACCGCAGACAGATGCGGCCCGACACCCGCCATCAGCATCAGCAGATTGCCAACGGTCATGCCGATCAGGATCGCCATCTGCGTGCCCATTTCCACCAGGCCATTGCCGCCGACTAGTTCGGTCTGCTTCAACGCCTGCGGCAGGATCGCGTACTTGATCGGACCGAACACGGTCGAGTGCACGCCCATCATGAACAGCACGATCAACAGCAACACCAGGTGGTGCGTGATAAAGCCGTAGGCCGCCAACACCATGGCCGCAATCTCGAACAGCTTGACGTAGCGGATGATGCGCGTCTTCTCAAACTTCTCCGCGAGTTGTCCCGCACTCGCGGAAAACAAAAAGAACGGCAGGATAAACAGCGCCGGCGCCAGATTGGTGTACAAACCCACCTCGTGATCCGACAAGCCCATCTGGAATGCCGCCAGCATCACCATCGCGTTGCGGAAGGCGCTGTCGTTGAAGGCGGCCAGCGCCTGCGTCCAGAAAAACGGCGCGAAACGTCGACTGCCTAGCAGGGCGAACTGGCTCATGCGAGTCCTTGGCAAACAGGTCGCCACTAGCGTAGCGTGAAATGGATTGCGACCACGAGCGGCACCGCCCGCATGCCATTCCCATGTTCCTGGCTTTAGCCGACGCCACCCTCACCCTGCATCTGGCCTTTATCCTGTTCGCCTGCCTGGGTGCGCTGCTGGCGCTGAAATGGCGCTGGATTCCGTGGCTACAGTTGCCAGCCGCGGCGTGGGGCATATGTGTCGAAGCCACCGGTTGGTTCTGCCCTCTGACCTCGCTCGAAAATTATTTTCGTGAGCGCGCGGGCGAGTCCGCCTATCAAGGCGACTGCTTCAATCATTACCTTACCGCTACGATCTACCCTGAAGGTCTGACCAGGAACATTCAGTATGTGCTGGGCGCGATCGTGCTCATCGTCAACGTTTCCGTCTACGCGTGGCTGCTTCGCAAGCGGTCCGCACGTGGCTCCTGAACCATAGCGTATGCTTGCGCGCGGGATACGCCAATCAATGGACACGTCATGCTGATCGTCGGAACCTGCCATTGCGGGAACATCACCTTCACCCTCTACTGGGCACCGGAGCCCGCAAGCATTCCGGCACGCGCTTGCACTTGTACGTTCTGCAGCAAGCACGGAGGCGTGTGGACCTCATACCCGGAGGGTTTGCTGCAGATCAAGGAGAAGAATCCAGCCCAGGTATCGCGCTACACATTCGGTACGGGAACGGCCGATTTTCATGTCTGCTCGATATGCGGCGTAGTGCCGTTGGTGACCAGCTCGATCGACGGTCGCACCTATGCGGTGGTGAACGTAAATACATTCGAGAACGTGGACGCTTCGCTGCTGCAGCGATCGGCGTCGACCGTTGATGGCGAAAGTACTGACGATCGCCTATCCCGCCGAAAACGCAATTGGATCGCAGATGTGCGGTTTCTGTAGGTTGGGTTAGCGCAGCGTAACCCAACTCCATCGCAAAGCATTGTTGGGTTACGCGGCGCTAACCCAACCCACTCAAGACCTCAGCTTCGATGTAATGCGCGATGCGCAATATCCTTGCGGCAGAACGCACCATCGAAATGAATCTTTTTGATGCCGTCGTAGGCGTGTTCGCGCGCCGTTGCGATGTCCTTGCCCAGCGCACACACCGTCAACACACGACCGCCGGCCGTCACGGCGTGGCCTTGTGCATCCAGCTTGGTGCCGGCGTGAAACACCTTCACGTCGGCGCCAAAATCGGCATCCAGGCCATGAATCACATCACCCGTCTTGACCTTGGCGGGGTAGCCGCTGGCCGCCATCACCACGCCGATCGAGGGACGCGCATCCCATTGCACGTGCGTGCGGTGCAGTTCGCCATCCAAAGCGGCCTCGATGAGATCGACGAAGTCGGATTTCAGGCGCAGCATGATCGGCTGCGTTTCCGGATCACCAAAGCGCACGTTGAATTCGATCACCTTGGGGGCGCCGTGCTTGTCGATCATCAGGCCGGCATAAAGGAAGCCGATGAACGGCGCGCCTTCGGCAGCCATGCCGCGCAGTGTCGGTTCGATCACTTCCTTGAGGATGCGCTTTTCTACCTCAGGTGTAACTACGGGTGCCGGTGAATACGCGCCCATGCCGCCGGTGTTGGGACCAAGATCGTTGTCGTCGCGACGCTTGTGGTCCTGGCTGCTGGCCATCGGCAGCGCGTGCGAGCCATCGCTCATCACGATGTAGCTGGCTTCCTCGCCGTCCAGGAATTCCTCGATCACCACGCGTGCGGAAGCGTCGCCGAAAGCGTGTGCGCCGAGCATGTCATGCAGTGCCAGTTCGGCGTCGCTTAACGTGAGTGCCACCACCACGCCTTTGCCTGCTGCAAGGCCATCGGCTTTGATCACGATGGGCGCGCCGTGTTCACGCACATAGGCCAACGCTTTGCCGAGTTCGGTAAACACCGCGTAATGCGCGGTGGGAATGTTGTGGCGGAGCAGGAAATCCTTGGCGAACGCCTTGGAGCCTTCCAACTGTGCCGCGATCGCTCGTGGCCCGAAGATGCGCAAGCCGGCCGCACGGAATTTGTCGACCACACCCGCCACCAACGGCACTTCCGGGCCGACCACGGTCAGCTCGACTTTCTCGGTCTTGGCAAGCTTGAGCAGGCCATCGATATCGGCAACGGCCACATCAGCATTGCGCACACCATGCTCGCGCGCCGTACCGGCATTGCCAGGCGCCACGATCACTTCGCTGACGCGCCGCGACTGCTTGAGTTTCCACGCCAGCGCGTGCTCGCGGCCGCCGTTGCCGATCACCAGAACCTTCATGCCTGCTCCCACTGCCTAAAAACCACACAAGAACGCGCATTGTAGGCTGGGATGACAATCCCAGCATCAGCTTCGTAAGTTGGCGCCAACCTGCGCGGAAGATCCGATTCAGGCGTACAACATCGCAAGCAACGCCGCCCGCGGCAGCTTGCCGGTTTCGTTGCGCGGCAGGCTTTCCACCAACCGCAAAGGACGTGGCAGGAATACCGGATCGATCGATGTGCGCAGGGCGTCAAGAATGGCGTGCTCATCGAGTCCAGGCGCAACCGCGAGTGCCGCAATGCGCCGCACGCCGATGGCGTCTGCCTCGTCCAACTGGAACACCACCCCATCTTGTACACCGGGAATGACGAGCAGGCGCCGGGTGAGATCGCCCAGCGATGCGCGCTTGCCGGCAATCTCCAGCAGATCGGCGTGGCGTCCGCGCAGGTCGAAGCGGCGCCCTTCGTCGTGCAGGCTCACGATATCCGCCAGCACGGTGGGTACGTCGAGCTGTGGCGCTTCGATCTGCGTGCCATCCGGTTGCGGGTGGAGATGCACGCCGTGGTACAGCGACCAACGGTCGTCCACTGTCACTCGGCGCGACGCAAAGGCGCAGGTTTCGGTGGAACCGAAGACTTCCAATAGGGGGGCATGGAAACGCTGTTCCGCCTGCGCCGCCAGCTCGGGTGACATCGGTGCGGTGGCGGAGAGCATCGCGGCCAAGGGCGGGAGATTTACGCCTGAGGCCACCAGCGCGCGCAAATGCACCGGCGTGGTGACCAGCACGCGCGGTGCCGGCATGTCTTCCAAAGCGGTGGCGATGTCGGCCGGAAAGAACGGACGGCCCGAATGCACCTGCACGTCGCCGAGCAATGGCAGCAGGATCGACATTTCCACGCCGTAGATATGCTGCGGCGGCACGGTGGCCACCACCGAGAAATGCTCGCCCACCACGTGCTGCAACATGCGCAAGTTGCCGGCCGTACTCGCGTGGAAACTGCGCCAGCTCTTGGCGTTGGCACGCGGCGTACCGGTGGAACCGGAGGTATAACCCACCGCCGCGGTTTGCAGGGCGGGGATCGCCGGCCAGGCCATGTCAGCAGAAACGGCTTCGTCCACCGGCAGCGGCGGCAGCACGTGGAATCGATGCGGCGCCGGATGCAGCGGTTGATCGCCCACGACATGGCAGCCCGGATGCGCAGCCATCACTTCTTCGACCGCCTGCGGCGCGCGCGATGGGGGCAGCAAATTGGCCTGGCCGCGAAGTGCGATGGCGCAAAAAGCGACCAGGAAGGCATAGCGGTCTTCGCACAGATTCACCGCAGCAGGCGCTTCGGGCAGTTGTGCGGCGACGCGCTCCACGTGTGCGACGAATTGCGCGGCCGTGATCGCCTGGCCGTCGTGCAACGCCACTACGCGCTGCGGGTCGTCCACTTTCAACAGGGGCAGCAGCCGTCCCGCTTCATCGCGCTGATAGGTGTCATAGACGATCGCCACACGCAGACTCCTGATTGCTGCCCATGCAAAGCCCCTCACCGGCCAGATTGGTCGGTCGTGCCGGTGTTCGGGATTTGCCCCTCATCCTCGCGCTGACGGCTGAATCGGCGCTCACCGCGCCGTGGCCGTGTTCTACGGGATTCAGCTTCGGATGATAGCGCCAGTGAGTGCATCGCGGATGGTGGTGGGCTGGGATGCGCCACCTAGTGGGGCATCCACGATGCCATCCAGCCCGTCGCCGAAATATGACGTGACGGTGGCCACGTCCCGCGCCGGTGGCTGGCCATGGGGGTTGGCGCTGGTGGAAACCAGGGCGCCGCCAAAGGCCCGGCACAGTGCGGCGGCCGGACCATGGGCTGTGACGCGCAACGCGATGCCTTCGTGCTCGCCTGCCACCCACTCCGGTACCTCCAGGCTGCGCGGAAACACCCAGGTGAAGGGGCCCGGCCAACTGGCACGGACCTGGGCCAGCACGCCCTGCGGCACCTTGGTCATGTCGACGTAGCGTGTGATCTGCGCGAAATCGGCGGCAATCAACAACACGCCCTGCGTGGCGGGGCGTTGCTTGAGCGCAAAGATGCGCTCGAAGGCGGTGCGGTTGTGAGGGTCGCAGCCGAGGCCGAACACGGCTTCAGTGGGGTAGGCGATGACGCTGCCGTTGCGGAGGAGATCGGCGGCATCGTCGAGTTCGGTAATGGCGTAATGCTTGGGCATGTGGCCTTTGTTTTCTTTACTCGGAAAAGCTCAGAAAGACCTCGCATTCGTCGCCCCGGCGTTCGCCGGGGCGACGGCTGGAAGAACAGCGCGATACAAGCGTTAGGCCCCAGCTTTCTTCGCTGCCGCTTTCTTGGCAGCCACCTTCTTGGTTGCCGTCTTTTTCGTCGCTGTCTTCTTCGCAGCCGTTTTCTTGGCCGCCGTCTTCTTCGCCGCAGCCTTCTTCGCGGCAGGTGCTTTCGTCGCGGCCGACTTCTTGCCGAAACGCCCCTTCTTCACTGGCGCCGCCGCCAGCAATTCCAGGCACTGCGTTTCGGTCAATTCCTTCGGCTCCTGATCCTTCGGAATGCGCGCATTCTTGTCGCCATCGGTGATGTACGGACCGTAGCGGCCGTTGAGCACTTGTACGCCGTTGCCGAAGTCCTTGATGACGCGATTGGCCAGCAGCTCGAGTTTTTCTTGCACGATCTGCAACGCGCGCGGCAGTTCGATGGTGTAGGGATCGTCTTCGGCCTTCAGCGAGGCATAGGTGCTGCCCTGCTTCACGAACGGACCGAAGCGGCCGATGCCCACGCTTACTTCATCGCCGTTTTCGGCATGCCCCAGCTTGCGCGGCAGCTTGAACAGCTCCAGCGCTTCGTCGAGCGTGATGGTGTGCATGCTCTGGCCGGGACGCAGGCTTGCGAACTGCAGCTTTTCGTCGGTGTCCTTGTCACCGATCTGTGCGTACGGCCCATAACGGCCTAGGCGCACGGAAATCGGTTTGCCGCTCTTCGGATCGGTACCCAGTTCGCGCGCGCCGGTGGCTTCGCTGCGGTCGACCGATTCGGTTTTTTCTTCCACCTGCTGCTTGAACGGTTCCCAGAAGCGGCGCATCAACGGCACCCACGCTTCTTCGCCGCGGCTTACCGCGTCGAGTTCGTCTTCCAGGCGTGCGGTGAAGTCGTAGTCGACGTATTGGGTGAAGTGCTGGGTCAGGAACTTGCTCACCGCGCGGCCGACGTCCGTAGGACGGAAGCGGCGGTTGTCGAGCAACACGTATTCGCGGTTCTGCAGCACCTGGATGATGCTGGCGTAAGTGGACGGACGGCCGATGCCGTATTCCTCCAGCGCCTTCACCAGGCTGGCCTCGGAGTAGCGCGGCGGCGGCTCGGTGAAATGCTGATCGGCCAAGATGTCGCGTAGCGGTACCTGTTCGCCCTTGCTGAGTCGCGGCAGGCGGCGGCCTTCGTCGTCATCCTCGGCGCTCTTCTGATCGCGGCCTTCTTCGTACACGGCGAGGAAGCCCGGGTCGACCACGGTAGTACCGGTGGCGCGGAAAGCGGCATCGCCACCCTTCACGTGCTTGAGGTCGAAATCCACCGACACCGTGTTCAAGGTGGCGTGGATCATCTGGCAGGCGACGGTGCGTTTCCAGATCAGCTCGTACAGCTTGCGCTGGTCGTCGTTGAGGAACGCGGCGACTTCGCGCGGCGTGCGCATGGCCGAGGTCGGGCGGATCGCTTCGTGCGCTTCCTGCGCGTTCTTGGACTTGGTGCGATACACCTGCGCGTGATCGGGCACGGCCTTGCTGCCGAAGTCGCGTGCGATGAGCTGGCGCAATTCGTCCACCGCTTCGTTCGACAAGGCGGTGGAGTCGGTACGCATGTAGGTGATCAGACCGACGTTGCCTTCGCTGCCGAGACTCACGCCTTCGTACAGGCCCTGCGCGATCTTCATCGTGCGGGTGGTGCCGAAACCGAGCTTGCGCGCGGCCTCCTGCTGCAAGGTGGAGGTGGTGAACGGCGGCGCGGGGCGGCGCTTGCGTTCCTTGCTGCCGACTTCGCTGACGGTGAGCTGGCCGTGCGCGGCTTCCTTCAACGCGTCGCGCGCGGCCATCGCATCGGCCTCGTTGGTGAGGTCGAACTGCTCGAACTTCTTGCCGTGGAGCTTGGTGAGGCGCGCGCTGAAATCGCCTTCGGCGTGCTTGAGTTGCGCCTCCACCGTCCAGTACTCACGTGCGACGAAAGCTTCGATCTCTTCCTCGCGCTCCACGATCATGCGCAGCGCCGGGCTCTGCACGCGACCGGCGGACAGGCCGCGCTGCACCTTGCGCCACAGCACCGGCGAAAGATTGAAGCCGACCAGGTAATCCAGCGCACGGCGCGCCTGCTGAGCATCCACCATGTCGTGCGAGAGCTTGCGCGGCGCGGCCACGGCGGCCTTGATCGCGCGCGGGGTGATTTCAGAGAACACCACGCGATGCAGCTTCTTGCCATCGACCAGTCCGCGCTCCTTGAGGATCTCGCTGATGTGCCAGCTGATCGCTTCCCCTTCGCGGTCCAAGTCGGTCGCCAGATAGATGTCGTCGGCCACCTTGGCTGCCTTGGCGATGGCGTCGACGTGTTTCTCGTTGCGCTCGATCACCTCGTACTTCATGGCGAAGTTGTGCTCGGTGTCGACCGCGCCCTCTTTGGGCAGCAGGTCGCGCACGTGGCCGTAGGAGGCCAGGACCTGGAAGTCCTTGCCGAGGTACTTGTTGATCGTCTTGGCCTTGGCCGGCGATTCGACGATGAGCAGATTCTTTGCCATGTGGCGTGGGGTTCCCGAAGTCCTTCTGCAGCCGTTCCTGAACGACCGCCTATTTATAGTTAGGAGCACGCCAGCTTGATGGCTGTCAAGCTGGCGTACGTGAAAACGCGGTCTAGCCCGCCTTTCGGGCGGCCCTCTCAGAGACCCGGCAGCCGTTGATAACGGCCTCCCGGCAACCCTTCCACACAGCCCTCCAGCTCCAGCATGAGCAGCATGGATGACAATTCGGCGGCACTCTGCCCGGTGCGTTCCGCCAGCTCATCCAGGGCCGTGGGATCGTGACCTAGCACCTCCAGCAGCTCCCGGTAGGCCGGGTCATCGCGCCAGCCACCAGCCGCTTTCCTGGCGCTTCCAGCCGCAGCCGGCGGTGACTGCTCCAGGCGCAGAGCCAACTCGGCCCCCAGCGCCCGGGCGGCGGGAATCAAGGTTTCGGCGACTTCCGATGCGCTCTCGACCAGCCGCACACCATCCCGGATCAGGCGGTGGCAGCCGCGGGCGAGCGGATTATGGATGGAACCGGGCACGGCGAATACCTCCCGTCCCTGCTCGCCGGCCAGCCGCGCGGTGGTCAACGAGCCCGACTGCAGCCCCGCTTCGATCACCACCGTGCCGAGCGACAACCCCGCGATGATGCGGTTGCGGCGCGGAAAGTGATCCGCCCGCGCTGCTGTGCCGGGCGGAAACTCGCTGACCAATGCACCCTGCGCTTCGACCCGCGCAGACAAATCCCGATGCTTGCGCGGATAGACCAGGTCAGGCCCGGTGCCGATCACGGCGACGGTGGGCCGGCCTGCTGCCAACGCCGCCTCGTGCGCGGCGCCATCGATGCCATCCGCCAGACCGCTGGTAATGATGAAACCGGCCTGTGCCAGATGGCGTGCGAAGGCCTGGGCGTTGCTCTTGCCAGCCGTGCTCGCGCTACGCGCACCGACGATCGCCACCTGCGGATGCAGCAGCAGGCTGGCATCGCCGGCCACAAACAGCGCAGCGGGCGGCTGCGGGATGGTTTCCAGTTGCGGTGGAAAGTCCGCCTCGGTGCAGCGCAGTAGCCGATGATTCGGTTCTCTCAGCCACGCCAGGTCAGCGGCGATGCGCGCCTCGTCGGGACGCTCCAGCCAAGCCTGCGCCTTGGGATCCACTGCTGCTGGATGACGCCTCAATTGCGCGAGGACTTCACCGATGCGCCCGTTCGCAGCACCAAGGCGTTCGCGCAATCCACCTGGGCCCAATCCCGGCGTACGCAGGGCCACCAACCAGTCGCGCAGTTCCGCTTGCTCGTTCATGCGGCGAGTCTACGCGAGGCGGAAAACGACGACGGCGCGGGATGTCCGCGCCGTCGTGTGAGCTTTGTTTTGCGAAGAGCGCCGGTGTTATTCCGGCAACCGGATGCGTGCACCCTTCTGCACCGGCTTCAAGCCGTCCATCACCAGGCCGTAGCTCACGCGATCGAAGGTGCGGAACACCATCACGTGGCCGACGTACTCGTCGGGCAGCTTCACCCAGGTGTGGCTGTCACGCATCCAGCTGCTGTGATTCACGTCATCCGGCACTTTTTCGCCCGGCTGCCACAGCGAGAAGGTCATGCCATTGTCCACGCCATCCTTCGAACCTACCGACAGCACCACCACGTCGTATGGGCCTACCTGGCTCAGGTGCTCTTGCGCATAGGCGATCACGCGGCCGTTTTCCGGCAAGGTCTTGGGCGGATGCGGGTAGTAATACGGATCGTAGGGATTTTCGTCGACCGGCATCAGGCGATCGCCGGCGCGAACTTCCATGGTCGAATTGAGCAGCAGCAAAGTGGCCGGATCGCCTCCGCGCAGCACTTCCGCCTGGCCGATCACCGCCACTTCCATGCCCAGCGTCTTGCCGCGGAAGGCGTGGTTGGGCGTGACGTTGCCAAGATCCGTGGCCCACTCTTCCATCCACGGCGTGTCGGTCGTTGCCACATCGGCATCGGCGACGTTGGCCGCCATGTTGTCGCTCTGCTCGGCCTCATCACCGCCATAGCTGCGGAACACATGCGTGGGACGCACGATCGCCCAGCGCTGGCCAGGCTGCGCGTTGAGCTTGCGCACGTAGATGTTCTTGCCGGGCGTACCGGCGAGACCGGCTTCTTCGAAGCCCATCACGTACGGCGCGTCTTTCACTTCGCTCGGATCGACCACGCGCGTGTCTTTAAGGAACTGCTTGATCTGATCGAGCGGCACGGCAGGAATGGCCTCGCCTTCGCGGTGCACCGCCGGCTGCAGGCGCAACGACGGGCCGCCGTTGACGAAGGACAGATCAAGCACGTCACCCGGATAGATCAGGTGCGGATTGCGAACCTGCGGATTGGCCTGCCAGATTTCCGGCCACAGCCAGGGCTTCGAAAGGAAGCGCGCGGAAATGCTCCAAAGCGTGTCGCCTCGACGCACGGTATAGCTGTCGGGGTGATCCGCACGAAGTTGGGCGCCGGCCGCATAGACGGCCACGGTGACCAGCATGCCGGCCAGCAGCCCGATGGACTTTCTGATCATAAACGGGAATCCCCCTCCCCTACGCTCGGGCGAGTGTAACCGAAGCATTAACTCAAGCAACACCGCGCCAGTTGGCAAAATCGTGCGCCGACAGCACGTTGAAGCACGTACAATATCTACATTCTAGACCGCGGCCGGGGTGGCTTTTTACCAATTCGCCCGCATTTCCGGCGTCCGAGGTACCTATCCATGTCTGTCCTGACCATTCTTGAATTCCCCGACCCTCGACTGCGCACCAAGGCCGCACCCGTCACCGAGTTCGACGCCGCATTGAAGCAGTTCGTCGATGACATGTTCGAGACCATGTATGCCGCCAATGGCGTGGGCCTGGCCGCCACTCAGGTGAACGTGCACAAGCGCGTGCTGGTGGCGGACATGAGCGAGGAGCGCAACCAGCCGCTCGCGCTGATCAATCCCGAAATTCTCGAAAAAGACGGCAGCCAGGTCTATCAGGAAGGCTGCCTGTCCTTCCCCGGCATCTTTGCCGACGTGACCCGCGCGCTGAAAGTCAAAGTGCGCGCGCAGGACGTGGAAGGCAAAACCTTTGAGCTTGAAGTGGAAGGCCCGCTGGCCGTGTGTATCCAACATGAGATGGATCACCTGGCCGGCAAGGTGTTCGTCGATTACCTGTCGCCGCTGAAGCGCTCGATCCTGCTCAAGCGCCTGGAGAAGCAGCGCAAGCAGGCCGCGAGCGCGTGATTGGGAGCGGCACTAACCCATTCCGCGCAGGCGTCATCGGCACTGTCTGTCCGTATCTCTTCGGTGCGCTGTCTCAGCAGACAGCCACTCTGCCTTCGCCAACGCCCCTGTGATCTACGAACAGACAGCACCAATGCCACCTACACAGAATGAGTCAGTACCGCTCCGGATCGTTTTCGCAGGCACCCCCGAATTCTCAGTCCCTTGCCTCGAAGCCTGCCGCGCCAGCGGCGCCGAGGTCGTCGCCGTCTACACGCAACCGGATCGTCCCGCCGGCCGCGGGCGCAAGCTCACGCCGAGTCCCGTAAAGCAAGCGGCGCTGGCGGCGAACATTCCAGTCGAGCAGCCGGAAACACTGAAGACCGCCGAAGCGCGCGCCACGTTGGAAGCCTATCGGCCGGACCTGATGGTGGTCGTCGCCTACGGTTTGATTCTGTCGCGCAAGGTGCTGGCGATACCGCGCCTTGGCTGCTGGAACGTGCACGCCAGCCTGTTGCCGCGTTGGCGTGGCGCCGCACCGATTCAACGCGCGATTCTTGCCGGCGACAATGAGTCCGGCGTCGACCTGATGCAGATGGAAGCCGGCCTCGATACCGGACCCGTGTTGCTCGAACGTCGCACGCCGATCACGCGCGAAGATACGGGCGGCTCGCTGCATGATCGGCTGTCTTTGCTGGGCGCCGATGTACTCACCGAAGGTTTGTGCCGCACGCTTGCGGGCGAAACCTTGCACGCCACGCCGCAGTCGGACGAAGGCGTGATGTATGCACACAAACTGGAAAAGGCCGAAGCGCGGCTCGATTTTTCGCGTCCGGCCTTGGCGCTCGAACGACAAGTGCGTGCTTTTGATCCATGGCCGGTAGCCGAAGGTGAGCTTGCCGGTGAGCACGTGCGCATCTGGTCCGCACACGCCATAGAGCAATCACACAACGCAACTCTCGGCAGCGTGATCGCCGCCCAGCGCGACGGTATCGACATCGCTTGTGGCGAAGGCGCACTGCGTGTCACCTCCCTGCAACGCGCCGGCGGCAAACGCATCACCGCCGCCGACTACCTCAACGCCCGTCCCGAACTGCGCAGCACCCGATGAACGATACGCGCGCCCTCGCCGCGCAAGCGCTGGCGGATATTGCACTGCGCGGCATGTCGCTGCGCGAAGCGCTGGATCAACGCGCACCGAAGCTGCGCGATCCACGCGATCGCGCCTTGCTGACGGCCTTGCTCAGCGATGGCGCTCGCTGGTGGTTGCGTTTCGATGCGGCACTCGATCGTCTGCTCGACAAGCCGCTGCGCCGCAAGGAACCGGAAGTCCATGCCTTGTTGGTGCTGGGCCTGGTGCAGCTGGAAATCCTGCAATTGCAGGATTACGCCGCCGTGGCCGCCACCGTGGAAGCCACGCGTGCACTCAATCGCCCGCGCCTGGCTGGACTTGCCAACGCCGTGCTGCGCCGCTGGCAACGCGAGCGAACCGCCTTGCTCGCCGAATTGGATGCCCAGCCGCAAACGCGTTACGCGATGCCGCCGTGGCTGGTGCAAGCGATCACTGCCGATTGGCCCGCACAGGCCGATGCCGTGCTGGCAGATAGCGATCGCGAACCGCCGCTGATGCTGCGCGCGAATCGCCGCCGCACATCGCGCGATGCGCTGATCGAACAACTCCGCACCGCCGGCTACACCGCTGATGCGCATCCCTGGCTGACCGATGGCATCGTGCTGCCGCATAGCAGTGACGTCACGCGCATGCCCGGTTTTGCGCAAGGCCTGTTCGCCGTGCAGGATGGCGCCGCGCAAGTGTCGGCGGATCTGGCTGATGTACGCGATGGCCAACGCGTGCTGGATGCCTGCGCCGCGCCGGGCGGCAAAGCCTGCCATCTGCTGGAACGCGCGGACATCACACTGACGGCCGTCGAGTTCGACGCCGCCCGCGCTGCACGCATTCGCCAGAACCTGGAGCGGCTCGGCCTGCACGCCGAACTGCGCATCGGTGACGCGGCCGATCCTTCCGCCTGGTGGGACGGCAAGCCTTTCGATCGCATCCTGATCGACGCCCCGTGCTCCGCCACCGGTGTGCTGCGCCGTCGGCCGGACGTGCGCCTGCATCGGCGCGCCAGCGATATCGCGGCATTGGTCGCGCAGCAGCAACGGATTCTCGCTGCGCTGTGGCCACTGCTGGCTCCGGGCGGCAAGCTCGTTTACGTCACCTGCTCGCTGTTGCGCGCGGAGAACGAGGCCGTGATCGCGTCATTCCTGGCTGACCGCGATGACGTGCATGTCGCACCCGTGTCATTGCCGGCCGGCCAGGGGGCCGCCGTCGGCTGGCAGATCCTGCCCGGCGATGGCGATCTCGACGGCATGTACTATGCCGTGCTTGAACGTCAGTAAGCCGATGCACACCGCAGACAACTCCCTCCCCTACGTGCAGTAGGGGAGGGCTGGGGTGGGGTGAAGTCCCCCACGCCTTGCGGCAAGCTCGGACAACCCCTCCCAGCCTCCCCCTGCAAGCAGGAGGAGGAGTAAGTATTCGGATGCTTGCATGTCGACTGTTGCTGCTACAGATCAGGACCGCCGCCACTTCTGGCTCCTCGCCTTCTTCGCCATCCTGATCCTCAGCGTCGGCATCGGCCTGCGCGACCCCTGGCCCTCCGACGAACCCCGCTACACGCTCGCCGCCAAGCAGATGGTGGAAAGCGGCGACTGGCTGTTCCCGCATCGCGGCGTCGAACTCTACGCCGACAAACCGCCGATGCTGATGTGGCTGGAAGCGGCCAGTTTCGAGGTGACGCGCAGCTGGCGTGTTGCCTTCATCCTGCCGTCGATCCTCGCGGCGCTAGGTACGCTGTGGTGCATCTACGACCTCGGCCGACGCTTGTGGAACCCGAGAGTCGGCCGATACGCGGCGTGGGGTGCATTAATGTGCATCCAGTTCGTGTTCCAGGCCAAGCGCGCGCAGATCGATCCGCTGGTGGTGTTCTTTATCACCGCGGCCAACTGGGGTCTGTTGCGTCATCTGCTGTGCGGACCGGACTGGCGCCTCTACTGGTTCGGCTGCTTTTGCGCCGGCCTCGGCGTGATTACCAAAGGGGTGGGCTTTCTCGCCGTATTGATGCTGCTGCCTTACGTGTGGGCTGCGCTGCGCCGCTGGAACGGCATGGCCGCGATCGATAACGGCAAGTGGTGGCGTTGGCTGCTCGGCCTGGTGTTCTTGCTGCTGGCGATCGATGTGTGGCTGATCCCCATGCTGCTGGCCGCGCGCGCGCATGCTGGCGACCCGATTTACGCGGCATACGTGCACAACATCCTGTTCAAGCAGACCGCGCACCGCTACGCCAATGCATGGCACCACCTGCACGGGCCGTTCTTCTATTTACCGTTGATGGTCTACAACTGGCTGCCGCTATCGCTCACCTATCCCGGCACGCTGCCGCGCTGGTGGCAATCACTGAAGTCGAAAGACGCGCGCATCCTGTTGCCGCTTGGCTGGATTGTGCTGGTGTTGCTGTTCTTCAGCGCCTCGGGCGGCAAGCGCGACGTGTACATCCTGCCGATCGTGCCGATGCTGGCGCTGATCACGGCACCGTATTTGGATGAGATGCTCAGCAAACGCTGGCTGCGCACGCTTGGCGCGATCTTCCTGCTGCTGATTGGCGGCTGCATGCTTGGCATCGGCATCTATGCCTTGATGACGCACCCGGCGTTCGCCACCAGGCTTGCCTACGACCGTGGTTTCGAAGGCCCAGCCAATAGCCTGTGGTGGATGTGCATCGTGATCGGCGCCGCGCAATGGCTGGCGCTGGCGATCTTCCGCCTGCGCCGCGTGCACTACGCCGTGGCCGGCGGCATGGTCGCGTTGTGGATGGTGTGGGGCTTGTGGGCATATCCGCTGCTCAATGACAGCAGCTCGTCGGTCGGCTTGATGGATCGCGTCAGCGCACATCTGGGTCCGCACGATGACATCGGCCTGGTCGACTGGAAAGAGCAGAACATGCTGATGCTCGATCGCCACGCGACCGACTTCGGCTTCAGCACACCGACTTCCTTGCAATTCGTGCTCGGCACGCAATGGCAAGCCGCCGTACCGGCGACGCGCTGGTTGTTCGTGCAAGAGCCGGCGATGGGCAACTGCGTGGACCGCAGCAAGGCCATCAACGTCGGCCATGCCAATCGTCGCGATTGGTGGTTGTTCAAGGCCGATGCGGTGATCCCGAACTGCGTGCCGAAGAATTCCGACGAAACGCCGGAGCCGGAAGATGCCGCCTCCTGAGCGTTGCCAACTGATCGCACGCGACAACGGCGCCGGCCTCAGCCGAGACCTGCCGTTGTTGGCCGATGCGCTGCATCGCGCGGGCTGCTCAACGCACATCACCGGCCTGCCGCACCGCGGACGATTCGCCGAATGGCTGACGCGCCTGCAGCTTGCACGCAAGCCGCCCGCGTTCGCGGTAAATGTGATGCTGGAGCGCATTCGCCCGGAATTCATGCGCGCTGCACAACGCAATGTGCTCGTGCCGAACCCGGAGTATTTCCGATCACAGGACAAAGCCGCGTTGCCGTTGATGGATGCCGTATGGGTGAAAACCCGGCATGCCGAACGGCTGTTCCAGGCGCTTGGTGCGAAGACACACTACGTCGGCTTTACCAGCACGGACCGCTACGACGCCAACGTTCCACGACAGCATGCTTTTTTTCATGGCCCGGGACGCAGCGGCAACAAAGGCACGCAAGCATTGCTGTCGTTATGGCGCAAGCACCCGGAATGGCCCATGTTGACGGTGGTCTGGCGTCGCAAACGCATGGACATCGAGCCGCTGCCCGCGAACGTCACCCTGATTCGCGAGCATCTGAGCGATGCCGAATACCGCCGGCTGCAGAACGCGCATCGCTTCCATCTGTGCCCGTCGCAAACCGAAGGCTTTGGCCATTACCTGGTAGAAGCCATGAGTTGCCACGCCGTGGTGGTGACGCTGGATGCCGAGCCGATGAATGAATTGGTGACCGGCGGGCGTGGCGTTTTAGTCGCTGCGCATGTGCTGGGTACGCAGGATCTGGCGACCACTTACGGCTTTACCGAAGTAGCCATGGAAGCGGCGATCGAACGTTGCTTGAGCATGGATGTCGCGACAGCCGAGCATATCGGCGATGCGGCACGCGCCTGGTATGAGAGCAATCGCGCAGGGTTTGCTGATCGCTTGCGGGAAGCGTTGCATTCGTAGGCTGGGGTGAGCGGAACGCGAACCCCAACCTGCCGAGATGCCTGCACACCATGTTGGGGTTCGGCTACGCCTCACCCCCACCTACGTCAGTGCTCGGCAAACTCGGCCAGGTGCCGATCGATCCCCAGTTCGCAACGCACCAGCTTGCGTTCGATGCTCTCGTGCAGCAAGCGGTTGTTCGGCAAGCTCGGATCGTTGACATCTTCCTGTGCGCGCGAGCTGTGCTCGAAGTGCATCGCCAAAGCGCACCACTTCAAGGCGCGGCGGCGTAAGCAGGCATTCTCCAACCGCACCGCCAGATCGCGATCTTCCGCGCCGTAGCCTTCCATGCGCTCGTCGAAACCGTTGACGCGCAGCAGGTCTTCGCGCCAGAAACTCATGTTGCAGCTCATCACGCGCCCACCGCTGCGCGAACGCGATTTCCAGCGCGCGAGCATCGGCGCACGAAACGCATAGAGCCGCTTGGTGCCATCGAACTCGTGGAAGTTCGCTTTGACCCATGGCGCATACACCGGCTTGCCACCCGCGAGCAGCCGCTGGCTTTCGGCGTGATTGGCTTTCAGGCGACCGCCCTGCAGAAAGAAACCAGGCTCCGCCAGCATCAAGTGATCAGCGATGAAATTCGGATGGATCATCATGTCGCCATCGAGCAGCACGATGTAATCGCCCTTGCTCGCGGCGATGCCACGATTGCGCGCACGCGCGGCGCGAAAGCCCAGGTCTTCCTGCCAGATGTGTTTCAGCGGCACCGGAAAGGTTTTGCGCGCCTGCTCGATCACCGCGGCCGTTTCGGGGCCGGAACCGTCATCGGCAATCAGCACCTCGTCCGGCAGGCGTGTTTGCGCCGCGACGCTGTCCAACGTGCGCGCCAGCGCCGCCGGCCAGTTATAGGTGATGATGATCAGCGAAACTTTCATGTGCGGCGAATCGCGCGCTGGCCCAGCGTGGTACTCAAGGCCAGCGGCAGCCAAGTGATCAGCCAGCCAGGGCGCGGACTGTCGAGCAAGTGCGGTAGATCGAATTGCACCGCGACGGATGCGAACACCCATAAGCCAAACACCAGCAGACCAAGCTCATCGCGCCGATGTCGCCACGCGCGCCAGCCTAATGCCAGCCAGATGCCCACCCACAGCAGCAAGGCCGGCGCCCCCAGTTCGATCACCAGCTGCGCGAACATGTTGTGCGCATGGTCCAGAGTTTCGTTACCGGCTTCGATGGTGAACGGCGTGCCCTGTCCAAGTCCGCGCAAGGGATGCTGCAGGAACATCTCCAGCGACTTGGCGAAGATCTGCGGCCGCAACGACCAGCCGCGCTCCATCAACACTTCAAAACCCAGCGCCACACCAAGCGCACCCATCAGGCAGATCACACCGGCGTAGATCCAGGCACGACGATCACCGCGACAGACCACCATCGCCATCAGTGCCACGAACAAGGCGCCCCACGCACTGCGCGTGAAGGTAAGCAGCACAAACAGAGCCAGCACGCTGATCGCCATCCATTTGGCGACCAGCCAACCCCAATGCTCGGCGCGCCACGGCCACAACCAGATCAGCGCGGCACCCATGCCGGCCGCCGCCAGGTTGGCATTGGCCATCACGCCGATGCCGATCAAGCGCCCGTCGGTGGGTGGATGCAACGCGAAATTCACCATGTTCACCACGGCCATGGCAGCGAACACAAAGCTGCAACCGGTGAGCAGCCAGCGCGTGCGCACTTTGTTGCCCCCGAACACCCATTGGCACGCGATCAGGAACAACAACACGCTGAGATTGCGCGCTGCCTCATCGCCGCGGTGCGGCGCATGGCTCCACGACAGCGAGATCCAGCCCCAGACCAGCAATGCGATCGCCCACGGCATCAGCGGCAATTGGCAGAACTCGAGCAAGCGCCGCGGGCGCATGGCGATCAACACCAGCGTCGGCAGCCACATCGTCAGCGCCAGCAGTGCCTGGTAAGCCTTGCTGGGGTTGTAGGAAACACCGGCCGGCATCACCGCCATGCCGATGATCAGCCACGCCATGCCCACGACCAGCAGGCGCCGGATCCAACGCACGGTCACGCTATCGCCGGCTTCGGCCCATGCTTCCAGCCACAGGGTGTCGCGCGAAGGTACCGTCATGCGTGCTCGCTCCGCGGCGCGCGCAGATCCATCGCCGGTGAGCGGACAAAATCTGCCAGATGAGCGTCGAGACCGAATTCACTGCGCACGAGGTGCTGTTCCTTGCTGGCGAACAAAAGCTTGTTATTGGGTAATTCCGGGTCAGCCGGATCCATGGTCGACACCGACTTGTGTTCCAGGTGCAGCGCCAACGCCGCGAACTTGATCTGCGCCCGGCGCAGGCCCGCGTTGCGCAGCCGGATATCGATTTCCAGGTCTTCGCTGCCATAGCCGTGCATGCGTTCGTCGTAGCCGTTGACGCGGATCAGATCCTCGCGCCAGAAGCTGACGTTGCAGCCCATCGGATGACCGGTGGAGCGTGACTTGATCTTGGCCAGCCATGGCAGGCGCAAGGTGTGGTGACGACGGCCGAAGTGCCACGTGCTGCGGTCTTTCTCGTCCCGGAAATACGCATCAACGAACCAGCCGAAACGCGGTTGACCACCGCCAATCAGGCGCGCCGTTTCCGCCACGGTGGTGCGGATGCGCGTGCCCTGCAAAAACCGCCCCGGTTGCGCGAGTGCCAGGTGATCTTCCACAAAGTTCGGGTGCGCCAGCATGTCGCCATCAAGCTGGATGATGTAATCGCTGCGCGCGGCGGCAATGGCGCGATTGAGGATGCGCGACTTGCGAAAACCTTCGTCCGGTTGCCACACATGGCGGAGCGGCACGGGATACGTCCTGGCGATGCTGCGCAGCAATTCGGCGGTGTCCTCGCGCGAGCCGTCATCGGCCACGATCACCTCGTCCGGCAAGCGGCTTTGCCCGGCCAGGCTGCGCAGCGAGAGGGCCAGGGCCTCCTTCCAGTTGTAGGTGGAGACCATGACGGTCACGCTGGCCACGGCAGATTTGGGCATGACGAGCTACACATCCAGAAAAGAATCACGAACGCCGATGCATTATTTCGCCATGCGGCCGGGCAAGTTTCGAGCGCACGGAAGGCCGATGCTCCGCCGTTCGCGTGGCGCGCATCTTAACGTACCCCGCCGTACCAGAACGAAATGTGTCCGGAATGTGTGACCCCGACCCGCATCGCCGTTTAGCGAGGGCCAGGACGAGGGATGGAGCCGGCTCTCGCGCCCGCTAGAATGCGCCGATGGCGTCCCTACTCCCGTTCACGCTCGTTGTGATCACCCGCAACGAAGCGCAAAAAATCGCGCGCTGCCTCGACAGCGTGCCCTTCGCCGCGGAAAAGCTGGTGGTGGATAGCGGCAGCACCGACGACACGGTGGCGATCGCCCGCGCGCACGGTGCGCGCGTGGTGCATCAGGATTGGCTGGGCTTCGGTCCGCAGCGCAACTTTGCCGCCACGCAGTGCAGCCACCCCTGGATGCTTGCGCTGGATGCGGACGAATACCTTACGCCAGAGCTGGCCGACGAACTGCAACGTCGCCTGCCGGCTTTGATGGAAAGCGACACAGCGGCGGTGATCCTGCGCCGGCACCTGATCTACATGGGCAAGCCGATGCGCTGGTACCGCCCCGCCGTCGGCGAAAAGATGGCGCGGTTCTACCATCGCGATCGTGCTCGCTGGAGCGACGTGCGCGTGCACGAATCCTTGCAGTTCAACGGCGCGTCGGCGACTTGCCACGCGCCGTTCCTGCACGACAACAACCCGAGCCTGGTGGAGAAGCAGCTCAAGGTGCTGCTGTATTCCGAATTGAAGTGCCGCGACTGGATGGACAAGAACAAATCCACGCGCATGTGGCAGACGCCGTTCGTGTTCGCGCTGGCGTTCTTCAAGGATTACGTGCTGCGGCTTGGGTTTCTCGATGGCTGGCGCGGCTATGCCATTGCGCAAACCGCCGCCAGCTATGCCGCCTATAAACGCATGCGCTATTACGAAATGCGCATGAACCCCGCTTCTCGCGATACCGCTGCGGCAGCGCTCACCCGCAGCGGATTGGATCACTGACGATGGCCAAGCACTACCTGCTCTACGGCTCGGAACGTTACGCGCTGGCCATCCTGCGCCCGCTGCAGGACGCCATCCGCGCGCGCGGCGGCGAGACCGCCTGGTTCTTCGATGGTCCCGGCGCGGAAGATCTGGTGGAAGGCGAGCGTTTGCTGAGCGTGCGGGAAGTGCGTCAATGGAAGCCGATCGCGGTCATCACGCCGGGCAATCATCTGCCGCACTTCTTCCCGGGCGTAAAGGTGGAAGTGTTCCACGGCTTCAACGCCGGCAAGCCACGGCATATTTATATCCGCGGTTTTTTCGACCTTTATTGCACCACCGGCCCCCGCGACACCAAGGCATTTGGCGAGTTGGCGCAAAAGCTCGGCCACTTTACGGTTACCGAAACCGGCTGGCCCAAGCTCGATCCGTTCATGCGCGAGATCAGCGGTCCGTTGCCGCCGGTGCGCACGCCGCCGGTGATTCTGTATCACTCCACCTTTTCGCCATCGTGGAGCGCAGCGGAAACCTTGTATGAAGAAGTAAAACGCCTGTCGCGCGACGGTCGCTGGCGCTGGATCGTCACCTTCCATCCCAAGATGGATCCCAACACGGTGGCGAAGTACAAGGCGCTGCAGAACGAGTACCTCACCTTTGCCGAGAACGACAACATCCTCGAGCTGTTCCCGCAGGTTGACATGATGTGCTCGGATACCTCGTCTGCCCTGAGCGAATTCCTGCTCACCGGCAAGCCGGTGGTGACGTTCGACAATCGCGCGCCCGGACCCCAGCTGATCGATATCCATGCTGCTGCCGATTTCGAACCGGCCATCCAGCGCGCTTTGTCGCGTCCGCCGGAGCTGATGGAAGCGATCAAGGCCTTCGGCGAAGCGATCCATCCGTATCACGACGGGCGCTCCAGCGAACGCGTGCTGGACGCGATCGATGCGTTCATCGCCAAAGGCGGGCGCAATCGCAAGGCGAAGCCGCGCAACTGGTGGCGCAAGCTCAAGCTGCGCAAGCGCATCGGTTATTGGGGACCGGCCTAACCCTCCCGTAGGTTGGCGGTGAGGCGCAGCCGAACCCCAACATTCGGCACGTTCAAGCATGGCGGCGTTGGGCGTTGGGGTCCGGCTACGCCTCACCGCCAACCTAGGACGCCCGGTAAGGGCCGCGAAGCCCGATCCGGCTAGAATCTCGTCCATCTTCAAGACGACGACGCCAACCGTGCCCACAGCCAACGCCTACCGCCGCTCCGAAGTCTTGCGCAGCCTGTGGCCGTGGTTGCCGCTGTGGGTCGTGGTGGCGCTGCTGGCGATCTTCTCGCACGGGCCGATGCCGCTGTTCTCCACCCGCACGCTCGCCGTGGCGTGGGAGATGTGGCATGGGCACCAGTGGCTGGTGCCGCACATCAACGGCGAGCCCTACAGCGAAAAGGTGCCGTTGCTGTTCTGGCTGATCCATGCCGGCTGGTTCGTGTTCGGCGTTACCGACGTATGGCCGCGCGTGCTGGAAGTGATCTTCGGCGGCGTGCAGCTGGTGCAGCTGTCGATCCTGGCGCGCCGCCTGTTTCCTGCCCGGCCGTGGGTGGAGAAGGCCGCTCCATGGATGTTGCTGGCCTTGTCATATGCCTTTCTGTTCGGCCTGCAGATCATGTACGAAGTACTGCTGGCCAACTGCGTGCTGGGCGCCTTGCTGTGCCTGACGCCCACGCGGCGGCGCGCCGAACCGCGCTGGCTGCTGTTTGGTCTGCTGATCGGCGCCGGCCTGCTCAGCAAAGGCCCGGTGATGCTGTTGCACATCGTGTTCCCGTGGCTGCTTGGCCCGTTGTGGAACGACTGGGCACGTGAGCATCGCGCCCGCTGGTACGGGCGCGGCGTATTGGCCGTGTTGCTGGGTTTTGCGATGTTGCTGGCGTGGGCCATTCCGGCCGGCTTCGCCGGTGGCGAGGCGTACCAGCATCGTTTGTTCTTTACCCAGACGGCCGGGCGTGTCGTGAACGGCACGCAGCAAGCGCAAGCGGTGCAGAGCCATCCGCACTGGTTCGGCTGGTATGTGGTGTGGCTGCCGATGCTGTTGTTCCCCTTCACCGGCTGGCCGCGCGCCTGGGTGGCGATCGGTACCCTGCGCAAACCATTCGAAACCGGCATCCGTTTTGCGCTGTGCTGGTTGCTGCCGTCCTTCGTGCTGTTCTCGGTGGTCAGCGGCAAGCAGTGGTATTACCTGTTGCCGGAGTTCGGCGGCTGGATGCTGTTGCTGGCCGGCGCCATCGCCATCCTGCGCGAGCGGCACCCAAAACTTGCGGAGAACTACTGGCTAGGCAGCTGGCCGCTTGGCGTGGGCAGCATCCTGTTTGCCAGCGCGCTGTTTGCGCTGCCTTATTTCACGCCCAGCCATGCGTTCCATAACGAATGGGCGGAGGGCGCTGCACCGTACAGCCGCACGTTCAGCGTCGTCTTCCTGCTGCTCGGCAGTCTGCTGTTGGTACGCGGACGCGGTGAAATGCGTCGCCTGGCCGTAGCCGGTTTGTTCGGTGCACTGGCGCTCAATACCCTGTTCACACTGACGCTGTGGCACAAATACGACCTGAGCCCCGCCACCGCACTGATTTCCGCCGCGCAAGCGGAAGGCCATGTGGTCGCTTACGAAGGCAATTACGAAGGACAATTCCACTTCGCAGGGCGGCTGACGCATCCCATTGTGGAATTGCGTGATGGCGTGGCGCTGCAGGCGTTCGCCCAGCAACATCCCGACGGCCTGATCATCACCCACCCCGACCAGCTGGATGCCTCCGCGTTGCGCTACGCCTTGCTGGCACAGCCGTTCCGCTCGGCGTGGGTGGTGGTGTGGTCGGCACCCACGGTCGCCATGCTGCAGGCAGGCCGCGTACCACCGGAACCCGCGCAACCACCGCGTGTGTTCCCCGCTCCCACACCATCGCCTGACGTTCCGCAGTCGTGAATAGCTCACTCATCGACAGCTTGCGTGCGCAATGCGGCGGCCCGCGCGATGGTGCGCTGCTGCGGTTTTCCTTAGGGAACGCCTTGCTCAACGCGGGCGATCACGCGGCGGCGATCGAAGCATTTCGGCATGCGGTGACGTTCGACCCCGCTTATTCCGCTGCCTGGAAATTGCTGGGCAAGGCGTGCCTGGCCATGCAGGACGAAGCAGGTGCCGCTGACGCATGGCGGCAAGGCATTGCCGTCGCACAGCAGCGCGGTGACAAGCAGGCCGAGAAGGAAATGACCGTATTTCTGCGCCGTATCGAAAGCACGTAGGCTGGGATGAAATCCCAGCGCTTTTTCGGCATGCCGATGCTGGGATTTCATCCCAGCCTACAACACCATCAATACGGACTTGGCCGGTTATCCGCCGAATAGCGCTTGTAATGCCACTGGTACTGCGCAAACGCGAGCGTCACGCAGTTCTCCACGCCACGATTGAGCGCCGCGCAGGCTCGCGGCAGGTCCGCGTCATCCAGACCTTCCGGCGCCGGCAGAAAGTGGATGCGATACCCCGCGCCACGCGGCAAGCGCTCCGCAAACGCAAACAACACGGTGGCCCCAGTCCGTGCCGCCAAACGCGGCAATAGCACCATCGTCATCGCCTCGCGTCCGAAGAACGGTGCAAACTCGCCCTCGCCCGCGCGTGGTTTCTGGTCCGGCAGGATGCCTACCGTGCCGCCGGCCGCCAGCCGCTTATACAAAGTGCGCACACCCGCACCTTCCGCGCGCACCTGCTCCGGCGCCAACGCACCGCGCACCTTGCGCAACAGCGCCTCCACCGCGGCGATGCGCGGCGGGCGATACAGAATCGCCATCGGCGTTTTGCGGCACAGCCAGTAATTGAGCAGCTCCCAACAACCGAGATGCGGCGCCGCGATGATCACGCCCTTGCCGGAGGCCAGCGCCGCATCGAACAGCGCTTCGCCGCGCACTTCTTTCACCAGATCGAGCGCACGCTCCGCACCCGCGCCCCAGATCTTGACGATCTCGGTAATCGACTTGCCGCCTTCGATCATCGCCTCACGCACCAGCAAGGCTCGTGCCCGCTCATCAAGCTCTGGCTTCACGATGCCGAGATTCACCGCCGTGTAGCGCGCCATCTTGCCGCCGCGCCGCAGCGCCAATCGCCCAATCAGTGCGCCAAAGCCTTGCAGCCAGCGCAACGGCAACAAGCCGAACAGGCGCAGCAGCAGGTAGACGAGGTAGATGTCAGGACGCATGGAAAGTGGCGTGGATGGCAGGCGAACGCGTAAGGGTAAAGGGCAAGCTGCGATTGAGCGACTGAAATCCTCAAGCCCCGAGGCTCCCTGCCGTTGACCACATCAACGGCAACCACCGCCCATGCCGGCTGGAACTCACCTCCCGGCCACCCATCGCTCACCTCTTTACCCGACATTGACCGCCCTGCAGAGTTATCGCCTTCTTCCCTGCCTGACCTTATCCATGATTGCCCTTATCCAGCGCGTGCTCTCCGCCCGCGTCGATGTCGACAATGAAACCGTAGGCGCCATCGACGGCGGTTTATTGGCCCTGGTAGCCGTGCAACCCGACGACGGCGAAGCCCAGGCAAAACGGATGGTGGAACGACTGCTCGGCTACCGCGTGTTCGCCGACGACGCCGGCAAGATGAACCGTTCACTCACCGACACCGGCGGCGGCCTGCTGCTGGTCAGTCAATTCACCCTGGCTGCCGACACGCGTTCGGGCATGCGCCCCAGCTTCACCAGCGCCGCGTCGCCGGAACATGGCCGAACGTGGTTTGAACGGCTGGTCGAATTGGCGCGCGGCGCGCATCCAAGGGTGGAAATGGGACGTTTCGGCGCCCATATGCAGGTACATCTGATCAACGATGGCCCCGTCACCTTTTGGCTCGAGGTGCGTTAGGTGCCAGGCATGCAGCAACTCCACACGAACGCTTCCATTTACGCCCAAAACCGCGATTTGGCGCGATTTTTGCGTGCCGATGGCAGCGAATTTTTCTCTTGAAAACTGGTCAAAAAAGCATCACATCGCTATACTGATTGGTTCCTATCCCGCGGCGGACGGTATGAATAACAAAGCCCACGAGCAACAGTCGGAAATCAAAGCCCTTATCTCCAAAGGTCTGGAGCAGGGTTATCTGACTTACGCCGAAATCAACGATCACCTTCCTGACGACATCGTCGATCCGGAGCAGATCGAAGACATCATGGCGGTGCTCAAAGGCGTCGGCATCGACGTGCACGATGCTGCCCCCGACGCCGATCCGCTCGCCGACAACGCGCCCGGCGTCGCCACCGACGACGAAACCGCCGCCGAAGAAGCCGTGGCGTTGCTCTCCGCCGTCGATTCCGAAGTAGGCCGCACCACCGACCCGGTGCGCATGTACATGCGCGAAATGGGCACGGTCGAACTGCTCACCCGCGAAGGCGAAATCGCCATCGCCAAGCGCATCGAAGAAGGCCTCACCCAGGTACAGACCGCCCTGGCCAGCTTCCCGCTGACCATCGAACTGCTGCTGGAGGAATACGACCAGCATCTGGACGGCAAGCGCCGCCTCAGCGAAATCCTGGCCGGCTTTGCCGACCTGGAACAGGCCGCCGACGCCGCCCTGGCCGAAGCCGAACTCGCCGCCGCCGAAAGCGATGCCGAGGTGGAAGAGGATGAGGACGAAGAAGCCGCCGGCGACGACGAAGAGGCCGGCCCCAGCGGTCCCGATCCGGAAGAAGTAAAGCGCCGCATGGAATTGCTGCGCGACTACTACGGCAAGTTCCAGAAAGCCGCCGCCAAAGCCACCGACATCAACGACAAGAAGGTCACCAAGCTGCGCGACCAGATGGCCGAGGAGTTCCTGAAACTCAAGCTCCCGTCCGCGCTGATCGACAGCTTCGTGCGCCGCCTGCGCGAAGTGGTGGGCAACATCCGTCATCACGAGCGCGTGCTGATGGACATCTTCGTCAAGCACGTAAAGATGCCCAAGGCCGAATTCCTGAAAGCCTTCCCCAGCAACGAGGGCAACCTCGAGTGGGCGGAAGAGCTCGGCCGCAAGCGCCAGAAGTGGTCGCCCAACATCAAGCATCATCGCGAACACATCGATGCCGAGCAGACCAAGCTGCAGGACATCGAGAAGAAGCTGTTCCTGCCGCTGACCGACATCAAGGAAATCAACCGCAGCATGTCGGTAGGCGAAGCCAAGGCTCGCCGCGCCAAGAAGGAAATGGTGGAGGCCAACCTGCGTCTGGTGATCTCCATCGCCAAGAAGTACACCAACCGCGGCCTGCAGTTCCTCGACCTGATTCAGGAAGGCAACATCGGCCTGATGAAGGCGGTCGATAAATTCGAGTACCGCCGCGGCTACAAGTTCTCCACGTACGCCACGTGGTGGATTCGCCAGGCCATCACCCGCTCGATCGCCGACCAGGCGCGCACTATCCGTATTCCGGTGCACATGATCGAAACGATCAACAAGCTCAACCGCATCTCGCGCCAGATGCTGCAACAGTTCGGCCGTGAGCCGACGCCGGAAGAGCTGTCCAAGGAAATGGACATGCCGGAAGACAAGATCCGCAAGGTGCTGAAGATCGCCAAAGAACCGATCTCGATGGAAACCCCCATCGGCGACGACGAAGATTCGCATCTGGGTGACTTCATCGAAGACACCAACGCCAGCTCGCCAATCGATTCGGCGACGGAAACCGGCCTGGTGGAAACCGTGCGCGACGTGCTCGCCGGCCTCACCCCGCGGGAAGCGAAAGTGCTGCGCATGCGCTTCGGCATCGACATGAACACCGACCACACCCTCGAAGAAGTCGGCAAACAGTTCGACGTCACGCGCGAACGCATCCGCCAGATCGAAGCCAAGGCATTGCGCAAGCTGCGCCACCCGAGCCGTTCGGAACAGCTGCGTTCTTTCCTCGACATCGACTAAGCACGCGCCGCCAGCAACACACCAAAAGCCCCGCACCCGCGGGGCTTTTTTATTGCCCCCTCTCCCCTCCGGGGAGAGGGCCGGGGTGAGGGGTTGCCCTAGCCAAAAACCAACAAGCTCGCCGCCATCCACTCCCTCCCCTACGTAGTAGGGGAGGGCCGGGGTGGGGTAAAGCAACCTCGCGACAAACTCAAACCACGCCGCAAATCCATCGCAACAAAGTTCGCGCCATCAACAAGCCCTCGCGCACTCAGTGCACGTCATAGAAAAACTGCTCCTGCACAATCTTGTCGCCCTTCACGTGATACACGCAGATCTCGCGCATATCCTGGCGCCCGCGTCCCTTCATCGTCGCATCCAGATGCATCGACACGCTGAACCAGCCATCCGCCACCACCGGTTCGCTGACTTCATTCTTGTGAATCTTCTCCACGTTCTGCTGGAAGTGATGGCCCTTCTCAAGGATCGCCTTCAGCCCCTTCGCATTGCCCATCGGGCCTTTCGCCATCTCCTGCGGCTCGATGCTGATCGCCTCCTTGGCATACAACTCGTTCTGCGCTTGCTCGTACTTACCTTCACGGCACAGCGTCACCAGCCGCTTCGCTACCGTTTCAGTGCTCATGATTCCACCTCCACGTTGAAAGGGGCCAATAATCTAAGCCCGGCAACGTTAAAAGAACCGAATCATAGGCCTGCATTTCCCGTTTTCTCGCCACAGAACAATCCCGTTCCCGCTGCCATGCTGATATCATCCCCCGCGAGATAGGGCCTATAGCTCAACGGTTAGAGCAGGGGACTCATCGAAAGGTGCCGTCGCGCCGTAATGCGCGAACGGGATCGGGATGAATTCAGGGAACCCGCAGCGACGCCAACGCGGATCGGCGGCAACCCTGAGCCAAGCCGGCGGTACACCGCCGGAAGGTGCAGAGACTACCTGAGGACTTCAGCGTCCTTCATAACAGGCTCGAGCGTCCCGCACCCCACCCGCACGCACGCAACACGCGGAGGGTGAAGAGATAGTCCGCGCCGAGAGGAAACTTTCGGAATACGCGAATCCCTTGGTTCCAGGTTCGAATCCTGGTGGGCCCACCAAATATCTATCCACTGATGTCCGAGCTAGCCACGAACCCATAAATTGTCCGAATGGACAGCTTATGGTGCATACGGCTCGGACAATTTATGGTGCTTAAAGCAAAGCGTCTGTATTGAGCTGGATATTCAAATTGGGTGGAAAGGCAGCCCGGGCTCAGGCGCCGCGGCCTCAAGAAATGCGCGCTACGACCCCCGTTCTATTTTCTGTCGGTTTTTCAGCCCTATACAAAGTCTTGCCAAGGGCCAACCAGCCTCATTTACTATAAGTCAGGGAGGGCGGAGTCTGTTCATGGTTTTGGGGCGTGATTCCGCGTCCGCTATTAAGTGACCACTTGCTTCTGAACTAGCCCGCCCTCCCACCATGACCACAGCGCAGCCGATTTCCACAACGTTGTACCGGTTGGCAGATGTCCAAACTGCCAACCAGCTGGCACGCGCGCTCGGAGTACCGAGGACTGTCTTTGAGCTCGTCGTAGCCAACAATGACCCCCTAGAGATCTATTGGAAGCATTCGATCCCGAAGCGAAATCCGCACGGCGACAAACGCTTCCGCATTGTGTGGGAGAGTCGCCTGGAAGCCGTCGCCCGGTCCCATAAGGCGACAGCAAGACGCATCGATGATTTTGCGAGAAAGCAGAACATTGGCTATCCCTCCCCCGCGGCTCACGGCTACGTTCGCGGCGGGTCAACGAAGAGCAATGCATTGCCCCACTGCGGTGCCAGGGCAATCATTCGTGCCGATATTCAAGATTTTTTCCCGGCAATCACCAAGGAAAGGATCGAGAAGGCGCTACGTTCAATGGGTATGCGTGCGGAACCAGCCAGGCTTCTGGCCAAATTCGTAACGATAGATGGCGCGCTTCCCTTAGGTCTTCCTGAAAGCCCAGTCATCTCCAATCTCGTCTGCTTGGGCATGGATGCGGAGCTACAGGCGCTAGCAGATGCGCATGGTGCTAAGTACACGCGTTACGCTGACGATATTACGCTTTCTGGTAACAGCAACCTTCCAGGTCGCGAGGACATCCGTCACATCCTGTCCGGGCACGGCTTTAAGCTGTCCGACCACAAGTTCAAGAAGTCCAAGCGAGGGCAATCGCATTTCGTTACAGGTCTCAGCATATCCGAGCATGATTATCCTCACGTGCCGCGCAAGATAAAGAGGAATCTTCGGCTAGAGCTTCATTGGTGCAAGAAGCAGGGGCTCGTCGCGCACGCAGCTGCGCGGAATGAGGACCCAAGGAGTACGTACCTAAGACTGAGCGGAATGGTCAAGTACGTGACATTCATTGAACGCAGGAAAGCGATTGATATTCGCGATCAGTGGACGTGCATCGCAAAGGAGTTCATGGGGCCGACCTCGTATGCCAGCATCCATGGGCAAGACAAGGGTATGCGCTACCTTGTTGGAGATGAAACGGAATTTGAAGTTGACGGGGTTCGCTTTTTGGCCATCTGCTTGGTACGTATCACGGATTATGAAGAGGCTGACAAGGCGATCGAACTATTACTGGGTGACTATCTCACCACCCCCGGGGCTAAAGGCAATCTCGATCTACTTCAAGAAGTCGGAATCCACTACACCGACGCGCACTTTGATTTGCGTACACAGACTCTCGACTTGATGACGGACTGCCTAACTTGGAGTGCAGTGATTCACTTTGCAAGGCTCGACTCACCGAGCCAGTACAGGGAAGTGTACTTACGTCTCTTTCGAGAAGCCGTGCGACAGGAATTCTTGACCGCAGACGACGTTGAACTGAAATTTCTCATGGAAAGGAATGACAAGGTCAAGGTCACGGCGCTCGAAGAAGTGGTGCAACGTGAGTATGGAGAAGCTGAAGTGCACGGCTCACATCGACCAAAAAAGTTACCTGGATTGAAAAAGGTAGAAAAGTCGAATGCCCGAGTGGTTACATTGCCGGATTTCGTTCTAGCAGCATTCCGCAACTATGCACGACTCGTGCCGGGACCAGCAGATTTGATGTTGGATTTCGAACGGATTCGCGACCACGTCCGCTACGTCCATGACGCGGACAGCGGCGACTATTACACGCGAAAGCGACCTTTCGTCGCCATCGGAAGTCCATAGGTCGAGCCAGGGTGCGGTCAAGCAGGGCATTCCATAGATGGGGCTGGGGGTCGCCTTAGCAAACCAAAGCGGACGCTCAGTAGACTTTGGCATCCCGGGCCAATATGCGGACCTATGGATTCGCATATCACATAGTTAGGCCTCTTTTGGAGGAATCGTGGTGAACGAGACTGGTGAAAGCAATGACGACCCATCGGAGTGCACAGTTCATACGCACCCCGTGCCGGCAGAAGAGCTGAGTCGTTACAGCGTCGAGCGCGATCCGTATGCTGAACGAGACATCGCCAGCCATGTCGAAGGGCAGGCTCCCGACGAATCTGTTCAACATGTCGAGCGTGTCAAGCGCGAAGCGGTCTTAGGTGAGATCTACGAAATCTGGGATGTGACGACAGACAAGGACCGCTGGTGGGTTATAACAAACATGACGAACCTGTACTCGCAGCGCCATTTCCCAAGCCTTGATTACACTCTCTCGTTCCATATTGGCCTTATGGCTCGCTTGAAAAGTCAGTCCGGCGGAGCTGACGCAGAAGATCCTTCTCCATTTGACGAGGTGTTTCGCAGAATGGATCAAGCTGAAGACCGACTTGGCCACGCTGTAGAAGCAGAGGATTACCAAGCGGTCGGCATGCAACTGCGCGAAGCTCTTGTTTCTCTCGTGGTAGCCATCCGCCGCAGAGTCACGGTTCCCAATGGAACCGAACTTCCGCAAGCCGCCAACTTTATCGGCTGGTCGGACCTACTGATGAACATCCTATGCCCCGGAGGGAGCGTTCGTGAGCTGAGGCAACACCTCAAGGCTATCGCCAAGGAAGCATGGCAACTAACAAACTGGCTCACGCATCATCGGAACGCAACGGAAATGGCAGCCTCGATTGCACTGCACTCATGCCAGATGGTAGTAGGCCATTACGTACAAGTATTGCAACGCAGTATCACTGACCAACTTAGTGAATGCCCCGTCTGCTCATCTCGCAACATTCGAGCGCACTTCGACGTAGAAATTCCGCCGGATGGCCAGTACTTCTCGAGTTGTGGCTCTTGCGACTGGAACAATCGCCCAGACATTGGCGACGAATAGTTCTAACAGGCCGTTCGAAAGGACGCGATGGTGACGAGATGGCTGACGCTTGAATGATGTCAGGGCGCAATCAGTCGCAACTGAGGTGATGACGTTAGGCGTGGCGGTCATAACTGCACTGAAGTACCCGCCTTGCCTGATGAGCTGCCTGCTTTTCGATGTCTTCCACCAGATTTTTAAGTCGAGTTATGTGCTTTCCCAATGCAATAGCTTCTTCTACAGCAGCGAGCTTTTGTACGTTCGTTCCAATATAGGTCCTAGAGCGCTTGCTTCGCGCGAGGCGCTGCACGCCCATGGATCGATAGGTGCGGCCACCCTTGATGATACTTTCAAGCATAAAAGTAAGACCGGTAAGCATTAAAGACATCAACCCTCGTTCGTAAATTAGGCCCCGTCGCATAGATCAACCCGAGCGGACGTAACCCCGCCTTCGTGGAGCGATCCGTAAGACGCGATATCTACCGACCTATCTCACGAGGGAAAAACCATGAACGCGCTTCTGCAGCTCTTCGCCAAATCCGGCCTGTTGAAGAAAGACCTCGACTACCACCTGCTTCGCGCAGCGATGGTCGTCATCTTCGCGTGGTTCGGCTACGACAAATGGTTCCAATCCGAGATCACCGCGCTTGCACCGCTGATCACGCATGGCCCGCTGATCTTCTGGACCATCCCGCTCCTGGGCATACACGGCACCGCCATCTTCCTCGGCACTGCCGAGTGGACTTTCGGTACGCTGCTGTTGCTGGGCTTCTGGAACAAGAAGCTGGGCGTGTTGGGTGCCCTTGGTTCCGTTGCCACCTTCATCTCCACCTTAAGCATTCTTCCGTTTGTCCCGGACGGCTGGGACGCCGGCGCCGGCGGTTTTCCCGCCATGGCGATGAATGCAGCGTTCCTTTTGAAAGATCTCGTTCTGCTGGTCGTATCCGTCTATCTGCTTAGGCAGGACGTGATCCGCGCACTCCGCGTTCCACGCGAACATTGATGTGTCCCGTTGATGTCGCACTCGCGTACGACCGGGAGGTATCAGAGCCTCCCGGTTTCGCTTGCTGCAAGTAAACCGGCACGGAACGTGGACGCTGAGGTTGACATGGCTCCAGAGAAAAAAATCGGCTGTCAACCAATGGTTGACAACTGTCACCGACGGCAAGAACTACCGAGTCGCGCACTACAACCTCGACGCCATCCTGGCGGTCGGCTACCGCGTGCGCTCGCCGCGCGGCGTGCAGTTCCGCCGCTGGGCCAACACGGTGCTGATGGAGTACCTGCATAAAGGTTTCGTGCTCCAACGCTTTAGAAGATGGAGCCATGAGCAAATCGAGCAAGTTCTCACCGGAGGTCCGCGAGCGCGCTGTGCGCATGGTGCAGGGCATCGCGGTGAGTGAACACTTAAACCAAACAGCCTCCACGAAAGCCGGGACAGCGGGCAACCGTTTTTCCACAAATTCAATGCTACCGATTCGTCGCCCCGGCGAAGGCCTGGGCCTAGTGACTTTGACGATCTTAAAAGTCACTGGGTGATTCGCTGCGCCCACCCCTTCGGGGCCGTCCATTCGGACGTTCTCCGCGCTTCGCGCTACGTCCGGCCTTCGCCGGGACGACGGTTCCTATAGCGATTTGCGCAAGACGAAAAAAATCTTCCTTGGACAGCAATGGGCGAAGGCTGGAATGACGACTCGCTTCGGCCGATCTCAAGCCCCGGCCATTCCCTGCCGATTACCGGGCTCGCCCCACTAGCCGTACCCCAAGCAGCCGAGCCTTCCCGCTAGGTTTAAAATGCAGCAGCCCATGCACCTCACCGCCCCCTACCTCTGATGTCTGCCGTCTCAGTAGCCCTCGCCACCACCTGGCTCCTGGGCCTGCTGATGGTGCCTCTATTGGGTTCGCTGCTGCGTTCGCGCGTGCCGGGGGTGCGCGAGTGGTTGATTGCTGACGTAACGTTGATTGCCGCGATGCCGCTGCTGATGTTGCGCGGTCACATTTCTGACTTCTTGTCGATCGTGGTCCCCAACATTCTTGTGCCGCTTGCCAGCGTGACGATGTACGCCGGCTTCGCGCGTTTTCTACGCCGCCCGCCGCGCTGGCCGATGCTGCTTAGCTGCGTGGCGATCATTGTGCCGCCCCTGGTTTACTGGACTTACGTCGCCGACAGCATTCCCGCGCGCGTGGCGATAGCGACGGGATTCACGGCGGCGACGTGCATCATGATCGCCGTTGTCGTAGCGCGCCATCGCGCTGAAGGCCGGATGCGTTATCCAGCCATTGCCACTGTTTGTGTGGCTGCGGTGTTCGCGGTGTGCCAGGTCGCCCGTGGCGTCTATTTCCTGACACTCCACAACGTAGGCAATGCGCTTACTTTCGGAAGCATCCCTAACGTCGTGCTGTTGTGCGTGGGTGCTGCCATTACGCCGGTGTTGCTGATGTGCGGCATGATGATGGTGCATGACGCACTGCTGTTGCACGCACGCGACGCTGCCAATCGGGATTTCCTCACCGGTGCGCTTTCACGCGAAGGTTTCGCATCGTCCGGCGCGCTATTGCTGGCGAATGCCGAACGCGACGGCTCCCCACTGGCGTGCCTCGCCGTCGACCTGGATCACTTCAAGGCGGTCAACGATACCTTTGGCCACAACGGTGGCGACAAGGTGCTGAGCGAATTCGTGGAACTCGTGCGTTCCAAGCTTCGTCCAGCTGACGTCATGGCACGCATGGGCGGCGAGGAGTTCGTCATCCTGATGCCGGGCGCCACGCTCGATCGCGCACAAGCTTCGGCCGAAAAACTCCGGAAGGCCGCCATGCAGCACACCATCGTGACCGATAACGGCGCTTGCACATATAGCCTTAGCGCAGGCCTGGCGATCAAGTTGCCTGGCGAGAGCTTGAACCAGCTCATGGCACGCGCCGACCGGGCGCTTTATCAGGCGAAGGTTTCCGGGCGAAATCGGCTATGCATCGACGACCAGCATGTTCCCGCGTGACACCGCACAAACGCCGCAGCGAAAGATGGCAGTAGCGGACCAGCCCTCCCGCGGACGAATCCGGGCTATCACGAACAACCTATGGCGGATCGTCCCCGCCTTGCCATGACGTCCAGCACTGGCCGAAGGCCGACCACCCACCTATGTTCCAGCGCGCTTCTGCCCCGTCTTCCCCCGTAAAGGTTCCAGCTCGGTTCTGGTAACGCGAGTTTGGGCCTTTCCCAAAAACCAGACGTTGCGATTCACTTCAATTCGCCGAGCGCACTTGGAGAATGACATGCAGTCTACGAAGGCCGTCCGTTCATTCCTTTCAAGTTCGACGTGGATGCGCATGATCGCGTCGTCGGTCTTCATGCTTGTTCCAGCACTGGCGTCTGCCGACAACCAGGCTCACTCGATGAAGGGTCACATGATGTCCATGACGCCTCTGAGCTCAGTGCCTGCGGCGACAGCTCTTTTGAGCGGTTATGGCACCGGCGGATTCGCGATAAAAACCTCAAGCCGGGACGCTCAGGCTTATTTCAACAACGGCATGCAGCTTGCGCATGCGTTTGCGCATAAGTCGGCCATCGCGGCCTTTCGGCGTGCCGAGCAGCTCGACCCGGCTTGCGCCATGTGTGTATGGGGAGAGGCGTGGGCACGTGGGCCTACGATCAACTACACCATTAACGAATCGGTGCAAACGCAACTGGCAACCCTGGCTGATCGCGCCGCTGCGCTGGCGAAAGACAATCCGCCTTCGGAAAGGGCGTTGATTGCCGCTTTGCAAAAGCGCTACCACCAAGGTGGCGGCAGCGGGCCTGGTGATCTGGCGTTTGCGCAGGCTATGGATGCGCTATACAGCGCCAATCCTTCCGACGATGAAGTCGCGGTCATAACGGCTGATGCGTGGATGATTCCTGCGGCGCAAGACAACAGCCGCGAGCATCTGGATCGCTCCGTGCAGATTCTCGAACAAGTGCTGCATCGTTCGCCCGACAATAGCGCCGCCATCCATTTTTATATTCATGCGACGGAGATGGACGGCGTTGCGGCAGAAGCGCTTCCTTATGCAAAGAAATTGTCCGCGCTGGCGCCCGCGGCGAGCCATCTTATTCATATGCCATCCCATACCTATTTTTGGGTGGGCCAGTATCGTGCTGCAGAAAACGCAAATCTCGATGCGGTGAAAATCGATAATGACAATGCTGCGCGATTGAAGCCCAAGGGCGGCGTATTTGGCCTACCCTATCACGGCCACAATGTGCAGTATGGCGAGGCGGCGACATTGATCGATGGTGACGCGAAAGCAGGCCTCGCGTTGGCAACAGCACAGTTGCAGCAACTGTCAGCGGCCAATGCTTCCAGCTTTCTGCATCAGTTTGGATTCGTCACTGCTTACTTTGTGTTTGGGCGATTTGCGTCACCGCAAACCATGTCGGCCTTGCCACCGCCAGACAAAACGCTTCCTTACGCGCTAGCCATGTGGCACTACGCGAAAGGCGAGGTCGATGCGCGAAACGGTGATGCTTCTGGCGTTCAACGCGAAATCCAGGAAGTCGCCATCACTCACGATGACCTCACCAAGTTCGGCGACTCCGCGGCGCAAGTGCAGGCAATGGTCGATGTGGCGCGGTTGGTTCTTGCGGGCCGCGTTGCCATGCTCGAAAAACGCTGGAGCGACGCAGAAGCCGCCTACCGCAAGGCTGCCGACATCCAGGAAGCGAAGCTGGGTACGTTCAGTGATCCGCCAACCTGGTGGTACCCCGTACGCAGAAGCGTCGCTGCTGCCCTGCTCGCCAAGGGCGATCCGATGGCGGCGCAGGCCGAAGTGAATCAGGCGCTCTTGCACTGGCCGCTGGATCCACAGAGCCTGAGCATCCTGGCGGATTGCCAACAAGCGCAGGGGCATACGGAAGAAGCCAAGCAGCAGCATGCGCTTGCCCAGGCCAATTGGCTTGGCGATGCTGCCGCTCTACCGATGGCGCAGCTTTAGCCGCGGAAAAAAACCATCGTGGTGAGGCATCAACCTCAATAATCCCGAATATCCAACGCCATAAAACAACGCGCGCTATATCCCTGGTCCGTTGCAGGCCAATGCAACTGCGCCAGCAAACGATCACCGCCCGGCCATGGCTCGTTGTCCAGCAATGCTTCGGCAACTACCGAGCCGTCGTCTTCGCGACGATGGAACAAACGGACCCAATGCAGCTGACCACTCAGCGATTCGTTACGCAGCGCGTCCTGCACGGCCGATAAAAACCCTTCGGGTGCCGCGATACCGTCCCGGCTAAACGCCAGCGGTCCGACGAATACGTCCCAGCTGCGCGCACCAAGTTCCCAGCTTTGCACTTGAATGCGGCGATCATCCGTCACATACCAGCACGCGGCCAACAGCACGTATAGAACATTCTGCTCGAACGCACGTAGCGCATCGCGTAGACCAGCCGCGCCACTGCCGTTGCCGGCAAAACTTTCCTCGATATGGCGCTCCTCGCTGATCACCACATCCACATCCAATCGGCCCGGTGTGCCTGCGCCGCCGTCCTGCCAGTTCGCGCGCACGGCGGGGAAATCGCCATCCGTCACCAGCCAGTCCTCGTCCACATCCAGCTCCACGTCGTGACGCTCGAACAGGTGAAGCAACTCGGCTTGCAAGGTGTCGGAATGGGCCATGGCGTTCTCTGAAAGCGATGTCTACGGAGTCGGAGACGCATTGTCACCCATCTGCGATGAGATGGTGGGAATATCAGACACGCCTGCATCGGCACGACCGAATAGAGCCGCGCAGCCAAGAAGCCGCGCAGCCCTTGCATACCATCAGCCCCTGATAAACGCCAACAGGTCCTGATTGAGCAGCTCGGCATGCGTAGTAAGCATGCCATGCGGGAATCCCTCATACGTTTTCAACGTGCCGTGCTTCAACAGCTTTACCGAGAGCGGTCCCGCATCGTGATAAGGCACCACCTGATCGTCCGTGCCATGCATGACCAGTGTCGGCACTTCGATCGCTTTCAGGTCTTCGGTGAAGTCGGTTTCTGAGAAAGCCTTGATGCCTTCGTAGTGCGCTTTTGCGCTGCCCATCATGCCCTGCCGCCACCAGTTCTGGATCACGCCTTCGATCGGCGTTACGCCAGCACGATTGAAGTTGTAGAACGGGCCGCTGGGAACATCGCGGAAAAACTGCGCGCGGTTGTCCGCCAAGGCCTTGCGAAGGCCGTCGAACACTTCAATCGGCAGGCCCTCAGGATTAGCCGGTGTCTTGAGCATGATCGGCGGAACGGCAGCCACCAGCACCAGCTTGGCCACCCTGCCCTGTGGCTGCCCATGCTTCGCCACGTAACGCGCCGCTTCGCCGCCGCCGGTGGAATGGCCGATATGGATGGCATCCTTCAGGTTGAGATGTTCGGCCACGGCTGCTGCGTCAGCGGCGTAATGATCGATGTCATGCCCCTCGCTCACCTGCGCCGAACGTCCATGGCCGCGGCGGTCATGTGCAATCACCCGATAGCCGTGCTGAAGAAAGAACAGCATTTGCGCGTCCCAGTCGTCTGCACTCAAGGGCCAGCCGTGATGGAACATGATGGGCTGACCGTGCCCCCAGTCTTTGTAGAAAATCTCCGTGCCGTCTTTCGTTGTTACAAAAGGCATGTCGCTCTCCTCGGCGTGCGAGTGCTGTGGGTGGATAGAGCTTGGGAGGGTTGCATCTCGAACTTAGGCATAAACGATGAAATTATGTTGACAGCGTGGCATGGCATTGGCGTATGGCGAGCGCCGATGAATCAGCACGACGCAATCCAAAAGCGTCATCCCGCTAAAAACACGGGCATGGCGGCAAACCGCCGCCATGCCCGTTGCTTGCGATGGGCAAGACTCAGAACCCAAGCAACGAAATACGCGTCGCCCAATTACTTAGCGCACCCCGCGTACCGCCGCATTGAAACAACGGAGACGTCAGGTACTCGGTAAGCGTGCAGGTCTGCGCGATGTATTCCGACGCAATCCAGATCTTGTTGCCATCCACCGATGCCGCACCATAGTCGCCCCAGCGCGGGCCACCGCCGAAATAAGGAATACCGGTAAAGCCATCCCACGGGCCGGCGCCCGCAGCAGCGATGTGCACATCGCCCGCACCGATCCGCGCATCCAGGCTCGCATAACCGGCGCTTGGATAATCGTTGGGACCGACCACGGTAAACGCAATGACACCACGTCCGCTCTGCGTAACAGCCGCGGCACCATACGTCAGGTTGGCATCGGGCAACGCCAGCGTGTCGTTGGCAAAGAGAAAGCCGGACTCGGGATTGATCACGAAATAGTTGATGCCCGAACCATGGCTACCGTCGCTCAGCAACACGTCGGTATCCAGCGTGCCCCAGAGTTTGCCGTTGGCATAACTTACCTGCTGCATGCGCGAGTCGTTCACCGCCAGCTCGCGCGGCCCGGCGTAGACGTTATTGGGATAGCCGAGGAAATTCGGCGCGCAACCGGTCAAGGCAAAGCAGTCGAGCAATGGCGTGCTGCCTGCTTTTTGCTGCGCCAGGCTGCTCGGCACGGCGTACGTCTGCACGGTCAGCGGGAATACGTTCAACGTCACGTTGGCGGGCATGAAGTCGATGGCGCGCGTGTTTGACACCGACCACAGCCAGATCGTGTTGGACGTACCCGACGCGTTGAACACGGCGTCCGAGCTCAGCAGATATTCGGTGCCACCATGCCCGTGGGCATACTCCCCGCCCGTCGAGACGGCCGGCCATACCGTAAACGCAGGCGCCGGAATACTTGGATCGCCGCCGTTGAACAACACCACATTCGGTGACGCGGCACCCGACGCCAGCGCCTGCTTGGAGATAACGTAGATCTGCGCGCCATAGAACCCGGAGCTAAACAACGAGAACTCGTTGGTGGTCAGGAAAATGGCATGCGCATCAGCGCCGATGTGCGGGTAATCGCCCAGGCAGTAGCCAAGGGCACAGCCGTGATCGGGCGTACCTTGCGTGCCGTTGTTCTGCACCGGCAAGTGATAGATGTTCCACGCACCGGTGGGATCGGAGGTCTGGCTGACCGCGATATCCAGATGATTGGTACCCGCCAATGACGACGTGGTGCCGATGCGATCCAGCGTCAACGCCACCTGGAACCAGCGTCGCGTGCTTGCATCGTAGTAGCAGGATGGATCGGTAAGCTCCGGTCCGTATGCACCCGTGCTGCGATCGATCGCCGCCGGATAGCCGTAGAACGTATTGAGAGCCACAGGCCCCACCAGCTCGTTACCGTGGCGGTCATAGATGGCCAACACGTCGTTGACGCTTTCCATGACGAAGCCATTACCGGCACACAGCCCTTGGTCGGGCGGCTCTACCGAAAACTGATTGCCGCCATTGGCGTAACGCTGATCGTGGAAATCGAGGCCGTCGAGGCCGCCGAGTAATTCCGGGTGCGACTTGGCGCGCCAGGCATGCCCCATCCGGTTAATGCCGTCATGCCCCTGGGCAATCGTGCGATTCACTCTCGGCTTGAATCCGGCGGTGAGGGCAAAACCCAGATCGGTATCTCCCCCGGCCATGGCGGGATCCAATTCCAGGCTGGTCAGCGGTGCGCCTCCCAGCGGAGTGGTCACGGGTACGGTGGTGCCTCCTCGTTGCAGTTTAAGCGTGGTGGGAGTCGCCCCCATGGCACAGGTAGCGAACGCCATCACCGCCACTGCGATGAGCAGTCGAGTCTTCATAGGACTGGTCTCCTGTCGTTTCGTTAGGTGACCGCGCCCCCTGGAACGCTGATATCGGTCGCGCCGAAAAGCGTTCGCGCAAGTACGCATATTTGGATATGCGCCCGCGTACGATACGCGCTTTCGCAAGGAAATGCGTTGCCATTTTTGAGGCCGGCATCCCGCCCGAAAAATGGCCGTTCGTTCCGTAACTTACGGAGCAAAACAGCTACCTCGCCCACCGTAGGCTGAGCCCCCTCACCCGCCCGCGCAGGGCACGTAGGCTGGGATGAAATCCCAGCATCGGAAACCGCAACAAGGCTGGGATTCCAGCCCAGCCTACTCATCAGCATCGATCAATAATGATGCTTATGTCTGCTCCTTCACGCAGTGCTAGCATGGCTCATCGATCACAGCAGTGGCGATGATCTGGTAACACCGTATACCGGAGCGTGACATGGGGAAAAAAGGTGGTTATGAGGTGCCGGCGATCGTGCTGGGCCGGGGCCCGACTGCGCTTGGCATTTTGCGTTGCTTGACAATGGCCGGCATCCCTGCCTATGTCGCGTGCCCTGCATCCGATCACGTCACCCACTCGCGCTGGTATCGCCCCACGCCCGGGCGACAGGCATGGGATGGCTCACTCGGGCCACATGCCCTCGAACTGCTGCGCCAGATGCCGCTGCCAAAAGCCGTGCTGATTGCCGGCGCCGACGATGCCGCGCTATGGCTTACTGATCTTCCCCAGACCGAACTGGCGTCGCGCTACGTTCTCAGCACCACCTCGCGTGAAACGCAGGAAATTCTGCAGGATAAATCGCGCTTTGCCGCGTTTCTGGAAAGCGCACAGATTCCGCATCCCCGTACCTTTCGCATCGAGCGCGATGCGGATATCGACGCCATTCCGTTCGACGAGCTCGACCGCGTTTTCATCAAACCGGTTAACTCGCAAAAATTCAGCGACGTCACCGGCGTAAAAGGCATCTGGGTTACCCGCAAAGACGAACTGCATGCGGCGTGGCGCCCGCTGCACGAGCAAGGCTTCCGCCTGATGGCGCAGGAATACATACCCGGCGCGGCGTCGGACCATTATTTTGTGGACGGCTTTCGCGCGGGCAGCGGCGAGATGACTGGCTTGTTCGCGCGCCAACGCGTTCGTATCTCACCACCGGATTTCGGCAACAGCTCGTACTGCCGCAGCATCCCGCTCGAACAACTGCAAACGCCCATCGATGATGTCACGCGGCTGCTGGCGCAATTGAACTACCGCGGTATTTTCAGTGCGGAATTCAAGCGCGACAAGCGCGATGGCGTTTACCGCATTCTTGAGGTCAATACGCGCGCCTGGACTTACGTGGAGTTTGCAGCGCGTTGCGGCGTCAACGTTTGCGAAATGGCGTATCAGGATGCGCTCGGCCTACCCGTGCATCACGCAACGCCTGATTACAAGGCCGGTGCGGGTTGCGTCGATTTCTATCGAGACATCAGCACCGTTCACGCACAAAGCGCGCAAGCGCGCGGCCCACTGCGGAACATTCTGTTGCAGTGGGCCGGCGCGCATTTTCATTCTTTCCGTCTGGATGACCCCAAACCAGGCCTGCACTTCGCCATGCAGGTTTTGGCGCGGCGACGGAGCGGCCGCGCGCCTGCCTGATGGCGTCAATCAGGCACGAAATTCAACGCCACGCCATTGATGCAGTAGCGCAACCCCGTCGGCGGCGGGCCATCCGGAAACACATGACCCAAATGACTGCCGCAACGCGCGCAATGCACTTCCGTGCGTGTCATGCCGTGGCTGGTATCCACCGTGGTCCCCGTACTGCCGGGAACGGGGTCGTTGAAGCTTGGCCAACCGGTGCCGCTCTCAAACTTGGTCTTGCCCACAAACAGCATCTGTCCACATCCCGCGCAAGCAAAACCACCCGCGCGCGACCCATGCAGCAACGCGCAACTGCCTGGCCGCTCCGTGCCATGTCCGCGCATGACGGCATATTGCTCGGGCGTCAACAACGCGCGCCATTCGGCGTCGGTGTGTGTGACGGCATACTGCGTCGGTGTCGTTGTTGAGTTGGGCATGGTGGTTTACTCCCAAAGACGTGTGGCACCTACGTTGGGGCGAGCTATGCGAAAGCAACCGCTTCGGCAGTACCAGGACCGATGGTTTTGCCCAAGCAAAAAAGCCCGGCGGCAGACCGTTGCGTGTAGGTATGACGCCAATCTTTCTCTAGGGCGTGGTGCAGTTTTTTGCCATCTGATAGGCATTCTGCGCTTGCGCATAAGCATCGCTGGCGGCGCGATCTTCGCTTTGCTTTACCAGTTCCGGATCGGGGCCAACGGGCATGTGCACGTTGTCCATCTGCATCTGGAAATAGGTGATGTCGGCATCCATAGACGCCAGTTCGGCGCGCTGCGCTGCCTTGGCGCATTCGTCTTGCAGCGACAGGTCGGCAAGTCTCTGTCGTATTTCCCGCAAAGTGGGCATGCGCTTTTCGATTTCTTGTTCGGGCAGCCGAAAACCCATGTTGGCCTCGGCCGAGCTCCAGTCAATCCACACCGTGGCGAGGTCGCTGGCATCGGTGCTGGTCGGCAGGCCATGTACCACGGGTTTGCGTGGCTTGTCGCCAAACGTGTCACCGGCGCTCAAGTTTGATGCCGATGCAGCAGGCACGGCATCTTGCGCAATGAACGCTTCGGCGGCTTTGGCGCGGTAATGCCGCAAGAAAGCCATGCATAGAAATATCGCGAGGAAAATCCCCGCCCCGATCAAAACCCGATTTTGCATAACGATCCCCTGATCTGCCCGGCCAGTGTTGCATAGGTGCCGTTTGAGATGTCAGTGGCATGGGCTGGAGCTGTGTGCGGCAAAGCGAATATAGTCGCGGCGATACGGCTCGCATTAACCCATCAAAGACCTGGCCCATGCTCACTGCATTCATGCGTACTCGCTGCATCGTTGCCGCACTCGCTGTCGCACTCGCTGCCACCGCCGCCCCCGCATCCGACTCCCCGCCCATCGTCACTGTCGCCACCGGCAAGCTGGCCGGCACTCATGACAGCAAGACCGGCTTGAACGAGTTCAAGGGGATTCCCTATGCCGCGCCACCCGTCGGCCCTTTGCGCTGGAAGCCGCCGCAAGCGGTTGCGTCGTGGGCCGGTGTTCGGCAAGCCGATCGTTTCGGGCCACGCTGCATGCAGCGCCCGATCTACAGCGACATGATGTTTCGTTCTAACGGTGTCAGCGAAGATTGCTTGTACCTCAATGTCTGGACACCCGCGCACGATTCCAACGAGAAGCTTCCGGTGCTGGTGTACTTCTATGGCGGCGGCTTCCAGGCCGGCGATGGTTCGGAGTTTCGTTACGATGGCGCCAGCCTTGCCCAGCGCGGCATCGTGACGGTCACCATCAGCTATCGCTTGAACGTGTTCGGCTTTCTGGCCTTGCCGGAGCTGGCAGCCGAATCGCCGGAGCATGCCACCGGCAACTACGGCTTGCTCGATCAGAATGCGGCCTTGCGCTGGGTCCGGCAGAACATCGCGGCGTTTGGCGGTGATCCGAACCAGGTCACCATCGGTGGCGAATCGGCCGGCTCCATGTCGGTCTCGGCGCAGATGGCCTCACCCTTGTCGAAGGGTTTGATGCAGCGTGCGATTGGCGAGAGCGGATCGGTGGTGGGCAATCTCAAGCCGCGGCCGTTGGCACTGGCTGAGCAGCAAGGTCAGGACTTTGCCAAACACGTGGGCGCGCATTCGTTGGCGCAGTTGCGCGCGATGGATGCCAATACGCTGCTCAACGCCACCGGCGACAAGGACGTGCAGGAATTCATGCCGACTATCGACGGTTATTTCTTTCCCCGCTCGCCGGAGGCCATTTACCAAGCCGGCGAGCAAGCGCATATTCCGTTGCTCGTGGGTTCCAATTCGCAGGAAGGCGATTACGTCAACTTCCTCGACAACAAGGCGCCCACGCCAGCGAACTATCGCGCGGCGATGGAAAAGCGCTACGGCAAGCACGCGGCGGAAGCGTTGAAGCTCTACCCTGGCAATACCGAGGCGGAAGTCAAAGCGTCCGGCACGGCCTTCGCCAGCGATGACTTCATCGCTTTCGCTACGGGACGCTGGACGGCCATGCAATACAAGACCGGACAAGCCCCCGTGTATTACTACTACTTCACCCAGGCACGCCCGGCCAAGCGCGATGGCAGCGCCGGGCCGGATGCAGGCGCAGTGCATAGTGGCGAGATTGAATATGCACTGGGCAATCTGGATACCAACCACGTCTTTGCTTGGACGCCGGCCGATCACCACGTGTCGCAGGTCACGGAAGGCTATTGGGCCAATTTCATCAAGACGGGCAATCCCAATGGCGAAGGCCTGTCGAATTGGCCGGCGATTTCGAGCAAGGATGGCGGCTTGCTGCGGCAAGTGATTGGTGTGGATACGCATGTGAGTGTGGACCACAACGCGGCGCGGTACGAGTTTATGCAGCGTGCGGAGCCGGATGCGCATCTTTGATGGTCAGCGCTATATCGCGCGCGCTTGTTCAATCAGCTTGACTGGCGTCGAACCTCATCGGTGCGAGATGCAGTCCCCTCCCCTGCGCCAGTAGGTGAGGGCTAGGGCTAATCCGCATTGATGCAGTTTCAAAGCGGATCGTCATTCCGGCGAAGGCCTGTCCGGCACGCGTTTTGCGGACGGCAGCAAGAATGCAATGCGACGGGCCCTTGATGCCATTTTTCCGGCGTCGAGACTCACAAAGCGCAATGAACCTCAAGGCCGTCATTCCCGCGAAAGCGGGAATCCATTTTGCCTTTTGCATCAGAACACCATGGATTCCCGCTTTCGCGGGAATGACGGCCATGAGGCGATTGATCGATTCACGCAAAAATCTTGCCGGACAGCAGTGGGCGAAGGCCGGAATGACGGGTATTGGACCTGAGGCGATTTGAAAACCTTAAGTTCGGAGCATTGGGGCTAGGGTGGGGTGTGAGCGCAGTGAGCGGCAATGGCGTTGCCTTCGTGTATGCGCGAAAAATTCTTTTGCAGCTCTCGACTGCGCGCTGAAGCACAAGCAACCCCACCCCAACCCTCCCCTGCTCTCGCAGGGGAGGGAGTACATCACCGCGCTACGGGCAATCGGTCGCCGCGCTGTCCGTACAACGCGGACAAACGTCCGCGGACACGCGGATGTCTTCCGGCGAATTTCAAGAAATGGCTTCACCATGCGGTTTCCCGCGGGTGTGCGCGGTTGGCACGGCCTTTGCCCTATCTATCTTGCAAAGCCCAATCGCTCACGGAGAATCACCATGAAATTCGAAACCTTGATGCTGCACAGCCTGTTCGCCGCCTGCTTGCTGGTTTGCGTGTCGACGCTGGGTGCCATGCTCGTCTGAAGTGCTGGCCGCCGGAACGCGAACCCTTGCATCAATACGCCTTATCACTCGATGGCAGCGGCAACGGTACACCTGGATCAACCGGCACACCAAGCACCGGCGCGCCTTGCGCATCGAAATGCATAGGTTGCATGCGGATGTCGCGGCACGCGTAGCCGGGTTTGCATGTCAGCCGATCGATGGCGTGATAGATGTTCCAGTATTCACGCCCATCTGGCGATGGCACGAACACGACGGAACCTGGGCCGTATACCTTGCCGTGGTGATCAAAGATCGGCCCGGATTTCTTCCACGCGGAAGCGTTCAACGGATTCGCGCCGCGCTGCAACGTGAGCAAGCCCACAGCGTAATCGTTGGGAACCCAACTGGCGCTGCCCGAGTAGGTGATGTACGTGCGTCCCTGCCGCGTGTAGCCCACGGGCCCCTCCTGGATCGGTTTGTCGCGCATTTCCCAGGGCTGGTCCGGCGTGGAGAGATAGACCGTTTCGCCTGCCACTGTTACCGCATCGCGCATGGGCGCCAGGCAAATACGCTGCGGAAACGTGGAGTCAGGAAAGTTGGTGCAAGACCAGGTGAGATAGAGCTTGCCGTCGGCTGCCGTGAAAACATCCGGATCAATGCCCCAGTGATCGGTCGACGCATTCAGTTCGCCGTGCGGCAAACCTGTGTTGGCTTCATGGAACGTTCCCAATCCGGGTCCTTTGCCGTCGGAACTCAGCACGTACAAGCGATGGTGATTGTTGTCGCCATCATCCGCGGCGTAATAGACGTACCAGCGCCCGTTCACGCGATGCAGTTCGGGTGCCCAGATCTCGTGCGCATTGGGGTCGCTGTCGTGGGCATGCGTCCACACACCGACCCACGGTGCCTTGGCCAGGCCGCTCAGGCTGCGGGATGTCTTCACACAAATGTCGGCCACACGGCAGTTGGAACCCGAGTAGTAATAGATGCCATCCACGTAGGTCACCCACGGGTCCTGGCTCTGGAAAACAGGATTGGTAAATGTCGCTGCCGTGCAGGTTTGCATCAGCAACGATGCGGCCAGTGTCAGTACGTAGGCGATGACGTGTTTCATCGGTTTGCTATGCCGCTTGCTTGCCGTGCCTCAAAGTCACTGAGCCCCGGCTTTCGCCAGGGCGACGGTGATTGGCTGCTATTCCCGTAGCACACCTTCAGAGCTTGAAGCGCACACCCAAGCCCACCGAGCGATCTTGATAACGCAAATCCTGCGGCATGCCCGTACCCGGGCCGGCATATTGGTGGAAGTTGTTGCCAAGCAGATTGGTGGCGTTGAGCACCACGGTCAGGTATTTGTTGATGTCGTAACCCAGCGAGAGATCCAACTCGCTGGCCGGCTCGTCGTACATCTGCGCGTTGTTGCCGAGCACGCTGGAACTGGCCAGGAAAAACTCCGGATAACGACTGCGAAAGTTATAGGCCAGGCGCACCGACCAGCCGTATTTTTCATACATGGCGACGATGTTGTAGTTGTTCTTCGACACGTTCTGGAACGGCGCGTCGATAAAGCCAGTGCCATCCATCGCCGGCGTCTTCAGCTTGCTCTGGATGAACGTGTAATTGGCTTGCAGGCCGAGGCCACTCCATGCGCCCGGCAGGAAACTGAAGAACTGCGTATACGCCAGCTCTGCGCCATCCAGATGCCCCGAGCCGGAACTTTGTGGGCCGGAGATCAAATACGTGATGCCACCGATGTTCTGTTCGAACGTGTAGTTTTCGATGTAGCCAGTGATGTCGTGATAGAACAAGCCACCGGTCAACGAGCCCACGTCGCTGAAATACCACTCCAGCGTGGCGTCATAACTGTTGGACTTGGTCGGCTTGAGGTACGCATTGCCACCTGCGCCGGTCGCGATGGTATTGGCTGTCGGCGGGCTCAGCGACAAGGATGGATTGAGCTGCGTGAAGTCCGGATATTCCAGCGTCTTGCCCGCCGACAGGCGCATTTGCAGGCTGTCGGTGAAATGCAGGTTGAAGGTGGCGTTGGGCAACGCGGCACGCTGGCTGGTGGTCAAGCCGATCGGCGAAAAGAGATTGGCCGCCGTGTCATAGGTATAGGCATTGAGATTGCGGTTGATGCGCTCCAGGCGCACGCCCAATACACCGTCGAACGGCAGGCCGAACAGATCGCCGCCATAGTTGGCCGAACCATACAGCGACAAGGTTCGCTCCGTGATGTTGAAGTACTGGCTGTCCTGCGCCGGCAGGTTGCCCGGTGGCATCCCGTAGAACGCACGCAACGCATCCTTGTTGTTGATGAGGTAGTTGTAGCAACCGGTCAACGCGCCGCCCGGAATCGACGCAATGCTTGGCACGTTGCAAAAGTAGGACGAACCGAACAGCGCCAGCACGTTATTGGCCGGATTGGGCTGGCCATTGGCCAGGTACGCACCGCCCGGCGGCGCCTGGTCGAATTGCGCACCACTTGCCTGGGACTTGGTGTCCGCATAACGCACACCGAAGTTCACCGTGCTGAAAAGGCTGTTGCCCGTGTCATACGAACCATCCGCACGCCAGGCCTTTTGCGTGGCGCGGTTGTCGTTCCATTGCTGGTACAGGCCATTGAGATAGTAGTTGGCGGGGTTGTTCTGCGGATTGCCCGCCAGGCCCCAGTTGTTGGGGTAGTTGTAATAGGTGGTCAGCGGATTGGCATACGCATTGAGAAACGTATCGATGACGAAGCGCTCGTTGTAGTAGCTCGAGCCGTTCAAGGTGAAGTCGGTGGAAAGACGCAGGCGATCGCCTTTCCACTTCACACCGATCGCATTCTGGATGTTGTGGCCCCAGTCCTGATGCGCCTGTGTGCTGGTGGCGGCGTAGTAGTTGCCCGTGAACGTGGCGCTGGTCAGCGGACAGATGGTCTGCCCGTAATACGGCGAAGTGGTAAGGCCAATCGGGAAACAGGCACTGCTTGCGGTAAAGCTGGAAGGCGCCACCACGTTCTGCGGGCCCGAAAAGTAATACGGCTGGTTGTACTTGTCGGAAAGCCAGGTATACAGGCCTTCCATATAGACTTCCGTGCTGTCGTTCGGCCGCCATTGCAAGGCGTAGTTCGCTTCGGGACGCTGGCGATAGCCGATGTTGTAGTTGGCACCGTACTGATTGGGCGCGATCAGCAGATTGCCGTTCGGCGCGCGCACCGGATTACCCGTGCCATCCGTCAACACACGCGTCAGGTTATCGTCGACATACGACACGTTGTAGTCGTAGTGCATGGTGTTGATGCCTGCGCTCAACAACGCACCGAATTCACCGGCATCCGTTTTCCAGCGGTCGCTGATCAGAAAGCTGCCATTGGGGTCGGTATGCGAGCCGTATTTCTGGTTGGTTTCAGTGAACGTAGTGGATAACTTGAAGCCATCGAAATCAAACGGGCGAAACGTGCGGATGTCCACCGTGCCGGCAATGCCGCCGGTCACCATGCTCGCATCGGTGGATTTGTAGACGTCCAAACCGCTCACCGCCGTCGCCGGCAGGTCCTGAAAGGAAAACTCGCGCCCGCCGGCATTGAAGATTTGCCGCCCATTGAGCGTGGTCACCGCATTAGGCAAGCCACGAATCACTACGGTGCTGGTTTCGCCCTGAAAGCCTTGCGCCACTTGCACGCCGGTTACACGTTGCAAGGCATCCGCCACGCTGTTGTCAGGCAGCTTGCCAATATCCTCCGCCACGACCGAATCGACGATCATGGCCGCATCCTGCTTGATGGTCTGCGCGCTGCGTAAGCTGTTTTGCAGCGGCGTCACCACGACTTGCGACAGCGTCGTGGCGTTCTGCGGCTGATTGCCCGCCTGCGGTGATGTACCGTTCTCCGTCACCGGCTTTTTTGCCGCCTTTTTTGCGGGCGGCTGGGCAGTCTGCGATTGATCAGTGCTTTGCGTTGTATCCGTGGCGTGCGCCACGTTGAGTGCGGCAAAAATGGTCGCCGCGAGCAAAGCCTGCGGAATACTGATTCGTATCATGATGTCTCTGTCCTCCCACTGCGCCACCGACTATGCCGGCAGCATGTTTACGCGTTGTGCTCGGAGGACCTTTGCCATCGAAGTCGCCAGGGCAGCGCTGAAGTCGTAAGGTCGTCCTTTCACCGTGAGGACGCGATGCAATCATATTGTATGATGATTGCGCAAGAGCCATGCGTTTGGTCACGGCGTGACTATCGCGACGCAGCAATGCAGCATGCTTGCGTGATGATTTTGCGAAAGGTCTTTGCGCCGAAGCAGATGCGTGCGTGCCGGCCGTCTTGGGAGCGCTTCTTGGTCTTATGAAATTCTGCGGCGCGTCACTGGCAAGAAATTTTGTAAGGCGAGGCGCTTCATGCGTTGCGCGTTGGGGGCTTTCACAAATCGACGAGCAGGTCTTCGCGCTGTCTGCACGCTTTCGGCTCACGGGACCATACCGCCGTTTTTTATTGCGCCCGCAGAGCATCCAATGGCACTTGCAAGCGCGCTCATTTTGCATAGCGTCGATAGCTTTTGATCGCGCGGTTCGCAGAGAGAGAGAGAACGCATGAAAATGCTGATGCTGGCACTCGCACTGACGTTTGCGACCGGCGCCATGGCCGAGGATTCCGCTGCAGCGAAGATCGACGACGTTTTCGCCCACGCCATACCTGCCAATGCGCCCGGATGCGCCGTCGGCGTGCAGGTGGGTGATGCCGCTCCAATACGGCGCGCTTTCGGCACGGCCGATCTGGAGCATGCGGTACCTGTCAGCGTCGACACCGTGTTTGAAGCCGGATCGGTAAGCAAGCAGTTCACGGCGGCGGCAACCTTGATCCTGGCAAGCGAAGGGCGGCTATCGCTCAACGACGACATCCGCAAGTACTTGCCGGAACTGCCTGATTACGGACACCCCGTCACCATTGCCGAGCTGCTGGGACATACCAGCGGCCTGCGCGACTGGGGCGATATCGAGGCGATTGCCGGTTGGCCGCGCACCGAGCGCGTTTATGGCATGACCGACGTACTGCATATCACCGCGCGCCAGCGCGCCCTGAATTTCCAGCCTGGTACGGCGTGGTCGTATACCAATACCGGTTTCAACTTGCTGGTGTTGATCGTGCAGCGCGTGAGCGGCACCAGCTTTGTGGATTTCACGCGCGAACATTTGTTTGCGCCGCTCGGCATGACGCATACGCAATGGCGTGACGACTTCCGCCGCATCGTGCGCGATCGGGCGATCGCCTATCACCGCACATCGGCGGGCACCTATGAGCAGATGATGCCGTTCGAGGATACCTACGGACACGGCGGATTGTTGACCACCGTGGGCGATCTGCTGCTTTGGAACAAGGCGTTGAGCGAAGGGCGCCTCGGCGCGTTCGTCACCCAGGCCATGCAGACGCGCACGTTACTGTCCAATGGACGGCCTACGATCTATGCGCGAGGATTGTTCCTGCGCAGCTATCACGGCATGCGCGAGATTTCGCACGATGGCGCCACGGCGGGTTATCGTGCGTGGCTGGGGCGCTATCCCGACCAGCATTTGTCCATGGCTATTCTGTGCAACGCCGATGACGCCATTCCTTCCAACTACGCGCATGCCTTGGCCGATCGGTACGTGCCCAATGCAAAACCCGCACCGAGTCCCTACACGTTGGCGCCGCCCTCAAGCTTGGCGGGCATCTACGCGAGCGAACGCGATGGCGTGCCGCTGCGGTTGACGGTACATGGCGACCGCTTGCAGACGGATACCGGCCTTATCCTCAAGGCAGGGCCGAACGGCACGCTCACGCTGGAACATACCAACGGCGTGATTGCCATGACGGGGGCTGTACTTGCGGATGGCCGCCTTCGCTTCGATGCCGAAGGCGATGCGACGTTCTACGATCGCGAACAGATGTATGTCCCCACGGCGGCGGACCTTGTATATATGGCCGGGCGTTTTCATAACGACGAAGTGCCGGTGACGTATCAGATAACGGCAGAAGCTCATGGCCTGCGCGTGGTGGCGGAAGACCGTCCCGGCAAGAGCCGTTTGTTCGAGCCCGCGTATACGGGCGCTTTCATGTCTGGTGATGTGATGTTGCGTCCCATGCTCGACCACCCAGGGCATGTGACGGGCATGCGCATCTCCGACGATCGCGTGTGGAACCTGCCTTTTGATCGTCTGCCGTGATGCTCTTGCAGGTCGGCTGGGATGAAGTCCCGGCATCACTCGGCCAAGCGAGCTGAGATTTGGTCCAACCTACCGGAAACCGCAGATAGCGTGCGTTTGCGCGGGCACCGAAAAAAAACCAGCGAAGGGCTGCTTCGCTGGTCACCAACGGGTGATTACCGGGAACCTTCGTTACTGCACCAGCGTCATCGCCATGATCTGTACGGCGTCGTTGTTGGGCAGTTGGATGCTCTGAACCAGCTTCGGGTTTAAGTGGAAGGTGTAATGGTAGAGATAGGCGTTGCGGCGATCGCGCTGAGGCAGCTTGGCGGCCTGCAATTCGCCGGCATAGCTTTGAGGGCTGGAGCGATCACTGACGCTTTGCGTGAAGGTCGACTTGGTGCCATCGGTGTAGGTGACCGTAAAGGTTTGCGAGGTCTGATGCCCGTCCACCGCGGCGCCCAGCCATTGCAGCGTGGAGAATTGTCCCGCCGGCAGGTGAATGCTCTGCCCCGCTGCACTAACGGCATTGGCAGCGCTGGCCTTGCCGAAGCGATACAGCACGTCGTTGAACTCCAGCGATGATCCCGGCGGTAGCGCCGTGCCGCTGCTGACGGCACGCTGGTTGAACGAGGGCGCAAGATTGACCGACACGGCGCTGGTGGCCGGATTGCTCAGTGCATAAGACAACACCGCCACGTTGCGATTGCTCGGCAACAGCACACTCTTCACCGTCTTGGTGCTGTCGATCGGGAACGCATAGCCATACAAGTAGAACGTGCGGTTGTCCGCGGTGCCGCTGCTGCTATCGCGATACGCCATGGTGGCGGCTTTGGATTCACCTGAGTAGTTTTGTGGCGTAAACCAATCGCTCAGGCTTTGGCTGATGATGGTGCTGGTACCGTCGGTGTAATTGACGGTGAAGGTTTGCGACGCCTGGTTGCCATTGAGGCCGGTCGCCAGAATGCTCAGCTCGCTGTATTGGCCTTGCGTCAGATTGATGGTGCCGCTGCTATACGCGTTGGCGGTGTTGGCGGCGCCGAAGGCGAAGGTGTTGCCATTCCAGCTCAGCGAGTTGCCAAGCAGCTTGGCCGAATAAGCGTAGCCATCGCCATCCAGTCCGCCCGTCGTGAACGATGTGCCATCACTGTAAATGCCATAGACGGCAGGCTGCGCCGTGCTTGAGCCGAGGCCAGCATTGAAGGCGCTGGCGTAGGCCGCGGTTTCGTCCTGGCCGTTGTAGGTCTTGCCGGCAATGTCGTCGTACAACCACAAAAAGCCACCGGTAATGCCGCATTGGGAATGCCAGCTGCTCATGGCGCTTTGCGCTTGCGGCGGCGTGTCATCGCTATCCCAGACGCCGGGATAGACCGGCACGCTGCCGAAGTTCCACCCCGAGCAAGGACTGTTGCCCGAGCCGCCGGCATAGGTTTGCAGATGCACGCCATCCACCGTGCCGGGGCGTTGACTGTTGATCTGCGAGACCACCGAGGTCCAGTACGACGCATTGGTGTACGGATCCACTTCCACGTGATAACCAAGGTTGCCGAGCATGACGGCGAAGGCCACGGTAGAAGCGGCGTCGTAGCTGTTCTCGTCATCGAAATCGATGGCATCGACCGACGGCAACGCCTGTTTCAATGCCTGAAAATCCTTGTAGAGAATGCTGCTCGGTCCGGTGCCTTGTGCATTGACCAAGGCCTTGATGTCCTGCCAGTCGCCGACGTTCGACGAACCGATACTGAAGGTGATGCGCTTGGGCGTGCCCTGCTTCATGGTCACCAGATCGGCCGCGAACGACGGCCAGGCGTTGTTGCCTATGTAAGTGCCATTGGACGTCAGCGGGAATTCGCCGTTGAAATTCAAGTTACCAGTGGAGCCGACTTCAACGCTCCAGACCACCACTTCGGTAAAGCCGGAGTTTTCGATTTCCGAAATATTGCTCGCGATGTGCTTGTACATCGGGCCGCCGCCGAAGATGCCGGTGTAGCCCATGCTTTGGGCATGCGCGCTTGCGCATGCGAACGCGAGCACAGAGGCCAAAAGCGTGAACATGGGTTTGCGCTTGATCTGTTTCATGGACATGTGTCTCCTCTGCCTTGGGGCAGGTTGGCTGTTGTTGAGCGCCCTGCGTTTGCAAGGCGCAAATCCACCCGGAGCCATGGCGCGCGCCATGGCCCTTCAGCACTGCTTTTGAGATACACAAACGGGTCCAGCTACTGATGCTGTTGCGGGCGAGATGACTGCCTCGCCGTCTTCCCCAGGAGTCCAGCGGATACGGATTTTTGAAATGCTTTTTTGCTCGCGGCAATGCATGCGATGCCGCGGGTCGTTAATCAATAAAGGCAGTCCATAAGTGGTGTCAAGAAAAAATTTGGCTCGATCCAAATTTAGATGTCTAAACCCATCTGGCTGATATAGATGAAATTATTGTGATGATGCGCGCGGCATTACATGTAGCGCCTGGCGCAGTGGATCCAGCAATGCGCCGTAACGTGGCGCACGCGCGGTGTCTGCGCGCAACGGTTGACGCACCTGCATGGCGCTCGGTGTGCCGATCGCGCGCTGTGTTTCGTTGAAGCGCAAACATGCCTCTTCGAATGGAAGGCCACAGAAGGCGAGCAGCGCACGAATCTGCGCTTCGGGATGTTCGATCAGGTCTTCGTACACGAACGGATACACATGCGCGGGTGCTTTTTCCGCCCAATGATTTACCGCCGCATCGAAGCTACGCCAATACGAAGCCAAATCGGAAAACGAGCGCGTGTAATCGTTGCCTGGAAAATACTGCCGATAGCACGAGAAACACGTTTCCAACGCATCACGGCGGCTGACGATAATGCGTGCACCCGGCAGCATGGCGCGGATCATGCCGATATGCATCCAGTTGTTGGGCAGCTTGTCGGTAAATATCGGGCGGCGTTTGCGCCAACGCGCGGTTCGCTCCAGATAGCGCTGGCCCAGTTGCTGCCAATCATCCGCACGCATGTCCGGCAGCCAGTTCGGATAAGGCTTTTTGCATTGATTGGAGGCTTCGCCAATCACCAGCGGCAGATCGGTCAGCTCCGCCGTGCCTTCAACACGGGAATGCGACGCGAGAATCTGTTCGATCAGCGTGGAGCCCGAGCGCGGCATGCCGACGATGAAGATGACTTCCGATCCCAAGTCTTGATTGGCGCCGGCCGTGCAGGCCGTCGCGTTGATCGAGGCGATGGTGGCCTCAAACGCAGCGGCGTTCCAACCTCGATGTCGGCGTGCAATATCGTTGGCTGCCGCCAAGGCTTGCATGGATTCGGCGTAGCGGCCCTGATCATCAAGCGACTTGGCCAGCGCAAATCCCATCGCCATGCGATCGCCATCGGTGGCGTGCGGATGCATCAGCGCACGCCGGATCGCATCGCTATCGGCAGCATCCAGGTGCAAGGTCTTGATTTCCGCCAGGCCCCACCACGCCATGCCGGCCCACGGCTGATCGGCCAGCAGTTTTCGATATTCGGCAATGGCTTCGTCGCGCAGGTTGTCCATCCGCAACAAATCCGCGAGCTGCGCACGTGCAGCGGTGTAGTCGGGCGCCAAGGCAACCGCGCGGCGTAACGCATCACGCGCTTCATCGAAGCGTGCACTGCGGGTGAGAAACAAGCCGAGGTTGTACCAGGCCAGCACAAAGCCGGGTTGAAGCGTGCAGGCGTGGCGCAGGCCATCAATGGCCAGATCGAGTTCACCCGCCTCCGCCAGGAACAGCGCAAAGGCGTTGTGATACAGCGCTTCGTGGGGGCGTTGGTCCAACGCGCGACGCATCTGGCGCAACGCCGCTTTGTGTTCGCCGCGCAGGCTCAGCAAATTCGCGTGCAAGCGCAGCACTTCCGGGTGATCCGGATAGTTGTCCAAAACCTGTGCCAAATGCGCCGCTGCCTGATCGGGACGCTGCATCTCCAACGCCTGTCCGGTGGCGATCACGCGATTCATCGCAACGGGATCCAGGCCTTGCAATAGCGGATTCACATGTATCTCGTTGTGGATTTGTAGGTTGGGTTAGCGCAGCGTAACCCAACAAGATCCGAACGAAGCCAGCCATTATTGGGTTACCCCGGATCAAGTCCGGGGTAACCCAACCTACGCAAAGATGCCGCCATGCACTGGGAACATGACGGCATCGACGTCAACGCGCGTACGGCCTCAAACGCTCAGTTGTATTGCCAACGGAAAACCAGTTGCCCAACGCGGCCCGGCTGGAACGTGTTCGGTTGCATGAAGTTGGCGTTGAATTGACCACTCCCATTGGTGATCTGATCGATATACGACGTCACCGTCTGGCTGTTGAACAGATTGAGCACCTTCAAGTCCACCGAGAAGGCATTCTGGCCGAGCGCCCAGTCGTAGCCGATATCCAGATCCACCTGCTTGGTCGACGGCAAGCGGCCATAGCTGCCACGCGTGTAGAGAATGCTGGAGGACACCGGGTTGCCGGCCAAGGCGTTCTGCAGCGTGTTGCAGTAATAGGCGTTGCTGTTGTTCACCTGGTTGCTGCCCACCGCCAGCGATCCGTTTTGCGGATAGGTGGAAAGACAATTGACCGGGCCGCCCGAGTAATAGGTAAACGCACCGCCGACGCGCAAGCCACTGAGCAGCTTGCCGTAGTGAGCGAACTTGTAATAACCGAACACCTTCAGCGTCGACGGAATATCGTCCGCGATATTGCCCGCGGCGCCCTGCAGGAAGCCCGGAGCGGACAATGCGCCGTCATAGCCGGTGGCGCCAGTGTTGGCCAGGCCGCTCGTGTTGCCGGAAACGCCGATGTTGTTGCTCGATGCATAGCTAGTGGTGCCATCGGTATTGCCGAAGCCATGGCGCCAAGTGTAGGAGGCACTGAGGTAGTAGGGCTCGTCTTCGGTGTAGGCGTGATCCATCGTCAGGCTGAGCTGATAGATCCTGCGCCGTAGCGACGGATAGCCGAGGTAGCTGTTGGGGAAGGTGAACTTGGTGAGCGGGCTGTTCGGGCCGTTCAACTGCACGGGGATGGTGATGTCCTTGCCCGGCGTGATCAGGTATTGGCCGAGCAGTACGGCATTCGGATAGCCCTTGCTCTTCAGATACGCTTGCAGCTGGTCCATATTGCTGTCGATATTCGGCAGACCCGTCAACTCGCTGGTGAACAGCGATGCGCCAGCCACCCAGTTGTTGCCGAGTTTCTGCTGCGCGTAGATCTCGAACTGTTTCAGCTTGGCGTTTTGCGCCGAAGTCGAAATGAATTGGTCGGCCGTCAGATAGTGCAGGCCTGCACCGGAAGCACCTTGCACGGCGCCGACTTGCGTCAGGCCGGTAGGCACGGAACCGCTACCCACACCGGAATACAGATAGCTGGTCTTGGTACTGATGTAGCCCTGGCCAGGCGTACCGCCATAGGCATTGAAATAGAGCGGTATGCCCTCGGTGTACTCACCCGCCGTGGCGCCGATCTTCAGGCTCGAATCGCCATGGACGTCCCACGCCACGCCAATGCGCGGCGTGAAGTTACCCTTGCTGTACATCTTGACGTTGATGTTGTCGGTCATGGCGTAGTTGTCGTAACGACCGCCGACATACGCCATCCAGTTGTCGGCAAAGTGCCAGCTGTCGGCCAGATAGAAGCCGTAGGTGGGTGAACTGTTGTAATAGATGCGGGGCGCGTAAGCCAAGGTGACGTACTGCGTTCCTGGCGCAAATGGCTGGCCAGTTACCGGGTTAATGGTTTGGCCATTGATCTGGCACGCTTCGTTCGGCCCCAGTGCCGTGCTGCAACGCTGATAGGTCCATGAGTTCGGATTGGGAATGTTCGACTGCGACATGGTGGGGCTGTATTGCTCGCCACCGAAAGTGATTTCGTGGTTGTCGGTGACGTCCCAGGTGAAGTCGACGCGGGAACCCATCATGCGGTAGCGCAAGGAATAAAGGCTGCTTGCGCCATTAGACAGAGTTTGCGTGTTGTTCTGGTTGTCCGGATCCTGCACGCGCACGTAAGGCACGTTGATGCCGTATTGCGGATACGAGCTGAAGTTCTGTTGCGAGGTGCCGGCCATCGCCGACACCGAAAGCGTATCGGTAATCTGGCCGTGGTAGTTGGCAACCAGCATGCGGTTGCGCCAGGCCACGCCGCTCCAGTTCTGCAGTGCCGGTGCCGCGCTGGACGGGTCGTACGGCGTCGACAACGGATACTGCGAGATGTTCTGGTTGTTGAGCTGGCGATCGAAGAAAACATTGAGCGTGTGGCCGGTGGCGATGTTCCAGGTGATATTGCCGAGCAACTGCTTGTTGCGGTCTTCGGTGAGGTACTTGTACTGGCCATCGTAGACCGTGGTGGGAATGGCGCCTTGCACACCCTGACCATAGTTGTTCGGCTGGATTTCGCCGAGCAAATAAAAGAACACCTTGTCCTTGATGATCGGGCCGGACACCCAGTAATCCTGCAACACGCTTGGCGACCAGTGGCTAAGCTGATTGGCGGTTACCAGCTCGCCTTTGGAGTTGTACGTGTTCTTGCCGTTTTCATTGAAGAAGCCGGTCGGCGGATTGAACTGCAAATCCACGCCACCTTTGAAGGTGTTCGAGCCCTGCTTGATCGTGCCCGAGACGACACCGCCCAACGCACTGCCGTACTTGGCATCCATGCCGCCATCGACGGTGGAAATGCTGGCAAAGGCTTCATTCGGAATCTTGTCCGGTGCAGCGCCCTGCTGCATGTCGGTCATGTTGAATTCGTTGATGAAGTAACGGTTCTCGGTACCGGACGCGCCGTTGAACTGCGGCGAAGGGCCATGCGAACTGGCGATGCTGGTAACGTTCGCCTGCATGGAAGCGACATTGAGCAGATCGGCGTTGACCAATGGCAACCGATTGACGTCGGTGGAATTCCAAGTCTGGATTTGTTGACTGGTGGTGACGTCGATCGCATTGACCGCCGGTTGCGCAGCGGTGACGGTGATCGCGTTCAACTCCTTCGCGTTGCCGCTAGGTGCCGCCGCTGCCGCACCAAAGATGGCAGGGCTGTTGGAGCCGGCGGTCACCACCACGTTGCGCTGATCGACAACGTTGCCGTCGCGCAGCAGTTTCACGACGTAATTGCCCGGCATCAAGCCGGTGACCGAATAATGGCCATTGGCGTCGGCATGCACAGTGTTGTCATAGCCCGTGGCCGGGTTGATCACTTCCGCTGCGATGTCCTTGCCTGCCGGCAGGTTGCCGTAGACGCCACCGGTGATCCCTTGCGCAAACACCGAACCACTGGCCATGGCGGCAGCCCATAAGCCGATGCGTATGCTGGCGCGCAGGCTGCTGCCCAAACGAAACGGGTACTTGCTCATTGCTTACTCCCCAAATCTTTGTTTGCTTTGGTGCGCCGCCTTCGCGGCTTTTTTAGGGCGCGCATCCGCCCGTGAGCCATGGCGACGCCATGGCCCTCCATCACTGCTTTTCAGATAGGCAATGCCCTGATCACTGATACGTGCGGCAGTGCCATCACCACCACGCGTTTTCCGGCTTCACTGGACTCCGTACGCATGTGTCATCAGTTCTCGTGACAACGTTGGCCTGGATGTCCCGAGCGGGCCAATCATTAGGTCAGCAAAGACACCTGTCAACAGAAATTTGCATCGATTCAAATTTAGACATTTAAACTTATATAGTTGATGTGTAAGTCATTCCCAGGGCAATCGGTATTGCAATGCAGCACGAGCCTTGGATCGATCCAATCTTTTCTTTGGATCAGGCCGTGCTGCATCTGCAAAGAAGAACCGGATGGCTACGTCTTCGCCGCCCAATGCCAGACGGTGCCTTCGTGGAGCTTCGCGTAGATGGCATCCCGATAGAGGTTGCAGGCTTCGCTCGTCAATGTTTGATTGAGCACGCGCAACACGATGCGAGCCAGCACGTTCTTTTGTCCCAGCGACATGCCAAGCGCACCCGGGCTGCGACTGGCAGCGTGTCGTAAGTGTGCTCTCGACATGCTCGACGCTTCTCAGCAAAGCGCGAGGTCCTGCGAGTCGCAGTTCCGTGCTCGCCGCAATACGTGCAGCAGATGCTCGATCAGGATCTTCTTGCCATGCGCGTCGTGTTCAGGTCCCGCGGATTCAGCGCTTGCAGCAAGGCCGCGCATTCTTAACGTGGCAACTACTGTGTCAGGTAGACGCAAGAAAGACCGATCACATTAGGCACCTGCGTTATGGCACTCCCTGCCGGAACGCCTATTCGGCAAGAATGCCTTTGGAGCAGCCATGCACGCATGGCCGACAGAACACATACCTGTGGGGGGAACAAAGCAATGAAGACGCGTACGGTAGGAACGACTTTGCCCGTGCTGGAAGTGGGCCTGGAACAAGGCGACCGCATTATTTCCGAGCCTGGCCGGTTTTCCTGGATGACACGCAACATCGTGCTGCAGACCTCGGCACGCACGGCCGGCGCCAGCAGTTTTCTGGGTGTCATTGGGCGCGCCCTGTCGGGCGGCGGCATTTTCATGAATGAATACGAGACCTCCGGCTCACCCGGCATGGTCGCCTTCGCGGCGAAAGTGCCCGGCTCGATCGTGGAAGTGCAGGTCAATCCCGGCCACACCTATTTCATCCACCGCCACGGTTTTCTGTGCGGCACGGAAGGCGTGGAACTGGCGATCGGTTTCCAGCGCTCGCTTGGCGCCGGCATCTTCGGCGGTGATGGCTTCGTGCTGCAAAAGCTGACCGGTAATGCACGCGCCTGGGTGGAGCTGGGGGGCGAGATCGTTACCTACACGCTGGCGGCCGGCGAGACCTTGCAGGTGCATCCGGGGCACGTCGGCATGTTCGAAGGCACGGTGAATTTCGATATCACGCTTATTCCAGGCCTGAAGAACAAGCTCTTTGGTGGCGATGGTCTATTCATTGCCAACCTCACCGGCCCGGGTCAGGTTTGGCTGCAAACACTCACCATGCCGAACCTGGCGCATGCATTGGAACCTTACCTTGCGCGCGATGCGGGAAGCAGCTCGCCTGTACTGAGTGGCGACTCGGGGAGTTCAATCGGTGGCGCTATCGCCGGCGGCGTGATTGGTTCGGTGCTTGGCGGGTTGTTTGGTAAAGACGACTAGGCCAATGGCCGTCTTTTTCGGGATATTGCAAAAGAACTTTGAACCGTCGTCCCGGCGAAAGCCGGACGTAGCGCGAAGCGCGGAGAACGTCCGAATGGACGGCCCCGAAGGGGTGAGCGCAGCGAATCATCCACCGACTTTTGGATCCTGTAAGTCACTAGGCCCCGGCGTTCGCCGGGGCGACGATGCTTAGTTGGCTCAATGATTCCAAGCCAGCTACTTCTTGCCCTTCGACTTGTTCAACACCACGGCCGCGCGAATAAGCGCCTTCAACGCCTTCTCGTTGATCTTCTCGCCTTCATGAAAATCAATAGCGCGGCGCGTATTGCCATCCAGGCTGGCGTTGAAAAGCTTTGACGGGTCCGGCAGCGAGGCGCCTTTGGCAAAGGTCATCTTCACCGCGTTCTTGTAGGTCTCACCGGTGCAGATCATGCCTTCGTGATACCACACCGGCACCCCGCGCCATTTCCATTCCTCGACGACGCCAGGTTCGGCCTGCTTGATCAAGGCACGAAGCCGGCTGAGTGTTTCGCCACGCCAATCGCCCAGCTCTTCGATTCTTGCATCGATCAGTTGGGAAGGAGACTTGCTGCTCTGCGCTACGCTTTTTGCCATGCCTCTATTTCCTTGCGCCGACAAGGCTGGGATGGTGGCCGATGGCAGGCATGAAGTCGAGCATGGGCGCATGCACCATACATAGGCTGGGATGCAGCAATCCCAGCACGCGAAACTGTAACGAAGCTGGGATTTCATCCCAGCCTACGATGCTGCAGATGCCTTCCAGGCAACCTGACAAATATGGTTCATCGGTGACCCGTTCCATCCATCGGCCTGCGGCGTTTGCGTCCAGGTTTGTCTCCGGCACCTATTGCTGCTTAGATGGCAATAGGTGATTGCGCTTATGCCGGCGATTAATAAATCAGTCTGCAAATCATCATTGCGGAACAGGCACACAAGTTGCTTTGTTCCTGGTTTGCATGAGTACGTTACGGCAAGGCATCACCATGAGCACCCTGGTTCTCCCGGTATCCCACCACGCCCGCCGCGGCAGCCTTGCTTGCGTTGGCATGGGCATGACCCTCGGCTCCCACCTCACGCCGCTGGCACGCAGCCATATCGAGCGTGCCGATGTGGTGTTCGCGGCGCTTTCCGATGGCGTGGTGGAAAAGTGGCTGCAACGCATGCATCCCGATGTGCGCAGCCTTCAGCCCTATTACAAGGAAGGCAAGTCGCGGCTGAAGACCTATAAGGAATGGGTGGCGCTGATGATGGACGAAGTGCGCGCCGGCAAACGGGTTTGCGGGGTGTTTTATGGGCATCCGGGCATTTTTGCCTGGTCGCCGCACAAGGCCATCGAGATGGCGCGCGCGGAGGGCTTCGACGCGTATATGGAGCCGGGTATTTCGGCCGAGGATTGCCTGTATGCGGATCTGGGCATCGATCCTGGCCGGTTCGGGTGCCAACACTTTGAAGCCAGCCAGCTGCTTTTCTATGAGCGGCGCATCGATCCCGCCGGATATCTGGTGCTGTGGCAGGTCGGGCTGGTTGGCGATTGGTCGCTGGGGCGATTCCAGACCGGACCAGCGTACCGGCAAGTGCTGGTGGATCGGCTGAGCGAAGATTATCCGCTGGATCATGAGGTGATCGTTTATCGGGGCGCTACGTTGCCGATTGAAAAGCCGCGGGTGCGGCGGGTTGCCCTGCGTGACTTGCCAAATATCGCGTTGACGGCCGAAGAAATGGTGGTAGTGCCTCCGGCTCAGCCCCTGAAGGCGAATTTGGCGATGCGGGCACGCCTGAACTCTTTGGATAAGCTGGAAGACATGAGCATGGTGGCGAACGCTTAGCGCTAACCGACCGAGCACGATTCTTTACGTAGCCCGGGCATATTGGACGGAAAGCACCTTATGTGTGCATCGCCATAATGCGACGCGATAATGGCTTAATGGGTGAGCCGTAGCCGCGAAAATAAGGCCACGATCACCCGATAGAAAAAACAGGGGAATGACATGACAGATACGATCGACTTGCTGGAAGCCATCGGGCGAGATGCATCGCTACGCCATGCTTCGGCGGAAGAATTGACCAAAATGCTGGTACAAGCGAAAGCTTCAGATGCACTCAAGGAGGCAGTGACGTTCAGCGATAGCCTACGGCTATCCAAGGAATTGGGACCGATACGGCAGCAATCGCCCCAGGTGAATATGCTTCCTGACGACGAGGAACGGCCAGAGGAAGGCGAGCCGCTTGAAGTTCCGTCGCCCTCCGCTCCGTCGCTGCCGAGCGAGAAATAGGCAGTCCTGCATGTATCGGCTGCCGTTTCGTACCCGCATATGGCCAGTCATGATGGTCATATTCTGGGTTGTGCTCGCGCAGCAGGGATACGCAACGGCGCTCGTTGCGGATCCGGCCAAATTCCTCGTCCAAACTGAAAGCCTGCGGCAGGAAAATCACCCCCAATTCGTACGGATGCTGGAACAGATTCACCAGCAGGAATTTCGCCTTTCCGAAGCCGAGCATTGGCAGCTGCGTTATCTCGATGCATGGAATGACCAGTTCGATGGAAACTATGACAAATCGGAGCAAGCGCTTCGCCAGATCATCGCGCGCTCGGGCGATCCGGGACTGATCACCAAAGCGTCCGCGCTCCTTGTAAAGATTCTGTCGATCAATCGTCGCTACGAGGAGGCCTTTGCGCTGGCCAATCACCTTGCGTCCGCACTGCCGGAGGTTCAGGATCCCCGGATACGTTTTGATCTTTTAATAAATCTATCGATAACGCTGGATTTTGCCGATCAAATCGATTTGGCGGTCCAGTATGCCCGGATGGCAAAAGATACGATCCCTCCGGGCCAAACGTTATGCCCTCCTCTCGTTATGGAGGTGTCGGCACTCTATAACGGTAATCGGCTGACATCAGCCAGCCCAGAAGTACACCAAGCCATTAACACCTGCACGGCCCCCCAGGACAAGACCCTCGGCAACTCCATGTGGCTGGTTCTGGCGAATCTTTATATCGACGAGAAACAACCACGCAAAGCTCTGGCTCTGCTTGATCAAATTGCCCCGTCTGTCCTTGGCGCCCACTTTTACCCTCATATGCTGTCCTCGCAGGTCGAGGCCGCACAGGCCTATTTCCAGTTAGGCGACATCGCCGAAGCAAAAAAAGCCGCCTTGGCAGCCTTGGCCATGAGCCATCCCGATGACACTGGTGATTGGGTGATGAATGATTACCAAGTGCTTTATGAGATCGCCAAAAAAGAGAACCAGAGTGCCGCCGCACTCACGTACCACGAGCGCTACTCCGCGCTGGAGAAGAGTCATCTCGATGATGTCCACGCCAGAGCACTAGCCTACGACGTGACCGAGCAACACCTACTTGTTCAAAAAATGCAGGCGCAGGGCCTGACTAAGCAGAACAGCATCCTAAAGTTGCAACAAGCATTGGCCAGCAAGGCCGTCGAAACTAGCCGCCTCTATATCGCGCTGCTAATGCTGGTACTGGTAACGGTCGTTATTTGGCTATTCCGCTTAAAGCGCTCACAGCTCCGTTTCAAGCAACTATCCAGCCTGGATGGCCTTACCGGCATCTTCAACTACCAACATTTCACCAGTGAAGCCGAGCGTGTGCTGCGCTTGCTGGAGAAAAAACACCGCAGCGCCTGCCTCATCGCCATCGACCTCGATCACTTCAAGCAGATCAACGACACCCATGGTCATGCGCGCGGCGATATTGTACTGAAACGCGCCGTTGCCATTTGCCAGCATCAATTGCGTTCCAATGATCTGTTCGGCCGTCTTGGCGGCGAGGAATTTTGCGTGCTGCTGATCGATTGCCCGCGCGATCAAGGCAAGGCGATTGCCGACTGCATTCGTGCGGCGCTGGCCACCACCTTGATTGATGTTGATGGGGGAGTTATATCGTTTTCCGCCAGCCTCGGTCTGACGTGTACTGATACGTCAGGTTATGAGCTGCAGCGCTTGTGCAAAGAGGCGGATGCCGCGCTGTACAAAGCCAAACGCGCTGGCCGTAACCGGGTCGTTGTCAGTGATGAAGCCGCCGATCAAGACCAGGCCGAGCATGCCGGAAAGCGCGCAAGCCAGGTTTGATTGGCCAAGCCGTATTCGTGCATGGCTCGTCGCCATGATGTGTTTGCTCGCGCATATCAGCTACGCCGCTAGCCCAATCACGAACCCTGGCGAATTTCTCGATCAGGCCGAAAGCGTGCGTCTGAAAGACCATCTGCGGTTTATCCGGATGTTGGCGCAAATCCACCGCGAGACACCCCAGCTTTCCGATGCCGAGCAATGGCACCTGCGCTATCTCGACGCATGGGAAGACATGTTCAACGGCAAGTACGTGCAGTCCGAGGGGGAGTTTCATCAAATCATCGATCGTTCCGGTGATTCGGTCCTGATCGCCAAGGCATCGGGCATGCTGTTGACCAATCTTGCGTTCAACCGGCGCTACGAGGAGGCGTTTGCGCTGGCCAATCATCTGGCTTCAGGCCTGCCCGCGATCAAGGATCCGGGGAGCCGCTATACGCTGCTGACCAACCTGTCGCAGATGCTGGATTTCGCGGGCCAGATCGACCTGGCCGTGCAATATGCGCGCATGGCTGAAGATGCCACTCCCCCCAACGAAGATGCATGCCGGCCGTTCTATTTGGAAGCCGCGGCGCTGTATAACGGCAAGCGGCTGACATCAGCCAGTAAAGAAGTACGCCACGCCATCGATCTCTGTACGGCGGCGCACGAACCGGTGATGGCCAACGGGATGTGGATCGTCCTTTCCAACCTTTACATCGACGAAAACCAGCCGGCCAAAGCGCTAGCAGTGCTCGATCAGGTCGCGCCTTCCGTCCGCATGGCGCATTTTTATCCGCATATGCAATCTTCGCGGGTCGAGCGCGCACAAGCCTATCTTGAGCTGGGTGACATCGCCGAGGCCAAAAAAGCCGCTTTGGATGCGCTTGCCATCAGCCGACCGGATGACACCAGCGAGTGGCTGATGAACGACTATCAGGTGCTCTACCAGATTGAAAAGAAGCAAGGTCAGAACACTGCTGCGCTCAACTATTACGAGCACTATTCCAACCTGGAAAAAAGTCATCTCGACGACATCCGCTCCCGCGCACTCGCCTACGACATGGCCGAGCAGCACTTGCTGGTGCAAAAGATGCAAACGGAACGCCTGAGCAAGCAGAACAGCATTCTTACCCTGCAGCAGACGCTGGCGGCCAAAGCGATCGAGACCGGTCGGCTGTATATCGCGCTGCTGGTGTTGGTGTTGGTGTCGGTGATCCTGTGGCTGCTCCGGCTGAAGCGCTCGCAGCTCCGCTTCAAACAGCTTTCCCGCCTGGATGGGCTCACCGGCATTTCCCATCATCAGCACTTCATCAGCGAAGCCGAGCGCGTGCTGCAAACATTGGAGAAAAAGCGCGGTACGGCCTGTCTGGTCGCGATCGATCTGGATCACTTCAAGCAGATCAACGACACGCACGGCCACGCCCTGGGCGATGCGGTCCTGCGCTGCACGGTCGCCATTTGCCGGCAGCATCTGCGCGCCAGCGATTTGTTCGGCCGCCTCGGCGGCGAGGAATTCTGCGTATTGCTGGTCGATTGCCACCACGAACAGGGCATGGCGATTGCCGATCGCATTCGCAGTACCATCGAAGCGACGCTGGTGGATGTGGAAGGCGGTGTCATCTCGTTTTCCGCCAGCCTTGGTCTGGCATGCACCGATGAATCCGGTTACCAACTGCAGCGTTTGTCCAGGGATGCGGATGCGGCGCTTTATAAGGCAAAGCGGGCGGGACGGAATCGTGTCGTGGCTGCCAATGCCGGGGATGAGACCTGAGGCACGCCAATGCTTAAGCACCCTCACCCCGGCGTTCGCTGGGGTGGTGGATCAGAGGGGGCATGCATTTTCATAGCGACCTACAGCTTTCACATGCCATATGCACCAGGCCGTGTTCTAAGCTAATCACTCTTTATCCCCGGAAGCTCGCCGATGTCCCACGCCGTCGCCCTCATCGAACGCTATTACGCCGCCTTCAATCGCGGCGATTGGCAGGCCATGCTCGATTGCCTGGCTGATGACGTGGCGCATGACACCAATCAAGGCTCGCGCGAGGTGGGGCGGGTGGCATTTGAAGCTTTTCTTGCGCGCATGGCGCGCAGTTATCGCGAGCAGCTGACGGATATCGTGGTGATGACGGCCACTGGCAGCGACCGCGCCGCGGCCGAATACGTGGTGCATGGTGAATATCTCGCCGACGATGAAGGCCTGCCGCCGGCGCGCGGGCAGCGCTACGTGCTGCCGGGCGGTGCATTCTTTGACGTGCGGGATGGCAAGATCGCGCGGGTTACCAATTACTACAATCTCAACGACTGGATCGCCCAGGTGTCCGCCTGAGCACGGGAGCGCCACGATGACGCTGCACATCCTCAGCTGCACCGGCGAAGCAGTGGCGCCTTATCTGGAGGATCTGGCACGGCTGCGCACCACCGTGTTCCGCGATTATCCCTATTTGTATGAAGGCAGCACGGATTACGAAAGCGACTATTTGATGGCGTATGCGCGTTCGGAGCGCAGCGTGTTCGTGCTGGCGCTGGATGATGAGGAAGTAGTGGGAGCGGCGACGGGTATTCCGCTGTTGGATGATCAGATGGCTTTCCAGCTGCCCTTCCGCAAGAAGGGTTATGCGCTGGAGCCCATTTTTTATTTTGGCGAGTCGGTGCTGCTGCATGCTTATCGCGGCAAGGGCATCGGCCATCGTTTTTTCGACGAACGCGAAGCGCACGCGCGGCGTCTTGGTTTCAAGCAGGCCGTGTTTTGCGCGGTGGAGCGCGATGAGCATGATCCACGCCGTCCACCAGAGTATCGGTCCAACGATGGGTTCTGGGCCAAGCGCGGCTATCAGCGCCAGCGTGATCTTTTCTGCGAACTCTCGTGGCGCGAGCTTGGCCAGGAGGAAGCCAGCCCGCATCTGTTGCGTTTCTGGTCACGCTCGCTGGAGTTCTGAAAACGATGAAAGTGACATTCGCCGTCGGTCAATGGCCGATCGAAGCCGCTCGGCACTTCGATGATTTCGCTGCACGCGTCGAGCGTGAGTTGGCCGCCGTCGCTGCGCAAGGTGCGCAACTGGTGATGCTGCCTGAATATCTGGCGCTGGAACTGGCCTACACCTTCGGGCCGGAGATCTACAACGATCTGCATCGCTCGTTGGCATCGGTGAATACGCTCTATGCGCAATGGCTGGCGTTGTTTGGCGGTATCGCGCGGCAGCGTGGCATCTACGTGCTGGCCGGCAGCTTCCTGCGCCTTCAGCACGATGGCAGCTACCGCAACCGCAGCCTGCTATTCGATCCGCAAGGCTATCATGTATGGCAGGAGAAGTTGCGCCTTACCGGCTTTGAGAAAGACGCCAAGGTGATCGCGCCTGGCGACGCACTGAAGGTGTTCGATACCGAATTCGGGCGTGTGGGCATCAACATCTGCTACGACGTGGAGTTTCCGCTCTACGCACGCGCGCAAGCCGAAGCCGGCGCCGCTTTGTTGCTGGTACCCAGTTGTACCGATACCGCGGCGGGTGCGGCGCGCGTGCGTATCGGTTGCCAGGCGCGCGCACTGGAAAACCAGGTTCCCGTGTTGTGCGCGGTAACGGCGGGTGAGAGCGAATGGAGCGCGGCGCTGGATACGAATACCGGGCGCGCGGCCATTTACGTGCAACCGGATCGTGGCCTGCCGGATGACGGCGTGCTTGCCGCGCTGGAAGCCGCATCGGGCTGGCTGGTGGCCGAGGTGGACGTGACCGGCGTGCAGACGGCGCGTGCGAATGGGCAGGTCGGCGTGGCGAGTGATTGGCAGGGGCAGTTGTTGCCTGGTGTGCAGCGCGCGCGTGTTGTGAAATTTGAGCGGGGCTAGGTTGTAAGCCAGCCGTATTGCGCGAATGTGCTGGGCCACCCCGGATGAAGTCCTCAAGACACAGGGATCAAGTCCGGGGTAACCCAGCCTGCGAAGTCAGACACCCTGCAACGGAAGATGCCGCTCACCCTCCAATCGGTAGACGTCCAACCGGCTGCACATCTCCGCGGTGTCGATGCGGAACTTGAAGTACGCGACGATCTCTTCACCATCGTCGAGATGCAGCCATCCGCGCACGCCGCGGCCATCGCTATCGACATGCTCGATGCTGGTGAAATACATCTCGCCGACGTTGTCACGCGAAAACTGGTGGAAGCCGCGCCGCTTGCCGTTGTCGAACAGCTTGGCTGAAGCGGTGAAACAAGTCAGCCAAGTGAGTTTGTCGCCCGCTTGCAAGGCAGAGATTGCCTTGTGAACGGTTGGATGTAGACGGGTCTCCGAATCGATATCCATACAAGTCACGCGTCCTCCGAAGACGACTCGCTGCAAAAGAAGTCCAACCATGAAATGCCTGAACAACTTCCGAGATCGAGAGGCCCCCTGCAGACACGCGGGACTCGGTGACGCTTACCTTTACCAGTTTTATGTCGTTGTAGCGTGATCGTTGGTCTTCACAAAACGGAACGCGTGCTCATCGCTCGGTCTTTAAGCTACGTGAACGTTCTTCTACTCGCGTGTGATCGATTAATCTGCGTGTAAAGATCGTCACGGTATTCTCCGTCGCTCGAAAACAAGAAGACGCGAGGTGCACGCATGACTGTCATGCATTTAACGAACGTGCTGCGTTTCGATGAATTTCTCAACATGGGTGGCCGGCATCTGTTCGAGATCACGGCAGACGAAATGCCGGAACTGCATGATGTGCAAGACCTGCATAGGGGCATCAAGATCGCGTGCAAGGTCTCGACTGCCAAGCAAGGGACCTGGGCAAGAATCGTGGACCAGCTGGCGGCGCGTAACGGAAGCTGCCTCTACAAGCAGGTGGCGTCGAACACCTTTCGTGTGGTGTGCACCATTCCGCAAGCATCCGGCATCCACGACCACGCTTGCGTTGCACCGCCATGACGGCATGCGCCCCAGTTCGTTCGCTTCGATAAAACGTCAATTTCACGCAAGCTGGATAGATCGATTGCCACAGTACGGCGCAGATCCGCACAGGGTTCTGCGACGCCTTGCCAACGTTTTACCTGCCCTACTCCCATATCGATTGCCTGGACAGCGTCTTGGTCCACGACGACAAAGCCATGCGCTTTCCTTCCCGACAGGCTGCGCTGGCGTTCGCCATCGCGCATTGCCGTAGTGAGCCATCGGCCATTTCTGCGAACCAAGCCGTCATCCATATCGAAGGCCAGGATGGTTTGTGGCGATCTTTCGATCGACGCCTGCTACCGGCAGGCGAGCACCGCTAGCTTTCTAATCAGCCATGCAGAGCGCCGAAGCGCGCTTCGTACAAGCCGCTGATCCATTCCACGAACACACGCACGCGTGGCGACAGCTGTCGCCGATAGGGATACAGCGCAGAAACTTGCAGGGCGGGGCTTGGCCAGTCAGCCAGCACTTCCACCAATTGTCCGTCGCGCAAAAAGCTTTCCACGTGATAGCGCGGCAACTGGATCAGGCCGCAATGCTGCATGGCGCAGACCACATAGGCTTCGGCATCGTTGACGGCTAGCCAACCGCCGGCGGTGAAGCTGCGTGGTTTGCCGTCGACGATCAGATCCAGCTGGTGATCGATACCGCTGTTCGAAAAAAATTTCACCACCTGATGAGCAGCCAGCTCGTCCGGACGATGCGGCGTGCCGAAGCGGACAAGGTAATCGGGGCTGGCGCAAATCACTTGCGGCATGTGCGCCAGGGGGCGCACCACCAGGGCGGAATCGCGGGGCGTGCCGGAACGGATCACGCAATCCACGCCTTCGCGCACCAGGTCGACCAGGCGATCGCCGCAGCTGATCACCATATCGATGCCCGGATAGCGGCGGCGAAAATCATCGATGTGCGGCAACACGATGTGCATGGCGTGCGTACCAGACATATCCACCCGCAAGCTGCCGCGGGGGTTGGCGGCCACGTGCCGCAGCGCGGATTCCGCATCATCCAGCTCGCTGAGGATATGGACGCAGCGTTCGTAGAACGCCTGCCCATCCAAGGTGGCGCGCACCTGCCGCGTGGTGCGCTCCAGTAGCCGCACGCCGAGCCGCGCTTCCAGTTCCTGGATGGCGTAGGTGGCCGTGGCGCGGGGAATGTCGAGCATGTCCGCCGCTCGGCTGAAGCTGCCGGCTTCGACGATGCGGGTAAATAGCTGCAGGGTCTCGAGGCGATCCATGGGCGGATTATTGAGTCTGATTGAATTTCATTATCAGGTTACCAGCATTTATCCCAGCAGTACGAACGAACAAACTGGCTCCTGTCCCAGCTCACATCCCTTACCGGAGCCTTCCCATGAACCAGACCCTATCGAGTCAGCCCCTAACCAAAACGGCCATCGTGACCGGTGGCTCGCGCGGCATCGGCCAGGCCATCGCCATGCGCCTTGCCAAGGATGGTTTCGCCGTCGTCATCAACTATGCCGGCAATGCGGCCAAGGCCGAGGAAACCGTGGCCGCGATCGAGGCCGTCGGGGGCAAGGCGGTGGCCATGCAAAGTGACGTAAGCAACCCGGTGGACGTCGCTTGCCTGTTCACCGCTACGAAGGAAACCTTCGGCCGCATCGACGTGGTGGTCAACAACGCCGGCATCATGCCGTTGGCCCCGATTGCCGAAAGCAGCCTGGACATCTTCGACAAGACCATCGCCATCAATCTGCGCGGCGCGTTTCTGGTGATGGCGCAGGCGGCACAGCACCTGGACAAAGGCGGCCGCATCATCGCGCTGTCCAGCAGCGTGCTCGCCAAGGCCTTTCCCGCTTATGGCGCCTACATCGCCAGCAAGGCCGGCGTCGAAGGCTTGGTGCACGTGCTGGCCAATGAATTGCGCGGCCGTGACATCACGGTCAACGCCATCGCGCCCGGCCCGACGGCCACCGAGCTGTTCTTCAACGGCAAGTCGGACGAGCAGGTCATGCAGATCGCCAAGCTCGCACCACTGGAACGCCTCGGCACGCCGGAAGAAATTGCCGCCGCCGTGTCGTTCCTCGCCGGTCCAGACGGTGCCTGGGTGAATGCTCAGGTGATTCGCGTCAACGGCGGCTTCGCCTGAGCGCGAAGGCGCGTCATCCATCATTCAACACGGAGTAACAAACCATGCCATTTGCAAACTACAAATTCCCCGAAGGCATTCTCGATGCCGCACGCAAGGAAGAAATCATCCATCGCACTACCGCCATGTTCGTCGAGTACTTCGGCGAAGGTGTACGGCCGTATTCGATGGTGCTGGTGGAGGAGGTCAACGACGGCGGCTGGGGGCGAGCGGATGAAACATTGACGTTGGCGAAGATGGGGTTGACGCCGAAGGAGAAGTAGAGGTTGTGTGCTTCTCTAATCACGAAGAGTTGCAAAGGGCAATCTTGCGGTAGTGCTTGAGCCCACTTCACCGCCATTCCGGCCTTCGCCGGAATGACGGTGAGGCAACCAAGAAGATTATCGCGAGCTTGCTTCACCCCACCCCAACCCCTGATATATCCTCACGTTTTTTGTTCTCGCATGGCCCATGCATGTCGTGAATGGATACATTGCCTGCGGCGCTTTCGGACCCTAAAGGGCCCGAGTCACTTTTCTTTGCTGGCCCAAAGAAAAGTGACTCGAGCGCCTACGGCGATCGAAAGCGCCGCAGGCAATGTTCATGTCCACGCGCGGCAGGTTCCTGCGCAATATCGCCTACTAAAACTGAAAAAACGTGGGGATACCTCAGCCCCAACCCTCCCCTACTACACGTAGGGGAGGGAGCAGTTCACTACATAAGAAAGCGTTACGCACGATCAACATCATTCATGCGGCTTCTGATCACTGATCCAACTCTGCCAATTCTCCGCATCAAGCTTCTCCGCCATAAACGCATTCGCCAACTGCGCCAGCGTCGATAGCGCATTGCCACCATCGGTACCCAGCGCAATCTTCGGCACGATCGCAATCTGTCCTTCGCGCAAAGCATCAGCAAACTGCTTGCCCAAATCGTTGATCAACTGCATGCGCGCACCTTCGCCGGTCAACGCTTCCGCCTTGGCGCGAATCGCATTGGCTTCGGCCTTGCCCACCGCTTCCGTGGCAGCCGCCTTGCCTTCGCCTACCGCTATCTGGCGTTTGCGTTCGGCATCGGCGTTGATGTTGATGACCTGCGCCTCCTTGGTCGCGGCGGCGATCGCGGCATCGCCTTCATTGGTCTTGATCTTCACGTTGATCTCGGACTTGGTCAGTTCGGTCTGGATCTGGTTTCTGGCCTGCGCCTCGCGCAAGGTGCGTTCCTTGATTGCCGCTTGTTGTTGCTGATCGAAGGTTTCCATCTGTTCCTTCGCCACCTGCCGATCACGCAATTGATTCAAGATGGTGTCGATGCGCTGGCCGGACGTGGCGCCTGAGCTGCCATGCGGCGTGCCGATCAGCACCTCCTGCAAGTCGAGGTTGTAGGCGGCGAAGCGTTCCCGCATGTCGGTGCTGGCTCGTTCCTGGATGGCCGAACGTTCCTGCAGCAGTTCGATCAAGGTCTTGGTTTGGCCGATGTTTTTGAAGTACGCGGAAACCATGGGATCGAGCGTCTGGTCCACCAGGCGCTTGATGTCGCCGAAGCGCTGCACCACCAACGGCGCCTTGCGGTAGTCGATATGCACCACCACCGACAAGGGCATCAGCGGTTCGAAGGCATCCTTGGTGATCAGCGCCACTTCGGTGAGGTTCTCGTCGTATTTGTGTGCGTTGGTTACTTCTTGCGACCACTTCAGAATGAAGTTGGTGGTGGGCACCAGTTGAATTTTGCCGGCATAGGTATTGAACGCGTACTTGCCCGGCAGCAGCGGTTCCTTCCACACGCCGCGACAACCGGTGTCGACCAGTTCGCCGTGCGAATAGCCGTCGCCGGAGCGATCCGTACCCGCCTGGCCGAAGTACGACACCACCACGCCCACGCTGCCAACCGGCACGATGGTCTTGCGAATGAACTCCACCGTGGCAAACAGGCGATTGAGGTAGTACGTGCCTTCCACCAGCACCTGGTGCTGACGGCCGCGGCGGCCGCCGGCGCGCAAAAAAGCATTGATGTTCTGGAAGTTGTTGTGGAAGGTGGCCTTGTTGGCGGGATCCTCGCCCACGCGCGGCGCCACGATTTCATCCGGCGGCAGCACCGGGCCATCGTGAATGGTGACGACACCGAGCACATCGCGCGGATCGTCATCCGGCCGATCGGTGCGATCCGTGCTCGACGCCAGTCCGCCGATCACCACCGGGGTGAAACCATTGCGCTCGCGCAACACTTGCCCCATGTGGTCGACGGTGTCCTTTTCCTCATCCGAAAGCAGCAAGCCATGCACGCGCGATGCGGTGATGATGACGAACTGCGCCACGTTGATGGCATGCGTACCTTCGCGCAGGATCATGCGTTGCGGACCTTTCTGGCCGCCGGCCTTCAGGAACGCGGACGCATCTTCGATGCCGGTATCGACGATCGCGCCCAAGGTCTGGCCATCCACCAGCTCATGGCCGTCACGCGCAAAGATGTAGCCAAGCTCGCCTTGCGGAATCGTCACCAGATCCACCTTGTGCACGCGGTACTGGAACGGAAAGAAATAGTGCAGGCCACCGCGCAACACGTGCGGCTGGAAACCCACTTCGCCATTCAAGGCGATCAGGCCGCGCGTGAGCGATGGCGCACCCCATAGGCGCTCGACGATACCGACGCGATCGTTGGGGATGTAGACGAACACGTTGGACATGAAAATGAGCACCACGAGTACTACGACAGCTATTGCAATTGCGATAAGCAGAGTCATTGCTGTTTGTCCTTGATGAAAATAAACCTGACATGTCGTCAGGGCCGTTTTTGGAGTGCAAAGGGCCACAACCCGGCGTGTGCGCGGGTTGGTGCGAATGAAGCGTGTGGGCGGCTTACGGCCTAAAAGGCATCACGTGTCAGGGCTGTCGTCGTCGATCAGCCGTGCACAGTCCGCCGGGCAGTTGCCGAGTCGTTATGAAAAACACATGGAATGGAATGAACATGGCGGTGACCATGAGCGAACGCACGCTCTCAGTCGTACCTGCTTCAAGTGGAAGGAGTGGAAGTTTTGCCCCTGGAGAACAGGACGCTAGGGCCTGTTGGTCTTTCGCGATGCGCCCAGATGGGGAGGACACTGAAAGATGCGGATCATGTCGGCCAGTCGGTTGACCTTGAATGGCGCGCATTCTACGCCGGATTTTCTGGCGCGGGGGTGACGTTATAACAGTCGGTATTTCCCATCGGGCAAGCGTAGGCTGGGATGAAATCCCAGCATGGATAGGCATGGTGATGCTGGGATTTCATCCCAGCCTACGCACGGCCGTCATCTCCGCATTCGCGCACTGCTGTCCGGCAAGATTTTTGCGTAAAGCGCCCTCTTCCTATGGGCCGTCATTCCCGCGAATGCGGGAATCCATTTTTCGGGATGCATCAGAGCAAATGGATTCCCGCTTTCGCGGGAATGACGGCCATGAGGTTCATTGCGCTTTGTGAGTCTCGACGCCGGAAAAATGGCATCAAGGGCCCATCGCACTGCATTCTTGCTGCCGTCCGCAAAACGCGTGCCGGACAGTAGTGCGCATTCGCGGGAATGACGACCGTGGGTTTATGGGGTGGCATCCCGCTTCACCGGAAAATCAAAATACGTATCCGGATAAGGCTCATCCTTCAACGTGAAATGCCACCACTCGGTTTCCAGCGGTACAAAGCCCGCATCTATCATCAAGATCTGCAGCAGCAGGCGATTGGCTTTCGCTTGGGATGAAATGGCTTGATAGGAAGGATGCGACACGGGGCTGAAGCAATCGAAGCCGGTACCGAAATCCAGACTGTTGTCGGGCGCACGCTGTGCTTTTGGCAGCGTGCAATCCACCAGTGGCATGTCGGCGGCACCATGCGGAATGGTGCTGTCGATCGGCACCATGGTGAGGTCAATGGTGCTGCCGCGGCTATGGCCGGAATGCGCGGCGATATAGCCTTCTTCGAACAAGCGATTCTTGGGAACGGCGGCATAGAACTCCGCCTGCATCTGTGTGGCTTTCAGGTTCGCGGCCCAACTTACGAAATCATCCACGGCACGCTGCGGGCGATAGCAGTCGTATGCCTTCAGCGTGAGGCCCATCGGCAGCAGCTTGGCTTCGACTTTTTTCAACGCGGCCACGGCGGGTTCGGTGAGCAGGCAGGCAAGCTCTTCGTAGCCGTGAACCGTGCGGCCAACGAAGTTATGGCTGGATGCATAGCGCATATCGAACTGCATCTGCGGAATGGCCTTTTCCACATCCACGATGTCGGCTGGCCGCTGCCGTACCAGCTTGAAGGGTTGATCGGCGGCGATCGACGTGGATGAAACGAGCCATGTCATCGTCCCCAAGATCAGGTATCTGGCAACCATCGTGCTGCTCATGGAAAGTTGGTTGGCTTACTCATAGCACACGGCGAGATTTTCGCGACAGCCGAAGATACGCACCTCATCAACACGGACACTTGGCGTTGCCGGGTTTTGTTGGGTTACGCTGCGCTAACCCAACCTACGCTGGATCTCCGAAGGGATCATGCATGTCCGCACCGCTGGATTGGCTAAGCCGCCTGCTTGAGATCACCCCCGTGCGCGGGCAGCTTGATCTGCGCTGCATGTATGGCGCGCCGTGGCGCATCGACCAGAGCGAATCGGGCCCGGGCGAAATTCCCTATCACGCGGTGCTGGGCGGCAGCGCCATGCTGGAAGATCCAGTGAGCGGCACACCGCAACAATTGGTCGCGGGGGACATTGTGTTGCTTGCCGCGGGCGATGCGCACACCTTGCACGATGGCGGCGGCAAGCGCGCCAAGCCGGCACGCGAGCGTGCCGTCGCCAATCTGGTATGGAGCGAAAACGACGGCACCGGCGCGCAGCTGGACATGCTGTGCGGACGCTTTGTGCTCAACCCCGCGCATGCGCGACTGTTGCGCGGCTATCTGCCTGCGCGCTTGATTGCGCATTCGGCGGCACGTTTGGAAAACGCGACGGAGACCGGTTTGCATCTGTCGAACCTGCTCGGGCTGATGCGTGTGGAAACCGGCGGTGACAGCCTTGGCGGCCGCGCCATGCTCAATGCGCTGTCGACGGCATTGTTTGCATTGACGTTGCGGTGTGCCAGCGAAGCACAGGAAGCGCCCGAAGGATTGCTGGCTTTGGCGGGCTATCCGCGCCTGGCGCCGGCATTGGAAGCGCTGTTCCACAACCCGAGCCATCCGTGGACGCTGCCGGCGCTGGCGCAGTTGTGCAACATGTCGCGCGCGACGTTCGTGCGTTTGTTCCAGGAGAAGCTGGGGCGTTCGGCCAGCGATCTGCTGACGGATGTGCGCATGACGATGGCGGCCAATGAGTTGCGCACGTCATCGGCGTCGACGGGAGCGATTGCGGAGTTGGTGGGCTATCAGTCGGAGGCGGCGTTTCAACGCGCCTTCAAGCTGCATATGGGGGTGACGCCGGCGAGTTGGCGGCGTGGTGTGGAGGCTGGGCCCACCTGATCGTCATTGCGGCGAAGGCCCACTGCTGTCCAAGGAAAATTTGTAAACGAAGCGACAGAGCGTTGAGAAGGAATGCTTCCGCGCAAATCCATACGGGAGGCAACTCGCAAAAAAGTATGTTCAAAGCGAGGTCGGTGAGTTCACTGCAAACATCCCCCTCCCCTGCTTGCAGAGGGAGGAGCTGGTTCTCAGCATGATTTTCGCTCTCGCGAATGTTGCGAGAGTTTCTTGGACAGCAGTGGGCGAAGGCCGGAATGACGGCTAGAAGCATGGCCTGCACGCCTGGGAGATGTCGGGGTTCGCGTTGCGCTCGCCCCAACCTACGCCGTTACGCCGCTACGGTTTACACCCGCTCAACCGCCGGAAAATCCAGCGTCGTGTCGTTGATGCGATTGAACACATTGGTGAACGTAATCGCGGCAATCGCCAGGCTGATGTCCACCAGCTGCGCTTCCGTATAACCGACCTGCTTGATGGCGGCGAAATCCGCATCACTGACCGTGCCGCTGCCCTTCACCAGCTTCAGCACGAAGTGCAGCAACGCATCGCGCCGTGCATCGCCGGTGGCCTCGCCCTTGCGGATCTGCGCGAGCACGTCGGGCTTTAAGCCAGCCATCTTGCCGAGCAGGCTATGGGCGGCTTCACAGTAGTCACAACCGGTGGCGGCGCTGACGGCGAGCTTGATGGTTTCGATGTCCTGCTTGGCGAGCGTGCCGCCCGCCAGTACGGCATCGGCTTGCAGCATGGCTTTCAAGGCAGCCGGGTTGAGGGCGCCGATGGCGGCGTAGGTATTCGGCACTTTGCCGGCAGACTTCTTGATTTGTGCATAGACCTCGGCGGTAGCGCCAGTGGCAGTGTCGACGGCGGGGGTATTGATGCGGGACATGAGCGTGACTCCGTGTGTGGTTGCGATGGAGTCACTTTAGGGAACCGGCGTCAGACGCTTAATGCCCCGTTTTCTCAGAAACATGCTCGTTCGTCTCAAGCTTGCCTTGCCAGCAAGAACCATCCGCGGCGATTGAACCGAACCGCCTCCGGGGGGTATGAACAGCCATGAATACCGATGCTTGGGACACGGCCATGCGCAAGAAGCAGGCGGATCCAGCTGGGTGGGAAGGTGCAGCGAAGGATGAGGAGGCTGCCTTGCTCGGCCGCGTCGCGGCGGAGGAAAAGGATGCGTTCGAGGCGTTGTACCGCCTGTACAGCCCGCGCCTGCAACGCTTCGTGCGCGGCGTGACCAAGCAGCCGGCGTTGGTGGAAGAGATTCTCGACGACACCATGATGGTGGTGTGGCGCAAGGCGTATACCTTCAATCACAGCTCCAAGGTTTCCACCTGGATTCTCGCCATTGCGTATCGGCAATCGCTGAAGGCGCTCAAGCGCCTGGGCCAGTTGCACGATACCGAGCCCTACGAGCCCATGGATGCATCCGCACCCGGCCCGGACGACGCCTTGCAGCAGCAAGAAGTCCGCAAACATCTGGACGATGCGCTGGCTGCGCTGTCGCCCGAACAGCGCGCGGTGATGGAGCTGACTTATTACTTCGGCTACGCCTGCCGCGACATCGCGCAGATCATGGGCTGTCCGGTGGATACGGTGAAAACGCGCATGTTCTACGCGCGCCGCAAGCTCAAGGCATCGCTCGCATCGCAGCGGGAGGCCATATGAACGGTCGGGTGATCAAGTTCGAAGGTTCCGTGCATGCGGAAGCGGATCGGCTGTTGCCGTGGTACGTCAACGACACGTTGGATGAAGACGAACGCCAGCAAGTGGAACAGCACTTGGTGGAGTGCCTGCATTGCCAGCAGGAAGTGGCATGGCTGCGCAACGTGCAGGAAGAATTCGCGGCGCAGGCCGAGCGGGATGACGTATCGCCGAAACTGCAGCAGCTGCATCGGCGCATGGAACGGCGGCGGCGTGTCTCGCCCACCTCGCCGGTATGGCAACGCCGCGAACGCCGGCTGGCGTGGCTAGTCGCGTTGCAGGCGGCGGTGATTCTCGGCTTGGGCCTCAGCTTGCTCAGCCAACAACACGTTCCGTATCGCACCTTGAGCGCGCCGGGCGACAAAGGCGCGTTGCTGGTGGTGGTGTTCAACGCGCAGGCGCGCGAAGCGCAAATGCGCGAATTGGTGCGCGAAAGCGGCGCCCGCATCGTGGGTGGCCCTACCGCGCAAGGTGCGTATGTGTTGCGCGTACCGGATGCACGCGAAGCCGCCGCGCGCAAGCTGCTGGCCGCTTCGCCGCAAGTGACTCTGGTGGAAGATCTGAGCTCAGGCGGCAATCCATGAAGCATCTGTGGCTGCTCGCGGCATTGCTCGGTGTTTGCGTGGCGGTACACGCGGAAACGCAGCCGCCGACGCAAGTGCTGGTGATGCTGCGCGCAGCCGCCCCGCATCTTCGCGCCGGCGATGGTTACGCGGCCAGCTACACCGCGTCTCCCGATGAAAACGCGCGTATGCACATCGCGCATGCGCTGGCGCAGCAATATGGCCTGCAGGTCGTCGACAGTTGGCCGATGCCGGCCTTGGGCCTGGACTGCTTCGTCATGCGGGTGGCTCCTGGCATGTCCGCGGGCGACGTCACGCAGCTGCTCTCGCACGATGCACGCGTAGAATCGGCCGAACCGCGGCAGGCGTTCCACACGCTTGCCAACGATGATCCACTTTATTCGCTGCAACCGACCGCCAACAGCTGGCATCTCACGGAATTGCATGCGGCAGCTACCGGCCATGGCGTCGCCATTGCGGAAGTGGATAGCGGCGTCGATACCGCTAATCCCGATTTGGCCGGCCAAGTGGTCGAGCAGCGCAATTTCGTGGACGACGACGGCTATCGCGCCGAGCTCCACGGTACCGAGGTGGCCGGCATCATCGCCGCGCGCGAAGGCAATGGTGTCGGCATCGCCGGCGTGGCGCCGCGAGCGCAGTTATTGGCCTTGCGGGCGTGCTGGCAACTCGCCGATGACAGCGCGGCATCGGCGTGCGACAGCTTCACCTTGGCCAAGGCCTTGCAGTACGCGCTGCAGAAGCACGTGCAGGTCATCAATCTCAGCCTGAGCGGCCCGGATGATCGCTTGCTGGAACGCTTGCTGGATGCAGCTACGGCGCAACGCATCGCGGTGGTGAGCGCGGTGGACGACAGCGCTGCCGATGGCGGTTTTCCAGCGTCTTATAAGGGCGTGCTGGCAGTAGCCGGAGAGCGCTCGACCACGCAAGCGCGTGACGTCTTGCACGCACCGGCGGAAGACATTCCCACCACCCAGCCCGGTGCACGCTGGAATCTGGTGAATGGCTCATCCTTCGCGGCAGCAGAAGTGAGTGGCCTGGTGGCCCTGCTGCGCGACCTGTCGCCTGACATCACGCTGACGCAGCTGCAGGACGCCCTGCACGCACAAACTGCGCTAGGCTTGGTTTCAATGCGGCCGATGACGATCGATGCATGCGCGGCCGTGGCGCAAGCGAGCCACCGTTGCATCTGCCATTGCGCCGCCACGCATGCTTCGCTGGGAGCGCCGCGCCGATGAGCATGCCTCGTGTTCCGGATCGTCGTGGCCGTTCTGCTCACCTTGCTGGCGCTGCAGACCCGCGCGCAAGTCACGGGCAGCGCCACCTTCGTTTCCGACTACCGCTTTCGCGGTGTATCGCTCAGCGACGACCGGCCTGCCGCGCAAGTGGCGTTCGATATCGATTGGCCATCCACCGGCTGGTATGGGGGAGGCATGATGTCCAACGTGCGACTTGATGCCGGCCATGCCGTGCAAGGTCTTGCCTACGCCGGTTACGTGCAACGCATGACGGCGGATCTGAGCTGGGAAGGCGGCGTGCGTTATACGCGCTTTACCGGTGGCGAGTCCTATGCGTACGCGGAAGCGTATGCAGGCATGACGTTCCGGCAACTGGTTGGGCGTCTTTATTACGCACCGAATTATTTTCGCGCCGGTTATGGCACATGGTATGCCGAACTCAACGACAGCCATGCGCTGAACGGCCACTGGTATGTGTTCGCGCACGCAGGCTATCTGCGGCGCAACGGCAACGTGGCGGACTATCACGTGAGCCGCTTTCGTTCCGATCTAAGGGCGGGCCTCGGGTTTGCGGTGCAGCCGTGGAATCTCCAGCTGAGCTGGACCACGGCGCACGGCGCGCCCGATGTCGCGCTCGGTTATCCCTCCGCTGCGGGTACCCACCGCAACGCCTGGGTTTTCAGCGTCGCATATGCGTGGTGATGCTATGGGCGTGCCTATCTCACTGATCTGAATTCACCGCCAGCGTTTGTACCGACCTTCTCATGCCTGCCATGAGAAGCGGGGACGTTTACGCCCTCGATCGACATCTTCGTTCCGAAGGAGGAATGCAATGACACCCATGTTGCACAACAAGAAACTCGTCCACGCCGTGCTTGCAGGTTTGATCGTCGCGGGCGTCGCCACCGGCACGCTATACGCCAGGCCCGCCGCCGCACAGAACGACAACGGCCATGTGTTGATCGCCGACCAGTTCAACAACCGCGTGATCGAGGTGGATCGCAAGACGCACCAGGTGGTGTGGCACTTCGGCAACGGTTCCGATCTGCCCGGTCCACACAGCGTGGTCGGCGTCAATGATGCCGAGCGCTTCGGCCCGCTCACGCTGATTTCCGGCACCGGCACGCCGCCCGGTCTGCCCGGCTGCTCGGATACGGTGAACGGTTGCCCGGACAACCGCGTGTTCATCGTGGATCCGCGCGGCAACATCATCTGGCAATACGGCCAGGCCGGCATTGGCGGATCAGGCCCCAATCAGTTGAATACGCCGGTGCAGGCGTTGTTCTTGATCAGCTTCCCCGGCCGTCTCGGCCCGCACGTGCTGATTGCGGATCAGGCCAATCAACGGGTGATCCTGGTCAATCTCAACCACCAGATCGAATGGCAATACGGCACCACCGGCGTGAGCGGCGACGGTGCGAACCAGCTCAATAATCCCAACAGTGGCGAAGTGCTGGAGAACGGCCACATCCTGATTGCCGACGAAGGCAATAACCGTGTGATCGAGATCAAGCCCAACGGGCAGATGGTCAAGCAATTCACCGCGGGCGGTACGGTGAGCGGCGCGGCGTTTGCCAGCCGCCTGCCGAACGGCGATACCTTGATCACCGATTCCAACAACAACCGCATCGTGGAAGTAAACGGCAACGATCAAGTGGTGTGGCAGTACGTCACCAATCTGGAAGCCGGCAGCAATCCCACGCCGCTGCCGACGCGCGCCGTGCGCCTGCACAATGGCCATACGTTGATCAGCGATCAGTTCAACAATCGCGTGATCGAAGTGACCGCCGCCGGCAAGATCGTTTTCGACCAAGGTGAGTTGAACATGCCGGGCGATGGCTTCAACCAGACCAATGGTCCGTATGACGCCAAGCAGATCGGCGACTTTACCGGCTTGACGCCGCCGTTCGATCTGTTTTGATCGATCGATGCGTCCAAATACTTGCCCTCCCCTGCCTGGCGGGGGAGGGCAAGCTTTTTCCTGTCTGAAGATTGCGAAACGGATCGCAATCAAAGTCAGGATGGGGACGGAAAACGTTCAGCTAGCCAGGGTAGTCTTTGCCTTGCGGCACTACAGCCGAATCACCCACACGGATTATCCGTATGAAACGACATCTTTTAGCACTGGCCCTGCTCTCCTCGCTGCCCCTCGTCATGACCACGACGGCTGCCGCGGCTCAGGATTATCAGGACCATGGCGACCATGACCATGGGGACCATGGCCACGGCTGGGATCATGGCGATCATGGTGACCACGGCGACCATGGCTGGCACGGCGACCACGATCGCGGTGATTGGCATGAAGACCACGGCCGCCACGTTGGCTGGGACAAGCATTACCGCCGCGGCGAATACCTGCCGGAGCGCTATCGCGTACGCGAGTATTACGTCGACGATTACGCGCGCTATCACCTGTACGCGCCGCCGCGCGGTTACGTGTGGGTGCATGGCGATGAAGGGCAGTTTGTGCTCGTTGCCGTGGCGACGGGCTTGATCGTGAATGAGTTGCTGGGGAATTAAGACGCATGGCGCTTGCTAAAAGCGCGGTTGCTTATCGCTTGCCGTAGTCGGCTCCCTCCCCTGCGAAAGTAGAGCCTGCCCCGGACTCGATCCGGGGGGAGGGTTGGGGTGGGGTTGCCTGGGCTTTAGCGTGCAGCCGAATGTCGCGATGGCATAGATTGCTTCAACACCAGGCTTGCGCCGCTCGCTACGCTCGCACCCTACCCTAGCCCCAATGCTCCGAACTTAAGGTTTTTCAATTGCCGAAAACTTTTCCTCGTCATTCCAGCGAAAGCTGGACGTAGCGCGAAGCGCGGAGAACGTCCGAATGGACGGCCCGAAGGGTGAGCGAAGCGAATCATCCAGCGGCTTTGGAGGCCGTAAAGGCACTGGATTCCAGCTTTCGCTGGAATGACGAATATCGGATCTGAGGCGACTGAAAACCTTAAGTTCTGAACATTGACCCTAGCCCTCCCCTACTACGCAGGGGAGGGAACTGCATCTGGCGTAGCTGAGATTCAACGCTAATCAGGTGCAAGCAAGAGAGGGAATCGCATATTTCACCGCTCACGATTGCCGCAGCAACACTTGCTCTTCTTCCGCGGCCACTGACACGCGCTCGCTATGGAGCCATTGCAACCACTCGCTCAACACCACCAGCGTCCAGATCGCCCTGGCGTGATCGCTGACGCGTGCCTGGTGTTCGGCGAACAGGGCCAGCGCGGCACGTGTATCGATACCCGCCGCCGCCAGATCGCCACTGGCAAGATGCGCCTGCGCCCATTCGCGCAACGGCCCGCGCAGCCAGCTGGCCAATGGCACTGACAAGCCGCGCTTGCGGCGTGTCACCACTTCCTTCGGCAGGTAATCCAGCGCGTAGCGCTTGAGGAACACCTTGGTGGTCAGTCCACGCACGCGTGCTTCCAGCGGCAAGGTGGCGGCGAATTCGATCACGGTCTGGTCGAGGAACGGTGCGCGGATTTCCACGCCATGCAACATCGCGCCACGATCGGCTTTTGCCATCAGCGCATCCGGCAGCGAGTGGCTGAAGTCGTAGCGCTGGATGGTGTCGATCAGGCGTGTTGCATCGTGCTTGGTATCGTCGATCGGCGGCTTGATGCCGAGCTTGTGTTGCCACAGCGGCGGAATGCTCGCCGTCCATAGCAGATGCCGCGCCAGCCCATCCAATTCCTGGCCGCTGATGAAGCGCTTCAACAGGAATGACAGCGTGACTTTCTTGTCGCTGGTCGGCAGGGCTTCGATCGCGCGCTGCGCCAGGGCTTTCACCGGCGCCGGCAGGTTGGCGTAGTGGCTGGTCCAGCGTGCGCCGAGATAGGTGGGATAGCCGCCGAACAGTTCGTCCGCGCCTTCGCCGGCGAGCAACAAGCGCACGTCTTGCGAGGCTCGCTTGGTGACCAGCGATAGCGGAATCCACGCCGGATCGGCCAGCGGTTCGCCGTTGGCGCGAATCAGCTCGCGCAAGGTGCGCGGCACATCCTGCGCGGAAACGTTCACCTCGATGAAGTTGCAGCCGAGCTGGCGTGCAAGCTGCGCCGCGTGCTGGCCTTCGTCGAAGGATTCTTCGGCGAAGCGAATGCAATACGCCGAGATTTGCTTTTCCGGCCGCACGCTGCGCGCCACCGCCGTCATCAGCGCCGAATCGATGCCGCCGCTGAGCAGCACGCCGTAGTCGACGTCGATGTCGCTCTGCCGCCGCACGGCTTCGCGGAAGATCGGATCGAAGCTGCGCGTGGTCGGCACGCTGGTGGCTTTTTCCGTGGGGAAATCCCAGTAGCGCATGCGGCGCGTACCGGCGGGATCGATCACGATCATCTCGCCCGGGCTCACCTTGTGGATGTGCTTGAGCGGGCTGTTCGGCGCCGGGCAATAACCGGAACGCAAATAGTGCGCGAGGCCGGCGGTATCGATCTCGATGTGCGGCTTGCACGCTTTCACCAGCGCGGCCAGTTCGGAGGCGAAGTACACCGTCTGGCCGATGATGGCGTAATACAGATGCCGCTCGCCGGCGCGATCGCGCGCCAGGATCAGGCGTTGATGGCGACCATCCCACAGCGCCAGCGCGAACACGCCCTGCACGTGTTCCAGAAACGATAAGCCTTTTTCAAGATACAGCGGCGCGAGCACGGCGATGTCGGTGGTCTGCGGCATGTCGTGCCCAGCATCGGCGAGCGAGCGGCGCAGTTCGCGGTGATTGTCGATCTCGCCGTTGCAGGCAACGATCACCCCGGCTTCATATTCCAGCAGCGGCGGCTGATGCTGATCCACGCCGCGAATGGCCAGGCGATTGGTGGCCATGGCGAGGTTGGGCCTCGAAACATAGGCATCCCCATGCGGGCCGCGATGGGCCAGGGCCTCCAGCATGCTGCGCGCTTGGTGCTCGAGATGGGGCAGTGGATGGCCTGCATCCCGGCTCAAGATTCCGCAAATTCCACACATGTAGGGGTGCTCTGGTCGCGATGCTGCGGGCGTGTGCCGCCCAGTGGCGCAATTGTAAAGGAAGGGGGTGGAGGCGGGGCTCGATGGGGTGTGAAGCCTTGGCGCCGGAAAATACTCAACGATGCGAAAAACAGCACTCCCTCCCCTGCTCGCAGGGAAGGGTCGGGGTGGGGTAAGGCGAGCGAAGCTCGCGTCCGGCATAGCCGGACCTTCACCCCACCCCAGCCCTCCCCTACTGCACGTAGGGGAGGGAGCAGATGTCGGCAGGTTCAGATCAGCTCAAAGCTCAACCAGCTTCAACACATTCCCCCGCCACGTGCCCAGCTCGCTCACCCGCGCCGGGCAACGGTCCAGCGCGGGCTTGAGCGCGCCTGCCCCCAAGTCCGGATCGATCACCACCAGCGCCCTGCCCTCGTTATGCAAGGCATGGCACAGCGCATCGGCCCTTTCCGGCGCCAGCCAGGCGATGCCGTAGACTGGCTTGCCCAGATACATGCGCAGGCCCCACGGCGTGGCCTCTTCGATGGTGTAACCCGCCGCAGTGTTCTCGACGAAGATCATCGCCTTGTACTGCTCGGTCGGCGTCGCCGTGCGCAGTTCGCTGGCCATCTGGCGGTTGTCGTCCTTGGAATGCCAGCCGTACGCCGCGCCTGCCTTTACGCCCAACAACACCACGATCCACACCGCCAGCAGCACCTGCTGCCGGGTCTGGCGCAGGTCCACGCGTTCGCGCAGTTCCAGCGCAATCAGCAGCGACAAAGGCACGAACAGCGGCAGCATGTAGAGCGGCAGGCGCGATTGCACCAAGCAGAAGATCGCAAACGGCACCAGGAACCACAGCACCAGGAACAACTCGACGCCTGGGCGGTTGTCTGCACTCCAGCTTTGCACCGACACCCAGCGCCGGATCAACCGGCCGACCGCCGGCCACCACGGCAACAGCCCGACGCCCAGCACTGGCAGATAGATCTTGATCCAGCCGAACCATCCGGCATTGCGCTTGTGCGCGGCGGTGAAGATGCGGTTGTAGACCTCCTGATGCAGGAAGTAATGCAGCAAGCCCGCATAACGCACGATCACCACCGCATACCAGGACAGGCCGATCACCAGGAACAGCACGATGCCGCTCCAGGGGAAGAACCGCCGCAATCCGGACCAGCCATCGCGGCGCACGATAAACGGAATCACCGCCAGCAACGGCATCAATCCCGGTGGCCCCTTGGTGAGAAAAGCCAGCCCCCAGCCCGCCCACATCAGCAGCACGTCGCGCTTGCGGCTCGCTTCGGTTCCGCCGAACGCGGCGCGCACGAAACCCAGCATGGCCAGCGCTTCGCACAGCGTCAGAAACGCATCGGTGCTGACGATATTGGCCGCCATGAACGGCGCCGCCGCGCAGCCGTAGACCAGGCCGGGCAACCAGGGCTTTTCCGGCACCACGCGGCGGCCCATCGCATACAGGATCAACAGCGTCAGCACGAACGCCAGCGCATACGGCGCGCGCACCGCCCAGCTGTTGCGGCCGAACAGCTTGATGGAACCGGCGATCACCCAGTACGTGGTCGGCGGCTTGGAGAAATTGACTTCGTCCGGGCTATACGCTGGCGCCAGGTAATTGCCGGTATCCAGCATCTGCAGCGCGGCCACCGTGTAGCGCCCTTCGTCCGGACTCCACAGACCGCGCGTGCCCTGGAAGGCGAACCCGAGCAGCAGGCCAAAGCAGATCAAGGCGATAAGCGGCCACCGCGGCGCGTGCGCGGCGCTGGGCCGCAGTCGGGATTCCATGGTGCGGTCGTTGGGCATGGGGATTCCGGATAAAGCGCCGCACCCGCGATGGCGGCATGCGGGTCGGTGAGCGCGCGGGAGGGGTGATTGTAAGCGACGAACGGCAAGCGCCGATGGCACCCGCATACGTAGAACCCAACAAACGGCACCGAAAACGTCGGGTTACGCTGCGCTAACCCAAGCTACGATTTCTGCAAGCGTCCGGCCAGCGCCACCACTTCTGCACGCGTCGGCACAGGTGCCACATCCTTCAGAGGCAGCTCCTGCGCCGAAAACAGATCCGCAAACGCCTCCATCACCCGCCCCGCAGCTTCCTGCGCCGAGATATCGCAGGTCAGCAACGACGTGCTGCGTGCGCCGTAGGGTCCGTACACCTTGGCATCGGTCACGCAGAACATGCCCATGGTCGGCACCTGCGAAGCAGTCGCCAGATGCATCACGCCGCAATCGGCGCTGATCACCAGATCCATCGCTGCCATTACCGCGCCCATGCGCCGGATGCTGCTGGAGTAATAGCTGGGCCAGTGCGAACCGAGCATGGAATGGCCATGCATGGGCACGATTTCCACGAAGGCCAGGTGCGGCGAATGGTCTTGCAGCGTAGCTAGAAAGGTTTCCCACCATGCTTGCGGATAGCGCTTGCTGCCGGTTGCATCGGCGAAAATGCCGATCGTATAGCTCGCATGCTGTCGCGCCTGTTCTGCCAGCAGTTCGCGCACGACAGCCTTGCCACATGCCCGCTCGCCTTCGGTAAGGCGGATGTCCATCGCGGGAAAGCCTGGGCTTTCCGTTTGCAGCTGGGCGGCATGCCAACGCACCAGCGCAACCGGCCGGTGCGCCATGTGTTGCGGCGCCATCGCCTGCGGCACCAGATGGGTAAAACCGGTCGCTGTTTCCGGTTCGCCAAAGCCGAGCTTGTAGCGTCCTTTGAAAAGGCGCGCGAGCGTACGGCTGAAACCGGAGCCGACACAGGGATCAATGATCAAGTCGTAGTGCGTGCGGCGAATGCGCGCGAGCAACGACAGAAAACTTACCGGATGTTTGAAACCGCGGCGCGGCAGGCAATAAATGTTCTTGACGCTGAAGAAGGTCGCGAACACATCGGCGGCCAAAGGGCCTTCCGCCACGATGTCGATCTCGGCGCCCTTGTACAGCCGTTCCAGTTCGGCAATCAGTGGCGTCATCAGCAACATGTTGCCAAGCCGATGATTCGGCCGGCACACCAAAATGCGATGGACCGCCTGCCTGGGAATGCTGCCGAGAAGAGGATCTTTGGTGACTGTGCTCAAAAAAACCACCTGGCGTACGGGTTGCATGAATGCGTTTTCGACGTGATCGGGGCAGCGCATCCGCGCTTTAGATCGATCACGGGCAGCACGTCCATGAGCACACGTGGCAAGTGTGGGGTAACAAACTTAGCCACGACTTACTCATCTGTTAGTACTTTGTCATTCGTTCAAGGTTGCATGCTTTGTTGCATGCTTTCACTGGGCTTGCATCCCCCACTGCTATATTCGCTGCGGCTTTGGAGCCGCCGGCCAAACAGCGCGCTGTCAGCGCGACAGGTTATTGAAAGGAACCGGATGCACACGGCGCTTGTCTGGAAATAGCGCCATAAACAAGGCATCGCATGCGACAAGGGGAACCGTTCTGAACGTTCTGATCGTTGAAGATTCGGCACGACTGCGCGATTCGCTGGGGCGCGGGCTGACAGCGTCCGGATTCACCGTGGACAACACGGCAAACGGCATGGCGGCCTGCCAGCACCTGGACACCTACGACTATGACCTGGTGGTGCTGGATTTAGGCTTGCCCGGCATGGATGGGCTCAGCGTTTTGCAGCACATCCAGGGGCGTACGACGCGGCCGCGCGTGCTGGTGCTGTCCGCACGCGACCAGATTTCCGATCGCGTCGATGCGCTCAATCGCGGTGCGGACGATTACCTGGTCAAACCGTTTGCTTTCGACGAACTGGTTGCGCGATTGCACGCGCTGGCCCGCCGCTCGCAGGAAGCGCAGACGCCGCAATTGACCATCGACACGCTGACGCTCGATCCCGCGGCGCGCACGGTCACCGTGCAAAAGCAACCGCTGGTGCTGACCCCGCGCGAGTTTTCCTTGCTCGAACTGCTGATGCGGCATCGCGGCCGTGCGTTCTCGCGCAGCGAGATTCTCGAACGGCTCGCCGGCTGTGAATCCAGCGCTTCCGACCGCAGCGTGGAAGTGCTGGTGTTCGGCCTGCGCCGCAAGCTGGAGCACGCCGGCATCAGCGATCTGGTGCATACGCGCCGCGGCTTCGGCTATCTGATTCCCAAAAGCTGATGGCGACGGCATTGTCCAAAACCCTTAAACGTCGTGCGACGTCATTGCGCTTGCGCACTACGCTGCTGGTGATCGCGGCGATCGTGGTGGTGCTTGGCACGGCCACGCTGATCATCGACGTTCGGGTGGACGATGAAGTCGCACAACGCGCGGATGCCGATCTGCTGGAACATGCGCAGGCACTGGCGGATATTTTTACGGCGCGGACCGGGGCATCCAACGAGCCGTTTCCCTCTCACTGGACTCCTTCGTTCCTGGCGGACGATGGCATCGCTTACTTCCGCATCGAGTGCCGTGGCCAGCGCGTGGTGTCTTCCGACGAGGTTGCCTCATTGGCGTGGCCGACGCCGGCGCCAGGCCAAGCCATGCGCTTTGCGGATGTGGTCGACCGTCGCGGCACCCAGCTGCGCGCCATTGCCTTGCGCTTCTTGCCCAATCTCAACGCCATGCATGACGAGCCGTTCGATCGCGCCGGGGCGAATGACACGGCCGAATGCTTGCTCGGCCTGGCGACGGACCGCACCGAAATGCTGGATTTCCAGCATTCCATGGATCGCATCGAATTCGGTTGCGTGGTGCTGGGTTTCCTGATCGTGGCCATCCTCACGCCGCTGCTGATCACCCAAAGCCTGCGCCCGCTCGCCGGACTGGTCGAAGCCATGGACAAGATCGGCCCGGACACGCCGAGCATGCGCCTGCAAGACACCAACATCCGCGAACTGGCGCCGCTGATCGCACGCTTCAATGCGGTGCTGTCGCGCATGGAAGACGGTCTGTTGCGCGAGCGCCAGTTCGCCAGCGGCGTGGCGCACGAACTGCGCACACCGCTGGCGGAATTGCGCACCGCCATCGAGGTGGAGCTGCGTTATCCCAGCGGCCGCGACGCGCACGTACTGCTGGCGGATATCGGCGAGATCGGCGCAAAGATGGAACGCATCGTGGCGGCTTTGTTGCTGCTCACACGCATCGAAGCGGGCATCGAGCAACTGGCCATGCAACGTGTGGACGTCACCGCGCTGACGGACACGCTGGTGCTGCGTCATCGACAACGCTTGCAGGAGCGCGCGCTGGATCTGAAGCTGGAGATCGAACCCGCGGTCGCCTGGATGGCCGACGCCACCCTGCTCGACGTATTGCTTGGCAACTTGCTCGGCAATGCGGTGGCCTATGCGCCTTCCGGCAGCACCATCACGCTGCGCTGCACGCCGCTCAGCTGGTCGGTCACCAACGCCGCGCCCGATCTGACGGCCGAAGACATCGCCCGCATGAAGCTGCGTTTCTGGCGCAAGGGTAAGGATGCCGGCGTGCACACGGGGCTTGGCCTTGCCTTGGCGGCGTCGGCCGCGCGCGCGCAATCGTTGCGGTTGGAGCTGATGCTGCGCGATGGGAATTTGCAGGCGAGTGTGATGCCGTAAGGAAGCAATCCTCCGTCGTCGTTTTGTCAGGGGATGAAGTTCACGACAAGCTTGTTTCAGAGCGGTTCGACACGAATCAATGTGATCTCGGGATTTACGCTGACACCCCAACCCTCCCCTGCCATCGCAGGGGAGGGAGCCGATCACGGCAAATGGCCATCGTGTTTAACGCGCTACAACACAGGATGCGTGATGGCACACGTATTGGTGTCATTCGACCACAGACTTTGCATCGCAAAGTTGCCGGTCGCCATCGACACATTCGCCGAGCCACCAGCCGTGCCTGGCGTAATCCACGCGCATTCGTCGCCGATTTCCTCGCCGTTGTAACGGCTGCGGCTCTGCTGGTTGGTCCAGCCGCCGGCAGGATTCTGGTCGGTGACCGTTTCGGCGTATTCATGACCTTCCACGATGGAGAATCCATCCAGCACACCCGCCGCACCGCTGTTGACGAAGTTCTCGCCGCAGCTGGTGGTCATGTCGAGCACATACGGCATGTTGGTGAAGGCGATGTCGCCATACGGCGACGAGACCGCACCACCCGACAGCGTGGTGTCGCCGTTGTAGTCATGCCACGCACAGAACTGGCCGCTGGTCGTGTTGAAGCCATCCGGATGCGTGCCCGACGGCGATAGCACCACGTATTCGACGTAGCGATTGGACGCCGCCGTGGTATTGCCGAAATGGGCCGCGGCCTTGATCGCTTCCTGCGCCAATTGCGCGCCGGTGGCTTGCGAGGGCGATGCGGCGGAGTTGTCGTACCAGATGCCGGCGAACGCCGTGCCGCCGGTGGGGTAGCCAACCTTCGGCGCACCCGTGGGGCACGACGTGGCGCCCTTGCCTACCAGCGAACCATCGCAGTACTGCGTGACCGTGCCGGACCAGCCTTCGTTGTTGGTGCCCAGGCCTTTGAACAGCTGTTGCAGATAGGGCACGGCGCCATGCGCGTCGCCGGACAAGGTCATGTTGCCGTTGGCATCGGTGCTGGCTGTTCCCCACTGGCTGCCATACACCACCAGGTACACCTTCGGCTGGCTGCTGGTAACGCCGATGCCATCCACGCCGCCGCCGAAGGCGAGCGTTTTCGAGCTGGTTCGCAGCAAGGTGGTACTGCCGCGCTGCGCATCGAAGGCATTCATGTTGCGCAAGGATTCCCGCGTTGGCACGACGCCATGGCGATAGCCATGTCCGTAGGCCGGCGAATAAGGATTGGTGACCGAGACGTCGCTTGCAGACGCACCGACCGTGCAGGCCGCAAACAACGCGGACACGGCGATCGTTTTCAGCAGACTGCGCTTTGCATGATCCAACATGTGTTTCCCCTCTGCGAAAGAAAGAAAAGGACGGTACCCGCCACGATGCACACGTATGAACCGCACCGTTTGACGGGCGTTACAACGCACTTCATGCAACTCATTGCTACTTTCGCCGAGTGCGCACTATCCCGATCCGACGGGCTCACGCTCGAACGGATACATGCACGGAATGGATTGCCCCAACGAAATCGTTCGCCACTCCCCGTAACGAACGCGCGCACCGTAATCGAAGACAAATCAGGAACACAAGGGTGCGCGCAACAGGTTCACATCACGCAGACAATGCTGAATGTGCTTGCCTGTCAGCGCGTCGTCACCGCACGGTTTGATCAGATCGTTCCAAATGGCATGCAGCGCAATGACAGCGCCGATGCAAACACCGCCGTCACACGGTCGCTGACAGTGGATGCGGCAAAATGTGTTTCTTCGTCATTCAGCGAGCGAGCTCGTTGCGCCGTGCTGCTGGAACACGCGATCACTTGAAGTAATGAATAAACCCGACTTTGAATCCGCCCGGCAGCCAACTGATGATCAGCGGTGAATTCCGTCGCGAGGCGTAAATGCCAAACCCTACGCCCACCGCCGCGCCCACCAGCACGTCGCTCTGCCAATGTCCGCGCGTCTTCACGCGCGCTACCGCGTCGTACGCCGGTAACAACGCCAGGGCATACACCGCCGGATGATCTTCGCCATAGCTGGCCATGAACGGCGTTACGGCCGCGGAAATCGCCGACACTTCGCCGCTGGGAAAGCTTTGCGCGTGCGTACCGTGGAAGAACAAATTGGGGTTGGACGTCTGCGACGGCCGTTCGCGCTGGAACGCGTATTTCATCGCTTGCGTGGTGACGCCGGTGAACACCATCGCATCTACTGAACGCCACAACGTATTGCCGAATTTGTCCTGATCCCCGAATGCCAGGGCGCCGATGCCGACGAAAGCGACGGTTCCCACCAGCACGCCACTTTGGACGTTGCGGTTCCAGATGCCGCGATTGTCGTACGCCACCCGATGATCGATGCCAAGAAAGCCACCGCCGGCGCAAGCCGTATCTGGCGCAAGCCACGCCATGCTTAGCGCCGCCACTAAACACAAATGAGCACGAAAACGCAGGGCAATCACGACACGCCGCTCATGACCCGGGCAAAAATACTCAAACCACAGTGAGCGTATGCCGCCAATCTTTGGATCGGCTTAGTGCGCGGTAAAGATTGCGCAATACGACAGGCGTGACCTTATGCACTGAACCAAATGGTGCGGCCGCGTCACATACTCGCCATGCAAGCTTTGCATCCTTCCCCATCAACAAGGCGTGCCGGGATGATCGGCAGTGCCTTCTAGATGTGTGCAACCCCTCCTCTCATTCGAGTCTTTGTATGTTGTTTCGACGCGTTCTGCCGTATGCCCTGGTTCTTGCGGTGTCGCTGGTATCACCGTTGGCGCATGCCGACCTCACCGACGAGATCCAGGTGTATGACGACAGCATCAACCGGCAAGGCCAGCTCGGCCTGGAACTGCATTTGAATACGACGCTGGAAGGCCGCTCGGTACCCGACTATCCCGGCGAAATTCCGCCCGCCCGCGGGTTTCGCACCACGATGGAATGGTCGTACGGCATCACCGATACGTTGGAGGCGGGGCTTTATCTGCCCCTCCTGCACGATGCCACCGGCACCAATTACTTCGCCGGGCCGCGCGTGCGTCTGAAGTGGATTCCGTTGAAGCCGCCGGAAGACGGCGCCGGTCCGTTTTTCGGATTGAATCTGGAGATATCGGCCGTCAACGAACGCCTGGAACAAGGCCGCCCTGCCGTCGAACTACGGCCTATCGTCGGGTATCGCAGTCCGTTGTGGCTGATTTCCTTCAATCCGGTGGTCGACGGCACGTTTCATCCACGCTACGGCAGCAGCTCCAGTGATTTCGCGCCGGCGTTGAAAGTGGCGCGCACGGTATGGCCGGGCACGGCGCTTGGTCTGGAGTATTACGACGACATGGGCCGCATCGGCAATTTCGATCCGGCGCGCAAGCAATATCAGCAACTGTTCGCCGCCGTGGACGTAACGCGCGGCCCCCTTCCGTTCAACTTCGGCATCGGCCATGGTTTGAATGGCGCGAGCGACAGCTGGACGGTCAAGGCCATTCTGGAGATTCCGATTTGACGTATGCATTGGTAGGTTGAGTCAGCGCAGCGTGCTTCGAATATTGGTTGGGTTACGCTGCGCTAACCCAACCTACGATCTGCGGTTTCCTATCGCCATGCCCGACACGCGACAGCACTGGGACCAGGTTTACGACAGCAAAGCCGCCGACTCGGTGAGCTGGTATCAACGTCATCCGGAAACCTCGCTGGCGTTCATCACCGACAGCCAACTGCCGCACGATGCGCCGCTGCTCGACGTGGGCGGCGGCGCTTCCACCCTCGTCGATCATGTGCTGGATGCGGGCTATACCGACATCAGCGTTCTCGATATTTCCGTGCACGCACTGTCGCAGGCACAGGCGCGCCTTGGTAACGGCAATGCGCAGCGTGTGCACTGGCTGGTGGATGACGTCACGCGCTTTGCACCTTCGCGCCGCTATGCCCTGTGGCACGATCGAGCGGTGTTTCACTTTCTGACCGACGAGGCATCGAGAACGGCCTATGTGGCTGCGCTGCGCCGCAGCCTTGCACCTGGCGGCACGCTCATCATCGCGGCGTTCGCCCTCGACGGCCCTGCCCGCTGCAGCGGATTGAATGTGGTCCGTTATGATGCCGACGGTTTGCATGCATGCTTCGGCGATGGCTTCGAACGCATGGCAAGCGGTCGCGACATGCACGTCACGCCTTGGGGAACCGAGCAGGCTTTCACCTATCTGCGCCTGCGCAGGCGCCAGTAAAACCGGGAGCGAATACACATGATCGACCGGCGCGAATTCCTGAAACTGAGCGGACTCACGGCCTTGGCTGGCAGCACGCCACGATGGTTGGGCGCCGCGGTATCGACTTCCGCCATTGCTCCCACCGGCAAGGCGGACTACACCCTGCGCATCGCGCGCAGCCTGGTCGAGCTGGCACCGGACCACATCGTTTCCACCACCACCTACAACGGCCAGTTTCCCGGCCCGCTGATCCGCTTGAAGGAAGGACAGCGCGTGGTGGTGGATGTCTACAACGACACCAACGTGCCGGAACAATTGCACTGGCATGGCCAATTCGTGCCGGTGGACGTCGACGGTTCCGCCGAGGAAGGCACGCCCTATATTCCGCCGCATGGCATGCGCCGCTTGTCGTTCGTGCCGGGGCCGTCGGGTTTCCGCTTCTATCACACGCATGGGGTGGCGGGCAGCGATCTTGCGCTGGGGCAATACAGCGGCCAGGTCGGCCCGGTCTATATCGAGCCGCGCCAGACGCCCGGCGATTACGACCAGGAAGTGTTTCTGGTCCTGAAAGAGTTCGATCCATTCTTCAGCCAGGGTGGCGACATGGCGCAGGATTTTCTGTTGCCACGCGAGACCGAGCCTGCGTTGAAAGAGCGCGGCGAAACAGCGATGAAAGCATCGTTGGTGAAAGGACAGCCGCACGGCTACGAGGTGGGTTACCAGGCTTTCGCCATCAACGGCCGCAAGCTTGGCGCCGGCGAGCCGATTCGCGTCAAGCCTGGCGAGCGCGTACTGATGCACGTGCTCAACGGCAGCGCCACCGAAATACGCAGCCTGGCGCTGCCCGGGCATACCTTCAAAGTGGTGGCGCTGGACGGTAATCCGGTGCCGCAGCCGGCCGAGGTGCCGGTGTTGTGGCTTGGCACGGCCGAACGCATCAGTGCCGTGGTGGAGATGAAACATCCCGGCACGTGGATCCTTGGCGACCTTGATGATGATGATCGCGGCCGCGGCATGGGCATCGTGGTGGAATACGCCGGCCACCATGGCAAGCCGCAATGGGCAAAACCCAAGTCATCCAGCTGGGATTACCGGCGCTTTGCGTTGCCGGGCGCCAGGCCCGACACGCCGGATGAAGTCATCGAGATGACCTTCGCCAAGCAGAATGCCGCCGACAACGGCTTCAATCGATGGACCATCAATGACGTCGCCTTCGACATGGCAACACGCAAGCCGACGTACCCGCTGCATATCGGCAAGCGTTATCGCTTGCGCATGCATAACACCAGCGACGACATCCACCCGATCCACCTGCATCGGCACAGTTTCGAGATCACGCGCATCGCTGGCCAGCCAACCGCCGGCATCATCAAGGACGTGGTGATGTTGAACGGCTATCAGAGCATGGAGATCGATTTCACCGCCGACCAGCGCGGGCTGTCGTTGTTTCATTGCCACTCGCAGCTGCATATGGATTTCGGTTTCATGGCGCTGTTCGATTGCGCATAAGGCGGCCGTCGCAGCTTTGCGTTGTTTGTGGCTGCGCGGCAATCGGCGTTGGTGTTGCGATGATGCTCGCGTCAACCCGTGGCCGTCATCCCCGCGAAAGCGGGAATGACGGCCATACATAGACCATGCATGGCGATGCCGGGATTTCCCAGCCTACGAGCGAGCTTTGCTCAAAGCTGCAACGTTCCACCCGCCAAATGATTCACTTCCGCCATGATCGCCGTCATCTGCGGCGCCGACTTCAACGCGTAATGGCTATTGGTATAGCCCCACCAATCCCAGCAGCCATACGGGTTATACGGCACCGTGGCATTGATGGTCTGGGGATACAACACGATGATGTTGTTGGTATCGGCCCACTCGTTGATGCCGGCGTACTGCACGAAGGTGGTGCCGATGGTCTCCTGGTTCTGCGAACACCCATGCAAGGCGACCAGCAAGCGGCATGATTGTCCTTGCGCACAGCTTTGCGGCACGTAGACCCAGCCGGTACTGTCCATGGAAATCGCCGCGCAATTGCCGTTCGGACAGAATGCATTCTGTTTGAACTGGATAAAGCTGCCACCGAGCACACCGTTGTTGCGCGCATTGAGCTGCCCATAGAACAAACTGAGAAAGGTCTGCTCGGCATCGAAGCCGCAGTTGTTGATGAAAGGCGCTTGCAGATACGAACATGGCACCACCGAATCGGGCGTGATCCATGCATGCTCGGCCGGGGTGTAGTTGTTGTAGGTGATGTTGGCAGTGGAGGTGAAGCTTTGGTAGTAACGGTACAGATCGTCCATGGTCTGCTGGTAGTTCACCGTATCCAGCGTGCCGCTGAACATGTAAATCGGCTTGCCGGCGATGTTGCTGGTCGGGTCGATCGTTCCCGCCGATGCTTGCTGGTTGGTGTAGCTCACCAGCGATGACACCGGCACGCCGACGCCAGTAGCGCACGCGCTGCCCCAGTACGCTTCATTGTCCTGCGCGCAATAGTAAGCGCCGCCTGCCATCACGGCCGTACCGAAAATTGCCCGCGAATACGCCACCTGTAATTGCACGGCCATATAGCCGCCGGACGAAATGCCGGCGACGGTGACCGAACGCGACGCGATATTGTAGGAGCCGAGTGCGGAAGCACCCCACGCATAGGGCGAAAGCAGCAACGCAACGCCAAGCAACGCAAATCGGAACGAAAACCTGGTGAATCTCGACAGCATGATGATGTCCTCCCAAGGTTACGCATCAAGAATGCGCGCAGCCGTATCCACCCGCTGCCCTTTGTGGCCGGTGACGGCAGACGCCTGCCAGTTGTGTAGCTGCGTTAAGAGAGCACCAATGCGTAGCGTGGGAAATTGGACTTAGGGGTAACAGGCAACCGTCGCTTCGGCGAATGTCGGGGCCTGATGTCTTTGTGGATGTTGCAAGTCGCTGGGCCCCGGCTTTCGCCGGGGCGACGGGGAATGAACGATTGCAGGTAGTGGACGCTTGCCACAGGACATTTCCCGCCGCACGTCATTCCGGCGAAGGCCCACCGCTGTCCAAAGAAATTTTGCTTGCCAGATCATCTCCCTCCCCTACGTGTAGTAGGGGAGGGTTGGGGTGGGGTGAAGCACGCTTGCCAGAGAGTTCATCATCTCGAAGGCCCATTCCAGCGCAGCTGGAAGCGAGCTTCGCTCGCCTCACCCCACCCCAGCCCTCCCCTGTGTATGTACCGGAGACATGGTAGACAGGTGTTCGGGGACATGGTGGACACCTTCAAACTCAGTACCTGCTCTCACAAAGGAGACCGCAGGTGCCCTGGCAAGAGGTGTCTACCGTGCAACTTCGCG